>Ga0265338_10000334_pt1 | contig 85705 bp, 73 predicted proteins | sample 42126metaG_FD_193579 | JGI IMG/M metagenome (GOLD analysis project Ga0265338, IMG submission 193579) | Rhizosphere microbial communities from Carex aquatilis grown in University of Washington, Seatle, WA, United States - 4-21-26 metaG | ecosystem: Host-associated > Plants > Roots > Rhizosphere...
TGGGTGCGGAGGGCGGATTGGTGAGGATGGTCAGGTTGGTCACCAACTCGACCAGGTTCGTCAAAAAGTCGCTATTGGTCGTGAGATAATACGTCAAGGCATTGGGCGGAATATCTGAATCGATCGCGGTATTGGTCAGGATGAAAGTCGTGTTGGCCGGCACGAAGAATACGTTCGTGAACACGGTGTTCGTCCCGACGAGGATGGGGAAGCTCGCCGGCAAAACCGGCGGGGTGTTCGATTCCTCGATGGTGATGGAGAACGAGTTGGAGATCATCTGCGGCGGCAACGCGCTGTTGGTGAACACCGTGGAGATGATGTAAACGCCCGGCCCCTGGGCTTCGCTCGGCGTCCAGGTGATGATGCCGTTCGCGTCAATCACCGGCATCGGGTTGGTGGTCGCATAGTTCAGCGGCCAGCCGTACAACGCCATCGTGTTGGTATCCACGGTCATGGTGAGAGTGTAACCCTGGGCAAAATTCGTGGAACTGCCGGAAACGGTGTTGGTGATGATGATGAGCGTCTGCTCGATGTTCGTCTGGTCTGCGAGCAGGGGGATCGCCAGTGACTGGCCAAAATCCACCCGGAAGTCCACACACACCGTGACATTGTTCGAATTCTGGAAGCCGATGTAATAGCTCTGGTTCTGGATGAACGGCGGCAATGAGGGCACGACCACGTTGGTATAAAGGATCGCGGAACCGGAGGTCACCGGACCGGGGATGATGTCAAAGTCTCCCGCGGCGATGGACGCGGTGGGCGGCACGTTCTGGTTGAACCAGACATCCACCCCCGGAGACACATCGGCGTTGAGCAGGATGTTCGTCGCAATCGTTCCCCACGAGGGCGTATCGATGCGGACGGGCCGGATGCTGTTGGCGCCGATGCAAACGTGGATGGTTTCACCCGGGCGGGCGATGACGAGGTCCGGCGTGGACCGCGCAAATATGAACTGCAACTGCCAGCCGCTCAGCACCGCTGCCGGGTTCGTTGCTCCCACGCGGTTGTCCCACATCTCGAGCCGCCATTCGCCCTGCGCGTCTTCACCCTTCAAATTGTCGAGCGATTGTTCGGGGAAGACATATTCGGGGAGGCCCAGATCCGTCAGCGAGAAGGCATCGAGCAACATGCCGGATTCCACTCCGCTCACGCTGAGGCCGGTGCCGTTCTGTGACGCCGAAAATTTTTGCGACGCGAAGGTCCAGGTTGGGTCGGGCGCGGTGATGGTATTGGTGCCCAGGCCGGCGACCCCCACTTGCGAACTGGCCGGGTCGCATAAGCCGGGCGGGATGATCATGCCGCATTTGCCGGCCGGACCCGCATCGTAGATATCCCTGATTTCCGCGCCGGAAAGTTCCCGGTCCCAGATAGCGGGCTCATCAATGGTGCCCTGGAAATAAATATTACCACCGTTAACCCGGCGGCCCAAGAGAAGCGTAGAGGACGTGACCGGGATAAAATTAGTGCCCAGATTGGCTGTCTGCACCCGGACGCCGTTGCGAAACAACTGGGCGATGCCGTTGGTCCGATTGAACGTGAGCGCCACGTGCTGGAAAACTCCGGCCACGCAAACCGCCGGCGACGAGATAAGGTGCGACACATCTGGGTCGCTTACAATATTCCCATACAAAGTTCCCGGACCGTCGGGCCCCATCCAGAAATGGGCGCCCAATGAGGAAACACCATCGCTCGTCCATTCAAACAGGGGCACTGACTTCGCAATAGTCGTAGGGTTGATCCAACATTCCAACGTGAAACTATTCGTCTGGCCCACATCCAAGACGGACGCCGGGGGCACCACGATGCCGCTATTCGTGCCATCAAAAGAGAATCCCTGTCCGACTTCTCCATTGGTATAATCCGTTCCAAACAGCAAATTTCCATCATTGCCATTGACGATATCCACCGGACTATTTTCACCCGGCCACCAGGCGATGGGACCATTCGTAGTTATGCCACGGTAAGCATAGCCCAGGACGTAGCGATGCCCCGGCACGGTGTCCATCGTGCGCGAAATGACGCCGCCATCCATCCCCAGCGCATTGGTTCCATCAAACGAAGAATTGGTGCGAATGCCCACGTGACCCGCCACAAGGTTCCAGCCATCCAGTACGACGGCACTGTAATAATTAGTCGCATTGAGGCCTTCGAAGCTGCTGGAGAACACGTTGCTTGACCCAAAACCCAGGAACGGCGTGGCGGCAAACTTGATGGGCAAGCGGGTCTTGTTGGTATTCTCGGTGAATATGAGAAAATTTTCATTGGCCGTGACCACCGTTGGGGTGAATTCCCAACGATTCGTGCTGCCCGGCGGCTGGAACGGATTACCGCCCGGGTCGATTACCACGGTGAAATTGGTTGATGCTCCCGGGCCATAATTGAACGTGTAGGTGGCATTGGTCACCGAAATGAATCCGGTGTCCAAATTGGTCTGCCCGTCGTAGATCACCTGCAATCGATCAGGCACCTCGAACGAGGTAAACGTTATCGAAATGTTGCCGAAGGGGGGCACCGGGCCAAAGACCTGGCTGAAGCTGTTGGTGCCAGTTCCGGCGACGAGGGTGGGGAAGACATTTGTGGTGTAGGACGAGATGCCGCCCAGGCCATCGGGGGAGAGGCCGCCGCGATTTTCGTCCAGGAGGATGCGTGTGCCCGAGGGGCTGATGAGCGTCAGGGCGAGGTCCGAGATGCGCGGATGCTGGATCGACACGGACACATCCACGCGCGCGACGGGCTCATGATTCGTCACCACAATGCTGCTGTACGTCACCGCATCATCCTTGATGGGCAGCACGCCCTGGGAGGAGAACGCCGTCGGCAATATTCCGTTCAGGTCCAAAAAGACATGCGTGATGATGAAAAGCGTTTGCGAAGTCGCACTCGTGTTGTAAACGCTGATGTAGTAACGCCCGGTCGTCAGCGGCGGAAAACTCGTGGGATCAATGACCAGCGAGCCGCCCGGAGACACGACATTATCCATATGCCAGTCGTAAAAATCCGGCGTGGGAAACAGATTATCGTTGGGTTGCGTGGAGCGGCGCACATAAATATTCACCGGTCCGGAACTCGCCGGGTCAAACAGCACCTGGATGGTCAGGTTGGTCGCCTCCGCCGGCACGTTGACCACATCCGTGAACCGCGCGCCGGGCGCGAGCATGATGGGACCATTGGTGTCCTGCGCCTTGTCCAGCTTCAGGTAGAAATTGTCGATCTGCCCCACGTGACCCTGGGCATTATCGGACTCGTTGAGGATCCACACACCGCCGGCAGTTTCACCGGCGAATTCCGTCAGGTGGCCGGGGCCGTCCGTCGGCTTCGAATTGGCGATGTCATTTTCACCGCTATCATCGTAAACGAAGGTGTAATCCGTCGGCGGCGGGTCACCCGGCGGGAAGGTATGGTTGTTCAACACGGATGATTTGCCGTTATGCCGCAGGATGCCGAACAGGTCGCCAAAATCCTGGTGCGTCATCATGTTCGTCACCACCACGCGCCGGACCTCAAATCCGAGCGGCGCCACGCAGAACACATGCGCCACCCCGGGGCGCTTCGGGTTGCCATCCGGGATCGGCTGCGGCACGTTGATGCCCCGGATGTAAAGATTTCCCTGTTTATCCGTGGTGAAAAACGGCTGGTTGGCAAACGCACCCAGGAAGGCAAATTCCGCCGCCATATGGTCCTCGGATTTCACGCCCACGTAGTAGGCCACCGCGGCCGCGTTGTCCAAAATGATGGATTCCGAACCGCCCCGCATCACTGATTTCGTGGAGGCGGCGATGGCGGCCGGGTCCAGGTTCAGCAGGTTGGGATCCTTGGAGACATACATGTCGATGTCCGCTTCCGGACGCGTCGCATTGCCGACATCATCGTTGTTATCCGCTTCATCCACGCCCTCGCGCGGGACGGCCAGGGTAGGCGCGAGCGTGACCAGGAAGGCGGCATTGGTGTAAGCCGCCGTGTTCGTGAGCACGTAGAACCGCCATTGATTGGTTTCCCCGATGGTCAATACGGAATTCGTGGCCCAAACCGTGTCCTGCATTACTAATTGGTTGGTGCCCAGGAGCGGCGAATTCGCGCCGACATGCTGGTTGACGATCAGGCCGCCGGTGACTCCCACACCGGTCAGGATGTCACCCAACTCGGTCACCAGGGGGCCGTTGGTGGAAATGATCGGTTGGTCACTAAAGGTCAGCGCATCGGGCACATCACCATTCCCGGCCGAAACGACCAGGGCAAAATCCTGCGCGATGTCATTCGGATGCGCGGTCACCGCGTTCACATTCACCGCGTGGCCTTTGACCGTGATGGAGTAATGCTCATCCAACGGCGGGAAGATATAGACATTCTCCACGTTATTGATGACGTCGGAGTCCGGCGGCGGCCCATTGGTGTCCCAGGGCAGATTGAACACACTCCCCCCCGAGATATCATTACCAAAGTAGATCAACGGTTCATCATCGCCATTGCTGAGACTGTCTTCATTAGTGACCACGAGGTCCAGGTCATTGACCAGCTTCACGCCCGCCACGGGATTTCCCGGCGGATCGGTCCAGGCCAAGGTGATCCGGAGCGGTAAAGACGCGGCTTCCTGGTTCGTGACATCGATGTAAAAGGTTTTGCTGCCACCGGTGGCCAGCGCATTGGTCGGATTCTGGTCAATGAGGATGAGTGAATTCGGCGCGGGCCCGTTCGTATAGGTTTGCGGAATCGAATTGGTCAGGTTGATGAGACCCCAGCCCTGGTAGTTGCGGTCGGCGTTATTGACCTCAAAATCGTAGATGGGATTGACCGACCGCGCACCGTTGATCAACAGTGCCTTCATGAGGGCGGGGCTGTTGTTCGTCATGCCCAGCCGCTGGAAAAATTCCTGCATCAAGGCCAGCGTGCCGGAGACGACCGGGGTCGCCATGCTGGTGCCGGACTCATAACGGTAGAATGGCCCCAACTGGTCATCCAAGGAGAACAATTGCTGGTAGTAGTCGCCGAAATCGTTGGTGATGACCAGCGTCAGGTTAACGTCATACTCCACCGGCACATTCGTGGGATTGAACACGGTGAAATACCACAACGAGTTGGCCGTCAGCGGGAAATCACGCGGCAGAGAGAATGAATTGGTGACCCGCAGATCAAAGCCACCGGTATTTGTCGAGGGGATAGTCCCCTGCTTGCCATAGATGATCAGATCGGTACCGAGCGGGAAGGTGGCCGTTGCGCTCGCGTCAAATTCCACGGCATTCCCAGGAATAAAAGCGGAATAATTGACAAGGTTTTTCGGATCCAGTTCCTGGTCAAAATTCCCGCCAAAGAAAATATTCGTGGGGTTGGAATACGCGTTGGTGTCCCAGGTGGCCGAACGCGTGGAGATGAGGAAGACCCCGGGGGCGACCACGTCGGGCTTAAAGCGGCCGAAATCCCCTTCCACCCCGATGCCGACATTGCCACGACTGGAAAATCCCGCGACTTGATTATTCGTATCGGTTTGGGGAAGCCAGATCTGGTTGGTGATGCCGGCGATACCGACAAAGTTGGTGATGAAGCGCGCCTGCTCGACCGCGCCCACGGTGATGACGTTCTTGGCCGTCGCCGGGGAACTCACCGTGCCGGCCGTGCCGCCGGTGCCACTGTCACCGCCCGCGCCATCGTTTCCCGCGGCAAATACATACAGGACCGGTTGCGACCCCTGGTCTTCCGGCAAAGAATCGCGGACCGCCGCGTCATAGGTCGCCGCGAAAAGGTCGTAGGAATCATCCCCCTCAAACCCCCAACTGTTGTTGGAGATGAGCGCATTGCTACGCGCAGCATATTCCTGGATATGCGCATTGGCGGATCGAAAATTGACGACGGCCAACGTCGCATTCGGCGCCATGCCCCTAAATTGGTTGGTACCATAAAATGGCGGAGTGGCAGACACAGTGGGTGACCCTCTGGCAAAATTGACCGTGTCGGACTGAGAGCCATTCCCGGCAATCGTTCCGGCCACATGCGTTCCATGGCCGACCGTATCCGTTTGCAGGCCCACGTTGTCCCATCCCACCCGACCCTGTAAATCCAAAGTGTCTTTATCCACACCGGTATCCGCCAGCTCGACTACCACGTTTGAACCGGTCAAGCCCAGATAATTTGTCTCCACGACCGGATCAGAGGCCACGGCCACGGTTGCGCGCGCGAGGTCGTTCATGTGAACCGGGTCGAAATGCGGTTCAATCAAGGCCACGCCCGGCATCCCGGCGATGGTCGCCAGGCTGTCAGAGGTGGGTTGCACGACCAAAAACGGACCGAAGGGCGATTTATTCTCGCTCACTATCTGCGCGCCGGTCTTTTTGATCTGCTCCTCGGTCGCCGCCTGCGAGTCCGCGTACAACAGCACATGCACTTTGGCGTCTTCGGGCATCGGTTTTTGGTCCACGGCCAGCCCCAGCAGTTTCGAACGCAATTTGTAATACGGCTCGAACGGGATGACCGCCTGCACGGTGGGATTCCGGCGCAGATTGTCCGCCTGTTCGGAGGATAACCGGGCGAGATAGGCGTTATTGGGGATATAGGAAACGATGGAACCGCCCGCGCCCGAGATGGCCTGGCGGAACGGCGTAGTGGCCAGGCCGCGTGCTTGCACGATGTAGCTGCCGGGGTCGCCCTTTGATTTCAACCAGTCGGGAATCTTTAAATCAAGCGGCTGGGAAGTATCGATCAAGGCGTTTTCCAGCAGGATGGCGTGGTCGCTGCGCAACAATTTGCGCATCGGCAGGGTCGTGTTGCTCAAGCGATAGGCGAACTTGTTGGTCTCCGAACCTGATTTGGCGGTTTTGCCAGGAATGGGGGTGGTTTGTGTGGTGTTAGGCGACAAATCAATTTTTTTGACCCCGGCCGGTTTGGCGGCCAGTGGTTGGCGTTCCGAGGCGCGTTCGCCCGTTCGCCAGAGAAAATAGGCGCAGCCCAGGACCAGCAGACCCACCACCACCCACGTCAATGGACGTTTACGACGCATAAAGTATTACTTTCCAATTAATCACACTATCAATCCGGCGGCAAAATATTAAAACTTTCGAGCACGGCCCGCGGCGACTGGTTCGGCTGGCCGGGTCGCGGCGCGTTCTCGATGCGCACGACGGCGCGGGCCACCGTTTCCCCGGTCACCTGATAATTCGTGCACAGCCCAAACATCTGCCCGCTCATCACGATGGAATGGTCCGCGGGACGCAGCGCCTGCCCAAAGCAATAGATGACATAACGCGGCTCATGCTTGAGGGTGAGCAAGCCCATGATCTGTTGCGGAATCCGCTCATAGGCCTCGTCGCTGATGCCGGCTTGCAATTGCTTAGCCGTGCTGGTGTTCAGATAAGGCGATTTTATCGTGAGTTCCGGCGTCGCCAGGATATCGCCCTCGTGCGCAAATAGTTTATCCGGGAAGATCGTCGCGGTGTTGAGAATATTGGACGAGGCCCGCGCTGCATTGATGCCCGCCCAGATGCGGGCCAAGGCCGTCATATTCCCCGCGGTATAAAGACCAGCCGGCTCGATGAACCACTCGCCGTAGGCGGTGGGGATTCTGGGATTACGCAGACTGGCGTCCGTCATAAAGTTGGTCAAAACATCGACGCCGCCCAACACCGCCGACCAGTCCGCCAGGCCGGTCTGATTCACCGATAATTGTCCGCGGGTGGCATTATCGTTGATCGCCGTGGTGAAAACATCGAACAACAAGCGGTCCTGCGAAGGTACGGTGCGGGCCGCCTCATTGGTGTCCTGATGTCCGCTCCACGACGCCCAGGCGGTCACGGTCGGATCCTGTGGTTTGAGGTACACCGTCTGCCAGGGTGTGCCGCGATGTACCCGGCCAAGCCAGCCGACGTTCGGCATCACGTTGGTCGGAAAATCCCATGCCATGGAATTGGTCGCCAACGGATCGATAATCAGGAGGTTATACTGGTCGGCTAAATTTGGGTTAACCGGATTTCCGCCCCACGGCGCATAACGGGAATTGACGTTTATCGGAACCAAAGGGTCGAGCTTCGTCGGTTCCGGTATTGTCCTCAGGTCGTCCAGGGTGTAATGCACCAAGGGATCATTGGCCTGCCAACTGACGATGGCATTCGTGTAGAACGTAGGATTGTAGGGCGTTTCCTGCGTAAGGCCGACGTTGTTATTGTTAAAAAAGTCTTTAAATCCGGTGATTTGATCATTTTTAGTGCCATCATCCGGCCATACACTCGATGAATCTATGGTTCCAAGCGATGCCAAAAGCTGCATGTTAACCCCCTGGATATTCGCTCCGGAATAAGAACCGGTAACGGGATTGGTGCACCACAGATCGCCCTCTTCGATAATCGGTCCCGTGGGCACCGGACAGCGCGCCGAAGCAAGGATGGCTCCCGTGAGATCTATTACATTACTGGACATATCCAGGTTCACATAATCCACCACGTGATGGACCGGGGTGGAGTTATCAATCAACGCATACTTGAACCGATTGGTGGTCACCAGAACCCATTTGGGCATCGGGTCGCTGCCCGGCTTGACACTGACAAACTGCGTGTTCGTGCTGTAAATAAAGCGCGCCGGACCAGTGGCAATATCATAGACCGCATTATCGAGCATGCCGTCCCTTTGCACGAAATTGGTCAAGGATTGGCCCGGCGCAGTCACAGTATACGGCCTCCAGGTTCCCGCGTTTATGGTGCTGTCGTTCACGAGCAAAAATTGATAGGGGCTGCCCGGTGGCGATGCGATGGTCACCCCGTTGGTTCCGGTCACCACATACCGGTAGTCGTTCGTCATCCGCAATTCGAGCGATCGCGGGAAGCTCTTCCCGTACGAATTCCAGCCGGAGACGACCACATAGTTGGTCATGCCCAGCTCATAGATCTGGTCGATCTCGTTCACCACCTCGGTTGGTGAGGGCTTGACCGCCCTTAATTTGCGCGTCACTCCGATGGAGGTTTCAAAAGTCAACTGATTGAAATTGGGGAAGCCTTTTTTGGCGCCGATGATCCACGGCATGCCGATCACATTCTGATTGAAGGTGATGACCCCGGCCGTGAGGTCATCAAACGTCACGTCGGGCAGGTCCAGGCCGGTCGTGTCCGTTTGCTCGGCGAAGCTTGCGATGAAAACGTTGCCGGAAAGATCGTTGGTCTTGTAATAGAGCGGCCGGAAAACGGACGGCAGGTAAGGATAGCTGGTATCGGTGCGGTTGGTGGTGGCATCGAAGATGTTCGCCGTGAGTTGCAGCAGGCGTTGCACGGATGCGGCATAAACTTTCTTACCATTGATGTACGCAGGAATGTTATGCACGCCGAAGGAGGGGATCTGGTTGGTCATCCCGTAGAACGGAATGTTCGTCAGGCCCCAGCCGTAGGGGCTGTTGGTCATCAGGGGGAATCCATTCGCATTAACTCCGTAGTAGAATTCTACCGGCCGGATATTATAGAAGGTGGCCAAATAATTCGTGGGGTTTTGCTTGAACCATTCGGTGGTGTAGGTCTGCAACAGGCGGTCGGCGGCGTTGGTGAAGAACTGCAACGCGCCCCAGCGGACAAAGTTCGTGGTCAGCATCGGCACGATGTTGCCCGCGGCGTCCACGTTCACCCAATTGACGTTGATCTTGCCGCGCTCCGCCCGTGAGTCGGTGCCCATCTGCGAGAGCAGGCGGTAGTAAGTGTAGCGGTCGTAGGAAGAACGCTGGGGACTGGCCGCCAGTCGATTGGTAAAAAGAGCGCTCGTTTTGGTGGGGTCCCATAGATCCTGCGTCGTGAAGAAATGGTTGGTGTTGTCCGCACCCGCCCAGGGCAGGAAAGTATTGTCACTAATTGAAGTGCCGTTGGTGGCCATCGGAGTCCGTTGGAGATCCCCATCGGAGTACACGTCGATGACGCTGTTGGCGTCTCCGACGGCTAGATCCCCGGCGCTACCGTACAGAGCATGTATCGAAGCGAGCAAGGCGCGGGTTTGGTTATAGCGGAAACTTTTGATCGCCAACGCATCATCAAATGCCACGCCGGAATTGGCAAAGGAGGGATTCAACGGACGCCGGTAGGCATAGGGAGAAAATGGAGTATTCCACTGATTGGTGTTCAGATCCGCAAAAAACGCGGCCAGGTTGAGTTCCCAGGAACCCACGCCCTCGTTCCGAAGGTAACCCTCGAAATTGACCACGGGCCGGTCGCCCGCAGCCTGCGCCTGGTTATCAATATAATTGAGGTCGAGGGTCTTCGAGATGGGGATGGCGAAAAAGGCGTAGCGCGAGGTGAACCGGTTGGTGCTGGAATGGAGCTGGTCGGGATGTTCCAGTTGGCCGATCCATTCCGGGTCGCCGATGAAGTAATTGCTCAGGACATTCGGCGGCGCGTAATCCACGATGCGGACTAGATTGCCCGCCAGATCATACGTGGGCGTAGCAGCAATACCCGTAAGCACCGGCCACCAGCCGTTGGTCTCAAACCGGCCATTGCGGTTCAGGTCCAGATAAAATCTCAGCTCGAGCCCGGCAAAGAGCGCATTGGTGCGCATATAGACCGGCGGGCGCGCATCGTTCTGGAGGTTGGCGATGTTTGTCTGCATTTGAAACCGGTCCAGCGGCGGATGGCCGATGACATTGACGAAATCATAATTGACGTTCCAATTGGTGCGGTACGGCAGGACAACAAAACCATCCCGGTTGATGAAGTTGGTGGAGACAAAGACGTCGTAGGCCTGGTCGTTGGTGAGGGTGAGGATGGGACCCAGGATCTGGGCTTTGGCGCGTTCCAGCGCGGCATCGGCGGCGAAGCGCGCGGTGGTGGCGTCGCTGGTGGTGCTCACGGAACCGCGCTCGCGCTGGCTGATGATCAGGAACGTCACGGTCATGAACGTGATGAGCGAGAGCAGGATGAGCGTGATGACGAGGGCCATGCCGGAGGATTGCCGATTGCAGAAGGCAGAATGCAGAATGGGAATAGCGGCAGGGGCCGGATTTTTTTCAACCGGCGGGCGCGGGGAAATATGATGCTTGACGTTCATTGGTACGCTGAATAATCCAGGGTGCGGACGGGGATGCGCTGGCGGAAAATATGCACGAGGCCGGCCTGGGTCGCCAAAAAGTTGATGCGCGACTGGTAATCCGGCATGGTCTTGAACCGCTCATAGGCGCGTTTCTCGAGGATGCCCATCTCAAATTCCACGTACGCCGGCACCGCGTTGCTTTTGAAAATATATCGCCCGATCTCACCCGGAACGAGGGTGGAGATTTTTATGTCTGATTTGAGGTGGCCGGAATTATTGCCCAACAGGTTCGGGAGATCCTGGGCCAAAAGCGCGCCGTTGGTGTCAAACACGCGGATGCGGAACTGCACCACGCCGTCGATGATGCGATGGAGGTTGGTGGCGCGGTAATTGATCAGGTGTTGCTGGTCAAAATCCGACCAGATGGGGCCGGGATTGGCATTGATGTTCGTCTCCGAATAATAACGGAACAAGGTGGCCGCGCCGTCTTCCGGGTTGGTGAAACAATAACCGTAACCAATCCATTTCTGGTTTTCGCGGCCCAGGAAGAACAGATTCTCCAGCGTGTTGGTGCGATGCAGCGAATCGCCGCCGGGCAGTTCCTGCCAGACCGGGGTGGTGCCCGGGATCTGCGCGGAAAAATTCGTCACCTGGCTGCCGTAGGATGGCGTGGTGGTGCTCAGCTCGCGCGCGAGCATGTCGGCCACGGCCCGACCACCCTCCAGCACGTCCGTCTGGGTAAGGCTGGCGCGAAAGGCTTTTTGGGTTTCATTGAACATCGCCATCAACCCGAACACAATGATGCTCAAGAGCGCCATGACCACGAGCATTTCCACGAGCGTGAAACCACGCGCAACCCGGCAACGGGCGCGTCCTGAGGGCGTGTTGCCCAAATCGGAATTCCCGTTTTGGAGCGCGACCGGTCCCCGGTCGCAGCAGGCCAGCAGGGGAAAATCATTCGCAATTCCTGCGACATACGTCACCACAATGTGCTGCGAGCCGGGACGGCTCGCGCTCCGGGGCTTTGGGCAACACGCCCCTGACGCTGTCCTTGTCTGGAGTTCCGCCTTCAGGCGGTTCCGGAGAGCCCCGGCGAATTGCCGCCTAAAGGCGGAACTCCCAACGCTCGCCACCCCATGGCCAAGGACGGTGTCCGGCTGCGCCCCACGGCTGATGAACTGGCGACTGGAAAGTCGCCAGAACCCGCAGGCTGGAAAGCCTGCGCTACGGAGCGCCGACATGCCGGCCGGCGGGTTCCGGAGAGCCCCGGCAAATTGCCGCGTAAACGCGGAACTCCCAACGCTCGCCACCCCGTTGCTGGCGGTGTCCCGCTGCGCCCGGCGGCTGAGGTGATAGGTGAAGCCCGTTTTCACTGGATCTGGTTAAAGGTTGAGGGTTGCAAAAAGTAAAGGTCGGGGCCGTTGAGCGTGGCCGGGTTCACGGTCATGGTCCCGGAGGCCAGCGTGCGAAAAGTCAGTTTGCCAGACCCGACGCCGCCATCCGGCAACAACGGCCAGCGGAAGGTGAGGCGCAATTCAAAAAGGTTGCTCTGGATGGTCCCCGAGAGAACGTTATTAAAGGTCGTCCCGGAGCCGGTCACGTACCCGGAGGAATAGGATGAAATCTCAGCGGTGAGGCGGTAGCCGAAGCCGATCTGGCGGATGGAAGAGGTGACCTGCGGCGGCTTGTCGGCCGCATTCCCGCTGATGGCCTGCATATAGACGGTGACGGTGTTGGTGATGCCGTTGGGATAATTGATCCGGGGAAGGCACATCAGACCGACGATGTTCGAACCGCTGTTCAGCGGGAGAGGCTGGACGTTGGTAAAAGAAAAGGACGGCGTGAGCGTGGGATTTATATAGCTGTTGGCCGCGCTGAGCGCGTTGGTCCATTGCACGATGCCAAAAACGTAATTGGTCAGGTCATTGGCCCCGCGCGAACCGCTGCGCAAAATGTCCATGAGATAGACGGCGTCCTGGTTGATGACGGTTTCCTCGCGGTTGTCTTTTTGCACGCGCATGCCGTGCGGCAGCACGCCGATGATGGCGATGAGCGCAAAGGCGATGATGGTGAGGCTCAAGGCGATCTCGATGAGGGTGAACCCCGCCCCCCTGCCCGCCCGGGATGTGATCCGATGGAATCCGCGCAGGTTCATTGTATCTCCGCCTGTTCCACCCGCGCGCGGCCCGTGAGCCAATCGATGCGGATATGACTGTAGACCGAGATGGAATTGCTTTGCAGGTTCTCTAAAACATCCGGCACGCCGGGAATGAGGTTGCCGTTGGCGTCCCGCGCATAAAAGATACTGCCGCGGACGAGGGGGATCACCGCATCCACATTTGTCTTAAGGCCGCCCGTGGACGTGAAAATGATCATCGGCAGGTTGCGCGGGGTATTGGTGGAGAGCGGGAACGGCACGGTGTTGGTGTAAAACCGGTTCATGACTTCATCAAAGGGGCCGGTGGACCTCCAGAATTTGTTGGTGGAGATGAAGATGCCGTCGGGCAGGGTGCGCCATTCGGAGAGGTAACGCTTGGTGTGCATGCCGGGCTGGTCGCCCACGCGATGGTCCGAGAGGATGGCATAGCCCCGGTATTGGGCCGAGAGCAGATTCGAATAGAGCAGCCCCCCGGCAATACCCAGTGCTTTGTTAGGCGCAGCGGGCGTTGGGCCCGGGTCGATCCAATCCGTATTGGCGGCGGTGGGGAAAAATATCTGCGGCGGGACGAACACGAGATAGACCTCCGAGCGGTTGGCGATGGCGAGCTGGCGCGCGCGCGCGATGTCATCGAGGAGCTGGCGCTGCGCGGCAATATCGTTCTGCGATTTCCCCATGCCCTTGATGGCGGGCAAGCCGATGGCCGCGATCAACCCGATGATGATCAGCACCGCGAGCAGTTCCATTAGCGTGAACGCCTGGCGGCGGCGGGACGGAAATTGGAGAACGACGGGACTCATAAAAACCTTACCAGCCAAGCACATTGTCCTTGTTGACGCCGTCAATGCCCGATCTGGTCGGGTCCACCTGGCCATCGGGCCCCATGGACCAGATCATCACATCGCCTTTGAAGACGTAATCATCGGAGACGCCGGTTGAATCGGTTTCATTGATCAGCCCGTTGCGCCCGATGGGGCTGCCGGGGTTCAACTGGGAAACCTGTCGCTGGCGGTACATGGCATCGAAACATTTGCCATCATAATTGAGGTCGATGGTGATGATGTAGGGATTGCCCCAGGGATCGCGGAACTGCCAGTCGATGGTGCTGATGCCGGCTTTATCCGTGGAGGTCACCCGCTTGCCGTCGAAGAAAACATTTTGTTGCGGATTGCGCGCATGATTCAGGTTCGCGAGGATATTTTCATTCAAGAGGACGGCCATGATATTATTGTTGGTGGGCTCGATGGCCAGGCTGAGGGGGGCGGCCGTGTGAGTGGCCAAGGTGACGGCCGGTCCGGTATAACCGAAGGTGGTGTCCTGGTTGGTGGCATCGGGCAGGCGGCTGTATTCGGTGTCATAATGCTCAATGGCCGCTTTCAGGTTGTATTCATCGGTCACGGCCTGGCGGATCTGCGCCTTGACCTTGACGGTGGCGATGACCGGCAAGAGCATCGCCGCCAAAATGGCGATGATGGAAATGACCACGAGAAGTTCGATGAGGGTGAACCCCCGCGAACGGTCGGAAACCTGGCGCAACGCTTTCATAATCTTGGTCTGTGGATGGTTGTTTTCAACAAAGTGTCTTTCAAGCATACCCCGCGGCGAAACCCAATCCAATCTCTGTTTTCACGACGGGCCGGCCGCCGGCCGGCGCGCACGGTGATCTGCGGGCACCAGACCCGCTCGATCCAGAGCACCGGAATCCGGTTCCCGTTCTCCGTTGGTTTGGGCTCAATAGTCATCTCAAAAATCCTCAACTCACAAAATGATCGGCTTGGTGCTCCAATTGCAGATGCGATTGGACTTGCCGCGGATAACCAGGTCCACCCACAGGTCGAACGACGTGGGGCTGTTGGTGGGGTTCGTGGAATTGTAGTGCCAGGTCTGCAGGTTCCCGTCGGCGCTGTGCACCGTGCAAACGAGCAGTTTAAATCCGGAACCGTTGGGTTCGTCGATGGTTTGCTTCTGGGTAAAGTTATGGGTGTACACCGGGTTCTCAGCCAGGCTCTGGGAAGAATTCACAAAGCCCTCCACCCCCACGCCGAATTCCGTGGTGATGGCCGCCGAGGTGATGGCGATGTTGGTGTCATACATCGGGCGATACGCTTTGGCATCCGCATCAAAAATGCTGCCGTTCAATTCATAGAACAACTGGTTCGTGGCGATGCTGTTCGGATTATCCGGCGGATAAAATCCCTTGGTCTCCTTGTAATTCTTGATGACGGTTTCGACATCGCGCAACTCGACGCCGGCCTTCGCCAGTTTCATGTTCTTCACCGCGAGGGCGGTCAAGGGCACGATGAGCGCCGCGAGCAGGGCGATGACCCCGATGACCGCCAGCAACTCGATGAGCGTGAAGGCGGACTGCGCCCGGGCGGTTGCGTGTTGAGATTTCCGGCAGTGTCCTGAATTGCCTGAGGAGTCAGTCCTGCTGGCGCAGGAGAAACCCCTCACCCGCGTCCCCGCTTCGCGGGACGCACCCGCTCCCATTTCATGGGCGAGGGCATCGCGGCAATTCAGCACATTCAGAGATTTTTTGCTGCTCATAAAAACTTATCGCTCGCGCGTCTCGTCTTCCATCCGCTCGCTCAACCATTGCTTGATCATGCTCTGGTAATTCAGATACCGCGAGCGGGCCAGGCGTTTGATGCGCGCGAGCATCCGCGGATCGATGCGCAACGTGATGGTGACGGACTCGGACGATTCGTTGCTGCCGGACATCGCGGATTCCATCAGGCGCAGGTCGGGCTTGTTCTCGATCCAGAAATTCGCCTCGGCCTCTTCGCTGTCAAAGATGGGCACGTCTTCCCATTTTGTGATGGCTCGCATCTTTTTTTCGTTCCGGGTTTTTAGTTCCGGGTTCCTGGTTTTTTGTTACGACAACGTCTGATCCATCTTGCGCTGGTAAAACAATCTTTCCTCGGGTTCGAGCGGCCGCGCACAGATCACGCGGATCTGTTTGCCGTTCGTCCGGTACACGCTGAAGACCCCTACCCCGGCGGCGGACATCCCGATATTGAAGTAGCGCGCCTGGACGGCAAACCGCGCTGAATCCGGCAACAACTTCACGCCGAAAGGGTCCTCAAAGGATTCCTCTATATCCCGTTGGGTCAAAGAGCTTTCAATGCTAAAGGGCGTGTTGTTCCAGTCAAATTCCATAAGGAACGTATATCAATCGCCCATGCAATGTGATTACAATGTATTTACACCATGGTGACTGAATCGTCAAACTGTTTAAACAAGTTAAACAGGGAAAAGGCCATCGGGCAAGCCCGATGGCCCTGAAATTGAGGCTTATTCGCCGCCACCGCCACCGCTGCCGTGGTCCCCTTCGGGTTCACCGACGGTCTGGATGAGTTTGATGAGCGGCAGAAACATGGCGATGACGATGCTGCCAACGATGACGGCGAGGAACACGATCATGATGGGTTCCAACAGCGAGGTCATGGCCGCGACGGCGTTATCCACTTCTTCGTCAAAGTTGTCGGCGATCTTCAATAACATTTCGGGCAGCGCACCGGTCTGTTCGCCGACGTCCACCATGCTGACGACCATGGGCGGAAACACACCGGAGGCTTCGAGCGGGGCGGTGATGGTTTCGCCTTCTTTGACGCTTTCGTGGACGGAGATGACGGCGTTGGAGATGATGACGTTACCGGCAGTGTCTTTGACAATGGTCAGCGCCTGGAGGATGGGCACACCACTGCTGACGAGCGTGCCCAGGGTACGACAAAAACGCGAAATGGCCACCTTGGATATGACGGGACCCAAGACCGGCGCAACGAGTTGGAATTTGTCATACAATCGTCTCCCGAATTTTGTGCGGATGAACATCATGAAAGCAATGACCGCGGCGACACAGGCGGCGAGGGTCATGAGGATGTTGTTCTTGATCATATCGCTGACGGCAAGAACGAACAGCGTGAAGCCGGGCATCGATTGACCTTCCAACATGCCGGCGAACACTTCCTTGAATTTCGGCACGACCATGGTCATCAATAGCATCAGGATGCCGACAGCCACGACAAGCACAGCGACGGGGTAGAACATGGCGGACTTGACCTTGCCTTTGATCTTCTGCGCTTTTTCCATGAACTCGGCGAGGCGCGTGAGAACGACTTCGAGCACACCGCCCAACTCACCGGCCTTGACCATGTTCACGAACAAACGATTGAAAACTTTGGGATGCTGCGCGAGCGCTTCCGAAAAGGTGCTGCCGCCTTCGATGCTGACCGCCAGTTCGGCGATGATGCCTTTGAGGACGACGCTTTTCTCCTGTTTTTCCAACACGCGCAATCCGCGCAGGAGAGGAAGACCGGCATCCACGAGCGTGGCCAACTGACGGGTGAAAGTGGTGAGGACTTTGGGTTTAACCTTGCCGCCGAAGCCGGGGATCTTGATCTGGATGCTGCCGCCGCCTTTTTTCTTCCCCTTGGCAGCGGGCTTGCCTTTCGCGGCTTTTTTATCGGCGCCCTTCTCTTTGGCCTTGTCCACCTCGACGATCTTGGTGGGGAAGAGTCCCATTTCCTTGACGCGGCCGATGGCTTCGTTTTGTGTGGCGACTTCTATCGTGCCCTTGGTCTCTTTGCCACGGTTATCCATGGCCACATAACTGAATTTCGGCATAGCAGTGGAGCGTTAGGTATATTTGACGACTTCTTCAATAGTAGTATCACCTTCGAAGATTCCCCGCAAGCCGTCCTCGCGCAGGGTGACCATGCCGAGCTCGACGGCTTTTTGCCGGAGCACGATGGTGGGGGCGCGTTCATTGATGAGCGTGCGGATGGCTTCGCTGATGATAAGGAGCTCAAAGATGCCTTTGCGCCCCCGGTAACCGGTGTCGTTGCAGGTCGAACAACCGCGGCCGTAATAAAACACTTTGTCGCCGAGGTCATGCGGCGAAAGATTGAGCATGGCCAGTTGGTTCTCGGTGGGCTCGAACGGCGTGCGGCAGTTTTTGCAGATGGTGCGGACGAGGCGTTGCGCGAGCACGGCCATGAGCGTGGAGGAGATCAGAAACGGTTCAACGCCCATGTCGACGAGACGGGTGACGGCGCCGGGCGCGTCGTTGGTGTGCAGGGTGCTCAAGACCAAGTGACCGGTGAGCGAGGCCTGGATGGAGATCTGCGCGGTTTCAAGGTCGCGCATTTCACCCACCATGATGATGTCCGGGTCCTGGCGCAAAAAGGAGCGTAGGGCTTTGCCGAAGGTCATGCCCACGCCTTCATTGATGGCGACCTGCATGATGCCCTCGATGTCGAATTCGACGGGGTCCTCGGCGGTGAGCAGTTTGGAATCCGGCGCGTTGACCTCGCGCAAACAGGAATACAGCGTGGTGGTCTTGCCGGAGCCGGTTGGACCGGTGACGACGAAAATGCCGTTGGGGCGCTGGATGACTTCGGCGACGTATTCCTGGACGGCCTTGGGCAGACCGATCGATTTCATGTCCAGGTTCACGGACGAGCGGTCCAACACGCGCAACACGACGGATTCGCCGAATTGCGTGGGGAGCGTGGAAACGCGGAGGTCGACGGTCTTGTTGCCGAGGGTGAGATTGATGCGTCCGTCCTGCGGCAAACGGCGTTCGGAAATGTTCAGATTCGCCATGACCTTCAAGCGCGAGATGACGGGCAGCGAGAGGTGCTTGGGCGGCGGGGACATTTCGTAGAGGGCGCCGTCCACACGGTAGCGGATGCGGAATTCGGTTTCGAACGGTTCGAAGTGAATATCGCTCGCACGGTCTTTGATGGCCTGGAAGAGGACGAGGTTCACGAAGCGCACGATGGGCGCGGCGTCGGCGAGTTGGGCCATGATGGCTTCATCGTCGGTGGCCTTGACGTGCTCGACTTCTTTGGCGATCTCTTCGTCTTCGCCGAGTTCCTTCAGGAGGTTATCAACGTCCTCAGCGCCGTCTTCGCCGTAGCTGCGGTCGATGACTTTCTGGATCTCGACGGGGTCGGCAACGACGGGATGAATATCCTTTTTGACGATAAAGCCGAGTTCGTCCACCCGGGCCGGATTGAACGGATCGGCGAAGGCGACGCGCAAGGTGCCGTTGCTCATGCCCACGGGAACACATTGGTACATGCGCGCGGTGTTGGCAGGAACAATCTCGAGGACGTCGGCCGGGATGTCCTTGTCGCGCAAGGAAACGACTTCGGTGCCAAGGTGGCTGGCGATGAGGCTGAGGATCTGGTCAGCTTTCATGATGCCGGAGTCCTGCAAAATCTGGTAGATGGCGGTGCCGCTGCGTTTGTGTTCGGCCACGACCTCTTCGAGCTGGATGTCGTCGATGAGCCCCTGCTCTTTGAGCAATCCCAGCAATGGATGTAAGGTATCTTCTGCCATAATCAGGCTGCTTTAGGCGGAGGCGGAGCCGCTGCGCCGCTGGATTGACCCATTTCCATTTCCTGCAATTTTGCCTGGATGGTCACGGGGTCCTGCGCCTTGGTGATGACTTCTTCGCGCGAGATCATGCCGGCGAGATATTTTTCCATGAGGAACGAATCGAGCGTGACCATGCCCCACTTGGCGCCGGTCTGGATGTCCGATTGGATACGGAACGTTTTATTGTCGCGGATGAGCGCGGCGATGGAGGGCGTGTTGATCATGATCTCGAACACGGCGACGCGGCCGGGCTTGTCGATGCGCGGAATGAGCAACTGCGAGATGACGGCCTGCATGACGGTGGAAAGCTGGATGCGCACCATTTCCTGCTGGTTGGTGGGGAAGGCGTTGGTGATACGGTCGATGGTTTTGGCGGCGCCGGTGGTGTGCAGGGTGCCGAAGACCAAGTGACCGGTTTCAGCGGCGGTGATGGCGGCTTCGATGGTTTCCAGGTCGCGCATTTCACCGACGAGAATCACATCGGGGTCCTGCCGCAGGGCGCGGCGGAGGGCTTCGGCGAAATTGGGGACGTCCACGTGCACTTCGCGCTGGGTGACGAGGGCTTTCTTATGCTTGTGATAATATTCGATGGGGTCTTCGATGGTGATGATGTGGGCTTCGTCGCGTTCCTCGTTGATGATGTTGATCATCGAGGCGAGCGTGGTGGTTTTGCCGGAGCCGGTGGGGCCGGTGACGAGGCAAAGTCCGCGTGGCTTATAGAGCAACTCTTTGACGGAGGGCGGAATGCCGATCTGCTCCATGGTGAGGAGCTTGCTGGGGATCTGGCGGAGCACCATGCCGAAGTGGCCTTTTTCCTTGAAGACACTGACGCGGAAACGGGCGGCCTCGCCGAAGGCGAAACCGAAATCGGCGCCACCGCGTTCACGGACGTGTTGGATGTTATCCTCGGAGGTGAGGCTGCGCATCAGTTCTTCGCTGTCCTCAGGCGTCAACGAGGGGCCTTCCACGCGGTGCAAAATGCCGTGCACCCGGATGGTGGGGGGCGTGCCCACGCGGATGTGGAGATCGGACGCACCTTCGGCGACCACCAACTGCAACAAATCTGACATCGAGTAACCCATAAAAATCGTAAACCGTTAAATCGTTATATCCATTCTTCTGTTTAGACCGCCCAAGCGTTGAATCGTTGCGCGGCTGCCGAAAATCATTTCATATCAATCCACATCTCCCACGGTGGCGCGGATGACTTCATCCGGCGTGGTCAGCCCGGCGAGCACCTTGCGGATGCCGTCTTCGCGCAGGGTCCGCATGCCCATCTCACGCGCCCGGGCGCGGAGGACGGAGGACGGAACTTTTTCGTAGATCAATTTGCGCGCTTCGTCGTCGATGACAAAAATCTCAAAGATGCCCATGCGTCCGCGGTGGCCGGTGCCGGAACAATTGCCGCAGCCTTTGCCGTGGCGGAAGTTGCCGTTCTTGATGGCTTCGGAATCGAGGCCGAGGGCGCGCAATTCGCCTTCGCTGGGGACAAAGGGTTCGCCGCATTGTTTGCAGATCTTGCGGACGAGGCGCTGGGCCATGAGGCAACGGGTGGAGGAGGCGACCAAAAAGGGTTTCACGCCAATATCAATCAAGCGGGTGACGGCGCCGGGGGCGTCATTGGTGTGGAGGGTGGAGAACACCAAATGTCCGGTGAGGGAGGCGTTGATGGCGATGGTCGCGGTTTCCAGGTCGCGGATCTCCCCCAGCATGATGACGTTGGGCGCCTGGCGGAGAATGGCGCGCAGGGCCATGGCGAAGGTGAGCCCCACGGCTTCGCTGACGGGGACCTGGTTGATGCCGGCCAGAACGTATTCGACAGGGTCTTCAACCGTGATGATCTTGCGGTCGGGCCGGTTGATGAAATTGAGACAGGAATAAAGCGTGGTGGTTTTGCCGGAGCCGGTGGGACCGGTGACGAGGAGGATGCCGTCGGGCAAACCGATGATGCGTTCGAATGTTTGCTGATCGTCCACGAAAAAGCCGAGTTCGGGCAGACCGAGCTTCAAGCCTTCCTTGTCCAGAATACGCATGACGATGCTTTCACCATGGTTGGTAGGGAGGCAGGAGACGCGGAGGTCGATGACTTTGCCGCCGACCTGGGTCTGGATGCGTCCGTCCTGCGGAATGCGATGTTCCGAGATGGACATGTTGGACTGAATCTTGAGCCGCGCGATGATGGTCGCCTGCAATCGCTTGGGCGGGTTCTTCATCTCGTGCATCATGCCGTCGATGCGGTAGCGGAGGCGAAATTTTTTGGAGAGCGGCTCGAGGTGAATATCGGACGCGCGCATCTTAAAGGCGTCTACGATGATCTGGTTCACCAGCCTGATGAGCGGGGCGTCTTCTTCCGCCACGGCGGCATCGTCGCCGAAACCAGCGCCGGGCCCAAGGTCCACTTCGGCCGAGGTAAGGTCCTGCACCATCTTGTCGAACTGGGTCTGCTTGGCGCCACCGTAATATTTGTTGAGGGCGCTCTCGATATCGGCTTCGGAGGCGACCTGCAAATTGATCTCGGATTTGAGGAGGTGCGACAGTGAATCGATGGTGGCAAGGTCGGATGGGTCGGCGATGGCGACGGTCAGGGTGTTATCGTGTTTGTAAACGGGGATCACGCGATATTTGCGCGCGATGTTGCGCGGGACGGCGGCGATGACGTCGTCTTCAACCTTGACCTGGGCGAGGTTGACAACTTCTGCGCCGAAGTGGGCGGCCTTGGCCTGGGTGACATCGGCGGCGCGGATGAGTTTGTTGGCGACCATGAAGTCGACGACGCCGACGCCAGCATTGAGCGCCTCGGTGCGCGCGGTAGCGACTTGTTCGGGCGTGACGAACCCGAGGTCCGCCAGCATGTCTACCAGGTAATCGTCTTTTTCAGCCACAGTTTGGTTGCTCCCTGCGTTATTCGCGGGGAGACGAATTTAGAGTAATCGCTGGAAAGCGGTCATGTCAAATTGCGAATGGGGAATTGGTGATTGGTGATTCGTCAAATAAGCTAAATGGGTGATCGGTCAAATCGGCGATGGGGGGAATTATGCGGGCGGTGGATTAAGAATAGATTAAGAAGTCTCAGTGAATGAGTACCCGCTGTTACGTGTCAGGTGTCAGCAAGGGGGTGATTATTGCTCATTGCAAAATGAAAACGGGATACGGGGATCTGAAAAGGTGGTGCACCCAAGAGGAGTTGAACCTCTAACCTGCTGATCCGTAGTCAGCCGCTCTATCCAATTGAGCTATGGGTGCGCCCAAGGGCGAAGGAAATTACGAGTGCAGGGGAGCGCAAGCAAGTCAATTCAATGTCCATTACCGATTGCAGCTTGCCTATTCTTCTGTGCTGGAGAGTTTGGCGATGACATTGAAGTCTTCCATGGTGGTGACGTCGCCTTTGACTTGCTTGCCGGCGGCGATCTCTTTGAGGACGCGACGCATGATCTTGCCGGAACGGGTCTTGGGCAGCGCTTCGGCGAAACGGATGTCGTCGGGCTTGGCGACGGGACCGATCTCTTTGGCGACGTGTTGGCGGAGTTCTTCGCGGACTTCGGGTGTGCCGCGGATGCCAGTCTTGAGGGTGACGAAGGCGACGAGGGCTTGGCCTTTGAGGTCGTCGGGGCGGCCGACGACGGCGGCTTCGGCGACTTTGGGGTTGCTGACGAGCGCGCTCTCGACTTCGGCGGTGCCGATGCGATGGCCGGCGACGTTGAGGACGTCATCGATGCGGCCGACGATCCAAAAGTAACCGTCTTTGTCCTGGCGGCAGCCGTCGCCGGTGAAGTAGCTGCCAGGGACTTCGGACCAGTAAACGTCTTTGTAGCGTTGGGGGTCGCCCCAGAGGCCGCGAAGCATGCTGGGCCAGGGTTTGCGGATGACGAGTTTGCCGCCGGAGTTTTTGGGGACGGGTTTGCCGAAGTCATCGACGACTTCAGGCAAAACGCCGAAGAAGGGCAACGTGGCGGTGCCGGGTTTCGCAGGTATGGCTCCGGGGAGCGGCGTGATCATGATGCCGCCGGTCTCGGTCTGCCACCAGGTGTCGACGATGGGACAACGTTTGCCGCCGATGACTTCGTGATACCACATCCAGGCCTCGGGATTGATGGGTTCGCCAACGGTGCCGAGAAGGCGCAACGACGTGAGGTTGTGTTTCTTCGGCCATTCGGTGCCCCATTTCATGAAGGCGCGGATGGCGGTGGGTGCGGTGTAAAGGATGGTGACGCCGTATTTGGCGATGATGCGCCAGAAGCGGTCGGGCTCAGGGAAATTGGGCGCGCCTTCGTACATGAGGCTGGTGGCGCCGTTCGCAAGTGGGCCGTAGACGACGTAGCTGTGGCCGGTGACCCAGCCGATATCGGCGGTGCACCAATAGACGTCCTCATCGCAAATGTCGAAGACGTATTTGTGGGTCATCTTCGCACCGAGCAGATAGCCGGCGGTGGTGTGGAGGATGCCCTTGGGTTTGCCGGTGGAACCGCTGGTGTAGAGAATGAATAGCGGCGCCTCGCTGTCCATTTTCTCGGCGGGACAATTCGCATCGACGGTCGCGATCTCTTCGTGCCACCAGAGGTCGCGGCCGGGTGCGAAGCCGATCTCGTTCGCGGCACGGCGTAACACGATGACATGCTCGATCGTTTTGGTCAGCGAGTTGCCGTGCGCGTCTTTGAGCGCGAGGGCGTCATCCACATTCTTCTTCAACGCGACGACTGCGCCGCGACGGAAACCGCCGTCGGCCGTGATGACCATCTTGGCCTGTGAATCGAAGATGCGGTCGGCGACGGATTGCGCGCTGAAACCGCCGAACACGACGGAGTGCACCGCACCGATGCGGGTGCACGCGAGCATGGCTACGGCGGCTTCGACGACCATCGGCAGGTAGATCAAGATGCGGTCGCCCTTTTTGATGCCATTTTTCTTGAGGACATTCGCGAAGAGGCAGACTTCGTGGTGCAGTTGTTTATAGGTAAGCGTGCGTTCCTCGCCTGCTTTGCCGGGCGCGGCGGGCTCGCCTTCCCAGATGAGCGCGGCCTTATTGGCGTGCGGGGTGTTCAGCCATTTATCGAGGCAGTTGTAGCTGACATTGGTCTGCCCACCGATGAACCATTGGGCGAAGGGCTCGTTCCATTGCAACACTTTCTTCCACGGCTTGAACCAGACGAGTTCGTTCTTTGCCTGCTTCGCCCAGTATTTCTCGGGCGACTTGATGGATTCGTTATAGAGCTTCTTATATTGCGCGAACGATTTGATGTGCGCGCGTCTGGAAAATTCCTTCGAGGGTTTGAACACGCGGTTCTCCTGCTGAAGGGAAGTAATGTTTTCGGCCATAAATAATTTGGAATTCCACAGCGAGTGTATGAACTACCAACAGTGCGTCAACGGCGGAATCTTTTCCGTGCAGGTCGCTGGTCTAATTTGGCTTGGGTTTTGGCGCGTCGCCGCGCGTGGCGGTGGCTAACAGCGAATTCAGCAGTTCGTTTTTTTCCGGCACGAACGTGATGCGCGCCCCGCCATCGATGATGTACTGCACTTCCAACACATCAAACAGGGCGTTCGCGACTTTCGGGTCACGGGAGATTTCCTGCAATGCCTGGCCCACGATGTGCGGACGCATGGCGGCGGCTTTGGCGAATTCGATGGCCGCCGTGCGTTCCGCCGTGCTGGTGATGATGCTGACCTGGTTGGCGCCGTCCTGTTTGATCGCGGCGGTGAACTGGCGCAGGCGGTTGACGACTTTTTCCTGGATCTGCTGGATCATGCCCACGTCGCGGAAATGGACTTTGCGGATGTAAACGGAACCAAGTTGGTAACCCCATTCATTGGAACGCGGCGAGACTTCGTCGCGCACGGTCTGGCTCATGGTGTGGCGGTCTTCGAGCATTTTCTCGAGCGGCAGATTGCTCAGGCAACGGACGGTGGAGTTGCTGACGTTGGCGGCGAGCGAGCCGCGCGGGTCGGCGTTCTTGAAAAGATAGGCGACGGGATCGCTGATGACCATTTCGTACCAGATGCCGATGCCCATGGGCGCGCCTTCCTCGGAATTCACCGGCTGGCTGCGGAGATATTCCTGGTCCAACCGGAGGTCGAGTTGATAACACTTACCGATCCAATTCACGATGAACGCCCGCCAGCCGATCTGGCCAATAAGAAAATGGATACCGGGTTGATTGATGACGGTAATCACTTTGCCGAACAACATGTAAACCTTGCAGCGGCCTTCCATGACGATGGTGTAAAAGCCGAACAACCGAGTAACGCCCAGCAACACCGGCACGATAAGAAAAAATGCGACGAAACTAATCCCTGCTGCTTCGAGGAAAATCATTGTTTGTCCTCCAGGATGATATTTTGTGCCTGGCTATACAGCGAAAGCCGCACGTTGCGGATATAGGATTCCAGCGCCGCATCGCCATTATCTTTCAATTCAGTCAGCTGTGCCGCCATCTGTTTCAGTGGCTCGACTTCGGCCTGAGCTTTAAGCGTTTCTATCTCCACAGCGCGGCGGGATTGTACAATTTTTTGGTCGGCAGCAGCCTGGGCGAGACTGATGTCTGACGAAACCGAGTTGTGTGCAGTGTTGATGGCCGCGAGCGCGGATTCGACGTCCGGTGGCGGATCAATCTCCGTGATGAGCGAGGCGTCGAGCACGATGCCGTAACGTGCGGCGGAGGAAAGGCATTCGCGGTCCATGTTCTCATTGAGTTCGCGAAGATTTTTGCGGAGGTCGTTGATGGAAATGCCGGTGACGACACCTGCGGCAGCTCCTTCTTCCGGACGGTCTTCCGGCGCCTGGAAATTGGCGATGCGTTCGCGCAACACGGAAACGAAATATCCCATGACATGGGTGATGGGACTTTTCACGCCAAAGAAATACGCGTAGAGGTTCCGCTCGGCCACACGGTAACGGATCTGCCCGGTAAGGCCGGTATTCAACTGGTCCTTCGTGACGGCTTCCAGCATCTGGCCGTTATTGTTGGCGGAAGGGTCTTCGGGGTCATACGCCATGCTCAAAGTCTGGGTGGCGACGGAAATTTTATACACCTTTTCCCACGGCCATTTGAAATACGGCCCGCCAGGTGGAATGACTCGCACTTGTGGGTAGATGTAACGCTCGCGTTCGTCCGGTTGGAGTTGTTCGGAGATGGGATCATCGAGCGTGGTGACATCGGGAATGCGTTGGGCGCGGCCAAAGGACGTTTTCACAGCGCGCTCGTTCTGGTCCACCATGTAAAGCCCGGCGACGAGATACCGCACGATAAACCAAAGGAGGAACCCGACGAAGCAGCCCAGTAGAATATTCATAGGTGCAATTTTGCGCGATTGTAGGGGCGCACAACCTTGCGTCAAGATGCGTTTAGGTTTGCCAACCCGGCGGCGCCTTTTAATCTAGGCGCATGACCAAAAAGATTTTCGCCTCGTTGGCGCTTTTGATTGGCGCTACGACTACACGCGCCCAAATGGCCAATTCCAGTTCATTTCCACTCTGGCCGGACGGCGCACCCGGTGCGCTGGGATCCACCTCGAACGACATCCCGACCCTGACTGTTTATCTGCCAAAAGCGACGAATGACCCGAGAGTCGCCATGCGGAGCGCAGCAAAGGGTATGACCGTTTACCTGCCGAAAGCGACGAATGGCCCCATGGCGGCGATGATCATCTGTCCCGGAGGCGGTTATGGGCATTTGGCGGATCATGAGGGAAAAGTTTACGCGCTCTGGTTGAATGACCTGGGCATAGCCGGTTATGTGCTCAAATATCGGCTGGGACCGAAGTATCATCATCCGGCCATGCTACAGGACGCTACGCGCGCCGTGCAGACGGTTCGGGCGCACGCGAGCGAATGGGGCATCGACCCGAAGCGCATCGGGATCATCGGCTCGTCGGCTGGTGGACATCTCGCGGCCACACTCGCCACGCATTTCACGAATGGTGACACATCGGCTACGGATCCCATTGACCGTGTCAGTTCACGGCCGAATGTTGCGATACTATGTTATCCGGTCATCACGCTGGAAGAACCGTTTATGCACAAGGGTTCACTGATCAATCTGCTGGGCACCAACCCGCCGCCCGGACTCGTCGAGGAACTTTCCGCTGAACAGCATGTCACGAGTAACACCCCGCCCTGCTTCATCTGGACGACGTTTGAAGACAAGACCGTGCCGGCGGAAAACAGTTTTATGTTCGCCGAAGCATTGCGGAAAGCGCACGTGCCGTTTGATTTTCACGTGTATCAGCACGGGGGCCATGGCCAGGGGCTGGGCTCACATGTGTACGACCCGTCGAAATTCCTGCCATGGGTAAGCGATTGCGCCTACTGGTTGAAGTCGCAAAAATTCACGCAGTAAGAAACACCACTGCATCGGCCTAATTGAAAATATTGGCGAACGGACTGGTGGCCGTGGCCGCCTTGCTCCAGGGCCCGACGTCATTGCCAGCCGGAATTGAATTATGGACGTTATTGGTATTGCCGAAGGTGGTGTTGCAGATGATGACGTTGTTGGTGGCGGTCACGCCGGTGACGATGACGCCAAAGTTGGCAGGATAACCGATATGATTTCTTTCGACCCGGTTGCCGGCATCAAGGATCCGGATGCCGCCAAAAGTGCCAGTGCCCGCAGCGTTGTTGCCAGTGACGAGGTTGCCGACAATCATGCAATTGAAGCTGTTGACGAAAATACCGTCCTGAGCATTATCCGACGAACTACATCCGCTCACCAACGCGCCATCGCCCGTTGTGGAAATGCCCTGGCTGCCGTTTTGTGTGGCAACGCAATCAATCGCCGAGCTATCCGCTGCCAGAATTATGCCACCGAATTTATTACTAACGGCCGTGGAGTCGATGACCTTACAGGCCAAACCAGTGGAAATTCCGACCGCATTATAATTTGCGACACACCCCACGACCCGGCCACCGTTTCCCACCACGAAACCGGAAAATCCGGTAGTTGTGTTCAGGTTGCTCACGGCGATACAGTTTTCCGCATTCGCCCCTGGTCCCAGCACAAATCCCGAAGCGGCATTATTCGCAGCAACACAATCCTTAACTACAGATTGTTCACCTACCTGGATGCCGGGTCCGCCATTGGTTGAGGCAATACATTGGATGACCTCTGAGCGCATTCCGGTAACAATACCTATGGATGTATTGGAAACCACCGTGCACCGCACGATACGGGCGTCATTTCCGACGCCGATCCCATCATGTGACCCAGACCTGCCATTTCCAAATACCAGGACATCTTCAATCACGCAGCGAGGCGCACTAGACCCATTGATGCCCTCGTTTCCCCAGCCAGTGATGGTTCCATTTCGTATAGTGACGTTCCCCGCTGCCGGCAAGCCAATGCCTTCGCCGGTATTTGCCGCCGTCCCGGCCAAGGTGAATCCGTTCAAATCAATCGTCACGTCCGGAACGCTAATGAGGATGCCATTGCCACTGGCCACCCCTATTGAGACATTCGTCGTCAGATAATATGAACCAGGTTGTGAAATGAAGGTCGTTCCTGAACTTATGGGAACACGCGGTTCCAGCTTCGCATCCAGCTGGTCAAGGGTCCTCATTGTCCCGGCGGGCGCGCCGGGCGGAGTGAGGCTGCCCTGCCCCAAAAGCATGGCCGGTGAAATCATCACCAATATTATGACGCTCCAAACTCTAAATGCAGTTTTCATAAGGCGTGCTCCGGAAGTTCCGGCTTTGACGTTTTCACACGTCCAAGTTCTTTTCAAGGACTTTGTGTGAAGACCACGAAACGTAACACGCAAGGGTTACTGTTGTTGCTGCTCTTCCTGTTGCACCATCATTTCGGCTTCGGGGTTGTTGAATTGCTGGAAGATATAGGCGTCGAACATCGCCGCGCCGATGTTGTTCAATTTCAATTGGAGCTGGTCAAGGTACCCATGCAGGCCGGCATCAAAGATTTCATCGATGGTGCTGAATTGCAGCTCCGCCACCAGACGGCCGGCGAGTTTTTCGGCGTTGTTGATGAAACGTCCTTCCGCCACGCCCGAGATGCGGCGTAAAGCGTGATTCAGTTGGATGACGGAAAAAATCACGGAGCGCGGAAAATCTTCGTCCAAAGTGAGAAAGGCCACGACCTTGCGCGGGTCCACGTCCGCGCCGAACTGCTGGCGATATGCGTCCCACGCACTGCAGGAGCGCAGCACAGCGGCCCATTCCAACGTATCCATCTGGCTGCTGCCGGCGGGCGCGCCGTGGTCGGGAAATGATTGATAACGCACATCGATGATGCGGGTGGTCTTATCGGCGCGCTCAATGAATTTACCCACCTGCATGAAGTTCCAGCCTTCCGTGTGGGGGATGGTGGCGTCGCACAGACCTTGCAGCAGCAACGAGGAACTTTTGATCTCGTGAAAGAATTCGTCCGGAGAAACTTTCCAGACTTCCGTCGCTTTGGGCGATTTAAGGAACAGATAGATGCGGTTGATCTCCTCCCACATTTCACGCGTGATCTGGTCGCGCACCATACGGGCATTTTCGCGCGCCTGCGCGATGGAAGTGATGATGGAATTGGGATTCTCCGTGCGGAACGTGAGAAACTCGGTGACGTTCTGTCCCGTGGCGTCCTTGTAAAACGTGCGGAACAATTCCTCATCGCCGGTGCTCTGTACGATGGGCATCCAGTGCTCGGCAAGGCGACGGTCGTTGATGCTGCGGAAATCGAGGAGCAGTTGGAAATTCACATCCACGATGCGCGCGACATTTTCCGCGCGTTCGATCTGGCGGGACATCCAGTAGAGAGAGTTGGCGACGCGTGAGAGCATTTTTTAAAAAATGGAAAACATTGAACATTGAACATTGAACACGGAATGTCGAATAATCCAGGCGCGTAACACTTTGGCTCGGTGTTGGGCGTTCAATGTTCGGTGTTCAATGTTTAGGTCACTCATCCCCATAAAGCACCCAGGTGTCCTTGCTGCCGCCGCCTTGCGAGGAGTTGACCACGAGCGAACCTTTGCGCAACGCGACGCGCGTGAGGCCTCCGGGACAGATCGTGATCTTCTCGCCATAAATGATATAGGGACGCAGGTCGATGTGGCGTCCTTCGAAACAACTGTCGCAACGCGTCGGGTGGCGCGACAGCGAAATGGTGGGTTGCCCGATGTAATTACGCGGCTCCTCTTCCACCTTCTTCCGGAACGCCGCGATTTCCGCCTTGGCAGCTTTTGGTCCAATCAACATACCGTATCCGCCGGATTCGTTCGCGGCCTTCACGACCAGTTGTTCGATATTATCGAGGATATATTTCTTGTCCTCTTCCTCGCTGGCGAGATACGTGGGCACATTCGGCAGGATGGGATCCTGGTCGAGGTAAAACTTGATCATCCGCGGCACGAAATAATACATGACCTTGTCATCCGCGATGCCGGTGCCGATGGAATTGGCGAGACTCACATTGCCCGCGCGATAAGCATTGATGAGGCCGGGCACACCCAGGACAGAATCGCGGCGGAACACAGTGGGGTCCAAGAAGTCGTCGTCCACCCGGCGATAAATGACGTGTACGGGCTCCAACCCTTTGGTCGTGCGCATGAACACGTGCGAGTCGCGCACCACGAGGTCGCGGCCTTCCACGATGGGAATGCCCATCTGCCCCGCGAGGTAGGTATGTTCGAAGTAAGCACTGTTATAAGCGCCCGGCGTGAGCACGACGACTGTGGGGTCGGACATCCCGGATGGGGCTATGTAACGCAACATGTTTAGCAGGTCAGCGGGATAGGAATCCACCGGCCGCACGCCGACGGTTTCAAACAATTGCGGGAAGGAACGTTTCATCGCGCGCCGGTTTTCCAGCACGTAACTCACGCCGCTGGGACAGCGTCCGTTGTCCTCCAGCACCATGTAATTGCCGTCTTTGTCGCGGATCAGATCGGTTCCGCAGACGTGGATATAGATGTCCCTGGGGACGGCGAAGTTTGTGAATTCGCGGCGGAAATGTTTTCCGGACAATACGTAATATGGCGGGATGACGCCTTCTTTCACGATGCGCTGCTCGTGATAGATGTCGTGCAGGAAAAGATTCAGCGCGGTGATGCGTTGCGCGAGGCCGGCTTCGATGTGCTCCCATTCCTTGGCGGGGACGATGCGCGGCACGAGGTCGAACGGAAATATTTTTTCAACGCCCTGCGAATCACCGTAGACGTTGAAGGTGATGCCCTGGCGCAGGAAGGAGACGTCCACCGCGCGACGGCGTTGCTCAAAATCTTCCGCGGTGAGATTCGTGTAGCGCTCGACGAGCTTGCGATAGTGCGGGCGCACATGGCCATCGCCCGACATCATCTCGTCAAAAAATGTTTCGGGATTGTACCCGTTGAAAAGAGAAGCGCTCATCGCGTGAGAAGAATGGTAAATCGGCGCCGCCCTGGCAATAGCGCCGCAGTTTTGGTTGAATTGGCCTGCAAAATCATCGCGTCAATCTCCTTGTGCCGCACTCGATGTGCCAACGTCTCCCATTCACATCCGTTCAGGCGATTGTGCCCAAAACAGTAACGGAATCAAGCCGTTTGGCTTGATTCCGTCATAAAATCAGCGGACTACCGCTGTCACTTTTTACGCAAACCGATTAAATTTGCGCGAGCCTTTGTTCAGTGGCAGCCGCAGCCGGAACCGCAGGAACCGCCTTCGCTCAGCTCTTCTTCCGTAGGCAAACGTCCGAGTTCAAGGGTCTTGCTGACCTGCTTGCGGATGGATTGTTCCACGTGCTGCATTTCTTCCTGGGCTTCCAGGAAACCGCGCGCCACGGGGTTACTCACCAGCGCATCGCGATGTTTTTCGAAATCGGCGATCTCTTCGGGCGTAAGCTGGATGGATTGGTGCTGCTTGTCGTGCAACGCCTGGCCCTTGGCCATAACAGTCTCATACTGTTTACGGGCATGTTCATTCGCGATGAAAGTGCTGATGCGTTCGCGGGCATCCCGCAACGACGGTTGATCCAGAATGGCCTGGCAAAGTTCCTGGGTCTTTTGCGCAACGAGATCTTCAGTTAATGTTTGCATAATATGATTTTGGTCGCCCGCGCAATGGATTTTGCACAGCGCCCGACAAGATACACACAGCCCGCTCAAATGCAACCGCCGACACGCGGCAAAATAAAATCAGGAACCTTGGCTCGCCGCCGCCATTTTTATTCGAATCCATAAACTCAAAAACTCGAACCATGTTTTAGCGTCACCTACGGGACCTTGCGCCCCTTTTCCCATTCCCAACATTAGTTCCCCCAATCCTACTCCTCCTCGTTCTCGTCCTCGCATTCCAGTTTATTAAGTTCCAGGTTTCAGGTTTCCCACTCCCACATCTCACCCGTCCCTGACACCTGACAGATCGCACCTGATACTTTATCTTCAGTCTTCCGCCTTCCGCCTTCCGCCTTGCCCCGCCACCCCCCCCATGTTTTTTCTTAAAATACCTTAAAACACTCCGAACCAGTCAGATTCGGTAAAGCGTTGCTGCCGTTTACCCGTGTCGAACCACAGTAACTAAGAACTAAAAACCCAAAACTAAAAACTCCCATCACACCCCAAAACAGGATTTGATGATTCAGCCTGTAGCTGGCTGGCGCAGACTGGAGCTGCTTGGCTTGCCGCGCCGAAGCAAAGTGAAGGCGGGTGGCCATTTTTGCCTAACCCATTCGTCCCGGAACCGGGGAATTTTTTTTAGCACGAATAAGCACGAATAACCACCAATCCCTAATCTTGACTGATTTGGTGGGAGTTTGACCCCGGCTTTCGACACTCGTCACTCGACCCCCTTATCCCATTTTACCCCCTGTCCTCCATAGCTTGCGAAGGAAGATCGCCCTCATACCCCATTTTATCAAAGAACTCCTCCCAGTGTGCCACAAAGTCAAAATATGTCAATAAATACTTTAACTTTATTTTATTTTCATACCCGCCCTCGCAGTCTGGCCTTTCTTCTACGCATTCATCCAACCATCCATTTATTCTATCATCGACTAATCCTCCCTACTCAGCCATCCGCCCATGGTCTTATTAACCTGATCCGTCCTATCTGAAGAAACATGAACCCCGCAACCTGCAACCTGCACCCCAAACTAAGCATTAAAAGCTCAATACTAAAATCTCCCCCGTTTTGCCCCCTCTTGTCACTAGCCACACGTCACGTGTCACTTGCCTTTGGAGTTTTATTTCCTTGAGTTAGGCGGTGCGGCTTGCGAATAAGCGGGAGCGGATTTGCCAAAGCCATGTTCAAGTTCCTCATTCGCCATATCAAATGGATCATTGTTGCCGTGGGACTCCTGTTCTTCGTGCTGACACAGTCAGAATGGCTTACCCAATCCCGCATTTGGCAACACATCGAAGGATTGTTGATCGACCAGCGGTATCGGCAGCGTGGCGTGCGGCCGGGAGACCCTGACATCAAACTTTTAGGCGTCGAGAACAGCACCATCAGCCTGGATGAACTCTGGCCGGAGGAAATCACGGCCTCAGAGCCACTGCAATTGATGCAGAAACCAGTGTGGGATCGGCGGATCTATGCGGCGGTCCTGGAAAAGCTCATGCAGGCCCACGCCAAAGTAGTGGTGTTCGACTTTTTGTTCGCCGCCCAGACAGACGGAGACGACGTGTTTGCCCAAGAACTAAATAAATACAGCGCTAATGTCGTTATCGGTGCAAAAGTCGAACAGGAAGAAGCTAATGGTGAAATCTATTGCCGATATACCGGACCCAACGACCGGCTTCTACTACCCGGCACAAGTAATATCACCGGTATCGTCACGTTAAAGACCGATCTGGACGGCGTCACCCGTCGCGGCATCTACCGGACTTCAAAAGAGCGCGAAACTCCGAAACTGAGCAAGTACGCAGGGACCAAATATCCCGATGACCTCATCCACATGAGCGCGCTGGCGGTGGAAAAATTCGCCGGTCATGTGAGCACGCCGCCGTATGACCATGCCAATTTCATCAATTTTCGCGGCCCGGAGGGCACCTACGACGTGCTGCCGATGGAAAAAATCTTTGTCGAAAAATTATGGAAGGCGCCGCCCTACAGCAGCGGAACGGTTTTCAGCAACAAAATCGTAATCGTCGGCCCGATCGCAGAAATCTATCACGACGTCCACGAAACGCCGTTTGGCAATATGCCCGGCCCCGAAATCCAGGCTCAGATGATGGCCACACTATTGCAGGATGGCTCATTGGGAGAACTTACCCGGGGTTGGAATACGGCCCTAACGCTGCTGGCAACGATACTGGCGCTGGGCATCTGCCTGTGGATCCAAAACGCCCTCTTGAAAGTGTTACTCCTCATCGTGACCACGGCAGTCTTTCTCGTGGCTGGCCAACTCGTGTTCACCCACGACAACACCGTCCTGACCATGTTGCCGGCGTTGTTCTGTCTGGTGGGCACGGGCGCCTATGGAACCACTTTTCAGTTCGCCCTCGAACAATTCGAGCGGCGGCGCACGAAAAATGTGTTGGAACGGTACGTCTCCAAAAACGTGGCCAAGACGATCCTGGAGGACAAACGGTCATTCGAGAAAGCCCTCAGTGGCCGCAAGCAACCGGTCACAATTTTATTCAGCGATATTCGCGGGTTCACCAGCATGACCGAGGCGGTCGAACCAGATCAGCTTGTCAATCAGCTCAATGAATATTTCCTCGAAATGGTCGGCATCGTCCTGAAAGAGGATGGAACCCTGCAAAAATTCATCGGTGACGCCATCATGGCCGCCTGGGGGGATACCCACAGCGAAGGACTGGCCGAAGATGCGCGCCGCGCCGTGAACGCCGCCTTACAGATGCGCCCGGCGCTCAAAAAACTGAATGAGACGTGGAAGGACAATCCGGACCGCAAACCATTGGCCACCGGCATCGGTGTGAACCAGGGCGAGGTCATCGTGGGCAATATCGGCCATCCGCAGCGCATGGAATTCACCGTGCTGGGCGACGGCGTGAACCTGGCCGCGCGCCTGGAGAGCGCCACCAAACAATTTCACGCGGACATCCTCATCGGGGAAACGGTTGAAAAACTGACCCGCGACCATTTCATCTTTCGCACGGTGGACTTGTTGACCGTGAAAGGCAAAACCAAGCCGGTGGAAGTCTTCACTTTGTTGAGCGACAAGTCACAACCGCCGCCCCCATGGCTGGCGCCGTATCAGGAAGCCATCAAGCTTTATCGCGGGAGGCAGTTCACGCAGGCCATCGCAGCGTTCAAGACCGTCCTGGAAACTCTGGGTGGAAAGGATTTTCTCTGTGAGATGTATATCGAGCGCTGCAGCGAGTATGAACTGGTGCCGCCGCCGGAAAACTGGAATGGCGCCTTTATCCTGACAGAAAAATAAGGATTCCGTCAGTTCAACCTCTACCGGCGCATGGTGCTGCCGGTCTCGTCGATGGGCCGGGCGCGATCCAGCAAGTCGGCCATGATGCGTTCATGGATGAGCTTGATGTTCTCGCTCAACGAAGAAAGATAAGCCGCATGGTCGGGTTCGGTTTCCACATCGGCCGCGCTGCGGGACAAATACCAGGCGTAGCTCAGGGCCTCGCAGGTTTCCTGCAGCATATGTTCGAGTTTTTCGTTCAAGACATCTTGTGGAAGGCCGGCTTGCAAATCGCAATCCTGGGTGTCTGTCGGTTGTTGGAGCGTTCTTGGAATCATAAAATTTTCAGTTCTCCACATGCCTTGCATAATTGGTGCCAGACGTAATATCGTGAGTTTTCGAGGGTTGCCATTGCAGGATGGGGGATCTTTTAACTAACACGCATGCATTCTACGGGATTGCCATTTAAGAAAATTTACGATAAACTTCGTCCGCATGGTAATATTTGAGGAACAGATATTTTTGTTGGCGGAGGATAGCGAGAATGATGTTTTTCTGATGCAGCGGGCGCTGCAAGCCGCGGGAATACCCAATCCTCTGCAGGTCGTGAAGGACGGCGAAGAAGTGATCGCCTACCTGAGCGGCCGCGACCAATACCATAACCGCAGCGAGTATCCCCTGCCCGCGGTGGTGTTGTTGGACCTGAATCTTCCCCGGAAAAATGGTTTTGAAGTGCTCGAATGGATGCGCGGCCAGCCCACGCTCAAGCGGATCGTCGTCATCATCCTCACCGCTTCCAACCGGAGTGCCGATGCCGACCGTGCGTATGACCTGGGCGCGAATTTTTACCTGACCAAGCCCAGCAAGTTTGACGACCTGGTGAAGATGACCAAATGCCTGCACGAATGGCTGAAGCTGAATCATTTTCCCTCGTTGAGCCAGGCCAAGCAGGCTTCTTGATAAAAAGCCCGCCGACAGTGAGCGATTCCGGCCTTCCGAAATGCAGGTAACCGTTGCCGATTCCAATCAGATTCCAATGATCGATAGGCCAGTCGATTGCTTTCCCTCTCTCATCGGATGGGAGAGGGTTAGGGTGAGAGTCCGGCACAAACGAGGATCCTTTGTCCCAAGACCCCATGCGAATACTCGGTTATTGAAGAAATTGTTAAAGGTTTCGTTGGAGTTTTTGACCTAACGATCCAAACTCAGAGCACGGTTAGTCGGCACACCTTGCTCGCTCTTAAACTATTCTTTGGAACGCTCCGCAGTCCAATTTCTTGTGTTGGTATGCTCCAAAAAACTCTCTTTGAAAGTGCCCACGATAGTATCGCCGCTGATTTTGCCTTGGTAGCTTGAGGTGTACTCTCCATGTCCGATTTCAAATGGGTGGGTAACTCTAAAAGAAATCTCGCCGCCCTGGAGTTTTGCGTCTCTGATTGGCCATTCGTAAACGCGCGACTTGCCGTTCACACTGCTAACGTTACTAATCGTGCCGTTCAGAGTGCCGTCCACCAGCTTGAACTTCAGGGTATATTCGGCGCTGCGTGCCGGGGTGTTGGTGTTGGAATGAGTTACTCTCCATGTGCCGGTGGGGTCGATCGTCGGCTCTTGGGCGCTGACCAGCCAGCCGGTGAAAACCAGGAGGCCGACAATTACTGGAATGAGTCGTTTTTTCATATGCTTCCAATTTGTTGATTGTTTGCGGAGCGCGAAGCCGCGATCCCGCCTTGCCGGCAATTCGCTTGGCATATATCACTGAGCCACATAAGTCAGAAAACCAGTGATCCCGGCATAGAACAACCAAGTCTTCCAATAATTAAATGGATCATCTTTTCGAGAGTAAATTTCCAAACCTCCAGACCACGGATACCTGCTGCTCCAAACCGCATATCCAGTCACGAGGCTGAAAAATAGTAGCACCCATAAACTTTGAATCCACCAAGGGACAACCAAACTCCCAACGCGCAGCAAAGTATCTTTGTAGCTGACTGATATCATGCGTCTGCCGGATATATCTAACGGTTTCTGGGATGGCAATTTGCGACCTATCGCGGCCGTATTCTTAAGATAATATTATCGTTGTAATGCCATTAGTCTATAATTACTAATGAAACATGGTGGCACTTTATTCCTCTCCGCAATGGCTGAAAATCCCGTTAGAGCGGTTTGTCCCAGGTTGCGTAACTACCGCACACTCGGGTTTTGAAAATTTCGTTGAAGCTTTTTGTCCCCGGCCGGCCTCATCAATGATGAAAAATGCCGGCACCATCAGGCTGGTGCCGGCTTCGTCATTTAATTCCCTTGGATTATCAGATCATGAAGGATTCCAACCGCCGAGGACGCTGCTCTTGGTATAAGCAGCGGCCTGCGTGGACGTCAGGCGTTTCACCCAGGAAGCGCGGCTCGAGGGACACGGATATTCCGCAAAGCGGCAGGTGGACGAGTTGCTGGTCCCCGTCCAGTTGATATAACCAACCGGCTCGATACAGCTTCCGATCGAGCAGTTGATGAAGGCAAGCTCGCCGTAAGCGCCCCAGGGGCGGCCCAAGTAGGAGGAGTTGCTCGTCGCCGTTCCGCCCGAGGCAATCGTGCAACTGGAGAACACGATTCCGTAGTCCTGGCTCTGGGCCGTTTGCGGCGCGCCGATGGTGGCGCCATTGTTGCGCATTTGGCGGATCGTGGAGCCGGTCACAAAAATCCTGCCTTGCCCATAGACGAAATCGACGGTGCCCTGAATTTCACTCCCCGTCACGTACACGGAGGTGCTCGCGCCCTTCGCATAAAGGGTGTCCTGCCGGCCGTAGACATTAGAGGAGCGGATCGCACAGCGCGCGGCGGTGATGATCAGCACCTGGCTCGTGTTGTTGTCGCCGGTATAGCTGTTCCTGACGGTGATGTTATTGATGGTGACATCGGTGGCGCCGACTGAGAGCGTCACTTGATTCTGGCCGGCGGTCAGTATCGTGCCGGTTCTGCTGGCTCCCTGGATGGTGATTCCGGTCTTCGCACTCGAGACGGTGAACGGTCCGGTGTAGGTGCCGCTGGCGATCAGGATGGTGTCGCCGGAGGCGGCGGCATTGATGGCCGCCTGGACGGTGGAGTATTGGGAAGGAACATTGCGGGTGGTAGCCGCGGCCGGAAGGGCGACCAGTGCCAGCAAGGCGGTCAGACCAACAACCTGCTTAAAGACGGAGTGTTTTATTTTCATGGATTGATTTTTTTGGTTTGTGCTTCGTCATTTCAAGGCGAAGACAGCAGGCAGCCTTGCCCACACACCAGGAATGAATTCCACTAATCTTGCGCATTAATGGAAATCTAACAAGCTGCACAAACGTATGGTTTTTGGGGTAACCCAGGTCTTTTAAAGAAATCGTTGAAGATTTTGACCAACGTTCCCACTGAGCCACGACGACCGATGCCGGCGTTGGCTCTAGCGCCTGGTCAGGCACGTTTGAACCTTTTGAGACGGTGGCAGATCTCGAGATGGTTGCCGCCTGGGTCATCAAAATACACCGCGTAATAATAATCCGATTCGAAACCCGGTCCTTCAATGTTTTGCGCACCGGCTGCACGTACAAGCGAAGCCAATTGGTCGACCGCCGGCATTGACCCCGCCCAGAAGGCGATCCGATTTGAGTTTGGCGTGTGTGCTTTATCCTCAATGAGACCAAAGAATTCCGATGGCTCACTCCCTTCGGCCTCGTACTGCAACCAGCCTTCGAGATCAACCCGGACAGTAAAGCCGAGCGCAGGAAGAAATGCTCGATAGAATGGCGATACGGCGCCCAGGTCGGCGACCCGTAAGTCGATGTGGTCGAAGATGCGCATGTTTCCTGCCTAACGCCCGAAGCCAGCCAAGCGGGACCAAAAGGTCGGAATCGACCGCGCAAACAAAAATCAAAGCCCCAACTTCTTCCGCTTGCGATACAACGTGGCGGAATCGATGCCCAACGTGCGGGCGGCCGCCTCCAGCGTTTTGGTCCGCTGCAACACCTGCTTGATGTGTTCGTTCTCCAGGTCTTCCAACGAATAATCCCCGCCCAGTTGCGTGGGGCTGAGCCCGTTTTCGGAAGATAACAAGCCCAGCTCTTCGGGCAGGTCGGAGGTCTGGATCAACATTCCGTCGGCGAGGATGACGGCGCGCTCAACCACGTTGCGCAATTCGCGCAGGTTGCCCGGCCAGTTGTAACGTTGTAACGCCTGCTCCACTTCCGGCGTGAATCCCGTGAGCCGCTTGCCGCATTGGGCCGCGCAGAACTCCAGATAGTTGCTGGCGATGCGCATGAGGTCTGTCCGGCGCTCCCGCAACGGCGGCATGCGCAACGGGACGACGTTCACCCGGTAATACAGATCCTCCCGGAATTTCCCGTCCTTCACCGATTGTTCCAGATTGCGATTGGTGGCAGCAATGACCCGCACGTTGGCGCGGCGCGGCTTGGATTCGCCCACGCGTTCGTATTCCTTTTCCTGGAGCAGGCGCAGTAATTTTGGCTGGATCTCCATCGGCAATTCGCCGATCTCGTCGAGGAACAGCGTCCCGCCTTCTGCAGCGGCGACTTTGCCCCAGGTTTCATTCACGGCGCCGGTGAACGAGCCTTTCGTATGGCCGAACAGTTCGCTTTCCAGCAATTCGCGGGACAAACTGGGGCACGATACGGTTACGAAAACATTATCCCGCTGCGGGCTGTTTTCGTGGATGTGCCGGGCCAAAACGCTTTTGCCGGTGCCACTTTCACCTAAAATTAACACGGTGGCCGGCATGGCCGCGGCTTTCATCGCCACTTCGTAAATCTTCTGCACGCGCGGCTCGTGGGTGGTCATGTCCGTTTCCGGCACTACGGATGAAATGCGCGCTTCCAGGTCGGCCACGCGGCCTTTAAGTTTGCGGTTCTTGGTGATTTTGGCGAGGACCTGGCGGATCTGGTCGGGCGTGAAGGGTTTGGGCAGATAATCGGCTGCGCCATAGCGCATCGCTTCCACGGCGGATTCAAATGAGGCGAAAGCGGTGAAAACGACGACTTCCATCCGCGGATTACGGGTGAGCAACTGGGGCAACAGTTCCAGGCCGTTTTTATCGTCCAGCTTCAGGTCGAGAAACGCCGCGTCGAACTGCTGTTTGTCCAATTGCTCCAACGCCGCTTCACCAGTGCTCACGAGCACGGATTCATGGCCCATGCCCTCGAGCAGGAGCGACGTGGTGCGCCGGATGTTTTCTTCGTCGTCTATGATTAATACTCGCATCGCGAATCAGATTCGTGGTTTTATCCGACCTGGTCTGGCTAAAAATATTCTATCATGCAACAGCCTCAATTTCACGGGGCCGGTGTTGGCCGTTTCTTGAGGGTTTTCATTTCTTCTGTCGGTCGCGGCTGCCAGACATGCTGGCAGGTGCGACAATAAAATTCCATGGGCACCACTCCCAGCAAATGCCCCACCTGCATGAATAGATTCGGCAAAACAAAATGCCGCGTCATCTGCGGATATTCGATGCGCGAGGAACTGCATTGCGGGCAGCGGATCGCTTCCCTCAACAGGCCTTCCTCTTTGTCCAATCGTTCCAGAAGTTCACCCGCCTTTTCAAAATCGTCTTTCGCCACCTTTACCCGAATGCCAGCGTAATGCCTGGTGAAAAACCAAAACCGATGCAAATTCTTTTCATCAACGACTGTGGCCTCAATCCCGGCTTGCGCCAGGCGATCCCGAACCACTTTGGCCGGAGATTCTGCAGTAAAGGTTGCAACAGTAACTCGTTCCATGGAATTAATGGGCGTTTTCCCCTGATTTGTTTAAGCGTCTAACGTGCCAGTGGTTTTATTGCTGCGACACACAAGGCGCAAATTCCTCGCGTTTTACTGTGAATCCACTGGTATCGCTTCGCTTTAATAGTATTCAACTTTCGAATTTGCCCAAATCCGCTCAAATTAGTATCGCCGGTTATCATGCATAACGCAATAAAATGGAGCGCGACTCCCCCATTTCATTGCAAATTGCGGTCTTATCGCCGCGCCCTGCTTCTCGGTTTACGCAATAGAAAACTCCACACTGGCTGCGAAGTGCAACCTTCGGTTTCTGCGTTTATTGCGCATTGCGGTTACTGGGACGGTTTCAAGCAAGGAATTTAATGGTGGCACGGCGCTGGCTTATCTCGGTTTGAGAAACCAAACTCGTCGCGGACGACCTCGATTGACTGCGACGAAAACCAAGGAGGAGTTATGACAGTGGGAACCGTACTATTGATACTCGCAATCATCCTGTTGATCGGGGCGCTGCCAACGTGGCCTTACAGCCGTTCGTGGGGCTATGCGCCGGGCGGCGGCCTGGGGTTGATACTGGTCATCCTCATCGTCCTGATGCTGCTGGGAAGATTATAACGGAAGAAAACGAGTAAATCAGATTTATGCCCGACCCGGAAACCATTGCCCGAGCGCGCGACGATGCGCGGGAAGGGAAGTCGCCATCCACGCAGGCCGGCGAGTTTGTTCGGGAGGAGATGCATCACATCCGGGAAGGTAAACACGGCGCGCGTTCCGCAAAACAAGCCATTGCTATTGGTATGTCGAAAGCGCGACGCGCGGGAGTGGCTTTGCCAGCGCCAGCGAGGGGAAAAGTTTCGGCGAGCTCACGTCGCCGGATTCAACGGGACTACCAAAAGGGACAACATGGTGGCGCGCCCAAACCGTCGGGGAGACGGTCGCGCGCTACCATGAGGGCGCTCAAACGGGAAGGTCATTCCGCGGCATCACCCGCCGCTCTCTCTCGGCACGCAAATCGCGCCGCGACGAAAAGAACGGCGTCAGCCTGGTCCGCCTCCGCTCATCGCGCAGCCCGGACCCGCCAACACGTGTGACTCAGCGCAATTCGGTGCGCAGGCAATGCCGCACTCCATTGGCAACCTGGAATTCTGAAGCCGTGCGCCAGGTAGAATGGAAGCTCGCCGCCACTTTTTCCCCGATGTCCGTTAGCGACCCGTCTGACGCCACCAGCAGGTGCGAGGCGCGGTTGTTGTAATCGAGGTAAGCCTTTTCCTGGGTCACGTAACAAACCACATGGACTCCCGCATCCATGGATACGACGATGACATGCGTTTCATAACCTTTTCCGTTCAGGATATCCGAAGCGAGCGTCGCGAAGTCATCGCAATCACCACATCGGTTGGCGAGAAAATCCGCCGGGGGCTGTTGTTTCTCGCCAAGTTTGAAGGAGAAATCAGAAAAATATTCGATGAACCGTTTAGGGGTGAGTTGCGGATCGTCACGAAGTTCTTCCAAAGTAACGGCCCTGACAACATTCGTGGCGAGTAGCAAAAAACTAAAAAACAATACGCGCGCCAACACAATAACTGAGCCTGGAGTTTATCTATTCGTCAAATAATTGCAACAATTTTCACCCGCATTTTGCAGTACGTGCAGCCCGCCGCAGGAGGCATTTTGCAACCGTTCGCCAAGATTTTATCGGCAATTGTTCCGATTTCTTAAGATTTAAAAACGATTTCGCGACTGGCACAGGTTGGGCTTATGGCAACGGTTGTTAAAAACAACTGCGCTGTTTTCGGACAGCCTGAAAAACCAAGGAGAATAAAATGAAATTGAACAATCAACTGCGCGTCTGCGTACTGGCCATCCTCTGTGTGGGCCTGCCCGTTGCCTTGCGTGCCACGGATGACTCGACCATCAAGAGCGACAATGCGGCCGCCGGCGTCGCGCCTCAAACATCCACCCCGTATACCACTACGGCCACAGCCGGGTCGGTTAATGCCAATAACAAAGCCTCCAGCCTCATCGGCATGGAAGTGCGAAACAGCACCGATGAAAAACTCGGCCACATCAAAGACCTCGTCCTCGATTTTCAATCCGGCAAAGTTTCCTATGCCGTGCTGGATGGAGGAAGCGTGTTCAAATCCAAATTGTTCGCCATTCCGCTCAGCGCCTTCTCGACCGGCCCGGACAGCCGCTACCTGATCTTGAACGCGGATAAATCCAAGATGGAAATGGCGCAGGGTTTCGACAAGAACTCCTGGCCGAGCGTGAACAATCCGGATTGGGGTGCCACTACGCAGTTCTGGCAGGATAATTCCCAGAATTCGATCCATAACACATGGACCCCGGACAACACCAAAAACAGCACGGATAAGTTGAACCAGGAAAATGCGCCGACGGCCAGTCCGTCTACGCCCAATCAATAACCCATTAACCGGGCCGACGGCTGCGAAAGCCGCCGGCCCAATTTTGCAATCCGCCAATTAATTTATATGAAAATCGGAAATCTTATCCTTGTGGTCACAGTGACAGGCCTGGCCTTTGCCGCATCGGCACAAACGGATTATGAACATCGCGGCCCAAACGATACCGGTACCACGCAGACCCGGGACTATGAAAACATGGACAAACCGATTTCCGACCAGTTGTTCCAGGCCAACGAATTTTCCGTGGACGCCTTCGGCATGGGCGCCCTGAGTCATAGCGAACTGGTGGATGCTTCCCGCCATTCGGTGGGTCATGATTCCCGGATCGGCGTCGGCGTGGGGGCGAACTATTTCTTCACCCGTTATCTCGGTATCGGCGGGGACGCTTATACGGAAGACACGCAACACAGTATCGTGGATAGTGCTTCGGGAAATGTCATCCTCCGGATTCCCATCGAATCGATCCGTCTGGCCCCGTACGTCTTTGGGGGCGGCGGTTATCAATTCGACTGGAAGGAAACGTGGTTTGGCCAGGCCGGAGCGGGACTGGAATTCCGTTTCACCAGACACATCGGCCTCTTCACCGATGGCCGCTATGTATTTAATCACGACACGGAAGACATTGCGGTGGGCCGTATCGGACTGCGCTTCGCATTCTAAGGAATTTGCCCCTGGACGAATAAATCTACGTCATCCAGGCGGCGACTGATGTTGAACGCAAGTTCGGCTTCAGTTCACAAGGAGGGGAAAAAGGGGATAGCCGCGGCGCAATTTTCCGCAAGGAGATTGCGCCGTGGTTTAATTTTTAGATCGAAAACATGAATAAACATCTTTGCTCGCGCGAATTGACGGCCAGCTCCGTCATTTCAATGGAAGACGCTCTGTGCAACGCCCTCCAACGCGCTGCCCGCAGCGCACACAATCTCAGCACCATCCATATACTCGATAAAAGCCGCCACTATGACGAAAACCATGTGCCCCGCTGGCAGGTCACCCTACATGTCGGGATCGCTTCCCAATGACATGATGCCAATGTTTGAAGCAAAGCCCTTTCAATATCCGGATGTTCAGGTCAAGGGGCATCCGGAAAAGCCGTTGACCGATGTGTTGCGCGACCGCCGCGCCACGGCGCACTTCAAATCCGACCCGGTACCGGAGGACTATCTTCAGGCCATCCTGCGTTTCGCCGCACAAGCGCCATCGGGTTTTAACCTGCAACCGTGGCGATTCATCGTCGTTCGCGACGCGGCCAATCGTGAACGCCTGAAAGCGGCAGCACTCAACCAGGAGAAGATTGGTGAAGCGCCGGTGGTCGTGATCGCTTTTGGCGTTCGCGGTGAATGGCGTATCCACATGGACGCCATTTTTCGCGAGGGCGTCCGGCGTGGAACCATCCAGGCTGAGCAGGTCGAGGCCGTTGAAAAAAAGGTGGAACATTTTCTCGGCTCGTTTCCCGCCGCCATCTGGTTGAACCGGCATGTGATGATCGCTTTTACCACGATGATGCTCACGGCCGAAGCGTACGGATTGGATACCGCGCCCATGGAAGGTTTCGATCCTGAGGCGGTGAAGCGCGAATTTCATCTGCCGGCGGAAGCGGAAGTTGTCGCTCTTCTCGCGATAGGCTTTGCACAGTCACCGGATAAGGCGTATGGTGGAAGACTTGCAGTCGAGGACATTGTGTTCGCCGAACGCTACGGGACGCCGTGGCAAAGCAATTTACCCTGAACAAACGTTTTTTAAAATTATGCACGACAAGTATCAAACCTGTATCGAAGCCTGTAACGCCTGCGCCATCGCCTGTGAACATTGCGCTACCGCTTGCGCCCACGAGGCTGATCCCAAGATGTTGGCTCGCTGTGTTGATCTCAATCATCAATGCGCCATGGTCTGCCGCACCGCTGCCGCGCTCATGGCCGCCAGCTCGGAATTCGCCGCCAGTTTTTCCAACCTTTGTTCCGATGTCTGCCGCGCCTGCGCCGATGAATGCAGCAATCACGAGATGGAACACTGCAAGAAATGCGCGGAAGCCTGCGAACATTGCGCCGAGGAATGCGAGAACATGGCCAGCGCAGTGAGTTATTGAAATCGGCCGTAGCGGCGTCTCGGAAGAGCGCCGCTGTTATTGCCAGCTCAATACGTTGTCTTTGTTGACACCAACATTCGCCGGTAGATTGGGATCTGCTTTGCCGTCCGGGCCCAGGGACCAGATCATCACATCGCCTTTCATCCCAAAGTTGTCGCTGTTGGGATTCGAGGTATCGCCGCGCAATCCGTTATAGCCGAGCGCGCTGCCTGCCGCCGTCTGTGAAACGGCCTGTCTCCGGTAAAACGCGTCGTAAATTTTTCCATCGTAATTCAGGTCCAGGCTGATGATGAATGGGTTACCCCACACATCGCGGAATTGTCCATCCACGATGCTGATGCCCGGCTTGCTGGTATCTGAATTTTGCTTTGCCTGAAAAAAAGGCGTTCGCTGTGGATTCAACGCATTATTCGCATTTGCACCCTGGTCCTCACCCGTCAGAATGGAGATAACATCCGAATTCATCGCTACTGTATTTGGCAAAGACGCTCCCGTGTAACCAAACGTTGTGTCCATATTGCTGGCGCCGGGCAGCCGGTTGTAAGCTGAGTCATACTGCGAAATCGACGCCCCTAGGTCCAGCATCTCCACCTTCGCATTCTTGATCCTGGTGCGATTGCTGGCGGCAGCGATGGCGGGTAGAAGCAGGGCTGCCAGGATCGACATGATTGCGATGACGACGAGCAACTCAATCAAGGTGAACGCCCGCCCGGAAGGATGCAGATTTGTTTTCATACAATCGCATTAAGTATTTTTGAAGGGTTGGTGCAATATTGACCACATTCACGCGGCTGTCCAATGGGATATTGCCAATACCCGGTTGCGGCTTTCTCACCGATGGGCGATTTTCCAGGAGAAAGGTGAATATGGTTAGCAGCGCTGCCATTCAAGTCCTTGAGATAGCTGCCATTGTGGTCGCGGGAAGCATGACCGGTAACGAAATTGCCGTAGCCGTCTTCTTCCATCCTTGCATCAGCCGTCTGGAGGACGCTGTGCACGCCCGCGCCGCCCAATCCCTGGCCAAGGCGCTCGGTACGGTAATGCCTTTCTGGTATGCGCTTACATTACTGTTAAGCCTCGCAGCGACCTTTGTTGCGCACGCGGTGTGGACTATTCCGTGGTGGCTTGCGCTCAGTTCCAGTGCGTTGTTTGCGCTCATGATTGTTTACTCGGTGCTCCTGCCGGTGCCCATCAACAACCAGATCGTCCGCTGGCAACCCGATTCCCTGCCCGCCGATTGGCGGCAGTTGCGCCAACGCTGGGACAAACTTCACGCCGTACGAGTGGGCTTTTTAATGATCGCCCTGATTCTCCTGGTCACATCGGCCGTTGTTTAATGAATGCACTGAATCGTGTTTGCCATTGTGATTCAGTGGTTTTTCAGCATCATGCGAAACATCCGGGCACACACACTATCTTCTCCTACCATCCTCCCAAATCGTCAGTATGGGGGCATTCACTCAGGAAGATGCCGACGGAACGCGCGAAGTCGTTGTTCGACCAATTCCTGGCTACGGCGGTCGCTGAACATAAATTTGGTTATGCGAGTATCAGCATCCATGATCCGACCGGACAGATGCAGTCGCGTTATGAACAATTGACCAGCCTCACTCTGAAACGGGACCGCCGTTCGGACATGTTGACCGAGGAGCAGTGCGAGAAGTGCATCGCAGAATTTATCAAAGACCAGAACGCTGGTGGACCGTTGCCGTACCTGATCCATCAAACTTTCGACATAACCCGATGGCGCATCCGGGGCGAGCCGTCGGCGGCCACGGTGTCGCACTTGAGTATAAATTATAGCCGTCGCCCCACCCTCACCACACTGCTCATGTTTGAAACCATCGAGCAGTTTCAATACATCAGATCGGTGTTGGGCAAGCTGGGCTTGTGCAAGCTGAATGACCGGCATTTGAAGCCACTAAAAATCAAATGCGATGACCCCCGCTTTGCCGGTTGACCATCCGGCAACACCGTCCTAAAGTCGTTTTCACAGCGCTGAACCAGAGCGGCCTTAATCCCACTTTGGCTTTGGCCAGTTCAACCACTAAATCGGGGAAGCAGACTATGAATTCGCGCATCTTCGGAAAACTCATCGCCATCCTGTTTTTTGCCGTTCTCTACACCTGGATGGTGCGCCTTTTGCACACGCACTACATGGACATGGGACGCGACGCCTTTATGGCGAAGGAGGGCGACCGCTATGACCGGCTATATACTCACAACCATTCGGTGGTGCTTGAGTTCATCGTTTGCGGAATCCTCGCGTGCATCCTGTTCGGAATTTATGAACTGGTCGCATTCCTCGGTTCCCTGATCGGAAAAAAACTGGACCTGGACCTGGGTGAATAAACCCGCGACCAGAGTTTCATTGGAAATAAATTCGAACCACTATGCCCTTACCACCTTTTGGAATAACAATCGTCGTCTATCTCGCGTGCGGCGGCGTGCTTTGGCTGACGGCGCATCTGCTCGCGCCGATCGGTTACCAGATAACGCTCGGGCGCGCGGTGGGCTGTGCCATCCTGATGAGCCTGGCGAACGCGTTCCTCCCTGCCATCCTCAAGCCGCAGATCGGCGATTGGTATCTGCCCGCCATCTTTCTGGTGCACGTAGTGATCGCGAAAAGCATTCTCTGGCTGCCTTTCTGGCGCTCGCTGTTCACGGTGATCATCTATTGGGTGGTCCTGGTCGGCGCCGTCTGGGCATTGTTCCAAAGCCCATGGGCAAAAAAATCTTACACCGCCGCGCCTTCATCCTCACTTATCGTCATGGAGCAGTATGGGGAGCAACGGGGCTCGGCTTGATTCCATTTTGAAATCCATTCGTTGTCGTGGAGTACGGATTCTGGCTCGAGTTGCCCGCAGCAGGAGCCGTGTTATTTGGATTTTGCGCATTGGGATTATGGTTCACCCCGTTCATGTTCGGCTGCGGCTGCTGGGGGCTCGGTTGTTGAGAACCCGGCTGAATGAACGTGGATTGGTCTTGGTTGGGCGCCTGGCCGGTGTTATTTCCGCTAGTATTCCCATTATTAAAATTTGGTGCTGTGCTGTTTTGGTTTCCCGTGCTCGGTGCAGTACTGGGCGTTGAGGGCGCGGTGCTGGGTGTAGACGGAGCCGTGCTGGGAGTAGATGGCGCGGTGCTCGGCGTGGCGGGGGCGGTACCGGCAGCCCGTACTAACATTGTGGCCACAATCACTACCAAAATTACCGTGCCGGTTATTAAAATTAATTTCTTCATAGTTAATCCATATCATCAGCTTGTCCTTTGCCAATCAGGTGTTCACCTTATCACCCCTTGGAATCAGGTAGTTCTCCAAAACCGTAAATCCCAGGTCTTGCATTTTTCTGCCTCCTCGATGACCCATCCATGCACCCTGCGGCAATTTTCCGGATGGTCGTGGTTCATTTCCCTTGGCCTGAAAAGTGCCTTACAGAGATTAGATATGAGTACGGCCTATGAACGGGCTTTGATCACCGGCGCTTCGAGCGGCATCGGACTGGCACTGGCCCGCGAATTCGCGCGGCAGGGCCATCCGCTGGTCATTACCGCGACCGACCAGAAGAAACTCCGCACCATCGCCAATGCGATGCAACAGGAGTTCAACGTGGAGGTCACGCCCATCGCCAAAGACCTCACGGAACCCATCGCGGCGCACCAACTTTTCAGCGAACTCAACGATGCGGCGATGGACATCCATATCCTCGTCAATGACGCGGGCATCGGCCAGCATGGCAAGTTTTTTGAGACGCCGCTCGACCGGGAAATTGCAATCGTGCGCCTCAACGTGGAGGCTGTGGTGCGGCTCACGAAAATATTTTTGAAACCGATGGTTTTACGCAATGCAGGGAGGATACTGAACGTTGCGTCGGTGGCCGGATTTGACCCCGGCCCCCTATTGGCGGTGTACCATGCGAGCAAGGCGTTTGTTCTCTCCTTCTCGCAGGCACTCGCCATAGAGCTTGAAGAAACGGAAGTGACCGTCACTGCGCTGTGTCCGGGCGCGACGGAAACCGCCTTCTTCGAAAAAGCGGACATGAACGGCACGCGGGTCGTGAACAAATTAAAACTGGCGTCGCCGCATGATGTCGCCGTGGCCGGCTACAAGGCCATGCGCCGCGGCGACCCGGTTTATGTCCACGGCGGCCTGAACAAAGCCAAGGTCGCGCTGGGACGGCTATTGCCCGGCACGACGCAAAGCCGCATCAACAAGAGATATTATGAACCGGTGAGGGTGGAAGAGCGTAAGACCAATCTGCGCAGCCGAAAAGGCAGCCAGGCCACATTAAGCTCAAGGTCACGATTCCATGATGCCCAGGAGGTGCCGCGTTCTGCGCGCCGCCACACCAATGGAGACCAGATTGCCGAAGACGATCGGAGTGAGAATTCCTGATCGGACGAAGGTGAACACCCGGTGGGACATCAGTCCCGCCGGGATTTTTATTTTGAAGTCGTAAGTTACACGTCCGCAAATTATGGAGTGCGGTGGCAGAGCGAAGCGGCGACACCGCTTTGGCATTCTCTAACACCAACAACACACTATGATTTCTGGCATGAGAAAGCGGCGTGGCGCTTCGCTTCCCGCCGCACTCCAAAACGCTTGCCAGCGAACGTAACCCGAAGCATTTTTCTGTGGTGCCGGAGAAATCATCACCGTGGCCACATGCGCCTGTTCATCGCCTGTTCAATGACGGCACTTACTTCGTAACGGCTGCGACATATCAAAAGGCCCATCATTTTCGCTCCCGGAAACGGCTCGCCGTTCTTGAGCGCGGATTGCTTACCGTGGCACGGGATTTCGGTTGGCAGCTTGAAGCCTGGGCAGTTTTCTCCAACCATTATCATTTTGTTGGCCATAGCCCAATCTCCACAGCCGAAAGCCTTCCTCGCATGTTGGGGTTATTGCATGAAAAGACCGCGAAATGGGTGAACCGGCTTGATAAAGCTTCGGGCCGGAAAGTATGGCATAACTATCGCGAAACACGACTCACTTACGAAAAATCGTATCTCGCACGGCTAAATTATACTCACCAGAATGCGGTCAAACATGGATTAGTCTTAGTGGCTTGCCAATATCCATGGTGTTCTGCCGCATGGTTTGAACGCACAGCAACCGTGCCACAGGTTAAAACTATCTATGGTATTAAAGTGGATGCGATCAATGTGCCGGATGAATTCAATGTTTCACCCGATTGGTAAATATGGAGTGCGGTGGCAGAGCGAAGCGGCGACACCGCTTTGGCATTCTCTAACACGAACAACAAACTATAATTTCTTGCATGAGAAAGCGGCGTGGCGCTCCGCTTCCCGCCGCACTCCACATACCTCATACTGGCGGGCCGGGCGGCCGCTTGGTGTCCCGGATGAACATATCGAACAGCAGCCAGAACGCGCCGATCACTGCCAGGATAAAACATATGATTGCCAGGCCGGGATAACCGAAGATGTGAAATTCCGTGTCGATGCGCATCATGAGCGCCGCCCCCACGATGAGCGCGCCCAGCACCAGCCCCGCTGCGATGCGATTGGCCACTTTTTGAAAGCCATCCAGCAGGTTCAGTGTATCTTCGCGCCGCAACTTCAGTTTGATCTCACCCTTGCCCGCGATATCGAGCACCTTGTTGACGCGCGATGGCAATTCATGGACAAAATCTTTGACGTCCAGAAGCGAGCCCAACAGGTTTCCCGGCGTCATCTCCTTGCCCAAACGGCGGCCGAGAATCCCGGTGACATTCCGGCGGATGGAGGCGTTCGGATTGAATTCTGAATCGAGCGTCCGGCCGATCTGGTCCAATTGCAGCAAAGTCTTGCCGAGCATCGTCAACTCCGTGGGCGCGAATAATCCGGTTTCACCCGCCGCCCGGCTCACCTCGAGCAAGGCGCGGCCGATATCCATTTTGCGGAGCGTGTTATCCTGCATCTCCATCACCAGTTCACCGATGCGCCGGCGAAACGTGGTTTCATCGAACTCATCGGTGGTCTCGCTGATCTTGATGGCCACACTGGCGGCGTCTTCCGCGCGTCCTTCACTCACGGCGAGCAACAATTTGATCAAGCTTTCCTGCATGCCGGGCGTGATGCGACCCACCATACCCAGGTCCAATAAGCCGATGCAGCCGTCGGCTGTCAGAAAAATATTTCCCGGATGCGGATCCGCGTGAAAGAAACCGTCCACCAAAATCTGTTTCAGATAGGCACGAAATAATTCCTCCGCCAGTTCCGCGCCATCAAAATCCAGGTGCGCGACGGTGCTCAGGTCCGTGATCTTGCAGCCGGAAAGATACGTCATCGTGAGAACGCCGCGCGCGGTATAATCGGTGATGGGTTTGACGACCCGGATATGCGGGAATTCCTGCATGTTTGCGCCCAGCGTGGCGAGATTGGACGCTTCGCGTAAATAATCCAATTCCTGCACCAGGGCACGCTTCATCTCATCCACCGTCGCTACGAAACGATGTTGGCGTCCCAACTGGGTGTGGGCCTCTAAAAACGTCGCGAGTTCTTCGAGCACTTCCAGGTCTTCGGCGATCTGTTTGCGGATGTTTGGCCGTTGCACCTTCACCGCGACCTCGCGACCATCGCGTAAGACCGCACGATGCACCTGTCCCAGTGACGCGGCGGCGATCGGTTTTTGGTCGAACTCTAAAAACGCCTTGGAGAGCCGAACGCCGAGTTCAGCCTGGACGATTTCCTCCACTTCCGCATAAGGAAATGGTTCCACCTTGTCCTGCAATCGCGCCAATGCTTTCAAGTACGGCTCTGGAAGAAGATCGGCCCGGCTGGAGAGCAACTGGCCGAGCTTGACGAAGGTTGGCCCCATTTTCTCGAGGTCGTTCACTAACGCTTCCGGCGCGGGAGATTTGTCATCCGTCGCGGCGGGATTTTCGTCCTGCAGCTCGGTCGCCTCGGCCAATTGACGGAAGGCCGGCGCGCGCCCATGCCGCCAGACCAGGCGGATGATGTCTTTGTAACGCGGAAGATGTTTGGTTTTGAAAATCATATATGTGTGCCCTCAAGCCCCAAAAAACGGAAGCGGCGGCGGTCGAGGAAAAATTCTTCGTGGAGGAACCAGTTTACCGTCGCCACCCAAATCAGCTTTATCAACGTCGTACCGCACCCGAATTTGTCCAACCGACTCCAGGTTGCCAGGCGGAACGTCCGTTGGTCCACATGGTCGGGGTCGTATTGGTCCACGGGCGAAACCCATTGGTCCAGGGCGTGTTTCTGTTCATGCCATTGGTGACAAAGCCACTGCCGCCGGGGGTTATGCCGTTGTTATTGCCATTACCAAATCCGTTTTGGGTGTTCTGATTGTTGGAGAATGGATTTTGGTTCGGGTTGCTGGAATTCGGCGTGGTGTTGTTCGGATTATTCGCGTTGGGATTTTGATTCACGCCGTTCATGTCCTGCTGCGGCTGCTGTTGGTCGGGCTGTTGGGAACCCGGCTGGATAAATGTGGATTGATCTGTATTGGGCGGCGTGCCGGGATTGCTTCCAGGATTACTACTATTATTCCCATTATTAAAATTTGGCGCGGAACCGTTCTGGTTTCCTGTGCCCGGCGCTGTATTGGGCACGGGCGGAGCCGTATTGGGCGTCGATGGAGCGGTACTCGGCGTGGCGGGGGCCGTGCCCGCAGCCTGCACCAACATCGCCGCCAAAAGCGCGGTGCCTGTTATTAAAATCTTTTTCTTCATAGGTGATTTATAACCTTAGCTTGTGCCTTGCCAATCAGGTGTTCACCGTATAAACCCTTGATTTATTGAAGATATCCCGCATTCAGGGGAAATTTTTTGGTGCAAGTTGCAATAAACCCTTCCCATTTCATGCAGCTTGCATTTGAAAACAACTCCTCCAACCTAAAAAGAAAAACGCCGGTCCTCAAACGAAGGCCGGCGTTTTTTCTTCTCAACAAACTCAACGGCTGTGCGCCATCTTGCTGCTGCGTGAGGTGCTTTGGCCGCGACGGCTCACCGAACTACGGCTTGGGTTGCTTCCCCGACTGCCATTCTGGCTGCGACCGCTGTGGGCAGTACGGCTGCGTGTGCTTTGGGTATTTTGCGTGCTGCGTGAATTCTGCGGACTACGCGAATTCTGTGTGCCGCGCGCATTGGTGCTGGATGATCCCCGTGTCTCGCCCCGCGAGGATGATTGATACTCTTCGCGAGAGGTTCCGCGACCGCGTGAACCATAATTCCCGCCCCGATTTTGGGATTCGTAATCACCCCGCTCATCACGGGAGGAACTACGGTTCTGCGATTGATAATCACCTCTTTGATCCCAATCCTGTTCCCGGTTACCCTGGCCGGAACGACTGCCGCGAGAACTGACATCACGGCGTTCTTCGAATTGGCGGGAGCCAGACCCACGGCCCTCTCGTTCATTGCTCCGGGAGGATTCCGTGTAATCATTTCCGCGATTTCCGCGCGCAGATGATCCCTCGCGTTCATCATCGTAGTAATTCTGCCCTGATGAACGTGAATCTTCATTTTCATCCCACTCCTGTGCGCCACGCTGGCCAGACCGACCGCGTGAGGAGCCACGACGTTCTTCGGTTTCGTAGGAGGAGGAACCCTGCTGGCTGCGGCCACCGCGACCGGAGGGTTCATAATCTTCTTCGGTCTCGAAGTGACCGCCATGTGCTTGCGACGGCTCATACTCCTCGTCCATGTCTGATTCCTGTCCCCGGCCACGACGGTTTTCATCCCAATCAGAGCGCTCGCCCTGTCCGCGATATGAGCCTTGCTCGTTTTGACGGCGACGCTGGTTGCGTTCCTGGTCCGTCTCATTCCAATCTGCCTGACTTCGTCTTTGCATAATAGTCCCTTTCCTTTGCGTTTATTTGTTGTGTTATTTGTCTCGGACTGTGCGAACAAAAAAGCTATCAACATGCCAAGCGAATAAAATGGCCACGACCTTTGCAAAGCGCGGGAATTTTTGATGAAAATTCATTAAGTCTGGCAAATCGCCAGAAGGTTTTCTGCACGGGAATCAAAATCTTCTTTGCAACTTGCCGGTCAAGTTTTTGGCTGCCTTGCAGACTGCTTGGAAAATCATTTTCCGTCGCGACGTTGCTCAATGAAATCTTTGAAACGGCGCAGGTCCCCGGTGACCCGAGCGGCGACCAAGCCCAACATGCTGCCGATATTTTCCATTGTATTCGCCGGCTGGTAATGGAGCGCGAGGATCACGCGGGTAGTAGCGGGAGTAAGGGCTGTGAAATTGACCATGCCGGAATTCACGACTCCACGCATGCTGCGCCAGGCGATGCGTTGATCGGGAACCTGCTCGACGATTTCTGCATCCCATTCCTTTTCCTTGCCGGCAATCTCCGCCCGCCAATGCAGGCGCTTATCGTCGAGTTGACGCACTTCTTTCACTCCTTCCATGAACCGCGGAAAATCCTCGAACTGCGTCCATTGATTATAAACGTCCCGGAGTGGCGCATTGACTTCAATTGCTCTCTCAATGGTTTCCATAATAACCCTCCTTGGATACCGGTTGATGTCCCCGTAACAATTTTAGCTTGGGACGTGCCACCGGAGGGCCACTGGAAGCCACCGAAAATGAACTTTTATTAATATTGCGCGGAAAGGGCAGCGCGGCAGGTCAGGATTGCTGTAATTGCCAGTCCAGTTCAACAGCAGCGAAACGGGTCATGATTTCTTTGATGACGGGCGGCGGTTGCGGTTCACTCTCCCTGCCCCGCCAATGCAACTGGCAGGTGAGTTGACGATGAGCACCGCCTTGTTGGAGGGCGACTGCGGTGATCTTCAAGTGATAGCCCGCCTCCTTAAATAATTTGCAGATGTCCTCTTCGACGGCTTCAGATTGTTCCGTGGCGAGGGTGAGCGTGGCATGGCGTTCCTGTTTCCAATGCTCTTCCACCCACTTGAGCGCCCACAAAACGAAAAGTCCCAGCCCGAGCGTGGCAAAGCCCAACTCGACCTGGCCGCCGCCAAAACACAATCCCATCACGGTGACGAACCAGAGCGTGGCGGCGGTAGTCACGCCGATGACCATGTTCTCTTTCCGGAAAATGGCTCCAGCACCGATGAAGCCCACTCCGGTCAGGATCCCTAACGGAAGACGCATGAAATCCATGCGCGTTTGGGCGTCACCGGGAGTGGTGACAAAAAGAACGTTGGCATCGATCATCGCGACGGAAGCGGCGAGGCAAACGAGCATGGTGGTGCGCAGTCCGGCGGTGCGTCCGCGTTCGCCGCGATTGAAACCGATCAGTGCTCCCCCGATCAAAGTATAAAGCAGGCGAAGGGCAATTTCCTCCCAAGTTGGATTCGAATGCATAAGGTGCGGTCAGTTCAGCCGATTAAATGCCACGGGTCGACATGTGATACGACAGGGCGGATTTTGTTGCAATGTGCAAATAAATCCGGGGTCGTCTGTGCAATCTGCAAAGGATGCCTCGCAAAACACCAGATATTCAAGAGCCCCGGGATTGGCAAGTCTCCAGCTTTGACAACAACGTCCGATGGAGATACAAGTGAGCTTATGGAGAAAATCAAACTAGTTTTTACGACAACTATTGTAGCGACAGCGTTCGCATTCTGCGGATGCAAATCAACATCCATGGCTGACCAGCCCGGCAATGTGTTGGCGACAGTCTCACTTGATCCGGCTTCCGGCAGCCAGGTGCATGGCACCGTGACGTTCACCCGGCAGGGCGACGGCGTACTGGTGAAGGCTGAGATCACCGGTCTCACTCCCGGGCAGCACGGTATTCACATCCACGACAAGGGCGATTGTTCCGCGCCTGATGCGATGTCGGCCGGCGGACATTTTAATCCCACCGGCATGCCGCACGGCGGCCCGATGGCTGAGATGCACCATATGGGCGATTTTGGGAACCTGGTGGCGGATGACAACGGCGTGGCGCATTTCGAGCAGGTGTTCCACAATTTGAGTTTCGCAGGAACGAATTCGATCATTGGGCGGGCGATCATTGTTCATGCGAAGGCAGACGACCTCACGACCCAGCCGTCGGGAAATTCCGGCGCGCGGGTGGCGTGCGGCGTGATTGAGGCAAAATAATTTCGGGGAAACGAGTACCGGTTCGCGTTTTTGTTTCGGGTTCGCGACCGGCGGGGACTCGGGGACTCGAAACAGAACCTGGGACAGATGTGAATGGGTTGATCGCTTGCAAAACCTGCGGCCTGGTACAGCAGGTCGCGGAGGAGGATGAAACGCAGACCGTCAAATGTGCGCGTTGCCATACGACCCTGCATAAATTCCACCCGAACTCCCGCGCCCGCACCGCCGCTTTGTCGCTCGCCGCGCTCGTCCTTTATTTTCCGGCGAATATTTACCCGATACTCATCATGGAATATGCGGGCAAGCATTCGGAAAATACTGTGTTTGGCGGCGTCACTACGCTGTACCGGGACGGCGTCTGGTTCGTGGCGACCATTGTTTTCGCCGCGAGCATCCTGGTTCCCCTGCTCAAATTGATCGGCCTCCTTTTTCTCGTCACCTATTCCGGCGGCCAATTTCAGCGTGAACGCACCTGGATCTACAAGTTCATCTCGGTGATGGGGCCATGGGCGATGCTGGACGTGTTTCTCCTCGCGGTGGCCGTGGCCGTGGTGCGGTTTGGAAAATTTGCGAGCGTCATCCCGGGACCCGGGGTGGTGAGTTTTACGGCCGTGGTCGTGCTGACGATCCTGGCTTCATCCAGCTTTGACCCGCGATTGATCTGGAAAGAGGAAACCGATTGAGCACGAAACAAACAACATCTTCGAATCTGCCCAAGGCAAAAATCAGCGCCCGGCGCCGCGGATATTTGATCTGGTTCATCCCCTTCTTCGCGGCGGCGGCGGCCGGATGGCTGGTCTTTGAGAGCATCCAGAAGTCGGGGCCGCTCATCACCATTGATTTTGCGGATGGCAGCGGGGTGCTGGCGAACCAAACGGTGGTGCGCTACCGGGGCGTGCGGGTGGGCGAAGTACGCTCGGTGGGATTATCGAAAGATGCGCAACACGTGGAAGTGGGCGTGCGGCTGGACCAATCCGCCGAAAGCCTGGCCCGCGACGGGACGTTGTTCTGGATCGTGCGTCCGGAGGTGAGCGCGGCGGGATTGAGTGGGCTGGAAACGATTGTCTCCGGCTCTTACATCCAGATACAACCTGGCAAAGGCGCCCCGCAGAAAAAGTTCAAGGGCGTGGAAGAAGGGCCGAGCACGGAGTCGGTCGAAGATGGATTGCCCATCGTCCTGACCGCGCTGGATGCGGGTTCCATCGCGTCGGGATCGCCGATCTACTATCGCGGCATCGAAGTTGGTTCGGTCCAATTGCTGTCCTTGAGCGACGATGCGACCACGGTGCTCATTCATGGAGCCATCCAGCCTAAATACGTTTCATTGGTGCATACGAACACGAAATTCTGGAATGCCGGCGGCATCAACGTGGACCTGAAGCTGTTTGGCATCAAATTGAGGGCGGAATCGTTCAAGTCACTGCTGGCGGGCGGCATTGCCTTTAACACGGAGTCACCGCCTGGCGCGCCGGCGGCGCCGGGGAGTCAATTTCCGCTCTATGACAAGCCGCAGTAGGCTGATTCGCGGGTTTCTTGAATTCATTTGCGAAATACGGGGGGCGATGCGCTGTTTCATGCATCCTGCAAAAATGATTTACGCCACCCCTTCCGGAACCCTATGAAATCTGATGAATCTTCGGTTGGCATCGAGTTAGCTTAAGGGGTTATGATGAATGCGACGATAGGTTCCCCGGATGAAAGTTTGAAGCTCCCCCTGATGATTTCCGAGGACGCTGCCAATGGCACTTGTCGTTTTTGTTCTACATCGCTGGATTTACCGCCGACCCCATTGTTTGAAGTGGCAACGCAACGGGTCGTCTTTGCGTGTGATCCCTGCAGTTCACGTTTTGAGAAAAGTTCCGGCGGGCCATTTAAAATGATCCCCCGCGAGACCCGGGCCATCCGGGATTTTCGCATGCCGGACGTTCCGTGGAAAATCCATGACCTGCCGGGCAATGTGACGTTTGTTTTTTATAGCACCTCGGCGGCGAAATTGATGTCGGTGTGCCAGGTGGCGGCGGGAACGGTTGAATCGACCGTGCCACGCGAGGTCTGGAAAGCCATCATCGAGGCCAATCCCGCACTGGAAGAAATGCGCCCGGACGTGGAGGGATTGCTCATCATCCATACCGGCGAATCGCGGGAATATTTCATTGCACCCATCGACGTTTGTTACAACCTGATAAAAACGAAGCCCTCGCTCTCCCATAACGAACAAGAGGAAGCGAAGGACGTCGAGTTAGTTCCTCAATCGCTGGCGCCGCAGGAATTAAGCTACGCAGATTAAAGTCCGTTCCGTACTGGCAGGGCATCATTGAATTTTCTCCCCCTTGAAAATCCGAAATACAGGCGTACGTTAACCGTAAGCCACCATAGAAAGGAAAATTATGTTTTCACCATTCTATTTCGTATTCGGTCCCATCGCGGCATTTTTACTAGGGGCGGTCGGATTCCTATTCTTCAGTATCACCAGCGAGAAGGATTCCGAATTGCGGAAGCGAAGCTGGCATTGCAAAAGCGACCTGGAAATAGCGCAGGAGATGGAACGGCAGGAAGAAGCCGAATTGATGAAATACTCTGCTTCTCCTGCCGATAAAGTTGGATAAACCGGGCGCCGGGGCAAAGGGAGGCATGAAGTACGAACCGATTGAAAATCACGGGATCATCGGCGACCTGTAAACGTCTGCTTTGGTAAGCCTGAACGGGTCGGTGGATTTCATGTGTTTTCCACATTTCGATTCACCGACGATTTTTGCGTCCTTACTGGACGAGAAGCGTGGCGGCTTTTTTCAGATCGAACCAATCCAGGGTGAGTTCAAGCATCACCAACGATATCTGCCGGACACGAATATCCTGCTCACACGTTTTCTGGGCGAAGGCGGCGTGGCGGAGATATCGGATTTCATGGCGATGCAACATCTGGGGAACAGCCATAATCTGGTGCGGCGCGTCAAAGTAGTGCGCGGGGAGATTCCGATACGGATGGTGTGTGCGCCGAAGTTTGATTATGGGCGCGCGGAGCATCGCGTGGAGAAGCGGGACGGTGAACTGATCTTCATCCCCAAAACACGCCATCAACCGGCGTTGCGATTGCGGAGCAGTGTGCCGGTGCGGGTGGTGAACGGCGAAGCGGTGGCGGAATTCACTTTGCGTTCCGACCAGACAGCGTCGTTCATTTTGGAGGAGGCTAATCCCAAGGAGGAATCGCCATCGAAAAATCCGGATTACGTTTCCGAAGCGTTCAAGGAGACGATGAACTTCTGGCTCGATTGGGTGGCGCATTCACAATACCGCGGGCGCTGGCGCGAAATGGTGAACCGGTCGGCGCTGACGCTGAAACTGCTGACCTCGCGCCGGAATGGATCGATCGTGGCGGCGGCAACGTTCGGGCTGCCAGAGCACATCGGAGGTGCGCGGAATTGGGATTATCGCTACACGTGGATACGGGATGCGTCATTCACACTCTATGCGCTGATGCGGCTGGGGTATACGGAGGAGGCCAAGGCATTCATGGATTGGATAGCGCAGCGTTGCGCAGAACGCTCGCGACTGCGCCCGTTGCAGGTGATGTATCGCATCGATGGACGGCGGGAACTGCCGGAAACTATTCTAAAGAATTTCGAAGGGTATGCTGGTTCGGGCCCGGTGCGCATCGGGAACGCGGCGAGCGGGCAATTGCAACTGGATATCTACGGCGAGCTGATGGATTCAGTTTTCATCTACGATAAACACGGGGAGCCCATCTCCTATGACCTCTGGATGAACCTGACGCGAATCGTGGATTGGGTGTGCAAAAACTGGCAGCGGCCGGATAACGGCATCTGGGAGGTGCGCGGCGGGGCGCGACCGTTCCTTTATTCGCGCGCGATGTGCTGGCTGGCGGTGGACCGGGCGATGAAGATAGCGATGCACCGCTCGTTCCCTGCCCCGCTGGTGCGGTGGCACCGGATCCGCGATGAGATCTACCAAAACATTTACGGGACGTTTTGGAACCCGAAATTGAAGGCGTTTGTGCAGTTCCAGGGCGCAAAGACAATGGACGCCTCGGCGTTGCTGCTGCCGCTGGTAAAATTTATCAGCCCCACCGACCCGCGCTGGCGTTCGACGCTGAAGGTCATCGAGAAAACGCTCGTGGAGGATTCGCTGGTGTACCGGTATCGGCCGGACAAGGCGGCGCCGGACGGGCAGGACGGCAATGAGGGGACGTTTTCGGTATGTTCGTTCTGGTACGTGGAATGCCTGGCGCGCGGTGGCGATGTGAAACAGGCGCGGTTCATCTTTGAAAAGGCATTGGGCTATGCGAACCACGTGGGCCTTTATGCGGAACAATTGGGACCGTGCGGCGAACATCTGGGAAATTTTCCGCAGGCATTATCGCATATCGCGCTAATCAGCGCGGCATGGACACTGGAACAGAAACTTTCCGAAGCGGGAACGAACCACTAACGCAGCGTCACTCTTCGGTCGATACTTTTTCCTCATCCGCCTTGGGCGAGGTGCCATTGTATTCGTGCAACTTGTTGCGAAGAGTGCGAATGCTGACATCCAGCAACTTGGCGGCGTGGGTGCGGTTGCCTTTGCATTCTTCGAGGGCGGCAAAGATGTGTTTGCGCTCCAGCTCCGCGAGCGTGGTGATCTTGCCGGTGCCGGCGGCATCGGGAAGGGCGGCGGAAGCCAGCTTGGAAGCGCTTTCCGACGACATGGTCAGACCGAGATGGGATGGTTCGAGCATGCCGTTCTCACTGCACAGGATGACGGCGCGTTCGACGACGTTTTGCAGTTCGCGGACGTTGCCGGGCCAATGATGGCTCTTCAGCACGGCCAATGACTCGGTGGTGAAACCTTTGGCGTGCACGCCGTGCTTGCGGCTGAAACGGCGCATGAATTCCTCCGCCAGAAACGGGACGTCTTCCATGCGGTCGCGCAAGGCGGGAACGTGCACGGGCACGACGTTCAACCGGAAGAACAGGTCCTGCCGGAATTCTTTTTTCTCCACGCTGTGCTCGAGATTGCGGTTGGTGGTGGCGATGACCCGCACATCCACTTTGATGGTGCGATTGCCGCCGACGCGTTCCAATTCGCGTTCCTGCAACACGCGGAGAAGTTTGGCCTGGACGTTGGGAGAGATTTCGCTGATCTCGTCGAGCAGGATGGTGCCGCCGTGGGCGAGCTCGAAGCGGCCTTCACGTTTGTTCAAAGCGCCGGTGAACGCGCCTTTTTCGTGGCCGAAGAATTCGCTTTCGATGAGATTTTCCGGGACCGCGGCGCAGTTCACGCGGATGAAGGGCGCGGCCGAGCGCGGGCTTTCGCGATAGAGCGCGCGGGCGACGAGTTCCTTGCCGGTGCCGCTTTCGCCCTGGATGAGCACGGTGGCCTGGGTGCGGGCGACTTTGCGGATGAGCTGGCGCAAGGTCTCCATCGCGGGGCTTTGGCCGAGCAATTCAGTGCCGCTCTCGTCATCGTCCTGGCTGCTCAGGAAGCGGCTGACCTTGAGCAACTGGGTGAATTCATCAGCTTTGCGGAGCGTGACCTCGATCTGCTCAAGCGAGAACGGCTTGATGAGATAATCGAAGGCGCCGTTCTTCATGCATTCGACGGCGGATTCGACGCTGCCAAAGCCGGTACTGACCACGACGAGCGGTTTTACCGGGCGCTGCTGGATGGACTTGAGCAGCTCGGTGCCGTCGCCATCCGGCAAACGGACGTCGAGAAAAATGAGGTCGAAATTGTCTTTAGCGAGATATTCCTGGGCGTCCGCAATGGTGGCGACCGCCGCAACATCGTAACGTTTGCGACGGAGGAATTGTTCCAGATTATTGCGAACGATCGCGTCGTCTTCGAGGACGATGACTTTCTCAATGGGCATGGTTAACTGGTATATCGGCGATAAATGGAATTGACCATATGCGGCTGTCGGGCAGCCGCCTGCGGGAGATGGCGCGTGGGCACCAGGCCGCGATGCAACAACCCCTGCTGGTTGTCGCGATCGAAGAGAAGTATCTTCATGATCAAATCCTGAACCGCCTGAAACAAATTTTTCACTTCGGAACCGACACCGCCGTAGTCAAGGCCTTGATTTTGCCACGCTTGTCTACGGTTACGCAAAATAGTCAAAGCCTTATCGAGGCGTGGAAGCAAGTCTTTTCTGTGAATAGTAAATTCAGCGGCGTCATAGGCGGTGCCGGTGAGCGCGCAATTCTCACGCGAAGCAAGGCCCAAAACCTCTTCACACAAAGCATGATAGGCACGAAGTTCGGCCAGTAGATCGCGGGTAAAATCCGGGGACGGGGTGGCGTTCATTATTTGATGGACGGGGAAGTTGAATTGGTGAAAATCTCTGCGCTGGAGAGTGAACCACTAATGGATTCATTGGCGGCTTCGGCTTTAATCTGCCAGGCCAGAAAGCCGACGCGCCAGCGGGCCATGTCGACGACGGCTTTGAGTCCGGGAGAGGCGTTGGTGCCGAGTTCGTTTTCGCGGGCGAGGATCTGGTTGTAGGTCTCGGTGGCTTTGGCGGGCTGCAACAGGCGTTCGTAGGTGATCCCGACCTGATAGAAGACGGGCAACTGCCAGGCGGGGCTGGAATCCAGTTGCGCGAGACTGAGGTACACGTCCAGGGCGCGGGGATAATCGCCTTCGTGATACAATTGATTGGCGATCTCATTGCCGGCACGCTGCTGCCAGTAGGCCCAGACATCCGGCTGGCCGATGGTGCGCACTTTCTGTTCCTGCAACAACTGGAGCACCTGCTGGAGGGCGTCGCTGTTGCGACCGAGCTGCTTGAGGGCCTGCGCATAGTAAAAACGGACTTCCGGCTGTTGCGGGGCATCGGCGAAGTGCGACAAAAATTCCTCAGCTTCGTTGGCGGTCTCTGCTGCGCGCCCGGTGGCGGCGAGCGAACGGACCAGGCGGAACTGGGTCTGGGGACGATTCAGATCGGGATCATTTTGTTTGAGCAGGCGGCTGAAGAATTCGGCGGCATCGGCAAATTTACCCATCTGGTAATGCGTCTCGGCGATCTCATTCTGCGCCTCGAAGACAAGGTGCTGATAATATTTCAACTGATCGTTCTTGAGCGCGAGAGCGGCGGTCATGACGGAGTAAAATTTGGCGAGGGCAAGGTTGTTCAGGCCCATCTGGCGGAACACTTCGCCCTGCTTCAACAGGACTTCGGGAGCGCGGGGGTCGTCCGACCAGCGGGACAAAAACTGCGCGAGAATATCCTCGGCCCGGGGCAAATCATTTTCCGCCTGCACGGCATTGGCAAGTTCGAGCAAAGCGGCCTGCTGGATGAGTTGAGGCTTTCCTTCGGCGAGCAGCTGCTTGAGGAGGGGCTCGGCGTCGGCGGGTGAGCCAGTGGTGCGAAGATAATGTGCCGTTTCCAACTGCTTCCGATAACTTTCGAACAGATCTTCCCGGGTAAGGGCGGGGGCGAGATTGGTTCCCTGCAATGGAAGATGTTGAAGTGCCGGGACGGCTGGCAAAGGCGACGTACCGGGGGAGGCATTGGAAGCATCATTGGTCGCCGTTTGAGCGTCCAAGGCGACGACGCAGCCGTTGACCAGGGCAATGGCGAGGACCACCCGGAGCAACCATGAGGGCGTGGCTTTAAGAAATCTCATTGGCTTTTATACGTGGCGCTGCTGGACGGCATATCCCTGGGTGCCGGCGGCTGAAAATTCATTTGTTCCGGCAAAACGACGTCCACGGGGGCCTGATTAGTGGCCCCGCCGCCGGGTTTAAAGAATTCGTTCAACATAGTCGGCGTAATGGTGAGCATATTATCTGCCGGAACGAAGCCTTGGCGTGGCATGGGGGTGGATCCGGGGATGAGGTCGGGCGTTTGGGCGAAGGAAATGGCGGTGTTGGTGTCGCCTTGGACGGGGCTTGGAGCGGCGTTGAGGATAGGCGGGATGGGGTCGGCAGGACGGCTATCATCCGGTAATGGGGAAAGCGCAAGTATATGCGGATGAATGGGTTTTGCGAGTGCAAACCGTAGCGGCGCTGGCCCGATACGCGGCAGGTAACCTTCAGCGCGTGCGTCTATTGACGTCATGCTGAATACCGCGACTAATATCGCCAACGTGAATCTGCGCGACTTTAAAAGCCTGCTCATCCCGTTTAAAAACTTATCCATCCACGGGTTATTGGCCCGTGGATATTCGCCTTCCGAGTCTCTATCGGCAATAACTGCCGGGACTTTAATGGATTTGAAAAAATTGCCGTATTATCCGCTAAAGCAACGAGATAGAACGCCGATAGGATAGGGCGAGCTTTAGGCTCTTTATGTCGCAAATCATTGTACCACGGACGATATCCCGGCTCAGCGCGAAGGAAATCGAAGCGCAGTTATATCATTGTCCCTCGCTGCCCTCGCTCAGCAGCATCAACCAGGCGTTGCAGGGATTGTTGTTCGCCGAACAGCGTTACTCGGCGCAAATCTCGGAAATCATCCGGCGCGATCCCAGCCTGACCTCACGGCTTTTGCGATTGGTGAATTCGGTCTATTACGGATTGAGCCAGCCGGTGAACAGTATTGAGGAAGCGGTTTTTTATCTGGGCGTGCGGCAGATCCGGCAACTGACGATGGTGACGCCGATCATCGAAGATTTTCAAAAATTGACGCGGCAATGCGCGTTTCCGTGGCGCGAGTTCTGGCAACATTGCATCGGTACGGCGTTGCTCACGCGTGAAGTGATGAGCACGGTGCAGGCGCCGCCGGATGAATCGGATTACGTCGCGGGCCTGGTGCATGATGTGGGTAAGATCGTGATGGCCTGGACATTTCCGGACCACTTTTCGGAGATCCATACGCAGGCGAAAGAGGGAACACGCGATCTGCTGGAGATTGAAAATGAAGTTCTAGGGATCGACCACCCGGAACTGGGCGCGCGTTATCTGGAGCGGCATCACCTGCCGGAATTGATGGTGAAGACGGCGCGATTCCATCATTGTCCGGAAAAAGCGGATGGGTACGTGGATATCATCGCATCGGTGCAGGTCGCGGACCTGTTGATGCGGAGCGAGCAGATCGGTTTCAGTGGGAATTATGTGGTGGTAACGCCGGAGCAATGCCTCGCAGCCAGCGGCTGGCGCGTGCTGTTGCCGAACTCACAGGCGGCGGAGAATGCGATTGCGCGGGCTTCACTGCATCGGACGCTGGAACAGATGCCGAAGATGTTGGAAGGCCTGGTTTAAAAGTAGAACGAACTGGTTCAACTGACGACGCGCCGGCTTAACCAGAGGTGGGGTGATTGATACTGTACCGGTAAAACTCATAGGCGATAAAGGCGGCGAGCGTCAGTCCCACAAGAATGGCGGCGATCAACTCCCGGCGATCTTTTCTACGACTGGATGGTTCACGGCGAGTGCCATACGTTTTGCAATCGGGTGGAATCATCGGCTGACCTTAGCGCACAGACGGCGAGACGGACAACTGCCCTTTGGGGAAGTTGCGGGCATCGGGAAGCATTTCCTGATGACCGGATTAGCTTGAATGAGAGGGTGTGAGCGATAGGCTGTGAACCTCTTGAATTTCCCACGACATTTTATTCCGCCGGCGATGCGACCGGGCGGAATGATGCTCCTGCTGGCGCTGGCGTTGAACATTTCCGGTTTGCGGGAGTGCGCGGCGCAAGGCGTGACGAATGAAGTTGTTCCCAAAGACAAGCGGGTGCTGATGATTTTCGGCGAGGGAAAGGACACGCCGGGGAACATCATGATGGAACAGGCGGTGCGGGCGGAGATGCAGAAGGGCAGCACGAACCGGATCGATTTTTTGGGCGAATATCTTGATGCGAGCCATTTTTCCGACAGCGAACATTTCCAGGTCTTCCAGGATTATCTCGGCAAAAAATATGCCGGGCAGCACCTGGACCTCATCATGGTGTTTCCCTCGCGTGAATACCGGCTGGTGACCCACTTGCCGGCCACCTTGTTTCCAGGCGTACCGGTCATCTTCACGGGCGTGAACGAAATCATGACTCCGGAAGCGCTGAGCAAATTTGGCGTTACGGGCATCATCCAACGTTTCGACCTGCGCGGCACGCTGGGGATGATCGTGCGACTGCAGCCGGACACGCGCCATATCGTGGTGATCGGTGGCACCTCGGAAACCGACCGGGCCAGCATTGGCCGGATCGAGGAAACGGGAAAATCACTGGAGGGAGTCGTGTTTGAATTCTGGACCAACCGCACGGTCGCGGAATCAACGGAGGCGGTAAAATCTTTGCCCGAAAACACGGTGGTGTTATTGAGCACCGTGCAGCGCGATGTGACGGGCCAGTCATTTTTCATGTCGAAGATCGCGCAAGACCTGGCGCCCGCGGCGAACGTGCCGGTCTACGTGCTGGCCAGCCCGGCGATCGGGGGCGGAGCATTAGGAGGGTCGGTGGTGGACTCGGAAGACCTTGGCGCGAGGTCCGCGCAACTGGCTCTCCGGGTGTTGAACGGAGTGCCATCGAAAGAATTGCCGATCGAGGTGGAGACCAAGGGAGCGCCGATGGTGGATTGGCGGGCGATGCAGCGGTGGCACATCAACCCAACGCGCCTGCCGGCCAATAGCGTGGTGCGTTACCGGCCCCAGACGTTGTGGGACGAACACCGGAGGCTGATTTTGGTTTCGATGGCGATATTTATCGCGCAAGCGGGGACGATCGGCGGATTGCTGGCGCAGCGAAGGCAACGTCGCCGGGCGGAAGCGGAGATATTATTGCAGCGGACGGAGCTGGCGCACGTGGGCCGGGTATCGACGATGGGGCAATTGGCCTCGGCACTGGCGCACGAGTTGACGCAGCCGCTGGGGGCAATTTTGCGGAACACGGAGGCAGCGGAAATTTATCTCCAGAAAGAAAGTCCGGATTTGGAAGAGATCCGCGCCATCCTGGCGGACATCCGGAAGGACGACCAGCGGGCGGGTAGCGTGATCGAGCGGATGCGGTCGTTGCTCAAACGACGGAGCTTTGAAGCCAAATCCGTGGACCTGGGCGGATTATTGGCGGAGACCGTCGCACTGGCCCGGCCGGATGCGCGGGTGCGCGGAGTGAGCATCCAGTTGCAGACATCGGCCAAACTGCCGGGCATACGCGGCGACCGCGTACATCTGCAGCAGGTATTGTTGAACCTGATATTGAATGGGATGGATGCGATGGCGGCCGGCCCGAAGACGGGACGGATACTGACGGTGCGCACCGAAACGACGAAGGACGGGAACGTGGAAGTGGCGGTAAGCGATTGCGGCGCGGGAATTCCGCCGGGGAAAGTGGAGCGACTGTTTGAGCCGTTCTTCACGACCAAACCGGACGGGATGGGCATGGGGCTGGCCCTCTCGCAGACGATCATCGAAGCGCATGGCGGAAAAATCTGGGGCGGAAACAATCTCAAAGGCGGGGCGATCTTCAAATTCACACTGCCGGCGGACAAGACATAATGTATGAGCGTTCCAACTGAATCCGGCACGGTCTTTATTGTAGATGACGACGCGTCGTTCCTGCGGTCGGTGTCGCGGCTGCTGCAGGCGGCGGGCTACGCGGTGAAAGCGTTTGAATCGGCGACCAAATTTTTGGAAGAGCTTAGGCCCGAAATGCGCGGTTGCGTGCTGGCGGACCTGCAGATGCCGGGGATGAATGGATTGGAATTGCAGGCAGCGCTGGGGGAGGCGGCGAATCCGTTGCCGGTCATCTTTCTTTCGGCGCAGGGAAATATCCCGACGACGGTGCAGGCGATGCGGCGCGGGGCGGAAGATTTTTTGACGAAGCTCAGCCCGAAAGAGGAGTTGTTGGATGCGGTGAAGCGGGCACTGGCGCGAGATGTGGCGCAAAGAAACCAGCGCGAGCGATTGAATGCGTTGCGCGGGCGGTTCGAGGCATTGACGCGGCGGGAACTGGAAGTGCTGGAACATGTGGTGCGCGGCGAGCAGAACAAACAGATCGCGGCTGACCTGGGGATAAACCTGCGCACAGTGAAGCTGCACCGGACGAACCTGACGCGGCGGTTGCAGGTGCAATCGGTGGCGGAATTGACGAGGCTGGTGGAGGAGGCGGGATTGTTTAAGAGCGATAAAGCGGAGTAGCCCTTCCCCAAGGGGCAGGTGTTCAGGGTATCAGGAGCGCGATAGGCTGCGGGCTGATAACCCGTGAACAGCAGTAAAAAAACCATCGCGCCGACGGTGGACGACTTTCCGGTCTCTGGAACGCGTGATTCGCTGCGCGGTATTCTTTCCGGGCTCACCGGAAAATTTTCCCAAAGCCGCGTGCGCTTCATTGTGGGCATGGTGGCTCTCTTCGCGCTGGTGTTCCTGGTCTATAGCCCGATCTTGCCGGGTAGTTTTTTGATGGACGATCACCGGTTGATCAAGGATGAGAACTCGCTGGTGACGGGAGAATTCGGGCCGCAAAACATCTGGTTCCAGACGGATTTTCCGTTGTCGGCGGTGGCGTGGTGGTTGCAGTGGCTGGTGTGGGGCGAAAACCCCGGTGGATATCACGCGGTCAATATGTTGCTGCACGCGCTAAGCGCGGTGCTGCTATGGCGGCTGTTTGCGCGATTGAAAATTCCGGGCGCGTGGCTGATAGCGGCGCTGTTTGCGGTGCACCCGGTATGCGTCAATTCCGTGGCGCGGATAGCGGAGATAAAGAACACGCTTTCGCTGCCATTCTTCATCCTGAGTTTCCTGTGCTATCTGCGTTACGAAGAACTTTCCCTCAACTCAGCGAGCGCGCCGCGTCGGAATGTTGAAGCAATGTGGTATGGCCTATCGCTGATGGCGTTCGTGCTGGCGTTGTTCAGCAAAACTTCAACGGTGATGCTGCCGGTGGTATTGCTTGGGTGCGCGGCGTGGCAACGCCGGCGGGTCACGCGGCAGGACCTGATACCGACGATCCCGTTTTTTGTCCTGGCACTGGCGTTTGGACTGATGTCCATCTGGTTTCAAAAGCACCAGGCGCTCGCCAGTGCCGGGCAAACGCTTCCGCCGGAAAGTTTTTTGGAACGGTTCGCGATGATGGGACGGGTGGTGTGGTTCTACCTGGGCAAAATATTTCTGCCGATAAACCTGAACATCGTTTATGCGCGCTGGAAGTTTGACGCGTCGGCGTTCAGGTCGTATGTGCCGATCGTGCTTTTGTGCGGGAGCATCGCGTTGTGCTGGCAGTATCGCGCGCGCTGGGGCCGGGCGGCGTTGTTCGGGCTGGGATGTTTCGTGGTGACGCTGTTTCCCGTGATCGGTTTCTTCAACGCGCAATACCTGGTGAAGTGGCAGGTCTCGGACCATCTGCAATATCTGCCGCTGATAGCGCCGGTGGCGCTGGCGGTCGTGGGACTGTCCGGCGTACTGAAAGCGAAATATTTTAGATGGGCTGGCGTTGGGTTGGTGGTGGCCCTGTCGGTCCTGACGTATCAACGTGCGCAGGTGTTTTCGACAGAGGAAAATTTGTACCACGATACGCTGGCGAAAAATCCGGCGGCGTCGGATGCGCACAATGATTTGGGCGTAATATTGGCCAAGCAGCAGAATTTACCCGAGGCCACGGCGCATTTTTCCGCCGCGGTGCAATCCGACCCGGAGAACGCGAGCGCGCACCTGAACCTGGGACAGGCGTTGAGCATGAACGGAAACTTTGCGGAGGCCGAACCACATTTTGCGGAAGCCATCCGGCTCCAGCCCGCCGATGCAGCGGGGCATCGGCGTTTTGCGGACGCCTTAAGCCAACAGGGGCGGTATCGGGAGGCGGCTTTTCACCTGCAGCAGGTGGTCTGCTTGAGCGCGAAGCCGGACCTGCAAACGCGATTGGATTTGGCGGGCATGCTCTTTCAAATGGGCAACGCCCGCGCGGCGGTGAACCAGTTCCACAAGATATTGCTGATCAATCCCGACCAGCCGGAGCCGTTGAATAACCTGGCGTGGCTGCTGGCGACTTCTTCTGATGAGGCGGTGCGCAACGGGACGGAAGCGGTACAACTCGCGGAACGGGCGTGCCGCCTGACGCTCTACAAACAACCGACGATGATCAGCACGCTGGCGGCGGCCTATGCCGAAGCGGGACGATTTTCCGAGGCGGTGAACTTTGCGGAAATAGTGTTGAAGTCACCGGCCAGCGCCGAAGATACAAGGCTGACGGAGATCAACCGGCAATTGTTGGAACTGTATCGTGCGGGCAAGGCGTTCCATGAACCGATGGTTCCACAAAACGAAGACCACCGGACCGGGCCCTGACCTATGATGTACCAGAGGATGCGTGCGCTGTTATTATCCCTGCTCTGCGGTTTCAGTATTCTGCTTGCGGGCTGCGGCAAGGAGGCGGCTGCTTCGCTCTCGTTTCATCTGAGCGACCAGGACCAGGGCGGGACGGCGATTGTGCCCACCAGCGCGGCAGCTTTGGTGGTTACGCAGGTGGAGACGGTGGCCTCGGAGGCAACACAGCGCCGGATCACAATCAAACTGCTGCCGGCGGATGCGAGCATTTTTGAAAAGCTGACGAAGGACAATTCCGGCAAGACGCTGATCATCGTGCTGGGGCGCAATGTATTGGCGACCCAAAAGATTTCCCAGCCCGTCCCGGCATGGGCGGCCATCAATTTTGCATTGAACACCAACCTTGATTTTGAGGGGGTTTATCCGCAGATCTTGAAACTGTCGAAACAGTTTATGGTGCAGTGAAGCGGCAAAATCAGATGCGCAAGGCAGCAGGGTTTCGGATCTCTCCACCCATTCAATCCATACCCGTCAATCGTTCCAGGGATTGACGGTGACATCGACGAAGAGCTCGATCCTGCCGCTACGGAAGGCCATGCGTTCGAGGCCGCCGCCAGGGAAAATGGGGGTGCGCAAATCATCGGAGCGGTCGACCGAAGGAGGCTGGAGTTTGCAATCGAGGCCGGCGTCGCAGAGGTTGGATTTGAAATTGCCGGTCATGATGTTGAGGAGTTCGCCGGTGGTGTCCTTGATCTCGTTGAGGTCGGTGATCTCATCGGGTTTGGAGCCAAAAATGCCGGCGGCGATCTCGCGCGCGGAGGCGAGGCTCATGCGCATATAAACCTGCCCGTTGGCTTTGCCGTTGAAATCGATGGTGCCGAGGATGTGCTCACCGTCGAGAGGCGCGGCGGCATAGGGATCGATGCTCTCGAGTTTGAGCGAGAGCATGGTCAAAAAAGTTTTGGTGAGGGCGAGCGAAAGCGGCGTGCCCATGGCCAGGACGAGGGCGCAGCCGACGCCGTTGCGCAGGAGGGCGTCTTCGACGTTGTCGACGGCGTATTCGGCTTCGTTCTCGGCATTGGGATTGGCCACGCGCAGGAGGCGGGCGCGCAAGGCGGGTTCCTTGTCGATGACTTTGGCGATCTCATCCAGGTCTGCATCCTGCCGGGCGACGAGCTGGGTGAGGCGCGAGATACTCTCGGGGGTAGGGGCAAAACCGTAACGCCGGGCGAGGTCTCGATAGACAGCAGGATTTTCCATAGGTCAGGCGGCTTTCTTTTGCAGGGTAATGATCTTGCCGACTTTCTCGATCAATTGATCTTCTTTGAACGGCTTGACGAGGTAATCGCGCACGCCGAGTTTGGCGATCTGCAAAACGTTGTCGCGGCCGGATTCGGCGGTGAGCATGATGACGGGGATGGTCTTCAAGGCGGCATCTTCTTTCAGCTTCGTGAGCATGGTGACGCCGTCCATGACCGGCATGGTGACATCGAGGATGATGAGGTCGGGTTTTTCGCGGGCGGCGACGGCGAGGCCTTCCTCGCCGTTGCTGGCTTCGACCATCTGGCAGTCGTAGGGGCGGAACGCTTTGCCCACGATCATCCGGATGGTCCGGCTGTCGTCCACGCTTAATACTTTGGTAGGCATAATTTTGATCAGTTAAGTTTGAGGTGAATCTCCACAATGGCCTTTTCGGTGCCGCAATCGAACACGAGCCAATCGCGTTGGACTTCGGGCATCGGTTCGATGGAAAATGAACTGCCGCGGATGATGGCGGGGGTACTCATGGCGCACTCGGTGCCGATATCGCACATCCAGGATTTCAAGCCGCCGGTGACCATGTTGGTGACTTCGCCGATGACATCGTTGACCTCGTGTTCGTCAGCGATCTCTTCGAGAGTGACGCCGAGCATGGAGGCGGCGACCTGTTTGGCGAACGGTGCGGAGAGATGGATATAGAGGACGCCGTTCATGTTTTCGCCGGCAAATCCGACCGAGCCGCTGACGCGGTCCCCGACGTGCGGCACTTCGATCTTCGGAGCGACCGCCACTTTCATGGAGAGCATGGTGTCGAACACGTCGATAAAATGGCGTGTCAGAAATTCGCGTACGTTCGCAAGGTCAAGCGTTTGGGTCATGAGCGTGTGAGGTTATGATTTTTTTGTTCGGAGGACTGGGAATTGGTGTGAACGGCGCCGGGGGCGCTGTCCTGCAAGGCGCGCAGGATGCCGTGGGGGATCAAATCAAGGGGCAGGACGCGGTCCACGACGCCGAGTTCGACGGCGGCGCGGGGCATGCCATAGACGATGCAGGTCTCTTCGTTCTGCGCGATGGTGGCCGCGCCGGCGGCCTTCATTTTTTGCATGCCGGTGGCGCCATCCACACCCATCCCGGTGAGGAGAATGGCCAGGGCGCTTTTGCCGGCGCAGACGGCGGAATCAAAGAGGACATCGACGGCGGGGCGCACGTGATGTTGCATGGGGCCGCGTTCGAGGATGACTTTGTAACCGGCGCCGGTCCAGCGGACGGCCATATGGTAATCGCCGGGAGCGACGAGCGCGAGGCCGGGACGGACATCGTCGCCGTGCTGGGCTTCGCGCACTTCGAGCGCGCAACATTCGTTGAGGCGGTCGGCAAAGGCTTTGGAAAAAACGGGCGGGATATGTTGTACGATGCAGATGCCGGGGAGCCCATCGGGGAGACGGGTCAAAACGTTTTTAAGGGCCTCGGTGCCGCCGGTGGAAGCGCCGATGACGATGAGTTGGCGCGGGGAAAAATGGGTGGTGACAGCGGGCGCGGCGATATTATGGGCGGCGGTGGTGGGACGGTTGTGGGCGAGGCGGGCACGGGCGGCGCCTTTGACGCGATAGGCGAGTTGGTCGCGGAGTTCGCCGAGATTAAATGCGGAGGTGGGTTTGGCGAGGACGTCCACCGCGCCGGCTTCCAGAGCCTTCAATGCGATCTCGGAACCGGCCTGGGTCAACGAACTGATGATGATGACGGGCATGGGCCGATGCTGGTTCAGGATCTTGAGAAAGGTGAGGCCATCCATGCGGGGCATCTCGATATCGAGCGTGAGGACATCGGGATTGAGCTCGAGGATCTTTTCGCGGGCGATGTAGGGATCGGCGGCGGTACCGACCACTTCGATTTCCGGATCGGCGGCGAGCGTATCGGCAATCATGCGACGGACCACGGCTGAGTCGTCCACGACCAGCACCCTTGTTCGTTTTCCCATAATCATGCCATTGCCATAAATTGATCGACCTGGTCGAAGGATTCGCGGACGGAAAAGACCATGTTTTCGAGCTTTTCGGGGGTGAAATCGAACATGGCGGCGACTTTGTCATCCACGCGCACGGCAAAACCGTCCCAGCCGGGAGCTGAACCGGAGAGATGGGCGAGACAGTTGGCGACGTGGGTGATGACGGAAAGTTTGGGGCGCGGCTCGACGATGGGATGGTGATGGTTGGCCGTGGCCTCGATGATCTCTTCGGGCAGATGCCAGCTTTGCAACAGGCAGGCGCCCACGTCAGCGTGGTCGGTGCCGAGGACTTCGCGTTCGGCTTCCGCGCGGGAAATCTGTTTGGTCTCGATGCGGGACCGGATCTCGGTCTGCAGGTCGGGCGTAAGCATCTGGCCGAGGACCAGTTTGCCCATGTCGTGCAGGAGGCCGACGGTGAAGGCGACGGGGACTTCGACATTCATATCGACGCCATCGCGGACGAGAAGTTCCGCGGCGGTGGCGGTGATGAGGGAGTGACGCCAGAGTTCGTTTGCCTCGACGGCGTAGCCGGGCACGGGCACGACCATGGCGCCGCCGAAGGCGAGAGTGAGGACGATGTGCAAAATCTGCTGGTGGCCGAGGATGAGGACGGCCTGGTCCACGGAAGCGACCGGTTCCTCGAGGCCGAAGTAGGGTGAATTGCAGGCGCGCAGGAGTTTTGCGGTGAGGACGTTGTCGCACTTGAGGACTTGCACCACCTCGTCATTGCTGACCGCAGATTGCTCGAGGAGGTTGACGAGCTTGAGCGCGGCAAAAGAGACGGGCGGCAGATTCTTTACTTTGGCGACGACTTCGTTGGCGGTCATAAAAAGTATAAGTTGTTACCAGGCGTTTTGATGGTGACCTTCCCCGTGGTGAGGTCCATGCGCAGCGTGCGCGAGGAGAGGCCGCCGACATCCATGCCCTGAATCAGAATATTGTTGCGGGCCAGCATGGCCGAGAAGGCTTTGTAATTGCGCTCGCCGATATTGAAAATGCCTTGTTGGTCCATGAGCTGGGCTCCGCCGGCCACTTTGGCGATGAGGCGATGACGCTCGGCCCCGAGGTTGAAGAGAGATTGAAACAGTTTGGGTACGCCCGTATCCACGAACATGAACGGATGGGTCTGCGCTTTGAGCGCGTCGATGGTGGAATCCGGGAGCATGATGTGCAGGAGACCGCCGATCTTCTTGAGGGGATCGTAAACCGTGATGCCCAGGCAGGAGCCGAGGGAATAGGTGATGAGCTCGGCGCTGGAGTCGTTGCTGACGACCATGTCCGCAACCCCGACGACCAACGTCTTGCGCGGTGGTGGAATGACCCATTTGCCCTGAAATGCCATAGGTTACGTGACTCGTCTGTGCAACAGGACGCGTGAGGCAATGAAAACGGCTGGGGCGCTCATTCCTCATTTTGTCCTGGAGAATTTTTCGGTTGGTCTGCCTGCGATTTACGTGGATCGTTGACATCATCGGCGTCTGCCTGCACGGAGGCCCACATCTGGGACAGGCTGCGGCGGCGCAACGGGCTGCCATCATCGCCTGGCTGGCCCAGGTTGGGATCGCAAATGCGGCGGCGGATAAATTCGTCGTTTCCAGCACTCATAATTCGTGGCCGCAACCACTTGCGACCAAGGCAGGCCGGAAACATTGCTCCGGCGGTCCACCATTTTATCGGCGAAAACGGGGGAAACTTGAGGAACCGAATGAAATAACTTAAGCCTTTCTGAAAGTTGCCGACCGGCTGTTTTTTGACATGGGGAATGGCAAAAAGAGGTTGGGAGAGTGACTCCCGCCATCACCCGTAGCGGCAGGCGTCCCGCCTGCCGTAGAGCCGTGGCTTCCAGCCCGGCGGTTCTCCCTGTCTTGCCTCCAGCATCCCGAATCACGCATCCCGGCCCATCTTGTCACCTGCCACCTGCCACCTGCCACCTGCCACCTGACACCCGACACGTGACACATACCCGTCCGCTTCCGATTGCATGTGAAGATTTAGGCGCCTACAATCATTCACAAATCAATTTGAAGGATCGAATGTGAGTGAATCCCCTCAATACAAAATAGAGCAGCTTAATCCCACGGCGCATCGAAGAGAGGAGTTTTCTTGTGAATCTCCAGAACTGACGGAGTTCCTCCAGAAACGAGCGCGTAAAGAAATGGCGTCACGAGCTTCTGCTTGTTTTGTCTTAATTGACGCCGCGGATCCCGGGAAAATTGTTGGTTATTATACCCTCTCGCAAACGGCCGTGGGAATGCAACAATTGCCTCAGTCGTTGGTGAAGAAATTGCCGCACTATCAACAATTGGGCGCGACGCTCATCGGACGATTGGCGAGAGATATTGCCTGGAAAGGTCAGGATGTGGGAAGGTTGCTTTTAATTGACGCTTTGCGACGATGTGCCCGACACAGTTCAGAAGTTGGAGCGGTGGTGGTGGTGACCGACCCCAAGAATCAAAAGGCCCGAAATTTTTATGAGAAACACGGATTTTTGGCCCTGGACGAGTCCAGAATGTTTATGCCCATGAGTGAATTGCTCGAACAAGAAGCCAAAGGTTGGACCGTTTAGTCCAAATCGCTTTTCACGGTTTTCCGGTAGGCGCGGATGGATTCGGTCATGGCGGGAGTCGGCGGCCGGGGCGGCGCCAGCAAGACCCTTACGAAACGAGCCGATTGCTCCGTATTGAGTTGAATCAGATTGCGCTGGCTGATGATCTGCCGCGCGACGTCGCGAGCGTGCGCGATAACGAAAGTTGCCATGGAATGACCTTCAATGGCAGCAGCGCGCTTGAAAAGCCGCTTATCCGCCAGGGATACGCGGGCGACAAATCGTTGAATTTTTTGTTCTTTAACAGCCGCACTCATGATGAAAATGTATGCCTCAGAGGCACACATTGCAAGCCAGAATTGTTAATACGGCTCTAGCTTAAAAACCACGAAAAAGGGGATATAAAAGGAATTTAGAGAGTTGAACAGAAGCGAACGGAGTTAACGGAGAGGGCTTTTAAGCTCCAAGCTTCAGAAAACTACGGGATACGGGATGCAGGATTTAAAAAAGAGGATGGAGGATGGCAAATGACGAATGGGATTGTGCGTGATCCGTCTTCGCCTGTCCTCCATCTTGTCCCGCCATAGCCCTGGCGGCTTTCGCACCATCCGCAATCTTCCATCTTCCCGCGACATGTCGCTTGATTATTTTTAATGTTAGGCGTAAGACAAACTTGATTGCCGAAGCATTGCACGCCCGAAGGCGCTGTAAAAAAGTTTTCGCAATCATTCAGCATCATAAGAGGAGTCCGACATGAAAATCATATCCCTGCCCAAATTCATCGCGCTGACGTTGCTGGCGCTCATCACTGCGACGCTCCCCTGCTCCATCGTACGGGCGCAAGGGACGGCATTCACGTATCAAGGCCGGCTGAATGACGGAGGGATGCCGGCGAGCGGGCTTTATGATTTGCGGTTTGTGTTGTTCGATGCCAGCGCGGCGGGGAACCAGGCGGGCGGATCGCTGACAAATTTCTCGACGGCGGTGACCAACGGGTTGTTTACCGTGACGCTGAATTTCGGCAGCGTGTTCACCGGCACCAATTATTGGCTCGATATCGCCGTGCGGACCAATGGCGCCGCAGCGTTCACCACACTCACAACGCGCCAGCCTGTCACCCCCACGCCCTACGCCATCTTTGCGAACACCGCCAGCAACCTGAGCGGCACCATCTCCGGCAGCGGCGCGAACCTGACGGCTTTGAACGCGGGGAATGTTTCGAGCGGGACGCTGGCCGATGGGCGGCTCACTGGAAATGTCGCGCTACTGAACCGCGATGGGCAGATTTTCACTGGTGGCCAGGTGTTTGAAAACATCATACGCCTGGACAGCAATAATGGTTTCAGCCAGTCCTCGGCGGGGAATTTCTACATCGATGCGCCGTTCATCGTGGGCGGGCGTTTCACGGTGTTGACCAATGGCAACACGGGCGTGGGCCTCTCAAATCCTTCGCAGAAGCTGGAAGTGGCGGGCGATGCGAAGATTGACGGGGCGCTGCGGTTGCCGGATGCAACGGCCATCTATAATGCGGATGGGAATTATCTGTTGCGGGCGGATAACCTGGGGAACCAGTTTCTGGGGGTGAATTTTCCGCGGGTGACGCTGGTGACCGGGACGGGCAATGTGGGCGTGGGCAGTGGCGCGGCGTTTGTGGATACCAGCGGGTCTGACAATACAGCGATAGGGAACGGCGCGCTGGAGGACAACACAAATGGGGATTTCAACACGGCGAGCGGGGCGTTTGCGCTGGCGGGTAACACGGTGGGTTTCAATAACACGGCGGATGGTTATTTGGCGTTGAGGGTGAACACGAATGGTTTCGATGATACGGCCACGGGTTACGAAGCGATGTTTTCCAATACGAGCGGTACCAACAATGTGGCGAATGGCGTGAATGCACTTTTCTCGAACACGACCGGTTTCGATAACACGGCCGATGGGATGGAATCGCTCTATGCCAACATCAATGGCGTGAGGAATACAGCGAGCGGGTTCCGGGCACTTTTTGCAAATACGTCCGGCCTCAACAATACCGCAGATGGTTATCAAGCGTTATTGGCCAATACCACCGGCTTCAACAACGTGGCCGAGGGCAACGCGGCTCTGGATGTAAATGTAGGTGGCAGCATGAATACGGCGGTGGGTGTGGCCGCGCTGGGCTCCAACGCGGGAAGCGATAACAACATCGCGCTGGGTTTTAACGCGGGATTCCTGGTCACCGGCAGCAGCAATATCTGCATCGGAAACGTTGGCACTTCGACGGATACGAACATCATCCGGATCGGGGACAAGCAGGCGAAGACCTTCATCGCGGGCATCAAGAATACGGCAGTGAGCGGGTCCACGGTGACCATTGATGCAACGACCGGCCAGCTTGGCATATCGGTGTCATCAGAGCGTTTCAAAGAGAACATCCACGATATCGGTGATGCAAGTGATGTGTTGCTGGCGTTGCGCCCGGTGGAGTTCCAATACAAGCCGGAGATCGACCCGCAAGGCACCCCACAATACGGGCTCGTGGCCGAGGAAGTGGCGAAGGTGGATCCGGACCTGGTCATACGGGATGACAAGAATCAAATCCTGACCGTGCGCTATCAAAATGTAGATGCGTTGTTACTGAATGAATTTTTGAAAGAACACAAACGCGTGGAGGAACAGAGCGATGAGATCGCGGAATTGAAGAAGACGGTGGAGGAGTTGAAGGCCGTAGTGATGCAATCCAAAACATCCAACAACGAACATCCAACATCCAACAACCAATGGAGAAGAGGCCGGATGGCGGGGAACTGAAAACTACGCAGAATTTTTACAGAAGTGAACGAAGCCGTTACGCCAAGGCTGGGGCGAAGGTTTCAAGTTTCAAGTTTCAGGTTTCAAGGTAAGCTGCAAAAGTGAACCGGGATAAGCGGAGTCAAAAAGCGGAAAGCGGAAAGCGGAAAGCGGAAACGGGTTCGAAGGACCGGCTAACGAAGGCGCGGCGGTCGTGGAATATGTCGCGCATAAAAGGCCGACACACCAGCCCGGAGCTCGCCGTGCGATCACTGCTTCATCGCATGGGCTATCGGTTCCGATTGTACCAACGGGGGTTTGAACAGAAGGAAACGGAGTTAACGGAGGGGAACTTTTACGCGAATTGCACTAATTTACGCGAATCCGTTTTATAATTAAAATTCTACGTCGCGACAGCGTTGATCCAATTGATAGCTGATTTGGGTGATGGCTTTGTCTGAACGTTTCAATCCCTCGCTTGAAATGACTGGCCCATTGCAAACACACTTGCGATAATCTGAACGCACTTCGGTTCACTCCTATGGGCAAACGACGTCAATCCGATCCGAACGCAGACATAATTTTTTTGGTCATCAAAATTGTCTTCGTGGCTTTCGTCGGATTATCGGTCTTTGGGATATTGTCTGGCGCTGCTCCAGGCGGCCATAAATTTTCATTTGCTTCGATTATTGGCCCAATCGTCATTCTGGCTATTGGTCTTTTTTTGTTGGTTACCCTGTTACTTATCGGCGTCGTGTGGTTCAAGCGGCTCCAAAAAGGCCCGTCCGTAGATAGTGCGCCAGCGGATGATAACACCGCTTCGCCTGGTTCTTACGAAAGCACTCCCCTTTTATCGCCGGCCGAGCGTTCGTTCTTTGGCGTGCTTCAATTAGTCGTTGGGAAGGATTACCTCATTTTTCCAAAGGTCAGGCTCGCGGATATTGTCCAACCAGTGACGAACCCTAGTCGGAGCGGTTGGCAGTCTGCCTTCAATCGCATCTGCGGGAAGCATGTAGATTTCGTCCTGTGCCATCCAACCACGCTTGCGGTTGCCGGAGTGATTGAATTGGACGATAAGACTCACCAGAGGTTTGAGCGAGGCATCCGGGATGATTTGGTGGACTCTGCCCTGAATGATGCGGGCTTGCGGGTCGTCCGCGTGGTGGCACGTGCCTCCTATTCGCCCGCCGATATCCGGACGCAGCTCAGCGAATTGCTGCCTATCGCCAACGCTCCATTAGACCTGGACGCTCGATACAAACCTCAATAAGCCGATTGGCTGCCCTAACGGAGATCTCAAATTCGTCGGAAAGACTGAACTTGCTGACGCAGGTAAACCGGATTTATTTAAATGGATGACATGAATAAGGACCTGCTCACCAAAGCCAAACGATCATGGAACATGTCACGAATTCGCGGGAAACACACTTCGCCGGAGATCGCCGTGCGATCACTGCTTCATCGCATGGGCTAGGGGTCTTTGTCCAACCAATGATCACGTACGGACCATTCGTTGGCGAAATAATGCGATCAAGGACAGACAAGAGTGCCTTCACAATATCCTGCGTATCTTCTATGGTGAACCACGGCTGACGCATGACGTGGACCTGATTGTGTTGGAGCCGCAATGGAAGCAGGTATCAATTTAAGGAATGGAACCGCCGACCCAAGGATTTTTCAGTCCTCGGCTTCACGGTCGCAGGATTTTAAGTCCAGTGCGGGAGTTTTTCTGCAGGCACAAGGGGAACCGCCTAAAGGCGGAACTCCGAACGGGGGCGAGGATGACTGGCGGCAAGATGCCGCCAGACACGTCACGCGGGACGCGTGACGCTACTACGGGGTCGGAACGGCGCGCACGGAGTGACGCGCCCTACCTGGCCAAGCTAAAATTCCAAATTCCAATAATCAAATCTCAAAGGTTCTGGGTTTCGGGTTTTTAGTTTCGAGTTGGGGATTCCGCCGGGCTGGAAGCCGCGGCTCTACGGCGGGCAGGATGCCCACCGCTACGAGGAAGCGGCGGTCACGGGAGTGACGCGCCCTACCTTTGGGAATGAGTTTTGGGTTCAAGCCAAGGGGAACCGCCTAAAGGCGGAACTCCGAACGGAGGGGAGGATGACTGGCGGCAAGATGCCGCCAGACACGTCACGCGGGACGCGTGACGCTACTACGGGGTCGGAACGGCGCGCACGGAGTGACGCGCCCTACCGGTGCCCATTTTGTCACAGGCCACGGGCCACTTGTCATTTCATTGATAATGGTGGTATATAGGTGAGGAATGTTTCCTCCGGATGAAAAAATAAAGTTCGAGCGTGAACCGCTGGAGCGGACGCGGGATCGCAAGGTGCTGCTGGCGGGGTTGATGGTGGGGCTGATGCTGGCGGTGCTGGTGGTGTTGTTCATCTATATGCATGGGACGAAGCACGGGTGAGGAAAGAGGTTGCAGGTTGAAGGTTGAAGGTTGAAGGTTGAAGGTTGAAGGCTGAAGGCTAAAGGCTGAAGGTTGAAGGTTGAAGGTTGAAGGTTGAAGGTTGAAGGTTGAAGGTTGAAGGTTGAAGGTTGAAGGCTAAAGGCTGAAGGCTAAAGGCTGAAGGCTAAAGGCTGAAGGCTAAAGGCTGAAGGCTGAAGGCTGAAGGCTAAAGGCTGAAGGCTGAAGGTTGAAGGTTGCAGGTGTCCGCCGCTGTTCTGCTTTTCCCAAGTTTCCAAGCGTTCTATCCAATTGTGGTTTAATGGCTTGCATTTTTTTCATTTCTTTATTTGACAATATTTGACTAGTGTATTATTATTCAAATAGTTATTTGATAATAATAAGATTGGTTTAGTGGTGATGGGGCGGAAGTGGGGCGGCGCGTGGGCTGCCCGTGATCGCTCTCATGGCAAACCGTCTTTTCAACAAATCCGACCGATTCTGACTGTTTTAAGATATTTTAAGGAATTATTGGGGGGGCTGACGGGAAAACGAACCTGACGTTAAACTCGTTAAACAGGTTAAACGGGATAAACACAATAATGACGATAATGACGAATATCACAGGGGAATTTTTTTTCAGAATTTTTGAATGTTAGAGCATTTTCAAAAAAACTGTAGCCGCCCGGTTGAAAAAAAAGTGGCGAGGGGGATTGAGGTGTCAGGTGTCAGGGAGTTAATTGTGCTTAACTGTTAAGGGATTTTAGCCGATGGGTGTTTGCCTGGTGTGTGCTTTGTAGGTGCGCGGGCAATTATGTTACGGGACAATTTTGATGGCGCGGTGGGTCAAGTGATTTCGCCGGATGGGACGCAATTGGGCGATGGGGATTACCAGTTCCTGTGCCGGTTGATCTATGAGAAGAGCCGCATTAGCCTGGGGAACGACAAGAAGGTGCTGGTGGCATCGCGGCTGGCGAAGCGGTTGCGGCAATTGAACCTGCCGGATTATGGGTCGTACTGCGCGATGCTGCGGTCGCCGGCGGGTGAGGAAGAGTTGCGGAACCTCATTGACCGCATCTCGACGAATCACACGCATTTCTTCCGCGAGATAAAGCACTTTGATTTCATGCGGACGACGGTGTTGCCGGTGTTGCGGGCGAAGTTGCCGAAGATGGGCGAGGTATTGCGGGTGTGGAGCGCGGCGAGTTCGTCGGGCGAGGAACCTTACACATTGGCGATCCACCTGGCGGAACATTACGCGCCGGCGGGAGAGAATCTCTGGCAGATTGAGGGTACGGATATCTCGACGCGTGTGCTGGAGATGGCGCGGCAGGGCGTTTACGACGCGGACCGCGTGGAGGGGATGGGCGCGGAACTGGTGCGGCGGTATTTCCAGCGGGGCATGGGCAAATGGCAGGGGCAATTCCGGGTGAAGGAGGATTTGCGGGCGCAGGTGCGGTTCCATCACTTGAATCTTTTGGAGGGCGCGTATCCGTTCGCGAAACCATTCCACATCATCTTTTGCCGGAACGTGATGATTTATTTTGACCGGCCCACGCAGGAGGAACTGGTGCGGCGGTTGACGGAGCAATTGCTCCCGGGAGGTCACCTGATGGTGGGGCATTCGGAGAGTCTCAGCGGGGTGAAGCATTCGCTCAAGCTGGTGCAGCCGGCGATCTACGTGAAGCCGGTGAAGTAACTTCTTTCGACCCGCTAACCAAATCTTGGCTAGCGCTGCGCCAAAAAATGGGGCGCATTTTCCTGAACAATCCATCAAGCGATGTCCTCTTTGTGGCGATGTAGGAGACGCCGAGAATTGCGGCGTTAAAAAATTATGTCACAAGCTGTTTTGGATTCAGGGCCTGCCCACGCGAAGTTGGCGGGAAAATATCTCACCTTTAAGTTGAACGATGAGTCTTACGGGATCGAAGTGCTCAAGGTCCGCGAGATCATCCGCCTCACCGAAATCACGTCTGTGCCGCAAATGCCCAACTACGTGCGCGGGGTCATCAATCTGCGCGGCAAGATCATTCCGGTCACCGACCTGCGATTGAAATTTGGCTTCCCCGAAGCCGCCCGGACCGAGCACACCTGCATCATCGTTGTCCAGGTGCGGTTTCCCGAAGGCAAGATCGTGCAGATGGGCTTGATCGTGGACGGGGTGGAGGAAGTGACCAACATCGCCGCTGCCGACATCGAAGAGACGCCCGACTTCGGCGCCGAGATCTCCACCGAATGCATCCTGGGCATGGCCAAAATCAAAGGCTCCGTGAAAACACTTTTGGACATCGACCGTGTGCTGACCAAAGAAAACGTCCAACAACTCAGCCAGACTTTGAAAACACTGTAAGACTCGCATTTGCCCCTCGAAATAATTTATGAAAAATTGGACCATTGGAAAACGGATTACTGCGGGCTTCGCCAGTGTGATCATCATCACTCTGGCATTAGGTGTGTTTGCTTATACGCGTCTGGTTTCCATCAGGAATCATTCTGATGAGATAACCAAACAATCCATCCCTACGATCGAACTGGCCTATCGCGCGCAAAAGAACGCGAAAGATTCGGGCCAAATCGTCTACAAACATCTCGGCAGCAGCGACAAAGAAGACATGGCTAAATTGGAAGGTCTACTAAGCGCAGGTTCGGCGGATAACGCTATAGTTTATGAGGGACTTGAAAAGCTGGCCACCAGTGAAAAAGCCCGCACGCTGTTGGACACAGTCAAAGCCGCGCGCGCTGACTACAATAAAAATCGCGCTGATGTGTTGGCCCTGAGCCGGCAGGCCACCAATAATGCCCTGGCCTATGCTACGGCGCGCACTCAGTTGGATCCCGCCGCTGATAAGTATATTGGAGCGCTCGAGGCCTTGATCGACAACGTCAAAACCGACACAGATGACGCGAGTAAAACCATTCAGTCAGCAATACAAAGCTCACAATCGGGCATTGAATGGGGCCTCGGATTAGCTTCTTTGGTTGGTATCGGTATTGCCTTTGTCATCATTCGGGGTACGGGCAAAATTTTGAACCAGATAGCCGGTTCCCTCAACGACGGCTCCTCCCAAGTCGCCAGCGCAGCCGCCCAGGTTTCCACTTCCAGCCAATCATTGGCCGAAGGTGCCAGCGAACAAGCCGCCTCCCTCGAAGAAACCAGTTCTTCCCTCGAAGAGATGGCCAGCATGACCAAGCGCAATGCCGAGAACGCCCAGAAAGCCAATGACCTCGCCAAACAGGCCCGGGCCGCGGCCGACAAAGGTTCCACCGACATGCAAACCATGTCCGCCGCCATGGAAGCCATCAAAGTTTCCAGCGATGACATCGCCAAGATCATCAAGACCATCGATGAGATCGCTTTCCAGACCAACATCCTCGCCCTCAACGCCGCCGTCGAAGC
>Ga0265338_10000335_pt1 | contig 85548 bp, 74 predicted proteins | sample 42126metaG_FD_193579 | JGI IMG/M metagenome (GOLD analysis project Ga0265338, IMG submission 193579) | Rhizosphere microbial communities from Carex aquatilis grown in University of Washington, Seatle, WA, United States - 4-21-26 metaG | ecosystem: Host-associated > Plants > Roots > Rhizosphere...
GACCATTGGCAGCGGCAGAAACGGTGGTCGCCGTATTGCCGTCGGGCACAATGCCTGCGGCACCTGCAGTCATGGCGCAGGTGCCCAGAATGAACGCCGCAATCAAGGTACGGCTTACGCGTTTTAGGTGCTTCACAGAGCCGTTTCAAGTGCTTGATAAAACGCGATCGAGGTATTGCAGACTGGACGGGCAAGACGGTATAGCACCGCCGCCGTATAGAAGTCTTATTTAATCCCTTACCAGTTTTAGTTGGTCGATCTGTAGCGCGAGATTATTTAGTAGTAAAAATACTATTACGGCGAGTGACGAGCTTTCTTGAGGATATTTAGGTTTTATATTTGAAAACTACGGATATAAGATACGCAGGATTCTTATATCACCATGATTTTGTAAGAAATATTACAGGCATTTATCAAGAAATATTTCTTAAAAACTCATTTGTTATCAACAAATTAAGGAAAGTCGTTGGCTGATATAATTAAGACGTTCTCGTTAACTATAACTTTCAAGTATATTACAAATCGCCGCATGTGTACGGCGCTGTGAGGCCGGATTTTCAGGCAAGAGTGCGGATGCGGATGTGGAACGTCGTGAAGAAGGCCGACACAGCGATCAACAGATCGTGTGGGCATTGCGCGAGTAGAACCGAATGCTATTCCGACGGAAAAGCGGGGGGTTTGAAATCCCTACCTACCCAACGTCGCGTTGGCCGCAAGCAGGTTTTTATATTTGTATTTCTTGAACAGGCAGCGTCGATCGATTAGCCGCCGCCTGTCCGCACGCGAGTGCAGGAAATCGATTTTTTTAAAATCGAATTTCTACGCTATTTTTTGGTGTGGAAACCATCAAATAGCGTCACAGATTATCAATTGACAGCGGTTGTCACACCCGCTTCAAACGCCTGCACATCAGCGTGATAGCTTGAACGCACCATCGCGCCCACCGCCGCATGCGTGAAGCCCATCTTGTTAGCTTCGGCTTCATACATCTTGAACACGTCGGGGTGCACATAGCTGCGCACCGGCAAATGATGCTCCGACGGTTGCAGATACTGACCTATCGTCAGCATGTTGACGTCATGAGCGCGCAGGTCGCGCATCACCTGAAGAATCTCTTCTTCGGTCTCACCCAAGCCCACCATCAAGCCTGACTTGGTCGCAACATCCGGATGCGACGCCTTGAACTGCTTGAGCAGGTTCAGCGAATGCTGATAATCGGAACCCGGACGCGCTTCGCGATACAAACGCGGCACCGTTTCGAGATTATGGTTCATGACATCGGGCGGTGCCGCCGTCAGGATCTCCAGCGCGCGATCGAGACGCCCGCGGAAATCGGGCGTCAGGATTTCGATGCGCGTCTGCGGCGACAACTCGCGCACACGGCGAATACATTCGACGAAGTGAGCCGCGCCGCCATCGCGCAAGTCGTCGCGATCCACGCTGGTGATCACGACATATTTGAGCCTGAGCGCCGCGATGGTCTTCGCGAGGTTTTCCGGTTCATTGACGTCCAGCGGATCCGGGCGACCGTGCCCGACATCGCAAAACGGGCAGCGACGCGTGCACTTGTCGCCCATGATCATGAAGGTCGCCGTGCCCTTGCCGAAGCATTCGCCGATGTTCGGGCAGCTCGCTTCTTCGCACACCGTGTGCAACTGATGTTCGCGCAGAATCTGTTTGATTTCGTTGAAGCGCGAACTGCCGGTCGCCGCTTTCACGCGGATCCAGTCGGGCTTTTTGAGCTTTTCGGCCGGGATGATCTTGATCGGAATGCGTGCCGTCTTGGCCTGCGATTTCTGCTTGGCAGTGGCGTCGTAGACAGTGGCGTCGGCCGCGATTGCTTCAGTCACGGTGCCGGTATGTGCTTCGGTCATATCAATTCCATTTTCTTGAATCCGCCGCAGCCCACCATGAGCCTGGCCTCAAGTTTTCAGACAGCTTCGATCTCGACGGCAGGCGCCTGCAACGCCGCGGCGGTACCGCAAAACTGCACCGCCAGTTGTTCGGCAAGCGTGAGCGCCACGCCGCTCCAGTCGGCCTCGACACCGAGGCTGGCCATATCGACCGTCTGCAAACCCGCATAGCCGCAAGGGTTAATCTGTAGAAACGGACGCAAATCCATGCTGACGTTGAGACTTACGCCGTGATAACTGCAGCCTTTGCGAATTTTCAATCCCAGCGCTGCTATCTTGGCGCCGGCGTAACGCGCTGGCGCAAAGTCCTGCGTCAGGTAAATGCCGGGCGCGCCGGCCTTGCGTTCGCTGGCCAAATTATACGCCGCGAGCGTATCGATCGCCGCCTGCTCGATCCGGCGCACCAATTCGCGCACCGTCAGTTGGCGGCGCCGCAGATCGAGCAGCAGGTAAGCGACCACCTGCCCCGGACCGTGATAGGTGATTTGCCCCCCTCGGTCGACCTTGATCAACGGGATGGCGCTATTCGGATTGAGCAGGTGCGCCGGGTCGCCGGCCAGCCCCAGCGTATACACGGGGGGGTGCTCGACCAGCCACAATTCGTCCGGTGTATCGGCTGTACGCGAGTCGGTAAAGGCACGCATGGCGTCGAAGCTGGCGACGTAGTCTTCTACGCCACGCCAGCGCAACACTATGGGCAAGACAGGAGATGTGGCGGGAAATTCGGATTCCATCGCGCAAGTGTACCGAAAAGCGGCTGCCGGTGCGCGCAAGCCGCCCTCGCGCCGCCCGCTGTTACATGACGACCTTGACCATCGGGTGCGCGGTCAGCGCACGGTAAATATCGTCGAGATGGGCGCGGTTGATCGCGCGCACGGTGCAAGTCAGCCCCGTGTAGTTACCTCCGCTGGACGGGCGCACTTCCATCTTGGCGCCATCGAACTCAGCATCGAACTTCAAAATCACCTCGGTCACCGCATCGGCGAATTCCGGATGGCTCTTGCCCATTACCTTGATCGGGAAGTCGCACGGAAAATCAAACAGCGCGTCGATCGCGCTGGTATCGGTACTATCGGTAGTCATGACACTTCTCCTTTTCAGGCCTGAGCCGAGCGCGCCTTCATCTGCTGATAGCCGTCATACAGCGCCGCAAATACCGGCCCCGGCCGACCTGTCCCCACTGCAACGCCATCGATGAGCGTGACCGGCAACACTTCCTTGGACGCAGAACTGAGGATGATTTCGTCGGCACTGCGCAATTCCGCTTCACTGATTGCACGGGCTTCGAACGGTATGTCCGCCGCTACGCACAGTTCCTCGACCAATGCATAGCGTATGCCTTCCAGGATCAAGTTGCTACGCGGCGGCGCCAACAAGCGCCCTTGCCGCACCACCCAGACATTGGACGACGACGCCTCGGTCAGGTAGCCGTCGCGCAACTGGATGGTCTCGATCACATCGTTTTCGGCCGCGTGCTGTGCCATCAGCACGTTGCCGAGCAGCGAAGTCGACTTGATATCGCAATGCAGCCAGCGCATGTCGTCGGCCACCACGACCGAGACACCGCGTTCGCGCTGCGCAGCGCTAGGCAGATTGAGCGGCGTGACCATCGCAAACACGGTAGGTGTGCTGTGCGCCGGAAACGCGTGGGCACGTTTGGCGACGCCACGCGTCACCTGCAGATACACGAGGCTGTCGGGCACCGCCGGATCGAGCGAGGGATTGGCCGCCAATGCCTGGGCGATCAGCTCGCGCCACTGCGTCGGGCTGTGGGGATCGGCGATGCCGATCTTGGCCAGGCTGCGCGCGAGCCGCTGCAAATGCTGCTCCAGCCTGAACGGCCGCGGCCCTTGCGCGCTGTGGTACGCGGGCACCACTTCATAAACGCCGTCGCCAAAAATGAAGCCCCGGTCCAGCACCGATACGCGAGCCTCGGAGACCGGCCCCCAGACTCCATTTAAGTACACTACCTGTTCGGTCATAACGTAATCCTGACGTGCCCCTGAACACCCGAATTGTTCTTCGGGTTATTTATCGAGTTATTGCTGGTTTATTTCTTCTGGAACATCAGCAGCGCCGAATCCCACAGGCGGCCGAGCATACCCGCTTGCGGCACGGCGTTGAGCGCCACCACCGGCACGCTGGCAATTTCCTTGCCGTCGTCCGACATCACTTTGGCCGTACCGACTTGCTGACCGACTGCGATCGGCGCGATCAGCGGTTCGTTCAGTGCGAACGCGGTCTTGGTCTTGGCTGCGGCACCCTTGGGAACCGTCACGAATTGATCGAGCTGCACGCCCACTTTGACCTGGCTTTCGGTGCCTTTATAAACGCGCGGTGTGGCCAGCGCCTGCCCACCGTGGAAAAGGCGTACTTCGTCATAAGCCGAGTAACCGTACTCCAGCATTTTCATGCTGTCCTGTACCCGGTCGTGCTCCTTCGGTTCGCCCATCATTACCGATACGAGGCGGCGGTTCACGCCGTCCGCACCCGGCAAAGGACGTTTGGCCGAGGCGATCAGGCAATAGCCGGCAGCTTCGGTATGACCGGTCTTCAAGCCGTCGACGGTCGGATCGATCCATAGCAGGCGGTTGCGGTTCGGTTGCTTGATCTTGTTGTAGGTAAATTCTTTGATCGAGAAGATCCCGTAGTACTGGGGATAATCGCGAATCAGACGCGCCGACACGATGCCCAGATCGCCCGCGCTCGTGTAGTGCTGCGCATCGGGCATGCCGTTGACGTCGGCAAAGTGGGTGTGCGTCATACCCATTTTCGAGGCTGTGGCATTCATCATCGTGACGAAATTCGATTCGCTGCCGCCGACCAGTTCGGCCAATGCGATCGCGGCGTCGTTGCCCGACTGGATGATCATGCCGTACACCAGGTCATGCACGGTGACGGGCTTGTTCGCTTCGATGAACATACGCGACTCGTCGGTATGCACACGGCGTACCGCGTCGCTGGGCAGCACGGTCTGATCCATCGAGATCTTTTTGTCGGCCAGCGCCTCGAACACCAGATAGGCGGTCATCAGCTTGGTCAACGAGGCGGGTTCAACCCGTTCGTCCGGGTTCCCGGAGGCGAGCACCTGATTGCTCGTCGCGTCGATCAGCACCCAGGAGCGAGCGGTGACGGCAGGTGGAGGCACCTGGGCCGCGGCCTGCAGCGAGAACAGCGAAGCATAAGACGTCAAGGCTGCGGTGAGCAGGGCGGAACGGGAAAACACGGCGGGGAAAGTCATAACGGGCGGGGAAAGCTCACTGGAGAAGGTCGTTAACAACGGCGCAAATTATACGCGCCACGCATCGGTGATGATTTGTTTGAGCAGGTGCAGCTTGCGGTGGAAGAAATGTTCGGCGCCCGGAACCACGACCACCGGCAGTTCCTGGGGCCTGGCCCAGTCGAATACGGATTGAAGCGGCACCGTCTCGTCGGTCTCGCCGTGGATCACGATGGTGTTGGCTGGCACGTCCGCGACTTGCCAGCGGCTGGCCGCCGTCGCGACCAATATCACGCGTAGCGCGGGCGTGCCGGCCTGCGCGAGCTGCTGCGCCACGTGCGAGATCACGAAGGTGCCGAATGAAAAGCCCGCCAGCACCAGCGGCAATTCGGCAAAACCGGGCCGGGTGCGGGCATGCGCGATCACGGCCAGCAGGTCGTCGCGCTCGCCGATACCTTCGTCATGCGTGCCGGCCGTGCGTCCGACCCCGCGAAAGTTCGAGCGAAATACGGCATAACCCAGTTGTGCCAGCGTGCGGGCCAGCGTTTGCGCCACTTTGTTGTCCATCGACCCGCCAAACAGCGGATGCGGATGCGCAACCAGGGCAATTCCCTTTAACGCACCGGCCTGCGCAGCAGGGTCTGCCAGCGCGCGCGCCGCGTCAGGCAAGTCGAATGCGACTTCGATGGCCCCCACGGGACCATCGATCAGGTAAATCTCGGTGTGTACGTTCATTGTCTCGGGTCGGTCGCGAAAAAGAAGCGCGGAAAAGTAAGCTGCCCGGCGCAGGCTGCCCAGCGCCTTTACTGCGGCAGCAGCAGGCGTTCGACAATCTTGCCCTGGACCAGGTGGCTGTCGACGATTTCGTCGATATCGGCTTCGTCGATATAGGTGTACCAGGTGCCTTCGGGATAGATGACGACGACGGGACCTTCCTCGCAGCGGTCCAGGCAACCCGATTTATTGATGCGCACTTTGCCCGGGCCAGCCAGTCCCAATTGCTTGACGCGACGTTTGGCATATTCCTGCATTTTCTCCGAGCCGCACGCGGCGCAACTGGGCCGATCGCTGCCTTCGCGCTGGTTCAGGCAAAAGAAAACATGGTGTTTAAAGTAGGCGCTCATGGCATTCCATCGTAAAACAGTCTTAGGCAAGTCGAATTGACCCGCCAGAATCCGGTGAGTTCATTATAACGAGTGCGGCATCGGTCCTACTTCTGTCCGCTTACATTCAGCGGCTGCTGCGCCAACCACTGGATCAACGACCCGATCGACGCATCGGTGGCCTGCCTCAACGCCAGCGCGCCGCCAGCCGCATCGGCCGTGGCCGAGGGCGCCTGCGCCTCGAAATCGCGCTGGGCCATCACCGCGCCGGCGCGGCTTAGCGTGGCTCTCAGCCTTATCACGCCATGGCTGACCCCGATCTGGTCGAACACCTGCTCGAATTTGAGCAAATCGACTTGCAGCACCGGTGCACTGGTCGAACCGAGGTTGGACATTACCGCGCCGTGCTGCGAGAGCTGGTTGCGCAGGCGCTGCGTCAACAACTGGGGAGGCGTCATCGACCAGTTGCTGGTGGTGTAGCTGCGGCTCTCGAGGGCGCTCAAGTACTGCAAGCGGTAATTGATGCGATCGTTGTCGAGATCCGATGGCGCACGCACATCGGGCACAACCAATACGCCCACGCGCCAGGCATTGCCCGCGGCAGCCTGGCTTGCGGGCGGCTCGCCCAGGTCGAAGCGGTTTTGGACGACAGCGGGCGTGCTCATGCAACCGGCAAGACTGCCGGCCAGGATCCACACGAGAGCCGCGAGCAGCACCAGGTTTGCCGGCCGGCGCGCGCCGCAACGGTTCGAGGATAACGCTATGCGATGCATGACGACTCCAATCAGGGTTGAGCGGAAGACCGCGTGGTCGGCCATTTGAAGCCCGCCTCGCCCGGCCCGGGCTCAGGCGTCGGATTGCCGAACAGGAAGCTGCGCGGATTGGAACCCAGCGAGTCCGTTGCGCGACTCAACGAGCGCGTGGCGGCGCGTACGTCCTCGGACAACGCGTTCAAGCGCGGCAAGGTATCGTCAGCGACCCGGTCGGACACGGTCTGAACCGCGCGATCGATATTGTCGGCTGCCTGACCGACCTTGTTCAGATTGCGCACCAGCGGACCGTTATCCTTGCCCATCGCGACTACCAGCTGATTGGTCGAATCGAGCGTGCGGTCGAGTTTATCTATCGTGCGCGGCAATTGCTCGAGGGCCGGACGCGCCGCGTCGGCCGCCGCTTGTATGCTTTTCGCCATGTCCAGCAATTGCTGACGGGTCTGCTCGTCGGTCAGTTTGTCAACGTGCTGCGCCACCAGCTCCATCTCGCGCAAAAGCACGTCGCCACGCTTTTGCAGTTGCTCCAGCAGGCCCGGGTTGAGCGGCAGTCTGGCGACATTCTTGAGCGAGGTCGCCAGCGGCCGTTTGTCCTCGCCCGTGTCGTCGAGTTGTACGAAAGCAATGCCGGTTACCCCCTGAAAACTCAAGCTGCCGTAGGTCGAATGCGTGATCGGCGTGCCGCGATTCACCAACACGCGAACAATGATCTGCCCCGCATTCGTGGGATCGAACTTGATGCTCTCCACCCGGCCTACGCTCAGACCTCGGTAACGCACCGATGCGTCATTGGCCAGCCCGGTCACATTAGTGGTCGCGATCAGATCGTAGGGCACCCGCTCGGAACGGTCTCGATTGAACCAGACCAGGATCAGCACCACGGCCAAGCCGAGGCTGATCGTGAACAAGCCAGCCCAGAATGCGTGTGATTTATTTTCCATCGTCGATTCCTGATCGCGTTTGGCGCGTTTCTGGGTTGATGCCACTGTCCGGATGCGCCGGGAGTTGCGCTATAGCGCGCTGCACGGCAGGCGGCACGGCGGTGGGTACCACACCCACCGGCGCCAATGCCGCCGCGCAAAGTGTTGCACGGCGCTCCGGCGGCAGCGCCTCCAACGCGCGTCGCCCACGCGCACCGAGAAAATAATCGCGGATGAACGGATGGTCGACGTTGGCCACCTGCTCCACCGGCGCGCAGATCAGCACGCGCTGGTCTGCCAGTACGGCCACCCGGCTAGACAAGGAAACCGTGGTATCGAGATCATGCGTCACCATCACCACGGTCAAGCCGAGCATACGGTGCAAGGTGGCGATCAACGTGACGAATTCTTCGGAAGACTGCGGGTCCAGGCCCGCAGTGGGTTCGTCCAGAAACAGCAACTCCGGCTCCAGCACGATCGCGCGCGCGATGCCTACCCGCTTGACCATGCCACCCGACAATGCCGCGGGCATTTTGTTTGCATGCTTGAACGGCAGCCCTACCATTTCGAGCTTGAGCATCACGATGTCGCGCAGCAACGATTCGGGCACTCGACCGAGTTCGCGCAGCGGCTGCGCCACGTTGTCGAACACGCTCATCGCCGAAAACAGCGCGCCTTGCTGGAACAGCATGCCCGAGCGGCAGCGCATCAAGCGCGCGGTGCGGGCGTCGACCTTGCTGATATCTTCGCCGAACACCTTGATGGTCCCGGATGTCGGGCGCTCCAGGCCGATGATCTGGCGCACCAGCGTGGTCTTGCCGGAACCGGAGCCCCCCACGAGCGCGACGATTTCGCCGCGCATGATATCGAGGTTCAAGTGATCGTGGACGACGTTCCTGCCATAGCACTTGCTCAGGTTCTGGACCTCGATCACCTTGTCCGGCACGGCGAGCGCGGCGCCGGATCTCGCGGGAGCGGTCACCGTCATCAGCTGTACCCCACGCCCTGGAACGCGATCGCAAAGAGCGCATCGGCCAGAATGACCACTGTGATCGATACCACCACCGAGGTGGTCGTGCCTTCGCCCAGGCTTTGCGAATTAGGCTTGATACGAAACCCGAAATGGCAGGCCGCCAGCGCAATCAATATGCCGAACACCGTGCCTTTGCCCAAGCCGATCCAGAAATTCGCAATCGGCACAGCGCCGGGCAGTGCTTGAATGAAGTACGAGAAATCGATATCGAGGCCGAAATGTGCCGCGAGCATGCCGCCGGTCAGCGCAACGATATCGGTCCACACCACAAGCAAGGGCAGCGCGATCGCCAGCGCCAGCACGCGCGGCAAGATCAGCCGCATGCCGTGGGAAATGCCCATGACCCGCATCGCGTCGAGTTCTTCGGTGACGCGCATGACCCCGAGCTCGGCGGTAATCGCCGAGCCGGAACGGCCTGCGACCAGGATAGCCGCCAACACGGGCCCAAGCTCGCGGATGATCGAAAGCCCGAGGATATCGACGACAAAGGTGCTCGCGCCATAAGCCTTGAGCTGCTGCGCGGACAGGTAGCTGAGCACCACGCCGATCAGGAACGCGACGACCGCGATGATAGGCATCGCGCGTGCGCCGGTCGCATAGATGTTCGAGGAGATTTCCTTCCACGGCGCTTTGGAAGGGCTGCGCAGCATTCGCAGCAGATTGAAAATGAACCCGCCAAGGATCGCAATGCCGTCGTACAAATGCCCTGCGAAAGTGAATATGCCCAAACCCAGGTTCGTGACGGGATCGATGTGTGGCACCGGCGCGGCCCGATATTCGTCCGAGTCGACGTGCGATTGCAACTCGGCAATGCGCTTGAAAATTTCTTGCTGCGTGGGTGTCAGTCGGACTTGTACAGGTAGCGCTCGCCCCCATACCTGCCAGATCGCCTGGCCGCCGACGTGGTCGATACGCTCGATGCCGGTCAGGTCCCAATGCAATTGCTGGCGGATATCGATTTGCCGCAGCCGCGTGGTCATGCCGCCACGAGCGAGGTCGCGCGCCAGTGCGAGCGCCGTCCACTGCCCCGAGAGCTGCACCAGCGAGCCAGCCACGCCGGATTGGGCCGGGCTGACGATCTTTAGAGCGGGCGGTTGGTCAGAGGTCAAAGGAGGTCCAAAGCAGGTCTGGTGCAAAACCGCCAGAAGGCACGGTGCGCCCCGGGCAGCGGGCGAGCTCACTTTTGTCGACGCAGGGCCTATTGTATCGAACGCGGCCCGCAACGCTCGACATAATCGACGCGGCGTATGCCTCGGATCGGGTCACGCGCTGGTCACGCGCGGATCACCCTCAGATCTCCCCGCTGGTCCCCCTCGGCCCTCCCGCGGATCTCACGAAAATCACGCGCGCCGCCCGCTTTGTCATGCACTCGTTACAATACGCGAATGGATACCTCAAACCGACCCGATGCCACGGGTTCCGCCCCGCTCACTACCGCGCTCACTACCGCGCTCGGTACCGCAGCAACCGCCGCAGCAGCCACCGCAAAGGCAGCCGGCACAGCCGACCCGGCCCGGATCGACCGAGCGCGGCTGGAAAGCCTGCTGGGCGACGGCGCGCACGGCTGGTCGATCGAGATCGTCGAGCAGACCGGCTCGACCAACGCGGACTTGACCGATCGCTTGCGCGAAAGCCGTGCCTTGCCCGCTCCGGTGGTTCGCGTCGCCTATCTGCAAAACGCCGGGCGCGGGCGCCGCGGACGGCCTTGGCTGGCGGCCCCGGGGCATGCGCTGCTGTTTTCGCTGGCGTATCCGCTGCAACGACCGCTCGACGGCTTGGCAGGCTTGAGTCTGGCGGTGGGCACCGCCGTCACGGCGGGCTTGCGAGCGTTGCCGCTCGATGCCGCAGACCGGCTCGCGTTGAAGTGGCCCAACGATATCTTGCTCGACGGCGCCAAACTCGGTGGCGTGCTGATAGAAACTGCGTGGAGTACCGCCGAAATGAGCGCGGTCGTTATCGGCATCGGCTTGAACCTGCGCGACGTCAACGCGCTCACCGCGGAATTGGCTGCGCTTTCGGCCGCCGCCGGCGACGCATCAGGCGGTCGAGGAAACAGCGCAGACGCGAGTACGGACCCGAGCAACGGCCCAAGCGCCCCGCCTACCGCAGCGGCGACGCTCGAACAAGCATGGCCGCAACCCGACATCACCGAAACGCTGGCGCAGTTGCTCAATGCGTTGGCTCATACCTTGGCTCGTTTCGGCCAGGCCGGTTTTGCGCCGTTTCGCGAGTTGTGGCTGGCCGATCACGCATACGCCGGGCGCCAGGTCGCATTGATCGAGAACGGTGTGACGATTGCGCGCGGCACTGCCGAGTCAGTCGACACACTCGGCCAATTGTTGATCGCTACCCCGCAGGGCATGCATACTTGCGTCGCGGGCGATGTGTCATTGCGTCTGCGCAATGGCGCGCACGCAAATTCCACTGACGGACCGTGAGACTGCTTATTCATGCCCCTCATGCCCACTTCTGCGTGCGACCTTCTGCTGATTGATGCCGGCAATAGCCGTATCAAATGGGCGCTGTCGAACGCATCGGGCGTGCTGCAAGCGCGTGGCGTAGTGCCGCTGGCGAGCCCATCGGACGCATCGCCCGATGCGTCCGGGCAAGCCGCGCCGCCGCTCGACGGTTGGCCGGACAGCGCGCGCCCCGTCGGGGCCTGGATCTCGAATGTTGCGGGTGCGGCCGGTACACAGCGCATCGGCGACTGGCTGGACGCGCGCTGGCCGGCATTGCCGCGTCATGTGATAAACGCATGCCGCGAGCAGTGCGGCGTGCACAATCGGTACGACACGCCGGCCCAGTTGGGCAGCGACCGCTGGGCCAGCTTGATTGCCGCGCATGCGGCTTATCCCGGCGAACATCTGTTGATTGCCACGTGCGGCACGGCCACCACGTTCGAATCGCTGCGTGCCGACGGCACCTTTGACGGCGGCCTGATCGCACCGGGCTTACGGCTGATGATGCAGGCACTGGGGCAACACACCGCACAATTGCCGCTGATCGCAGACCCTCATGAAATTCCCGCCGACGCCCGCGGTGAATTGCCGGCGCTCGCGGCGCATGCCTCCACTGCTGCGCCAACCCATGCTGCTACGCCAAGCCTCGATCGTGAGTTTGCCGACGAGCGCCCTCGCGCGTCGCAGTTCGCGCGCGAAACACTGACGTCCATCGGCCGCGGTTGTTTGCTGGCTCAAGCAGCACTGATCGAGCGGGCGTGGCGCGACTGGGCGGCGCACTTGCATGCCGACGTCCGGCTCGTGCTCAGCGGGGGCGACGCCGACGCGATTTCGCCATTGCTGAATGCGCCCTACACACGCCACGATCATCTGGTTCTCGATGGACTGGCGAGGATCGCCGCCGACACGAACCCCGGCGCGCCGCAGGCTGCCGGCGACCGAAGCGCGTCGAACGACCGCGCCCATCCGGAGCACCTCTTTTGAACAGGCCTTTGACGATGCGCATCGCGTTCGTGCTACTGCTCGCGACCAATGTGATCCTGTACTCGGCCAATTCCGGGCTGTGGGGCGCCCCGCTCACAGCCGGCTTGCACAACCCCGCACCGCTGACGAGCCAACTCAATCCTACCGCCATCCAGGTGCGCCCTCTTGCACCGGGAGAAGGCGATGGTCATCCGGTTGTGGGTCCTCCCGTGCCGGAGGTAAAAGTGATGCAAACCAATCTCTCGGGATCGACCACTGGGCCGCAGCCAGACGGCGTGACCAGTGCGGCGTCGGGAGCCAGCGCTGCCATCGCATCAACGAGTCCGGCTTCGGGAGCTAGTGCGCCGCTCGCGTCGCCTGCGCAGGGAGGCAGTTCTGCCACCGGCGTCCCGGCGGCGACCGCAGGTGCTACTGCCGCACTGGGCGCGTCGAATCCGGGAGTCGCCTCTGCGGCTCAGGCGGCTCCAACTGCGGCTCCGAAGGCGACAGGGCCGGCCCAGAAAACGCCATCGGGCGCGCCCAAAAGCTGAGTCCAGTTCCGTGAACTGTGTGCTTGAGTGCGCCTAAGGGGTCTGCCAATGCAGACCATCGACAGCCTGTCAGCCAGCCGCTCGAACGCGACGCAACAAGGCAGTGGTCGAGCGTTCATGCTCGAACGGAATCGCCAACGCGACACCACCCCAGCTGCGTACCAGCGCCGACTCGGGCAGCGTATCCATTTGATAATCGCCGCCTTTGACCAGCACATCCGGGCGCAGCGCGGCGATCAAATCCACCGGCGTCGATTCGCCGAAGCACACCACCCAGTCGACGCTTTCCAGCGCCGCCAGCAAAGCCATACGGTCAGCTTCGTTATTGATGGGGCGGTCGTCGCCTTTACCTAAGGTACGCACCGAGGCATCGCTATTTACCGCGACGATCAGGCAACTTCCGTGCGCGCGCGCATCCGCCAGATACGTGACGTGGCCGCGGTGCAGGATATCGAAGACGCCATTGGTGAACACCACCGGAGCGGCCAGGCCAGGGCGCAGCGCCAACAGCGCCTCGCGAGTCAGGATTTTGCGTTCGAAAGCGGCGGGCATCGGCAGAGGCTAAAGAAAAAATCGATGGGGCAGGGGTAATTCGCGGGAGCAGTGGCAGTTCGCAAGCACCGCGCACTGCCACCGAGCGCGCCCCCCCGGGGGGGCGCTCGGCTTAAGCCTGTTCGGGCTGGACTTCGCCCTGTGCTTGCAGGCGCGCAACCACTTCCTTGCGGTAGCGGTTGAGCTCCTGAGCGGTATTGAAGGTGCGCTCGAACAGCAAGGACATATTGTGAAGAATGCGCTCGACGACCTTCTTCTCCCAGACATCGTCGAAACAGATTTGCACGTCGAGCCAATGTTCGAGCCATTCCGGATCGGGCAAGCGCGACTGGATCGTATCGAGCGGGAACAAGTCGCGATTCACGTGCAGATTGGTCGGGTGCAGCGGCTTTTCGGTGCGGCGCGCCGAAGCCATCAGTACGCCAATCTTCGCAAAAGCTGCGCGAGCGCTATCGCCGAATTGGATCAACGCTTTCTTCATATAACGCAAGTACGCACCGCCATGACGCGCTTCGTCGCGCGAAATGGTTTCGTAAATGTGCTTGATCACCGGTTCAGTATGCCATTCAGCTGCACGGCGATACCAGTGATTCAGGCGGATTTCACCGCAAAAATGCAATGTCAGCGTTTCGAGCGGCGGAGCCGGGTCGAACGGGAAGCGCACCGCCTGCAACTCGGCTTCGGTGGGCACCATCTCCGGGCGGAAGCGCCGCAGATATTCCATCAGCACCAGCGAATGCTTCTGCTCTTCAAAGAACCAGACACTCATAAAAGCCGAAAAGTCGCTGTCGTGATGGTTGTCGCGCAGAAACATTTCGGTTGCTGGCAACGCGGACCATTCGGTAATCGCGTTCATTTTGATCGTTTTGGCCTGCTCGTCCGATAACAGCGAGGCTTCGAACTTGTCCCAAGGGATATCCTTTTCCATATCCCAACGCACCGATTCCAACGATTTATATAGTTCTGGATAAAGCATGGTGTTCATTTTCATGACCCCTGTTCTGCATAACATCATTCACGAGCGACGACGACGGTAGACGTCAGCTAACGCTGCAATGGTGCGTGGTTAAGCGCATGATGAACGCAATTCGGTGCAATTCAAGTATTCGCGCCCGTGATTACTTATACGTCTGCGGGGTGGAACCAGATGCCGTGAGGCATTCGGCCTAGCCTGCTGCGGCCCGGTTCAACCCAGGCAGAACCGGCAATTCGGATCGACCTGGCTAGCGGGCGTTTCACCCCCGGGCAAACCTTTCAATCATAACATGCGCAGATGGCGGTTCCATTGCAGTCGACGCACACGCGATATCGCCTTTCCAGTGGTCCGCATACACCGTAGTCCTCCCCCTTACGTCCGTCAATCGGGGGTTTGCGCCGATCGGCCGATCTTGCTCAAATTCGCCCGCGCGGCCACCCACACAGCCGCAAGCGGCTGAATTTAGCGCGGCTCGCCAGACAGCGCATTGATTTAGAACAAGTCGCGTAGCCGCCGGTTCCCCCCGAGACTTCCGGCCGTTGCGCAAAAACATCCCCAGATATCCAGCCTCGCGTCGCTTTTCGGTCAATTTCGATCGATTTCGGCCCGGCGACGCTCTGTCGCGCGGTTTCGCTGCGCGCCCTGCATCCGTTCGCGACGCGGCAGCGTATTGAACCGTAGAAGTCCGCCAGACGTAGCAGCGCAAAGACCCGCCGTGCGGGCGCTTCGGCGCCCAGACACATCACCGAGCCGTCGGCGGCAGTTATCTATCCGGAGACGAACGATGAAAGTAGCAGTGGTGGGAGCTGGAATCGCCGGCTTGTCGTGCGCCTACGAGCTGTCGCGTCAGGGTTCGCCCGTCGAAGCGACGCTATTCGAAGCACAGGATTATTTCGGTGGCCACACCAACACCGTCGACGTCGCGCTCGATGGCGTCACGCATGGCGTCGATACGGGCTTCCTGGTATTCAACGAACGCACTTATCCGAATTTGCTGAAACTGTTCGCCGAACTCGAGGTGCCGAGCGTCGCGTCCGATATGTCGTTTTCCGTGATGCTGACCGAGCAGCGCCTGGAATGGGCCGGCAGCAATCTCAATACGGTGTTCTCGCAGCGTCGCAATCTGTGCAATCCCGTGTTCCTGCATATGCTCGTAGACATCCTGCGGATCCGCTTTTGCCACAACCATGGCCTGCTGCAGGTCAACGATCGGCCGCGGTGGTACACCGTCAAGGGCGGTGCCCGTGAGTACGTGCGCCGCATGCTGCCGAAAATCCGGCAGGCGCGATGCAATGCCGCGGTGCTCGAAATCGAACGCTCGACGCGGCACGGGCGGCCCGCAGTGGCCGTCTATACAGCCGCCGGCGTCGAATGGTTCGATCACGTAGTGCTGGCGGCCCATAGCGATCAGTCCATGCGGATGCTGCGCGATGCGAGCGATGCGGAACGCGCCGGACTGCGCGTGGTCGAACGATTTGCTTTCGGTCAGGACTACGCGCGCACTTTGCGCGAATGGCGCGACGCATTTCGCGTGCGCCTGCCCGAAGTGAGAGCCCAAGGCTTCGATGAGCGCTTTATCCGTACCTGGGATTTTTATCTTTGTTATTGCGAGGCAGCCTTCACCGAGGCCAATACCGACGTGGTCCAGTTCACGCTGGAGCACGCCTGAGGCTGCACTGGCGCCTACTGCACAGGGAACATCGATGATTCGTCCGCCTCTTCCCGCACGCGGCTTACCGCTGCCAAACCTGGTTTTGCGCGTGTTGCGCGTGTTCGCTGGGGTGGGCGCAACGCTGGCCCTGCTCGGTTGGTTCAGCAGCGCGGCGCTCGCGTTCGACGCGCTGGACACCGTCAAACAGGTGATTCCAGATGCGCGCCTGGCCGGCGTCGGGCCGCTGACATGGTTCGGCTTTCACGTGTACGACGCTCGCTTTTACGTGAGTCAAGCGGGGTTCTCGCCGGATCGCATGACGACCGAGCCGTTTGCGCTTGATCTCGATTACGCCCACGCGTTCAGCGGCGAGAAAATTGCGGCCAAGGACCAGCAAGAGATGGACCGCATGGGCATCGCGACCAAGCTGCAATCGGCCAAGTGGGAAAAGAAAATGGCAAGCCTCTTTCCCGATGTGAAAGAAGGCGATCATCTGATCGGCTTGTTCGTCCCGGGCAAAGGCACTACGTTTTATCTGAACGAAAAGCTGCTCGGCACGATAGCCGGGAACGATTTTGCCCACGCGTTTTTCGCGGTATGGCTGGCTGCGGATGCGCCCGCGCCGAAACTTCGGACATCCTTGCTGGCGGGCGCCGCGCCCTGATCGAGCGCGGGCCAACGCTCGCTCGTCGCCCAGGCATTGCCCACGCGTTGCGCATGGATCAATCACACATCGCTGAGGAACGCGCTTAACTTATGCGAGCCGGCCTGTGCATCGCGATAGCCGAGTTCGATCAGTTCGCGCGTGTACGCGGCCTCGAACAGCAAGTAACTTGCAAACGCCGCGCCTCGTGCACGGTCGGCGCCCACCGCGCCGAACAGGCCGCGTATCGTCACGGGCAGTTTATGCAAATGGCGCGCGGCGATCAGTTCGATGCGCTCGCTCGGCGCAATCGCCAGCACATCCAACTCGCGCCAACCGCTCTGGGCTGGCACGCCATGCGGCAACTGCCGCACGATCTGGTTGACGTGTTCGATGCGCTCGATATCGCCGCCCAGCGAATCGAGGAAAACGCTGGCCAGCACTTGCTGTCCAATTTGGGCAAGCGACGGGTAATCCTGAACGCGCTCATGGTCGACCGGTACTTCAGGCTGGGCCGCAGCCGCCCCGACCACCAGAATCTTCGAGGCGCCAAAATGTATCGCCGGGCTTAACGGCGCAACCTGCCGGATCGCGCCATCGCCGAAATATTCGATGCGCCCGTCGATCTCCAGCGGCACCGCCGGAAACGCCAGCGGAATTGCGCTTGAGGCCAACAGGTGCTCGGGCGCTAACGCGACCATGCGGGCCGAGCGCTGTGCACGCCGCCATGCCGCGATCGGCTCGGCGCTCTGGTAAAAGGTCACATGCCGCCCGGACGAATAACTGAGCGCTGTCACGGCCAGCGCATGTAGATGACGCAGCTCCAGCATCCGCTCGAGCCGGCCGAAATCGAGGCGGTGACGCAGCAGCGAGGCTAGCGGACTGTTATCGAGCAACGCGCGCGGCGAGCGGCGCACGGCCCAGCCGAACGAGAGTGCCGAGAGCCAGCGCGCACCGCTGGCCACCACGCCTAGCCAATCGGCACGGTACACCTGATCGACATGGAAATCGTGCCACACGGTTTCGAGGTGCGCGATGCCGTGCGCAAAGTCATCGGCGTACATCGCCACCGAGGTGGCATTGATGGCGCCCGCCGAGGTGCCGCACACGATCGAGAAAGGCGACACGCGCCGGCCGGGGTGCAGCGCCTGTTCGATTTCGACAATACCCTTGAGCACGCCGACCTGATATGCGGCGCGCGCACCGCCCCCCATCAACACGATCGCCACACGCATGCGCAACCCCGTTACTGATTGGATATTCGACCGGGTTCGCGGTGCTGCGTGTCTGCGCGAGCCCGGCCGCACCTGTGGCCGTACTCGTCGCCGCGCCCTTCGATAACGCCAGTCTGGACTAGGTTAGGAATCGGACGGTTTGCCGCCTGGCACGTCGGGAGCCGTGGTCGACGCATGCGTTTTCTTGATGCCGGGCTTCTTGGCGGTGGCCGCGGTCGATTTTTTTGCCGGGGCTTTGGACGCCGTGTCCTTGGACGTTGAAGCTTGGGACGCCGGCGCGGTGCCGGTCGCGTGAGCGGGGTTCGCTCCCTGCTGTGCCGCCAATGCCATCCCGGCGATCTGATTGAATTGGGATTGCAGTAGATTCCACCACACGGTGGGATCGATCTGCCCAGCGGCGGCTGCCGCGGCACCCGCGGCGGCATTGTCGTCGGACGAAGGTGTCGCCGATTGCGTCGACGCCGTCGATGCCGCCGCCTCTGCTGACTCTTTCGACTCTGCCGACGCAGCCGGATGCGGATCGACCGCCGTCGGCCCAAATGGATTGGTCACCGCGGGCGTTGCGGCCGCAGCCTGTTCCATCGAGGTTTTTGCGAACGCGCCAAACGCCTTGAGCGTAGCGAGCGTGGCGCGTTGCACTTCAAGCGCCTGTATCGCCGACTGCAGCATGCTCAGATTGAGCTTGAGCCACTGTTCCACGGCCCGCATGTCGGTGATGCGTTTGTCGAGCTCCTCGATGTTGGTCATCGGCGCCATCATGCTCGACATCATCGACGACGGCCCACCCGGGGCACCGCCCAAGCCGGGCACCTGCATCATGCGCCACATATTTTCCAACATGTCGAAGCCGCCTGTGGGCGAAAAAGAACCGAACGGAAACTGTGACTCGGGTGCGTCGCTCATGTTTGTCTCCAGGGAATCATCAAGCAGTGGGATGCGGGTAATCATCAAGCAGCGGGATGCGGGTAATCATCAAGCAGCGGGATGCGGCAATAATCAAGCAGCGGAATGCGGGCAATAACTAAGCAGCGAGATGACTAGCGATAATACGCTCACCCTATCCTTAGAACGGCGCATCGCCCGAAAAATCCGGTGCCCGTCGCTCGCGCAACGATTGAATGCCCTCGCGCACGTCGGGCCCGTCGAATCCCATGAATTCCAGCGCCAACGACGCATCGAACGTGGGACCCGCGAGCCGCAACCAATTGTTCAACGCATATTTGGTCCAGCGGATCGCCGATTGCGAACCGCGCGCGAGCCGATTCGCGACATCGAACGCGCGCTCGATCAATTGATCGTCGTCGACCGCCAGCGACACCAGGCCGATACGCTCGGCTTCCTCGCCGCTGATCGGCTCGCACAGCAACAAGTAGTACTTGGCCTTGGCCATTCCGCACAAGAGCGGCCACACTATCGCGGCATGGTCACCGGCAGCGACGCCGAGCCGCGTATGGCCGTCGATGATGCGCGCGGTCTTGGCCGCAATCGACACATCCGCGAGCAAGCCCGCCACCAAGCCCGCCCCCACGGCCGGTCCATGCATCGCCGAGACGATGGGCTTGCTGCAGTTGATCACGTTGTAGACCAGATCGCGGGCCTCGCGCCAGACCCGCGCACGCACCTCGAAATGGTCCGCCATGTCCTGCACCAGATCGAGATCGCCGCCGCCGGAAAAGCCCTTGCCCTCGCCGCGGATCAGCGCCACGCGCGTCTGCGCATCGGTGTCGACGTCGCGCCATATTTCGGCCAGCTCGCGGTGCATGCGATGATCGGCGGTGGCCAAGCCGCTGCGGTTCGCGCCGGCGCCGTTCATGATGATTTCGAGTACGCCGCCGGGGTGGCGGCGCAGCGTCAGTGACTCATAACGCGCGTAGTGGGCAAGCGTATCCATTTCTCGTGCCTTCGGTTAAAGCGGGCCTTCATCGGCCGGGAGCCAGGGCCGGGAGCCCTGGTTCAGGGTTGATACACCCATTGCCCATCGCGAATCTCCACCATCACTCGGGCTTGCTGGTCGAGTCCAAGATGGTCGGTCGGACTCATCTGAACCACGCCGTTGGTGTCTTTGAGGCCATGGGTCTGTTCGAGCGCGGAGCGCAAAGCCTGGCGGAATTGCGGCGTGCCGGGCTGGGCTGCTTTCAGGGCCTGCGGAATCGCGTTTTGCAGCAGCATGCCGGCGTCCCAGGTGTACGAACCGAACGCCGAGACACTGCCTGGGCCATGCTGGGCTTCGTACAGTTTGATGTAGGCCAGCGCTTCGCGTTTGGCCGGATGATCGTTGGGCAATTGAGCCGCCACGAGCACCGGGCTGGTCGGCAGGAAGGTGCCGTTACAGGCCTTGCCGCACACTCTCAGGAAGTCCCGGTTGCCCACGCCGTGGTTGTGATAGATCAAGCCCTTGTAGCCACGCTCGATCAGCGTGGTCGGCGGCAATGCCGCCGGCGTGCCGGCCGCGCCCACCACCACCGCATCGGGGTGCGCGGCGAGTATCTTCAGGACCTGCCCGGTGACGCTCGTGTCGTTGCGGTTAAAGCGCTCGCTGGCCACCACCTGGATGTGGTGGAGCTGCGCGAACTTGGCGACTTCGACATAGAACGCTTCGCCCAATGCGTCGGCCTGCCCGATGTAAGCCAGCGTTTTGACATTGTGGTTACTGGCGTGTTCGGCGATCGCCGAGGCCATCATCGCGTCGGTTTGCGGTGTCTTGAACACCCAGGCTCGCTTGGCATCGACCGGTTCGATGATGCGCGCCGAGGACGCCAGCGAGATCATGGGCGTTTGCGCTTGCGCAACCACGTCTATCATCGCCAGCGAATTGGGCGTGATCGAGGAGCCGATGATGGCGTCCACATTCTGTTCCGAGATCAGTTTCTTGGTGTCCTGCACGGCCTGTGTCGTATCCGATGCGTCGTCCAATACGATGTATTGCACCTGCTTGCCGGCGATTTCGCGCGGCAACAGCGCTACGGTATCGCGCGCCGGGATGCCCAGCGAAGCGGCCGGCCCCGTCAGCGACAATACCAGGCCGATCTTGACCTGGGCGCTGGCGGCGCCGCTAGCCGCAACCGCGGCGGTGGCGACAGCCGCGATCAGGCTGCGAGTGAAAAATCTACGCATGGGGTGGTTCTCCTCGTCGATTATTGTTTTCGTTTTCTTGGTTTGCCCTGCGGCCGCGCCAGCGGGGCGCCGCACCGAGACAGACAACACCGTAGTGTAACGACAGCCGTACCCCCGCCGCATCCGGCTAAACCAGCATGCGGACCTCGGGACGCGTCGGCTGGCCGTCGGCTACGCGGACGCATTCCGAGCGATTCCGTGCGCCCCCTGCGCGACTCGTTCGCTACCCGCCGGTTATTCGTCCGTCGTGGGTGAGACCGCCTGTTCGATCGCGCCGAAGATCGATTTGCCCGCGCCATCGAACATCTCGATGCGCACGCGGTCGCCGTAACGCATGAATTCGGTTTGCGGCGCGCCGTGCTCGATGGTCTCCAACATCCGCTTTTCGGCGATGCAGCAGTAACCGCGGCTACGATCGACGTTCGAGATGGTGCCCGAGCCGACGATGGAACCGGCCCGCACGTTGCGCGTGCGGGCAATGTGTGCGATCAGCTGGCCGAAGTGGAACACCATGTCGGTGCCGCAATCGGGTTGCCCCACTTTCTTGCCGTTCCAATGCACCGTCATCGGCCTATGCACGCGTCCATCGTGCCAATCGGCGCCTAACTCGTCGGGTGTCACGGCCACCGGCGAAAACGCGGTAGCGGGCTTGCTTTGGAAAAAGCCGAAGCCTTTGGCCAATTCGGCCGGAATCAGGTTGCGCAACGACACGTCGTTGACCAGCATCAGCAGACGCACGCCGTGCAGCGCATCGGCGCCACTCGTCCCGAGCGCCACATCGGTGGTGATCACAGCGACTTCCGCCTCGAAATCGATGCCGAACGCCTCGGACGGGCAAACGATGTCGTCGTGCGCGCCCGCCAAATCGTCGCTACCGCCTTGATACATCAGCGGGTCGGTCCAGAATTCGGGCGGCATTTCAGCCCCGCGGGCACGCCGCACCAGTTCGACATGGTTCACATAAGCCGAACCATCGGCCCACTGGAACGCGCGCGGCAATGGCGCCATGCAATCGGCCGGCGCAAAATTGAACGGGTAACGGGCCCGGCCCTGATTGAGCGCGTCGTAGAGCGACTCGAGTTGGGGCGCATAGAAGGCCCAATCGTCGAGCACCTTTTGCAAGGTGGGGGCGACACTGTCGGCAATGACCGCGGTGCGCAAATCGCGCGAAACGACAATCAATTGACCGTCGCGCGATCCATCTTTTAACGTAGCTAGTTTCATGGCAGTTAAAATGGCTAAGTGGTAAACATAGGTTCAAAAACCGGAGATCCGCTTGATATCCGCTTAATACCCGCTTTAGCGGTGCGATTTTAACGAAGCGCCCGGTGTGCCCGCTTCAGCGACCCGATTTTAATGAAGCGCCGCGTGGCGGGGTATGCGAAATCTTCCCCGGGGGGGCGCCTGCAGGCCATGCTTCGCCCGGTGAACCGAACGCATCGATTACAGTCTGCCTTTATACACGCTGTTTTTGCTCCCACTTACACTTGCCATGCGGTTTTACGTGAATCATCCATGACTTCTTCGACGATACCCGCGCGCGGCGCAGGTGCTCCTTCAGGCGATCCCTCAGCCCATCCCGCGGGCAGTCGGTCGAGTGCCCCCTCGCCGGCTAGCGCCTACGAGGGCGCCGAAAGCGATGCCGACCTGTCGGAAAACCTGGGCGCAGAAGAGAAAATGCGTTCGGGAATTCAATCTATCGAAGTGGGTTTTCGGCTGCTCGAAGTGCTGACGGCCGAACGGCGCGCCATGATGTTGCGCGACCTGGCGCTGGCCGCTGGCATGAATGCCGCCAAGGCACACCGTTACCTGGTAAGTTTCCTGCGCTTGGGTGTCGTGGCGCAGGATCCTGTGACAGGGCGCTACGAGCTTGGCGGATTTGCGCTGCAAATGGGCCTCGCGCGGCTGGCCCGCGTGGACGGCGTGAAACTCGCGCGCATTGCATTGACGCAGTTGCGCGACCAGATCGATCAGACGGTCGGCATCGCGGTATGGGGCAATCAAGGGCCGACGGTGGTGCACTGGATGGAGTCGAGTCATCCGGCCAAGGCATCGCTCAAGCTCGGCGATGTCATGCCCCTGCTGAGTTCGGCCACCGGATTGATCTTTAGCGCCTATCTGCCGCGCAGCAAGACGGGAGCGATGCTGGATGAAGCGTTGCGAGATGCGCGCAAGCAGCATCGCAGCGATCTGCCGCAGACCGCTGAAGCGCTCGAAGCAACCTTGACGGAGGTGCGCGCGCATCAGGCCGCGCGAGTCGAAGGGATGCTGCTACCGACCATCCACGCGTTCGCGATGCCGGTGTTCGATTCGGTCGGTGATCTGGCGTTGTGCCTGATCGCACTCGGTCACGAGGGTATCTTCGATATTGCCTGGGGAGGCGAGGTCGATCGCGCGCTGCGCGAGTGCGCCACCCGGCTGTCCTACGAACTGGGCTATAGCCCGCAGGACCGCGACGCGTGAGCGCACCCGCACGCCGTATTGCGCCGCCGAGCCCATCGCTGGCTGAAACGGGGCGCGGCCCCGGCTGGCGACGCGGTCTGGCTTGGGTCGTCCTCTTTCTGCTGGTGCTGGGCGTCCATCTGTTGGCGCGCTACTGGCTCGCTCAGCAGATCGCCCGACAACCGGAGCCGGAAAGCGCATCGCCACCGGTGGAAGTGGCGCTGCTGAGCGCTCAACCGATCCGGCGCGCGCCCCCGAAGCCGGCGCCACGCGCGCGGCCACCAGCACCCCGGCCCAAGGCGGTCACGGCGCCGCCAGAGGGACCGAGTCTGCAGGCGGTCGAGACCTACGCACGCGTGCGGGCTGCGCTCGCGGCAGCGTCTGGTGCCGCGAGTGCGAGTGCGAGTGCGAGTGCGAGTGCGAGTGCGAGTGCCAGTGCATCGCAATCGCCTGCGGCTAGCGCTTCCGACGCGGCAAGTGCGGCGAGTGCTGCCAACGCCTCTGGCGCATCAAGCGCATCAAGCGGTTCAGCATCCTCCGCCATCGCGCCTGCCGGCAGTGCCGCACCAGCCTCCGGTGCCGCGTCCACCGGCGAGCAATTTTCGCTCCCGCCTGCCGCCGACCTGCGCTATGACACGTTCTTCAACGGCACGCGCAATATGCCAGGCACGATCAGTTGGCTTACCGACGGCCAGAATTACGATGTCGTGATCTCTGTACCCGTGCCCTTCTTCGGCCGGTTTACCTACATGAGTCACGGCCACGTAGACGCGTACGGATTGGCACCCGACCGATATACAGAACAGCGCGGCTCGCGCCCTCGCGACCAAACGACGTTTGAGCGTGGCACCAACGAGGTGAGTTTCACTCGCACGCCCAATCGCGTCGCGTTGCGCCCCGGCACTCAAGACCGCTTCAGCATGGTGTTTCAATTAGCCAGCCTGGTGCGCGGCAATCCCGCGCGCTATACGCCCGGCGTGACGCGGGTGTTTTTTGTGGTCGATAACGACAGCGGCGAAGAATGGCCGGTCGAAACGATAGGCACTGAGTTGCTCAACACCGGCAACGGCTATATCAACGCTTTGCATTTCACGCGCCTGCCGCGCCATGCTGGCGACCGTCGCAAGATCGACGTGTGGCTGGCTCCGACCTTGGGCTATTTCCCGGTGCGTATCGTACAGACCGAGCCTAGCGGCACGCAGATCGAACTGTTGCTGCACGATGCGCCGCACCGTCTCGATAGCTTGCAGGGGGACGCGAACGACAGCGCTGCCGCAAGCGCGCCGCCGCCCGTGGCGCTACCGCCCAATCCCGCAAGCGCGCAGACCGCCGAACCTGGGCAGGCTTCAGGCGCAAGCCCAAGCCCAAGCCCAAGCCCAAGCCCAAGCCCAAGCCCAAGCCCAAGCCCAAGCCCAAGCCCAAGCCCAAGCCCAAGCCCAAGCCCAAGCCCAAGCCAGCAATGATCGGGGCGTTTTTTTGCGAGCGCGGACTGTTTTTGCGAAGACTGGGATAATGTCCTATCCGCCGTACCGCGCCATGCCGCGCCCCACTTTCCCGCCCAGGAGTGCTCGATGATAGATTTACGCAGCGATACCGTAACCCGCCCCACCCCCGCCATGCTGCAAGCAATGACGCTCGCGGAAGTCGGCGATGACGTATGGGGCGACGACCCCACCGTGCTGAAGCTGCAAACGAGCGTAGCGGAGCGCGCCGGCAAGCAGGCAGGCCTGTTTTTCCCCAGCGGCACCCAGAGTAACCTCGCGGCGCTGATGGCGCATTGCGCGCGCGGCGACGAATACATCGTCGGCCAACTGGCTCACACCTATAAATACGAAGGCGGCGGCGCCGCGGTGCTGGGCAGCATCCAGCCTCAACCTATCGAGAACGCCGCCGACGGCAGCTTGCCGCTCGAAAAAATCAACGCGGCCATCAAACCGATCGACAATCATTTCGCCCGTACCCGACTGCTTGCGCTCGAAAACACTATCGGCGGCAAGGTTTTGCCAGCCCAGTATGTCAGTGACGCGGTCAAGCTGGCACGCAGCCGCGGCCTCTCGGCTCACCTCGATGGCGCACGCGTATTCAATGCCGTAGTTGCCGAACGCTCGACCTTGGCCAATTTATGCGCACCGTTCGACACCGTGTCGATCTGTTTTTCCAAAGGCCTGGGCGCGCCTGTCGGTTCGGTCTTGGTCGGCTCACGCGAGTTGATCGAGCAGGCGCAACGCTGGCGCAAGGTGCTAGGCGGCGGCATGCGGCAGGCGGGGCTGCTGGCGGGCGCCTGCTTGTATGCGCTCGATCATCATATCGAACGGCTGGCCGACGATCACGCCAATGCGGCGCGCTTGGCTACCGGCCTGGCGCAGATCGCCGAGGTGCAAGCGGTGTCGCAGGCCACCAACATGGTCTTTGCACAGTTCCCCGATGCGCACTGCGCGCCGCTCGAGGCATTCTTGAAGAGCCGCGGCATATTGACGCAAATGCTCTATGCATCGCGCTTCGTCACTCACCTCGACGTGTCGGCGGCCGATATCGATACGTTCCTCGCTGCGGTCAAGACCTACTTCAGCGCGGCCGATACCCGCCACGCGGCCTGATTGCGTGCGGCACCGGGCCGCATAGGGTCCGGTGCCATTTCGCCACACATACATTTTGTTACCAGCAGTAATGCGAATTTGCGGCTATGCTGGAATCGTAGTGGCAAGACACTGTCTGACCCTGAGTGCAAGTCCTTCAGTAATTCGATAAGTGGTCGATAAGCAGTAAACAGTCGATGAACGCTCCAGGTAAGAGCCCCTTGATTTCGCTCGAACCGCACCAATATCAGTATTGAACGCGAGCGAAACCTATTGAATTTGCGGTATCGAATGACCGTATCAAGGTAAGCGAAGCGGTGCTGGAGGGTCGGCGCCGGTGTGTAGACAGAATATGTCCTCGTACGGCAAGCCGGCCAAGAGCCCGCCCGATTTCTTTAGTGCGGTTGCAAAGAGGAGTGTTGCCATGCAAATGATTTATAACAGCCCCAATTATTGCGTCGTTGAATTTCCGGCGCTCGATGGCACCATGGCCTTGATGGACGGTGGCTACGAGATCGTCGACAAAACCAACCAGCGCGAAATTTTCATCGATGGTGCACTCGCGGCGCAATTCCGCGAACATGTGCAAAAGCTGATCGACGAACAACCCTCGATTGAAGAAATCGACGAGTTTCTCGGTCAATTCGATAGTTTGATGCACCAGCCGGTGATTCTCCACTGAGATCTAGCATTGGATATGTAATCGATCCGGAGTGTAGTTCTGCCGGATTATCTCGGTGGCCCAGATTGAATATCAACTAAACGCCTGATTTTCGATTGGAAATCAGGCGTTTTTTTGATTCAAATGCGCTGAACTCCAATGGCGCGCGCAGAACCTTCTTATTGCTGCCCGGTTCGATTTCTCGACGGTCTTCCGGCTTTGCACGGAAAAGGGTACGTGGTTGCGCGCGCACCTAATTTTAAATCACGAAAACACAATAAAAAATATAGACGCATCAGAAATAAGACCAAGGGAATGGCATTAATACGCTGGCGCGATCACACGCTTTCTTCCGCAGGTCATCAGTGAAAATCTTGATCCTAAATCTGGAATTCCACCCTTCTCTCCGAGGCGGCTAGCATCGTCCAGCCCAATAGTCGTGCCCGGTTTTAGGCTGTATGTCCCGACAAAAAAAATTAAAATGGGATAGCGAGTATTTCTTGAATATTTCCTAGTTTTACATAGAATATCTAACGGCAGGCATCCTGCCTTTTTGAGATTAATTAATATCTGAAAATAATTAGGATTTCTTAATGAAAAATATTGATTCAAGCTTCAATCTCGAAATTGACGAAGCCCTCGCCGCCAAATTTAGCGATATTCTAAGCGAGGAAAACTTGATGCATGCGGGTTGTTGCTCACACCAAACCAATAATATTAATAACGGGATAGACGAAATTTCAGAATGTTGATTTGAATTTTCGATAGCGGAACAAGTGTCGCGTTCCGCTGCTCTCTCAAGGTGAACAATGTACAGACTCAGCTCTAGTTTACGTAGCCGGTCAGTCGAAGAAAGTTTGAAATACGCGGAAGAAATTGCACCGCGCCTGGGCATAACTCGTGTGACTGATACCACATGGCTAGATCGCGTAGGCATCCCGGTCTTTGCGAGCATTCGACCGGCGGCCGCGGCAGGTTCTTTATGCGTCAACGCGGGGAAAGGGCTCCGTGAGATTGAAGCCAAGGTCGGGGCATACATGGAGGCAATGCGAACGACAATGTTAAGCAAGATGCCTTCCTCTGGTTGGCGACTGTGGCGTCTTCAGTGGAGTTTTTTTTTGCTGACCATCGGAGCCCGATGTACTCAACTAGCCGTAGCATGGTGGGCCTTGAAGGAGACCGGTTCCGCAAGTCTTTTCTCGGTAATGGTGGCATGTTCGGTCAGTGCTGAAGTATTAGCCAAACCGTTGTTGGGATGGACAGGGGACCGTTACCCCAAAACGACGATCGTCCGGATATGCAACGTCCTGTCAATAGTGGCCACCGTAGGTTTGTTCATACTTTCGCTAGGAGACCACTTTGCTCCAGCTCTGGTTGCAATCTCGATGATGCTCCTTGGATTTACTTTTGGAGTGCGCGATCCGATTCAATCAAGCATTATTCCTCAGCTCGCCCCTCCCGGCGCGGTTACGGATGCCTTCAATCGGAAAGCCTTGCTGAGTTCGATCGCCATGTTACTCGGGCCATCGGCAGCTGGACTACTGGTGTCTGTTTCTGGAGTGAGTTTAGCGTTGGGCGTCGATTGCGCGGTGAGTTTGGTTGCCCTTGCTATTGTCCTGACGGTCAAATTGGATGCACGTTCATTGCCCGCTAGCGATGGGACCGATGCAAGGGAAATACCTGTTGTTACCCCTTGGCATCAGCTGATCGGATCGGGGTTCAAGGTCGTGTTTAAGGTCAAGATGGAGTTTTATCTTGCGTTACTTGCCATGATGATCAATCTGGTGCTGTTTCCATTCTTTGCGGTGATTGTTCCGTTCTATGTACAGGAAGTCGCTCACTTACCAGCCTGGTATATCGGGCTACTCGACTGTTCGTTCGGTATCGGAATTTTGTGCGCCAGCCGAGTATTGGCCCGGTTCTTTTCCACTAGAGTCTTCCGAGATCGCCTGGTAATGATCGGTTTTAGCCTACTAGGCACAAATCTGTTGGCACTTGGGCTAGCCACCCCTCGTTTTATCCTGCCCGTTTTTTTCATCCTAGGCGGCATTGGATTGATTTTCATCAATGTGAATACCTCAATGGTCCGGACGTTGGCCACCCCTCCAGAGTTTAGAAATCGCATGGTGGCAACAGTGTCTTTTCTTTCCGCATTGGCAAGTCCGGTCGGCAGCTTGTTTATCGCTTTCTCGCTGACCCACTATGGAGTCCATACTACCTCAAAAATCATGGGTTTGATTGCATTGCCACTCACACTGGGGGTTTCAATCGTGCCCAATATCCGTCTATTTATGCGAATGCCTGAAGATGAACTCAACGGCGCGTATAGTCGGATCTATCCGTCAGCCTTTCAATAACCAATTCCAAGGACACGGGTACGATGCAAGTCGATCATGTCGAAGTGGCTCGTCGTTACGACACCATTTACCGGCGCCTCGGTGAATCGACTGTATTTCAGAAAATACTTCGGCACGTTTTCGCGGATGACTACGAGTCGGGTTTAGAAAATTTTTCGTTCTTACGGAAAAGCGATCTGATCAAATTAGAAGAATCACTATCCGGAACGAAAGACAATTCACTTTTATTAGAACTTGGCTGTGGAGTCGGTGGCCTCAGCTATCGTCTCGCGGCGGTCCGAATGGGTTTAACTTTGGGTATTGACATTTCGCCCTATGCTATTGGCAAGGCGACCCACCTTATGAAGAATGCACCGCGGCAGGCTTATTTCGCTGTGGCGAATATGATGATGCTGCCATTTGATGCACATAGCATCGATCATATTGTTTCGATTGACGCGATTCACCACGCATGCCCCTATAGCACAATCGCAGCGGAAATAGCCCGCATTCTCAAACCCGGCGGTACGCTAACTTTCTCTCATTGGACTCATAGAAAAGCATGCCTGGAGTCCCCAAGACTCGACCCCCTCTATCGAGAGTTACTCGATAATGGTTTGAATGTAAAAGAGTTGGGTGAAGTCGATCCAGGGTTGGTCATGCAACTAAGAGTTTACGCCACCATATTTGACTGGCGAGAGCAGATTCTTGTTGATTTGGGGCACGAAGTTTACAGCCTGCTGATGAACGAAGCACAGCATATGTGGGCCCATGCAGGTAAGGTTTCCCGAGTCCTAGCCACATTTTCGCGGACGTCCATCTTCGGCTCCTAAATACTTCCTAGAATGCGGAGACATCTTTGTGATGATATTCCCCTGGAAGACAGTGAGGCAGTGAAGAGTCGGATCCTTCCGCGCCGGGTGCCAGGAAGCCGGTTTGCGCGTCCGAAATGCGTCAATCAGCTACAATTGAGCTTCTCAAAAGGCTGATAAAAGCATGAACCCGCCCGCCGCTCAGACAAAATCCGATTCCATCTCCAGTCCATCAGATGCTTCCCCGGCACGTGATGGTCAGCCGCGTTACACGCGCGGCCAGGCGCTGCCCGCTTTGCTCCAGCAACGCATATTGATACTCGATGGCGCAATGGGTACCATGATCCAGCGCTATAAGCTCGGTGAAAGCGAGTATCGTGGCGAACGCTTTGCCGATCTGGACCACGACATCAAAGGCAACAACGAGTTGTTGTCGTTGACGCAGCCTCAGGTCATTCGTGAAATTCACGAACAGTACCTGGCCGCCGGCGCCGACATCGTCGAGACCAATACCTTTGGCGCGACCCGCGTAGCCCAGGCCGATTACCAGATGGAAGGCCTCGCGGTCGAGATGAACGTGGCCTCGGCCAGGCTCGCACGTGAAGCGTGCGAAAAATACTCGACGCCGGACAAGCCGCGCTTCGTCGCAGGCGCCATCGGCCCGACGCCCAAAACAGCCAGCATCTCGCCCGACGTCAACGACCCTGCCGCGCGCAACACCTCGTTCGACGAACTGCGCAGCGCCTATTACGAGCAGGCCAAGGCGCTGCTCGATGGCGGCGTCGACCTGTTCCTAGTCGAAACCATCTTCGACACGCTGAACGCCAAGGCGGCGTTGTTCGCGCTCGACGAGCTATTCGAAGACACCGGTGAAGTCCTGCCCATCATGATTTCGGGCACTGTGACCGATGCCTCCGGGCGCATCCTGTCGGGCCAGACCGTCGAAGCGTTCTGGAACTCGCTGCGCCACGCCAAGCCGCTCACCTTCGGGCTCAATTGTGCGCTAGGCGCAGCACTGATGAGACCGTATATCGCGGAGCTTGCCAAGTTGTGCGATTGCTATCTCTCGTGCTACCCCAATGCGGGCCTGCCCAATCCGATGAGCGACACCGGCTTTGACGAAACGCCCGATGTCACCTCGTCGCTGCTGCATGAATTCGGCGAAGCGGGCATGCTCAACATTGCCGGCGGTTGCTGCGGCACGACGCCTGAACACATCGCCGCGATCGCCAAATCGCTGGCCAACGTCAAGCCACGTCGCTGGCCACAACACTACCGGGATGCTGCATGAGCCAAACCGACGCCCCTGACGACCAGGTCGATTCCTCGTCCTCCGAGACGCCACCCGAACGGCTCATGCGGCTAGCCGGCCTCGAGCCGTTCAACGCCGGTAAAGGCACACTCTTCATCAATGTCGGTGAACGCACCAACGTCACCGGCTCGAAAGCGTTCGCCCGCATGATCCTGAACGCCCAGTTCGACGAGGCGCTGGTGGTCGCGCGCCAGCAGGTCGAGAACGGCGCGCAGGTGATCGATATCAACATGGACGAGGCCATGCTCGATTCGAAAGCGGCGATGGTGCGCTTTCTGAATCTGATCGCGTCCGAACCCGATATCGCACGCGTGCCCATCATGATCGACTCCTCGAAATGGGAAGTGATCGAAGCGGGCCTGAAATGCGTGCAGGGCAAGGCGATCGTCAACTCGATCTCGATGAAGGAAGGCGTCGAGGCGTTCAAGAAGCACGCGCGGCTGATACGCCGCTACGGCGCGGCCGCCGTCGTGATGGCCTTCGACGAGAAAGGCCAGGCCGATACGTACCAGCGCAAGACCGAAATCTGCAAGCGCAGCTACGACATACTGGTCAACGAAGTCGGCTTCCCGCCGGAAGACATCATTTTCGATCCGAACATTTTCGCGATTGCCACCGGTATCGAAGAGCACGACAACTACGCGGTCGATTTCATCAACGCCACGCGCTGGATCAAACAGAACCTGCCGTACGCGAAAATCAGCGGCGGCGTGTCGAACGTATCGTTCTCGTTTCGCGGCAACGACGCGGTACGCGAGGCGATACACACGGTTTTCCTGTACCACGCGATCGGCGCCGGCATGGATATGGGCATCGTCAACGCGGGCCAGCTCGGCGTCTATGAAGATCTGAATCCGGAACTGCGCGATCGCGTTGAAGACGTGGTGCTCAATCGCCCCGCCACGGGCGAGCTGACCAACACCGAGCGGCTGCTCGAAATTGCCGAGCGTTTCAAGGGTGGCGCAGCGCGACGCGAAGACAACCTCGATTGGCGCGGCACGCCGGACGATCCGAAGACGGTCGAAAAGCGCCTGGCTCACGCGATGGTGCACGGTATCACTACGTTTATCGTCGAAGACACCGAAGAAGCGCGCGCGAAAATCGCCGCGGGTGGCGGGCGGCCGATTCAAGTCATCGAAGGCCCGCTGATGGACGGCATGAACGTGGTCGGCGATCTGTTCGGCGCGGGCAAGATGTTCCTGCCCCAGGTGGTGAAATCGGCACGCGTGATGAAGCAGGCTGTCGCCCATCTGATCCCGTTTATCGAGGAAGAGAAGGCGCGCATGGCCGCAGCCGGCGACGACGTCAAGGCCAAAGGCAAGATCGTGATCGCCACCGTAAAAGGCGACGTGCACGATATCGGCAAGAACATCGTCACGGTGGTGTTGCAGTGTAATAACTTCGAAGTGGTCAACATGGGCGTGATGGTCGCCTGCAGCGAGATCCTCGCCAAGGCGAAGGCCGAAGGCGCCGATATCATCGGCCTGTCGGGCCTGATCACGCCCAGCCTGGAAGAGATGGCCTACGTGGCCTCGGAAATGCAGCGCGACGATTACTTCCGCGAGCGCCAGACGCCGTTGCTGATCGGCGGCGCAACCACGTCGCGGGTGCACACCGCAGTGAAGATCGCCCCGCATTACGACGGCCCGGTGGTGTATGTGCCCGACGCGTCGCGTTCGGTATCGGTGGCCTCCAGCTTGCTCTCGGATGACGGCGCGAAGCAATATCTGGCGGATCTGAAGGCGGACTATCAGCGGGTGCGCGAGCAACACGCGTCCAAGAAAGCACTGCCGATGGTGACGCTGGCGCAAGCGCGCGCCAACAAGACACCGATCGATTGGGCGGCCTATCGACCGGTCAAACCCAAGTTCATTGGCCGGCGCGTCTTCAAGAATTACGATTTGAACGAGCTGGCCAACTATATCGATTGGGGTCCGTTCTTCCAGACCTGGGACCTCGCCGGCCCCTACCCTGCGATCCTGAACGATGAAGTGGTCGGTGAATCGGCGCGCCAGGTGTTCGCCGACGCGAAAAAGATGCTATCGCGCCTGGTCTCGAATCATTGGCTGACGGCCAATGGTGTGATTAGCCTGCTGCCCGCCAACACGGTGGGCGACGACGATATCGAAATCTATACCGACGACACGCGCACAAAGGTCGCACTCACATGGCGCAACCTGCGTCAGCAGACCGAGCGTCCGGTCATCGACGGTGTGCCGCGCCCGAACCGCTGCCTGGCCGATTTCATTGCGCCCAAGCAAAGCGGCATCGCCGATTACATCGGCCTGTTCGCGGTCACCGCCGGCCTGGGTGTCGACGTGAAAGAGAAGCAATTCGAGAAGGATCACGACGATTACAGCTCGATCATGTTCAAGGCACTGGCCGACCGCTTCGCCGAAGCGTTCGCCGAGCGCATGCATGAACAAGTCAGGCGCGATCTGTGGGGATATGCGTCGGACGAAAAACTGCCCGTCGACGCACTGATCCATGAGAAATACGCGGGAATACGCCCCGCGCCCGGCTATCCCGCATGCCCGGACCATCTGGTCAAAAAGGCGATGTTCGAAGTGATGCGTTGTGAAGAGATCGGCATGACGCTCACCGAATCGCTGGCGATGCTACCTGCGGCCAGCGTCTCGGGATTCTATCTGGCGCATCCCGACAGCACGTATTTCTCGGTGGGCAAGATCAGCCAGGATCAACTGGACGATTACGCGCAGCGCAGCAACTTGTCACCGAGCGAAGCGCGGCGCGCATTGGCGCCGCAACTGTAGACACACGCCCGGCATGGCGCCGGGCGCCTCGATATTACACGCCCCAGATGATGTCCGCTTGCGCCTTCAGCGAATCGCGCAGCATGACGAGGAACGGAAAAGCGCGCTGGGCAAGCCCAACCGGCATCTCGTTCTGATAATCTCGATTTTCGGCGTCGCGCTCGATATCGTGCCCGCGCTGGTCGGCTTTATCGGCTGTGACGGCGGCTTCGAGCCTGGCGATCGCGGCCGGCAATTCAGCATGGGTAATCACGCCACGGTCGCCCAGACGTTTGCCGACGATGCCCAGCAAATACTGGGCGTGATTTTCGAGCATCTGGACGTCAGGCGCGGCAGAAGATTTGAATGTGACCAGCATGACGACTCCTCGTTTTATAGATCAAGAGCTGGGCTGGCCATGCGGCCGGAATACTGGTAACAGGCTAGGAAGCCGGCTCGGGAGTTGGCCCAGGCCCTTGCTTGACATTGGCCGCTGCGCGGTTTCCGGACGCGCATGAATTAACCCTAAGCACATCATAGCACCTGTTAAAATCACAGACTCGCGAGGTTATTGCACGCCGAGAACCTCTGCGTACTCACCCGGGTCTGATACCTGAAGTTTCACTTTTACCGCGATCGCTACTCGTGGCTGGCGCATGTTGCACAGCGCTACACAGTGCATTAAGCCGCCGCTTGGACCGATCGCCCGGACCGTTTCGCATGTTGCCTGCACAAAAACAGATTATCGAAGCCATCCTCGCCGACGCCGTCGCCGGCCTGCTTGGCGCCTTGCCCGACGCGCCTGCGCTCACCCCGGTGATTGCGCTCGAGCGCCCGAAGATCGCGGCCCATGGCGACGTTGCCAGCAATCTCGCCATGCAACTGGCCAAGCCGCTGCGCGCCAACCCGCGCCAACTGGCTCAGCAGCTTGCCGACGCGGTGCTCGCTCATCCGCGCGCCGCCGGCCTGATCGAGGCGGCTGAGGTGGCAGGCCCCGGCTTCATCAATTTGCGTTTGAGCGTGCCGGCGAAACAAGCGGTGGTGTCGGCCGTGTTCGAACAGCAAGCGGCCTTCGGTCAATCGCAGCATGCCGCCGGCAAGCGGGTGCTGGTCGAATTCGTTTCGGCCAATCCGACCGGCCCGCTGCATGTGGGTCACGGTCGTCAGGCCGCGCTGGGCGATTCGCTCTCGCACCTGCTCGCGACACAGGGCTGGGACGTTACGCGCGAGTTCTATTACAACGACGCCGGGGTCCAGATCCAGAACCTCGCGTTGTCGGTGCAAGCGCGCGCGCGCGGCCTCAAACCCGGCGACAGCGATTGGCCGGCATCGGCCTATAACGGCGAGTACATCGGCGAAATCGCGCGCGATTATCGCAACGGCGTAACTGTTGCGGCGAGCGACGGCGAGCCTGTCTCGGGCGCGGCCGACCCTGACAATCTCGATGCGATCCAGCGTTTCGCCGTAGCCTATCTGCGCCGCGAACAGGATCGGGATTTGCTCGCGTTCGGCGTCAAGTTCGACCGGTATTACCTGGAATCGTCGCTGTACTCCGAGGGCCGCGTCGAGCGTACCGTCCAGGCGCTGGTGGCCGCCGGACGTACCTACGAACTGGACGGCGCGCTTTGGCTGCGCACGACCGACGATGGCGACGACAAAGACCGCGTGATGCGCAAGACGGACGGCACGTACACCTACTTCGTGCCCGATGTCGCTTATCACGTCAGCAAATGGGAGCGCGGTTACGCCAAGGTGATCAACGTGCAGGGCTCGGACCACCACGGCACCATTGCGCGCGTGCGTGCCGGCCTGCAAGGGCTGGGCTTGGGCATTCCGCGCGGCTATCCCGACTACATCCTGCACAAGATGGTCACCGTGATGCGCGATGGCCAGGAGGTCAAGATTTCGAAACGCGCGGGCAGCTACGTCACGGTTCGCGACCTGATCGAGTGGTCGGGCGGCATGAGCGAGAACGCCGCCGACAATGCCACGATCGAGCCGGCCGTGTTGGCCGAGATGATCCAGCGCGGCCGCGATGCGGTGCGTTTTTTCCTGATTTCGCGCAAGGCCGACACGGAATTCGTTTTCGACATCGATCTCGCGCTCAAGCAGAACGACGAGAACCCGGTGTATTACGTGCAGTACGCGCATGCGCGGATCTGCTCGATTCTGAACTCGTGGGGCGGCGACGTGCAAACGTTGCCCCAGGTGGATGCCAGCCTGCTGGTCAACGAACATGAACTGTCGCTGCTGCAAAAGCTGGCCGAATATCCGGATATGCTGACACGCGCGGCTGAAGAACTGGCGCCCCATTCGGTCGCATTTTACTTGCGCGACCTCGCTGGCGAATTCCACTCGTTCTACAATGCGCAGCGGGTGCTGGTCGACGACGAGCAGATCAAGCTCGCGCGCCTGGCCTTGCTGGCTGTAACCCGCCAAGTACTGGCCAATGGCCTGGCGGTTCTCGGTGTATCGGCGCCGGCGAAGATGTAAAGCGCCGAAGTAAAGCGTGACCCGACGGTAAAACGGTGGCGGCTCGCTATAATCCTTCAACCCAGTTGACGTACACGTGGTGAACACAGCGATGGCAAAAACAACCCGGCAGCCCAGGACCCCGCAACGCGAAACGCACAAGCAAAGCGGCGGGACTTTTCTAGGCATCGTACTGGGCCTGATCGTCGGCCTAGGCATCGCCGTGGTGGTCGCGCTCTATATCACGCGTGCGCCCACGCCGTTCGTCGCCAAGGCGCCCAATGCCGGCGATACTACGGCGAGCGGGGCGGTGGCGCCGCCGGCCGGCCAGTTCGATCCGAATCGCATACTGCAAGGCAAGTCGCCCGGCTTGGCTGTCGCACCGACCACGACCGCCGCCGCGCCCGAGAACACCGCGCCGCAGCCTGATGCCAAGGCCGCCGCGCCCTCCGGTATCTTCAAGGAACCGCAGATCGTCGAGGTTCCGCCCGCAACGCCAGCCGCGCAGGCACCGAGCCAGGCCCCGGCCGCCGCGGCACCTGCGCAGGCGCCTGCACAGACGGCACGCGCGCCCGCCGCGCCGACCGCCGCAGTCCCGCCGCCCGTCGTGAACGAAGCGAATACGGGCTATTTCCTGCAAATCGGCGCCTACAAGACTACTCAGGACGCCCAGCAGCAACGGGCCCGCCTTGCCTTGCAAGGGTTCGAGTCGACCGTGACGCAACGAGACAGCGGCGGAGTAACCTATTTCCGCGTGCGTATCGGGCCCTTCAGCAAGTTCGACGAAATGAACAACACGCGGCAGCAGCTTTCGAATGCGGGCATCGATTCGGCCGTGATCCGCTTTACGAAACAGTAAGCGTATTGTCGGCGAGTATGAAGGCAGGCGGGGTCCGGGGTTGGGTCTGGTACCGGGTTTCGATTCGCGCCCCAATTGCGCAGTTTGGCTGAACCTGAGCCATCTCCGGCAGTCTCAGCAGACTTGCTTTAAGATACCTAGGCCCATAGCGCGTGCGCCCGGCGTCTGCTTCGTTTATCCCTGATACCTTCCTCTACGACATGAAAAAACTGATCAGTTGTGTGTTTTTTGCGCTGGGCCTTGTAGCTAGCGCGGTTCACGCCTCACCGAGCGCACCTGTCGCCGGTACCGATTACACCATCCTGGCCACGCCTCAGCCCACCGACGCACCCGCCGGCAAGATCGAAGTCACCGAGTTTTTCTGGTATGGCTGCCCGCATTGCAACGAGTTCGAGCCGTCGCTCGAAGCCTGGTTGAAGACCGCAGGGCCTGACGTTGTGTTCAAGCGGGTACCGGTCGCCTTTCGCGACGACTTCGTGCCGCACTCGAAGATGTTCCATGCACTGGATGCGCTGGGTTTGGCGCCGCAGCTGACGCCCAAGGTTTTCCACGAAATTCACGAGAACCACAACTATCTGCTGACCGAACAGGCGCAGGCCGATTTCCTCGCCAAGAACGGCGTCGATCCGGCCAAGTACAAGGCCGCGTATGAGTCGTTCAGCATCAACAGCGCGCTGCAGCGCGACACCAAGCTGCTCAATGATTACAAGATCGACGGCGTGCCCACGCTTGCGATCCAAGGCAAGTACGAGACGTCTCCGGCGCTCACCAATAGCTTGCCGGGCACGATACAAGTGCTCAATTACCTGATTGCGCAAGTTCGCGCGAAGAAGATGTGAGCGATTTGTCATCAAGCAACGATAAGGCCGCGCCTGGCGCGGCACCCCTCAAGGTATTCCTGACCGGCGCCTCCAGCGGCATCGGTTTGGCGCTTGCGCAGCATTATGCGGCTCAGGGCGCAACGCTCGGCCTGGTCGCGCGGCGCGCCGAATCGCTCGCCGCATTCGAAGCGCAAGCGGCCACGCAATTTCCCAACGCCCAGATCATGGTGCTGCCCGCCGATGTGCGCGATGCAGCGACGCTGGCGAACGCCGCGCAGTTGTTCATCGGCCGCTTCGGCTGCCCGGACGTGGTCATCGCCAACGCCGGTATCAGCGAAGGCGCGGTCACCGGGTGCGGCGAGCTGCAGACGTTCGATGCGGTGATGGCGACGAATTATCTCGGCATGGTCGCAACGTTCGAGCCGTTTATCGCCGAAATGAGCATGGCGCGCCATGGCACCTTGGTCGGTATCGGCAGCGTGGCCGGTGTGCGCGGCTTGCCGGGGCATGGCGCGTATAGCGCCTCGAAAGCGGCGGCGATGACTTATCTTGAGAGTCTGCGCGGAGAAGTGCGCGCCGCCGGGATCAGTGTCGTGACGATTGCGCCGGGGTATATCCGTACGCCGATGACCGACACGAACGCCTTCCCGATGCCGTTTTTGATGGACGCAGCGCCCTTTGCCGCGAAGGTCGCGTCCGCGATCGAGCGCCGCAGCCGGTACAGCGTATTCCCGTGGCAGATGCGCATCGCGTCGGCACTGCTGCATCTGCTGCCACGCCCAATCTACGACGCGGTAATGCAAAAAGCGCCGCGCAAGCAGCGCGCTTCACAGCCTTAGAAGCAGCCTTAGAAGCAGACCTGGACGCAGCCCTAACCGCGGCCCTGGCTCGCACTACTGCCGGCCGGAATTCGCTGCGAGCTTGGCTCGGCACTGCGGTCCGAATGCTTATTGCAGATTTCAAGCACGTGCGCATTTGCCCCAAAAACAAGTCAAAATAACGGGGTCCCTACCCTCTTCGGTTTTGCGACCACGGGTGCCCCACCTATTCTGGAGTCGTCATGCGCCTTAAATTCATTGCTGCGGTCCTCGCACTCTGCGTCCCGCTGGCTGTGATGTCCAAACCGCTGACCGTATGTACCGAAGCCAGCCCGGATGGCTTCGACGTCGTTCAATTCAACTCGCTGGTCACCACGAATGCCAGCGCGGACGTGATTTTCAACGGTCTGGTGGCGTTCGACGAAACGGCCAACCGCGTGGTGCCGGCACTCGCCGAAAAATGGGAAATCAGTGCCGACGGGCTGACCTATACCTTCCATCTGCGCCCTAACGTGCAGTTCCAGAGCATGGACTATTTCAAACCCTCCCGCACGCTGAATGCCGATGACGTGATTTTCACGTTCGACCGCATGCTCAACGAGAATAACCCGTGGCATAAGGTCGCAGGTGCCAGCGGGTTTCCGCATGCACAGTCGATGGGGCTACCGAAGTTGATCAAGTCGATCAGCAAGGTTGGCGACAACACGGTGGTATTTCATCTCAACGAACCGAACGCGACCTTCCTGCCGATTTTGACGATGGGATTCGCGTCGATCTATTCGGCCGAATACACGACCCAACTACTGCGGGCCAATCGCACCGGCGATCTCAACAGCAAGCCGATCGGCACGGGGCCGTTCATGCTGCGCAGCTATCAGCCCGACGCGATCATCCGCTATGACGTCAATCCGCATTATTGGGGGCCTGCGCCCAAGGTCGACCGCCTGATCTTTGCGATCACGCCTGATGCGGCGGTGCGCGAGCAAAAGCTGAAGGTCGGGGAATGCGACATTGCTCTTTCGCCCAAGCCGACCGATGTGCTCAGTGCGCGCGACGACGCCAAGCTGAAGGTACTGCAAACGCCCGCGTTCATGACCGCGTTTGTCGCGCTGAACACGCAGCACAAGCCGTTGAGCGATGCGCGGGTGCGCCAGGCGATCAACATGGCGTTCGATCGCCCCGCCTATTTGAAGGCGGTGTTCTCGGACATGGCTACGCCGGCGACCAATCCGTTTCCTGCGAATAACTGGGGCTATGCGGCTGGCGTGCAACCGTATGTGCAGAACGTCGCCGAGGCCAAGAAATTATTGACCGAGGCGGGTTATCCGAACGGCTTTGACACGACCATCTGGACGCGTCCCGGTGGCAGCACGCTCAATCCGAATCCGAAGACCGGCGCCGAGATGTTGCAGTCGGATCTGGCGCGTATCGGCATCCGTGCACAGGTGAAAATCATCGAATGGGGGACGCTGATTCGCAATGCGAAGGAAGGGCAACATGATCTGTTGTTCATGGGTTGGGCTGGCGATAACGGGGACCCGGATAATTTCCTGACGCCGCAATTCGCGTGCGCTTCGGTGCAATCGGGGATCAACTTTGCGCGCTTTTGCGATCCTGAGCTGGATCGTTTGATTGCGGACGCGAAGAGCACGCCGGAGCGTAGCAAGCGCGTGAATGATTATCAGGCGGCGCAGAAGATCATTCACGATCAGGCGTTGTGGCTGCCGTTGGGGTATCCGACGGCGGTGGCGTTGACGCGTGCGAATGTGAGCGGGTATAAGGTGAGCCCGTTTGGGCGGCAGAATTTTGGTGGGGTTTCGGTGGAGTGAAGGGGCGCATCGATGTGACATCAAATGTAGGTTGCTGCCTCCCTAGAAAACCTGCGATACAACAAGCAGATTCGAATACGGGAGCGCTTGGCATAGCCTGCGCTCCCGGCAGAAAGTAGCCATCGACGACGCACTGTCTAGGCGCGCGCTTCGAATTTTTCTGCAGGCTCCGACTTGTCCACCAAGCTCCAGTTGTTTGCGGGTTCGTACGCGAGATCGCCGAAGTACATCATTCGCCAGTTCTCAAGTTTCGAAAGATCCGCCCCGAAACCCGCGACCGAGTCGTGAACGAGATAGTCGAAGAAGTCGAGTAATGCTTGTCTCTCACTAGCCGATCCCGTAATCAGCGACACATCTGCCTGCGCCCGTGCAAGCGTCGCCTCGCGCAGACTCAACGTCTTGCCGTCTATCTGTCGTAACAATGCGGCCCCCGCCGCCTCATTGACGGCGATCCCGTTTGCCGTGATGCGTGCCACTTCCTTCGGCAGTTTTGGCACCTTGTCGGTGTTACCGGTTTGTGTCAAGACGTCCAGCGCTGCCGGAATACGGGCCTGTGCCGCCTCGTCATGGGTGAGTTTCGCAAGGTAGATGCGAGCGCGGTAGAGCTGGTAGAGGTGGTCTGAGAAAGCCTTTTCCACCGGGCCGTCTGCTTGTGTCCCGCTCCGATAGTTGTCAAACAGACTGGCGGTCTTGGAAGACAGTTGAAAGTATGGCTTCAGCTTCGGTTCCAGCATCCCAACTGGGTACAACGGAACCCCCGCCACGCAGGCGTCGCGATGCATGTGCAGCAATGGAACCTGACTAAGCTTCTCATCGTCCTGAAGAGCTCTCGTCTGCTCGCCTGGAGCATATCCCCCGCCAACGTCTGAGTGAACACCGGGGTACACCACTTCGACGGTGTTCGGCGGATAGTGTTGTGCGTCGCGTACGGAGTCCAACGGAAATGAATCACGAACTTCGTGTGCAGCGACATAGTGAACACATTGCTCGACCATTGCCGGAATCTTGATGTGCTCCCCCCATTCGTAATGACCGTTTTTCGGGGCAAACGTCAACGCGGCAGCAGGCGGAGCAACTGTGGAAATTGCGGAAATGGCAAACTGGAGGGCCGGACTATTGTCCACGGCCTTGGCACCTGCCGGCAAGCCCGCCGATGCCACCGTATCGAACAAGCCCATGAAGTACAGACGGATGGGATGACCCTGCCATTGCCATCCTTCACCTTTTTGCTTGCACTCAGCTGCAAGGCGAACCGCAAAGGCACGAGCGCACGCGGCACCTCTAGAAAAACCGAACAGCGCCACGTTGATCATCCGAATCGGATGTTGGGGATTCATCGCACGGGCTTCCGCTATCGCTATTCGCTTATCGAACTCTTCCCGCGCCCACTTCAGACGCCTCTCGCCCCCAACCCCGAAAGCGCCGCGGGTTACGCTTTCAGTCAACTCACCGATCTCGGGGAACGCTGTACCGACTCCATTGACATAGATCGGATACCAACCGGTACTCTCATTTTTTCCCTTATGCGCTAAAAACAAGCGCGCGACATTGCTGTGCTTTAACTTGTGCTCATCGGCTTTCAGGTTATTGCCCGTGCCATCAAAAAAAAGCGAGATCCATAGCGACTGAGAGCAGTCCGCAACGCCCGGCCTCTTAGCAGGGTCAAAGCACGCCATCGCCACGGCTCGCTGCCGGCGCTCAAGTTCTGTAAGAGGGCGCTGGCCGCCCAAAGGAGGAGTCTGAGCATCATCTAGCATAGTCATGAGATACCTCTATCGAATAAACGGCAAACGCCGATTAAGTTTGAGTCTCGGAGGAGACGGGCCGTCCTGCCCGGAAATAGCTGCCTCAACGTGGTCCTGATAAAAGTGAATTTCCAGATACGCAGGATCAGGTGGAATAGGGCCATCAACCTTTACCCGGGCTTTCACGTAGGGGCCTGCGGGTTCGATTTCTTTTCTCGTGGAATAGGACACGAGTGCATCCATCTGGTACTCGACATCGACCCAGAATGGTGTTTTCGCGTTTCTACCCAGAACAACACAACACGACATTTTTCCGCCGCCGTCCGTGGATGTGCTGAGCTCAACGTTGCTACCACCCGCACCGTTCACGGAAAACTCCGCAACGGCTCTATCTGTGTAGTTGTAGCCAGTTACTCCAAGCATGTATGGTTCCTTGGCACAACCCGGCAGGCTTCCCATCGTTATAAAAAATAGGACTACGATACAAATAGACTTGATAATATTTCTCATTTCAAATTCAATTTTTCGGTTGTTGATGAGAAGTTAGGTTGTTGTCGATATGCGGAGTAAGCACGATGAACCCGGGATCGATATCAATGACTACCCCGCCGCCGATTGATCTTCAGTAGTTACTACCGGTATTCAAACTGTTTCAGCTTACCGGTCTCGTCGAAAGCAGGCTTCACAACAAGCCATGCACTGCTCGTCTCTCATCTCATAAGCCCGGGACGGCGGAACCATCGATTTCATAGACGAATTTTTTCCGAGTCGCGAAGGCGCCCCCTTACACGGCGCGTTCGCGAGCATAAGGGATATTCGTCAAATAAATTGGGATACGGATCACGACGGAACGTGTGATCGAGGCGTTGCTTTACATCGGTGGCTAGCCAGCGCTGGGATGGTATATCGGCGAGTCGTAAGATAGGCTCTCGGTACCGCTCCCGCTTAGAGCTGTGCGGAGTCTGCGATGAACAACGGATTAAGAATTTCGTGCAAATGGCGGTCGAAAAAATTCACCCGCCGAAAAATCCGCTGGTGCGTGGCCAAGGTGACGCGGATCGATGGCAGCGGTCATCGTTCGAAGACCGTGCGTCGTGCGGGTACCTTACGAGTATTTGTGGTGACGAAGCCAGGCCGATGCGGCGAAAACTCGTCTGCCATTAAGCTGACAAATGCTTCTCGCGCCGAATTTCGGCTGGTGCCAGCGCTCCAAATCAAATGATTCTGTACGTCGCTAAGATCAGGGAACTCGTAACCTTTTATTCCAGTTCCCTGAGCGTACCGCTCATAAACTCCCTTGGGTACTAGCGCTACCCCCGCTCCCGCACTGACGCAACCGACAATAGTTCCATAGCTTGCGATGCTTGTTATTGCGATGCTCTCGCCATGCTTGCTTAACCAACCCACAAGCGCCGCACGATACGGGCACCCTTCGGGCCACATGAAGATCGTCTGATCGCGAAGATCTTCCGCCTTCCGCAATGGCCCCATCGATTCTGGGGCAATCAATATCAACGGCTCGGCGTAGACAGCTTCCGATATCAGTGCCGGATCAGTCACATCCACGGCAACGACTGCCGCGTCAATGGTGTGGCTGCGAACGTCGTCAAGCAATTGTGACCAAGTGCCCGTACACACTTGCAATGTCACGTCCGGATAAGCCGCTTGGTAGCGCGCCAGCAGTCGCGGAAGCCTTCCGGTGGCAGATGATTCAATCGCACCAAGGACAAATCGACCACGCGGCGGCGCGTCATGCGACACCGCATGCACAGCCTCGTCCGCAAGCGACAGGATCTTCTCGGCGTACGTCAGAAAGGTCTCTCCAGCGGAGCTGATGCGCAGTTTTCGTCCATCTCGATGAAACAGACGAACGCCTAACTCGTCTTCGAGGCTCTTTATACGCGCCGTAACGTTTGAAGGAACACAGTGCAATAGATCAGCTGCGCGGGCCATGCTGCCGACCTTCGCAACGGTTCTGAACATACGCAGTTGGGAGAGTTCCATATTCAGTTTAAGTGAATTCGTGAATCAGTATAAGTCAATTGTACTGACTGATATCTATCACCGACAATCGTAGAGCCGCAAACGAATAAGCACCATCCATGAACCTCGCGCAAAGGCACCAGCCGATCATGACCGTAATGCAAACCATACAATCATTAGCAGAAACCGTTTTCGACCACGAGGCATTGAACAACGAGTTTTATCGACGCTGGATGCAAGGCCCGCTTCCGTTGCGCGAAGTAGAGATTTTTGCGCGCAATTACATAGCTCGGACTAACAACACCGCGACGATGGCAGCCCTTTCTCTCATCGGCGCGAGCGAACTCGATTTTTCGACGAAAATCGGGATCCTCAAAAATCTTTACTCGGAGTATGGGCACGGCAATCCGGAAAAGGTCGACATCGCCCTGCTCGAGAGTTACTTGCAAGATTTACTGAGCCGGCTCGCGGGCCGACCTTACGACCTACGTGAACTCGAGGCATATCCGATTCTCGCATCCACGCGTGCTTTCGTTGCCGAGCGCTCGCTCTACACGGACGCGGGAAGTAACAAGAATTCCAGGCTAGTGCTCGGGACACTGCTTGCTCAAGAGTGGCTCGCGTACTCTATGCTCACCCGTCTCCACGAAGGCGCACGCAATTACCGACATCTCTACAAAGGCAACGACGAGTTCCATGAGCACTGCGAGTATTTCTACGTGCACATCAGCGATGCAAACAGGAAACGCAAGATTCAAGCAGTAAAGGCGGCAGCCCGCGAGTGCAATGGGTTAGCGCAGGTCGATGAGCTTGCGACATCGTTTAACAGATTCTTGGAAATTACATCGAACTACTGGAACGGCATTACCCAGGTAATGCGTGGGGAAGCTGTCTGCGAGGTCGAGGCGTGAGAGAGCGACGACTACAGATCGGCTGCTTGGCTGCCATCGGTGCGGTGATCATTTGCTGGGCGTACTCACCGATTGGAATTCGGATCGGGCTTCGCGCCTATGAACCTGGGCAGTTGGCACTGGGGCGCTTCGTGATAGCGTCGGCGTTTCTTGCTGCAGTTGCATTGATCGCTCGGATATCGCTGCCTAAACCAAGGGATATTCCGCTGTTCATGGTTTTGGGATTCTTCGCGGTTACGTTGCATCACCTGTGTCTCAACGCAGCCCAGCCCTATGTCACCGCTGGCGCGTCAAGCGTGCTAACGCAGTCAACGCCCATCTTTTCTGCAATGCTTGGCCGATTCGTTCTCGGCGAGCGCGTCACTAGATGGCGGTGGGCCTGTGTCGGGATCGGCATGGCAGGTGCATTCGTCGTAGTTACGGCCGGCGGGTCTGTGAAAACGCTCAATTGGCATGCGACGCTCGTTCTGCTGGCAGCTTTATCGTGGAGCATTTATTTCACGTTGCAGCGGCATCATGCGAAGCACTATGGCGCTCTAGAAATGACCTGCTATACCGTGTGGTCGGGAACGCTTCTGCTCCTCATCTATTCGCCGGGCCTCATCGACCGTGCAACCCATGCGCCCATGGGAGTCAACCTGGCCGTCGTTATTCTTGGAGTATTCCCAAGCGCTCTAGCGTATCTGTGGTGGGCCAAGGTCCTTGAGCAGATGGACGTCAGTACAGCAGCCCCAGCGCTTTACTTGGTTCCTCCCGTGTCGATGGTTATGGCATCCGTAGCGCTGAACGAAAGAACACCTGCGGCTGTGATCGTTGGTGCCGTGATTGTCATCTGCAGTGTTCTCCTTCTTAATCTTGAACGGCGTATCGCGCTACGGAGACGATCCACGTGTCAGGAGGCACCTCAGTAATCGGAAATAAGGCACGTTAGTGGCCGGCCATCTTCGCAGGAGGATCCTGAAAGGTCTGTCCTCTTGCCTAAAAAGGCTGCCCGGGCTATTTCCTGACCCGGGCTATGCCAGCGCGACACGAAGGAAGCGCGATTCAATCCGCAACAAAACCAAACCGCCACACCCCGTCCTCGCCCTTCCTCCGCTTCAACTCTCCCTCATGCCAAAGCAGATGCAAATGCGCCAGCGCCTCGCCCAAAGCGAACGTCATTTGATGCAAATCAAGCTTGCGCTTGAACATCACAGGCACAATATCCGCAGCACTCTGCGGCGCAACAGCACAAGCCTCGCGCACCTCAGCCAGACGCGCGACGTGGTGCTCGCGCAATTGTTGCAACCGCGTCTGCAGCCCACGAAACGGCTTGCCATGTGAGGGCAACGTCAACGTATCGGTCGGCAGCGGCTCGTAACGCTCCAGTGATTCCAGATACAGCGTCAGCGGATCGGATTCCGGCTCAATATCGAAAACCGAGATATTGGTAGAGATACGCGGCAGCACCATATCGCCCGAAATCAGCACCTTCAACTCTTCGCAGTACAACGCGCAGTGCTCTGTCGAATGTCCGTAGCCCGTTATCACCTGCCAGCTATGCGCCCCGATGCGCACCGTATTGCCCTCGCGCAAGCGGCGATACGCCGGCGGCATCGACGGCACCAGACGCGTGAAATACCCGGCACGCTCGCGAATCTGCGCGAGCCCTTCAGGATCGGTCAGGCCGTGGCTGGCGAAATGCCGCGCAGCCGCTTCGCCGCCCGCGCTCGACCCCTGCGCAGTGCCTGCAGCCTGCACGCGCCCCATCGTATATTCGCCCAACGTCATCCATAAGCGCACATTCCAGCGCGCCTTGTCGCCGCCACGGGTCAGCCAATCCGCCAAACCCAGGTGATCGGGATGAAAGTGCGTGCATATGACCCTGAGCACCGGCAGCCCTTCTAGATGCTGCTCGAAGATTTCCTCCCAATGCCGCTTGATCGTCTCGTCGCTGATGCCGCAATCGATGATGGTCCAGCCCGGACTGCCGTTTTCATCCAGATCGCGCAGCAGCCACAGATTGATGTGGTCGAGCGCAAAAGGCAGCGGCATGCGTAGCCAAAATACCCCCGGCGCCACCTCGAAGGTCGTGCCTGAGGCTGGCAGTGTGTCCTGAAAAACGTAGTCGAGCTGATGTTCGAGTGCATTCATGGGCGTAGAAACTCTCAGTACGGTTGTTAAGAAAATACTGTCCTGTGACTGCCGCCGGCCTGGATTCCCTAGGAATCACGGCGACGGGTTTTCCGGGCTTGCATTCTCTCTCGGTTGACGCTAACGTTAACGTTATTGTAGCGCCTTTGGCCGTTGGCACCATGCAAAGCGACCGGCGCCCGTTAAAAAAAACGGTTCCTCGAGGAGACCATCGATGAACGACCGCGCTTCAGGCATTGCCGATGTAGTGAGGGCTCACTACACAATTACAGATCTGGCCCGCGAATTCGACATAACCACTCGCGCCATCCGCTTCTACGAAGATCAGGGGCTGTTGGCCCCGACCCGGGAAGGCTCCGGCGGCCTGCGCCGAATCTACACACCGCGCGACCGCACCCGCCTTAAATTGACGCTGCGCGGCAAACGGCTGGGCTTTTCGCTGCTTGAAATCAAGCAATTGCTCGATCTGTACGAATCGCCAGGCGACACCCTGCCCCAGCTTACCGCGTTCCTCGATTCATTGGCGTCGCAGCGCCGGGTGCTGGAACGTCAGCTCGAAGACCTGACCGCCACGCTCGGCGAACTCGACCAATACGAAGCTCAATGCCGTACCTTGCTTGCCAACCATCGCGAGCCCAGCACCGCTTGATAAGCGATTCGAGCCTGTTTAAACAAAACCAAGCGGACCCAGGCAGGTTCGTCGAGTAGATTCAAGCGGGGCCGAACGCCCCCCTGAAAAATCACACTTTTTGCATCGGAGACAACCATGATTGACCTACCCGGCCTGAAATTTTCCTTGGGCGAAGACGTTGAGATGTTGCGCGAAACAGTCAGCCATTTCGCCGCCAAGGAAATCGCGCCGCGCGCCGCCGAAATGGATCGCACCGACCAGTTCCCAATGGATCTCTGGAAGAAACTCGGCGACCTCGGCGTGCTGGGCATGACCGTTTCCGAGGAATACGGCGGCTCGGATATGGGTTACCTCGCGCATATGATCGCCATGGAAGAAATTTCACGCGCGTCCGCGTCGGTCGGCCTGTCGTACGGTGCGCATTCGAACCTGTGCGTCAACCAGATTCGACGCAACGGCAACGAAGCCCAAAAACGCAAATACCTGCCCAAGCTGGTTTCGGGCGACCACATCGGCGCGCTCGCCATGAGCGAACCGAACGCCGGCTCGGATGTGGTGAGCATGAAGATGCGCGCCGACAAGAAAGGCGACCACTACGTGCTCAACGGCACCAAGATGTGGATCACCAACGGCCCTGATTGCGACACGCTGGTGGTGTACGCGAAAACCGATCTGGAAGCCGGCTCGCGCGGCATGACCGCATTTATCGTCGAGAAAGGCATGGCCGGTTTCTCAGTGGCGCAAAAGCTCGACAAACTGGGGATGCGCGGCTCGCATACCGGCGAACTGGTGTTCGATAACGTCGAAGTACCGGTCGAAAACATACTCGGCACACTCAACGGTGGCGTGAAAGTGCTGATGAGCGGACTCGACTACGAACGCGCAGTCCTGGCCGGCGGCCCGCTCGGCATCATGGTCGCCTGCATGGACTCGGTCGTGCCGTATATCCACGACCGCAAGCAGTTCGGCCAGGCAATCGGCGAATTCCAGCTGATACAAGGCAAACTGGCCGACATGTACACCACCTTGCAAGCGTGCCGCGCCTATGTGTATGCGGTCGGCCAGCAACTCGACGCGATCGGCGCGGAGCACGTGCGCCAGGTGCGCAAGGACTGCGCCGGCGTGATTTTGTACACCGCGGAAAAGGCCACCTGGATGGCCGGTGAAGCGATCCAGATCCTGGGAGGTAACGGCTACATCAACGAATATCCGGTCGGACGCTTGTGGCGCGACGCCAAGTTATACGAAATTGGCGCCGGCACCAGTGAAATTCGCCGTATGCTGATCGGTCGCGAGTTGTTCGCCGAGACGCTCTGAGCCAGAGCCCCGATCAGCGGCGACCCGCGGCGACCCACTCGACATCCCACGCACAGCGACTCATCCCTGGACACGGCATGAATCCATTTCCCAAACTTCTGTCATCGCAAATCGGTTTCGATGCGGCGCAGACGATACTCGACGGTTTCGACCGTCACTATCGTATTTTTGGGGAGGCTGCGCTCAACGCCACGCAAATGTTCGAGCGCCGCGATTGGCTGGGCATGCAACGCCTCTCGCGCGAACGTATCGCCTCGTATGACGAGCGCGTACGCGAATGCACGCACGCGCTGGTGGACGAGTACGATGCGGAAAAACTGGACGCGGAAATATGGCAGCAAATCAAACTGCATTTCATTGGTTTGCTGATCCATCACCGCCAGCCCGAATGCGCCGAAACGTTTTTCAATTCGGTATGCTGCAGGATTCTGCATCGTTCTTACTTCAATAACGATTTCATTTTCGTACGCCCGGCGGTATCGACCGAATACATCGAGAACGACGAACCCGCCGCCAAGCCTACGTATCGCGCCTACTACCTCGAACGCGACGGCCTGTCGCCCACGCTCGAACGCGTCATCACCAATTTCCAGCTCGATTTGCCGTTCGACGATTTGCGCCGCGACGTCGAATGCGTAATTCAAGCGCTGCACGAGGAATATGGCGAAATCGACGCCAAGCCCAATTTCCAGATTCACGTGCTGTCGTCGCTCTACTTTCGCAATCAGGCGGCGTATGTGATCGGCCGCATCATCAACGGCGACCAGGTCATGCCGTTTGTGCTGCCGATCCGCCACTTCGGGAAAAACGGGCTGGTCATCGACACCGCCCTGTTCAAGCGCGAACAACTGCTGATTCTCTTCAGCTTCTCCTACTCGTATTTCCTGGTCGACATGGAAGTGCCGTCGGCGCATGTGCAATTCCTGCGCACGTTGATGCCAGGCAAATCCAACGCCGAAATCTACACCTCGGTCGGTTTGCAAAAGCAGGGTAAGAATTTGTTCTACCGCGACCTGCTTCATCATCTGTCACATTCGAGCGATAAATTCGTCATCGCGCCCGGCATCAAGGGCATGGTGATGCTGGTATTTACGCTACCCTCGTTCCCGTACGTGTTCAAGATCATCAAGGATGTGTTTCCGCCGCCCAAGGAAACCACCCGCGAACAGGTCCAAGGCAAGTATCTGCTGGTCAAGCAGCACGACCGCCTCGGGCGCATGGCCGACACGCTTGAATACTCGAGCGTCGCGCTGCCGTGCTCGAGGCTGGACGATGCGTTGATACGCGAACTCGAACGCGACGCGCCGTCGATGATCGAGTACGAAGGCGACAATATCGTGATTCGCCACGTGTATATCGAGCGCCGCATGATTCCGCTGAATATCTATTTGCAGGAAGGCAGCGATGCGCAGGTCGAACATGGCATCATCGAATACGGCAACGCGATCAAGGAATTGATCTCGGCCAATATTTTTCCCGGCGACATGCTGTACAAGAACTTCGGCGTGACCCGCCACGGCCGGGTCGTGTTCTACGACTACGATGAGATCGAATACCTGACCGACTGCAATGTGCGCCGGGTGCCGGTGGCCCGTCACGAGGAGGATGAGATGTCGAGCGAGCCGTGGTATGCGGTCGGGCCGCACGATATTTTTCCGCAGACGTACGACACATTCCTGCTCGGCGACGAGCGCGTGCGCCGTCACTTCATGCAGCATCATGCGGACTTCTTCGACCCCGCGTTGTGGCAGACTCACAAGGACAGGATTCTGAAGGGCGAGACACTGGAGTATTTCCCTTACGACGGCGCGCTGCGTTTCATGCGCCGCTATGCGCAGCAATTCGCCGGCGCAGCGCATGACCGCGCGCGATCGGCACCGTCGACAGCATTATCGCCCGCTGTCGCCGCCGCGGGCCCATCGGGTACATCGGACCCATCGGGCGCAACTTCGACTAGTACGCAAGTCAACATCGACACTAACGTTCACGCATAATCATGACCGACAAAGACATCTCAACATCGACTCCATCGACGAATCCAGAGCCATCGGCCGCCCCCCATCAGCATTATTCGCTCGAACATCTGTTCCGCAATAATGAAGCGTGGGTCGCGCGCAAGCTTTCGGTCGATCCCGATTATTTTTCCCGGCTGGTGGCGCAGCAAACGCCCGAGTTCTTATGGATCGGCTGCTCCGACTCGCGCGTGCCGGCAAACCAGATTATCGGACTGCCGCCGGGCGAAGTGTTCGTGCATCGCAATATCGCCAACGTGGTCGTTCATACCGATCTGAACTGCTTGTCAGTCATACAGTTCGCCGTCGATGTGCTCAAGGTCAAACACATCATGGTGGTGGGCCACTATGGCTGTTCGGGCGTGGGCGCTTCGCTGTTCGGCAGACGTGTGGGCCTGGTCGACAACTGGTTGCGCCACGTTCAGGACGTCCACGAAAAGCATGCGGCCTTGCTCGAGAATTGGCCGATGGGCGAAGTACGCCATCGCCGCTTGGTCGAGTTCAATGCCGTCGAGCAAGCTGTCAATGTCTGCCGTACCACCATCGTGCAGGACGCGTGGGCGCGCCAGCAGGACGTGACCGTGCATGCGTGGGCCTACGGCATTCACGACGGCAAGGTCCGCGACCTCGGCATGACGGTCAGCGAAGCCGCGGCGCTCGATACAACCTATGCCGTATGTATCGACAACCTGGGCAAACGCGGTGGCGACCACCATCACCTGCAGGACCAATACAACGCCGGCGAATCGCGCCAGGCAGGGTAACCCATTGTTATTTGCAGCAGCCGCTATCGACAACCGCATAGCCCAAGCTGATTGCGCAAGGAGAGCAACATGACCCAGCACGATCCCATTGTGATTACTGCCGCCGCCCGCACGCCGATCGGCGGCTTTCAGGGCGATTTCGCTTCGCTGACCGCGCCCCAGCTCGGCGCCGTTGCGATACGCGCCGCGCTCAAGCGCGCCGGCCTGCAACCGGCGCAAATCGATGAAGTGGTGTTCGGCTGCGTGCTGCCTGCCGGCCAGGGTCAAGCGCCGGCACGCCAGGCGACGCTCGGCGCAGGCCTGCCGCTCGCGACCGGCGCCACCACCGTCAACAAGATGTGCGGCTCAGGCATGCGCGCGGCGATGTTCGCCCATGACATGCTGGTCGCGGGCTCGGTGGACGTGGCGATTGCCGGTGGCATGGAAAGCATGACCAACGCCCCTTACCTGCTGCCCAAGGCGCGTAGCGGCATGCGCATGGGCCACGGCCAGGTGCTCGATCACATGTTTCTCGACGGCCTCGAAGACGCCTATGAAAAAGGCCGCCTGATGGGCGTGTTCGCCGAGGCTTGCGCGGGCCAGTATCAATTCAGCCGCGCTGCGCAGGATGCCTATGCGATCGAATCACTGCGTCGCGCCAAGCTCGCCAATGAGGACGGCTCGTTCGACTGGGAAATTGCGCCGGTGACCGTGAGCGGCAAGAAAGGCGACGTGATCGTGAAGCACGACGAGCAGCCTGCCAAGGCCGATCCGGCAAAGGTTACACAACTCAAACCCGCGTTCGCCAAGGATGGCACCGTGACGGCCGCCAACTCGTCGTCGATTTCCGACGGCGCGGCGGCGCTCGTCATGATGCGGGCATCGAAGGCCGAACAGCTGGGGCTTAGCCCGCTCGCCCGCGTGGTGGGGCATGCGAGCTTCGCACAGGAACCGAATTTATTCACCACCGCGCCGGTCGGCGCGCTGCGCAAGCTGTTCGACAAGACCGGCTGGCGCGCCGAGCAGGTGGATTTGTTCGAAATCAACGAAGCGTTCGCAGTGGTCGCGATGACGGCCATGCACGAGCACAAGCTGCCGCATGAAAAGGTCAACATCCACGGCGGCGCTTGCGCTTTGGGCCATCCGATCGGCGCCTCCGGTGCGCGGATCCTGGTGACGCTGCTAGGCGCACTACGCAAGCAAGGCGCGCGGCGCGGCGTCGCGAGTTTGTGCATCGGCGGCGGCGAAGCCACCGCGATGGCGCTGGAATTGTTCTAAAGCAAACCCTAACCCTTCGACAAGACCTGCTCTCATGAAAACCGTTTTAGTAGTTGGCGCATCGCGCGGCCTCGGTCTCGAATTCGTGCGGCAATACAGCGCAGCCGGCTGGCGTGTGCTGGCCACCGTACGCGACGATGCAGCCGCCAAAGCCGTGGAGGCGTTGGGCGCGCAAAGCTTCTTTCTCGATGTCACGCAAGCCGAGCAGATTGCCGGGCTGGCCTGGCAACTGGACGGCGAAACGCTGGACCTCGCGCTGCTGGTGTCGGGCGTGTACGGTCCGCGCACCGATCGCATCGAAGTCGTCAACGATTACGATTTCGACACTGTCATGCATACCAACGTGCGCGCGCCGATGCAGATGATTCCGATCCTGCTGCCGCTGGTCGAAGCGGCATCGGGCAAGCTCGTCGTGCTCTCCAGCGTAATGGCGAGCATCGGCAGCGCCACCGGCACCTCGGGGTGGTTGTATCGCGCCAGCAAGGCCGCATTGAACGCCGTGCTCGGTTGCACAGCGCTGCAAGCGAAAACCGCGACCTGCCTTGCCCTGCATCCAGGCTGGGTGCGCACCGATATGGGTGGCGAGGGCGCGGCGCTGGCGATCGAAGAAAGCGTGAGTGGCATGCGGCAGGTGATCGGCGCCGCGAGCCGTGCGGACAATGGCGCGTTCAAGCAATACGACGGTCAGGTGTTGCCGTGGTAACGACACGGGCTCAGAGCAATGCACCGATCAATGAGCGAGTGGACAAGCACCCCTCTCGATCGCGAGCCGAGCGTGCGCTATCGGCCAGTCGACACACCGCGCAAACAAGCACCGCGGCCACATGCCCTTGTGGCGGCCAGCCGGTGGGTGCGCGCTACGACCGATGTTGCGGCCGGCTCATCGATGGACAACTTGCCGCGCGCGACGCTAGCGAACTGATGCGCTCGCGCTATACCGCCTATGCGCTGCAGGCCCATGCTTACCTGCGCCGGACCTGGCACCTCGACACCTGCCCCGTCGATCTGGAGGCTAGCGTCGACGCCGGGCAGAAAACCCATTGGCTGGGCCTGACCGTAAGGCGCAGTGCGCAGCTCGACGCAACGCATGCGGAGGTCGAATTTATCGCGCGCTACAAAATAGGCGGTCGCGCGTACCGGCTGCATGAAATAAGCCGCTTCGAGCGCACTGACGATCAGTGGCGCTACGTCGACGGCGATCTTCTGACGTGAATCTCTGTACGCTCCCGGTGTGCGCCAGCGTTGCGGCGCATCTTGACGGTGCCTGAACCGCGCTGAAATGCACATTAAGCGGGAATTTTTGTTAAGACTCTTATGCCGATACTAGAAACGCAGCTCAACGTTCGCTCCGACGATTTCCACACGAACACCACGGCGATGCAGGCCTTGGTCGATGACCTGTACCAGCGAGTCGCCACGCTTTCGGCTGGTGGCGGCGAAGCCGCACGCCAGAAGCACCTGGGACGTGGCAAGCTGCTGCCGCGCGAACGTGTCGCGCAACTGATAGATCCGGGCACGCCCTTCCTGGAGTTTTCCCAGTTGGCGGCCTACGGCATGTACAACGACGATGCGCCCGGCGCCGGTATCATCACCGGCATTGGACGGATCTCCGGCCAGGAATGCGTGATCGTCTGCAACGACGCGACCGTCAAGGGCGGCACGTACTACCCCATTACCGTCAAGAAGCACGTACGCGCGCAGGAAATTGCTGCCGAAAACTGCCTGCCCTGCGTCTACCTGGTGGACTCGGGCGGCGCCAACCTGCCCAATCAGGACGAGGTATTCCCAGACCGCGATCACTTCGGCCGGATCTTTTTCAACCAGGCCAACCTATCCGCCGAAGGCATCCCGCAAATTGCGGTGGTGATGGGTTCCTGCACGGCGGGCGGCGCATACGTACCCGCGATGAGCGACGAATCCATCATCGTCAAGGATCAGGGCACGATTTTCCTGGGCGGCCCCCCGCTGGTGAAAGCCGCGACCGGCGAAGTCGTGACCGCTGAGGATCTGGGCGGCGGCGACGTTCATACCCGCTTGTCGGGCGTGGTCGACCACCTCGCGCAGAACGACGCCCATGCGCTCAAGATCGCGCGCAGCATCGTCGCCAACCTCAATCGCACCAAACCGACCACGCTGCAACTGCGCGAGCCGCTACCGCCGCGATTCGACCCGAAAAGCGTCTATGGCGTGATCCCGGTCGATACGCGCAAGCCCTTCGATATCCGCGAGATCATTGCCCGGCTCGTGGACGATTCCGCGTTCGATGAATTCAAGGCGCGTTACGGCACAACGCTGGTGTGCGGCTTTGCGCATCTCTGGGGTTATCCGGTCGGCATTATCGCGAACAACGGCATCCTGTTTTCCGAATCCGCGCTCAAGGGTGCGCACTTCATCGAACTCTGCTGCCAACGCAAGATCCCGCTGATTTTCTTGCAAAACATCACGGGTTTCATGGTCGGGCGCAAATACGAAAACGAGGGCATCGCGCGTAACGGCGCCAAGATGGTGACCGCCGTGGCGACCGCCAAAGTACCGAAGTTCACGGTGATCATCGGCGGCTCGTTCGGCGCGGGCAACTATGGCATGTGCGGGCGCGCCTATTCGCCGCGTTTCCTGTGGATGTGGCCGAACGCGCGGATCTCGGTGATGGGCGGAGAACAGGCGGCTTCGGTGCTGGCGACGGTACGGCGCGACGGCCTGGAAGCGAAAGGGCAAAGTTGGAGCGCCGAGCAGGAGGAAGCGTTCAAGGCGCCGATTCGCGACCAGTACGAAGCGCAAGGGCATCCGTATTACGCCAGCGCGCGGCTGTGGGACGACGGCGTGATCGACCCCGCCGAAACCCGCAACGTGCTGGGTCTGGGCCTGTCGGCCGCATTGAACGCCCCGATCGCGCAAACGCGTTTTGGCATATTCCGCATGTGAACAGCCGGTTGCGCCGTGATGACGTGCCGGGTATGTCGTGGGCATGCCGGTGCGCGCTCAGCCATTATTTGGCAAAGTAAGCTGTTTTTATCGAGTTTTAAGCGAATGAAGCGCGCAGTAGCCAAAAGGGGCGCGCGCCGCTCCGGTCGACCCGCGTGCCGCAGCGGCGAAACGAGGATGCGGATCGCCCGCAAGTCCGTCTTTTTTAAGATAATCGATGATTCGGCCACGCGTTTCCGCCCGCAGGGGCGCGATGCTCACGCGCAGTGCCGACATAAGGAGCAAGACACCGATGAGTTACGAACGGATCACGCTGACGCACGACGACCGGCTCCCGCACGTGGCGCAGGTCACCTTGAACCGCCCGGAGGTACGTAACGCGTTCGACGAGATGACGATTGCCGAGTTGACGCAGGTATTTGGGGAGCTCGATGCCGATCGCCAGGTGCGCGTGGTGATACTGGCCGCGAACGGCCCGTCGTTTTGCGCCGGCGCCGACCTGAACTGGATGAAGCGCATGTCCGGCTACTCGGACGCTGAAAACCGCGCCGATGCGCTCGCACTGGCGACGATGCTCAACACGATATACCGCTGTTCCAAGCCGGTTATCGCGCAAGTCCAGGGCGACACGTATGCCGGCGGCATGGGCTTGTTGGCAGCGTGCGATATCGCGATCGCCGCCGATCACGCGCAGTTTTGCCTGTCCGAAGCGCGCCTCGGGCTGATGCCGGCGACGATCGCACCGTATGTGATCCGGGTCATGGGCGAGCAGGCGGCGCGCCGGGATTTTGTCACGGCCGAGCGCTTCGACGCGGCGTATGGCGCACAGATCGGCATGTTGCATCGAGTGGTGCCCGCCGATGCGCTGGCGGCGGCGGTAAGCGAAATGGCGCGCACGCTGGCAGCCAACGGCCCGAACGCGGTGAGCGAATGCAAATGGCTGGTGATGGACCTCGCGCACCGGCCCATCGACACGGCATTGATGTGCGACACGGCGGATCGCATCGCACGGATACGCGCCAGCGACGAAGGGCGCGAGGGCATTGCCAGCTTTTTGGAAAAGCGCAAACCGAATTGGTTAGCGACGTGATGTTGTATTGCAGTTTGTATAGCCGATTTTTGACATGGGATTCGATTTGAACAAGCACCAGTCCAAAGAGTGGGCGGACCGCAGCCTCGCCTCGGTCTGGCATCCGTGCACGCAGATGAAACAGCACGAGCAGACGCCGCCGCTGGCGATCGCGCGCGGGGCCGGCCCCTGGCTGTACGATTTCGACGGCAATCGTTACCTGGATGCGATCAGTTCCTGGTGGGTCAACTTGTTCGGGCACGCCAACCCAGCCATCGGCGCCGCGCTCAAAGCGCAACTCGATACGCTCGAACACACGATGCTGGCCGGTTGCACGCACCAGCCGGTGGTCGAACTTTCCGAGCGGCTTGCAGCGCTCACCGGGGGGGTGCTGGGCCACGCGTTCTACGCCAGCGACGGCGCGTCGGCGGTCGAGATTGCGTTGAAGATGAGCTTTCACTACTGGCGCAATCATGGCCAAACGGCCAAGCAGGAGTTCGCCTGCCTCGCTCACAGTTATCACGGCGAGACGATAGGCGCGCTCGGGGTGACCGACGTCGCGCTGTTTCGCGATGCCTATGATCCGCTGCTGCGTCGCGCCCACCTGGTCGCATCGCCCGACGCGCGCGGTGCGCAGCCCGGCGAAAGCGACGCGGACGTGGCGGCACGCGCGCTGGTCGAAGTACGCGCATTGTTCACCGCGCGCCACGAGCAACTCGCGGCAATCATCGTCGAGCCGCTGGTGCAATGCGCGGCCGGCATGGCGATGTATCACCCGTCGTATTTGAGCGGCCTGCGCGAGCTGTGCGATCAGTACGGCGTGCATTTGATCGCCGACGAAATCGCGGTCGGGTGCGGACGCACCGGCACGTTTTTCGCGTCGGAGCAGGCTGGTGTATGGCCCGATCTGCTGTGCCTGTCCAAGGGCATCAGCGGCGGTTACCTGCCGTTGTCGGTGGTGCTTGTGCGGGACTTCATTTACGAAGCGTTCTACGACGACGAAATCGCCCGCGGCTTCTTGCACTCGCACTCCTACACGGGTAATCCGCTCGCGTGTACCGCCGCGCTCGCCACGCTGGATCTGTTCAAGAACGAAGACGTGCTCGCGAGCAATCGCGTGAAGGCTGCGACGCTGGCCAAGCACATGGCGCCGCTGGCGAGCCACCCCAAGGTGCGCCACCTGCGGCAAAGCGGCACCATCTTTGCATTCGACGTGCAGCTCGGCAGCCAGGTCAATGGCCAAGCGGCCTCCGCATTTGCACGACGTTTTTTTGAGACCGGCTTGCGTCACGAATTGATGATTCGCCCGATCGGGCGCACCGTGTACTTCATGCCGCCGTATGTGCTCACCGATGCCGAGCTCGAACTCCTAGCCTGGCGCACACGCGCGACGCTGGAATATGTACTGAATACTTACGAATAATTTAAGGTTGGTTGTCATGGAATTACTGGACTCACTGGAACAACAGTTACGCGAGATCGAGGCGCAGCGGCTGACCCGCCGACGCCGGATCGCCGATACCCCGTGCGATGCACACATGAAGATCGACGGGCGCGACATCATCGGCTTCGCGAGCAACGATTACCTGGGCCTGGCGGCCCACCCGGCGCTGGTGGCCGCAATGGCCGAAGGTGCCGCGCTCTACGGCGCCGGCAGCGGCGGCTCGCACTTGCTGGGTGGTCACTCGCGTGCCCATGCGAAGGCCGAGGAGGACCTGGCGGCCTTCACGGGCGGTTTTAGCGATGCACCGCGCGCGCTGTATTTTTCGACTGGCTACATGGCGAATCTGGCGGTGATCTCGACGCTCGGCGACAAAGACGCGATGATTTTTTCGGACGCGCTGAACCATGCGTCGCTCATCGATGGCACGCGGCTCTCGCGCGCGGCGGTGCAGGTTTATCCGCATCTGGACTTGGTCACGCTAGAGCAGCAATTGAACGCCTGCTCGTGCGCCACCAAGGTGATCGTCAGCGACGGCGTGTTCAGTATGGACGGCGACCTCGCACCGATTCAGGGCTTGCTCGCGCTGGCGGAGCACCACCATGCGTGGCTCGTGATCGACGACGCCCATGGCTTCGGCGTGATCGGCGACGGCGCCGGCATCCTCGCGCACGCACAGGTGCGCTCGCCTTACCTGGTGTACGTCGGCACGCTGGGCAAGGCGGCCGGCGTGGCCGGCGCTTTTGTCGTGGCGCACGAAACCGTCATCGAGTGGTTGCTGCAACGCGCGCGCCCTTACATCTTCACGACCGCGGCCCCCCCGGCGGTCGCCCACGCCGTGTCCGCGAGCGTGCGGCTGATCGCCTCCGACGAAGGTTCGGCACGGCGGCTGCGCTTGCATCGGTCGATTGCGCGCGTGCGTGACATGCTCAAACGCACGCCCTGGCAACCGGTCGATTCGCACACGGCGATCCAGCCGCTCGTGATCGGCGAAAACCAGCCGACGCTCGCGCTTGCCGCGGCACTCGACGCGCACGGCATGTGGGTGCCGGCGATCCGACCGCCGACCGTGCCGCGCGGCAGTTCGCGTTTGCGCATCTCCTTGTCGGCCGCTCATACCGAGGCCGATCTCGACCGGCTCGAAGCGGGACTGCGCGACGTCAGCAAGGTGGCGGCATGAACGCTCTAGTACCTGATCGCGCCTCGATGCCTCATCAAACCTCAGTATCGCCTCAAGCCACGATCCCGCATCAGGCGCCGATGCCCCGGTCGGTCTTCGTCACCGGCACCGATACCGGCATCGGCAAGACGCTGGCATCGAGCGCGTTGCTGCACGCGTTCGGCTCGCTGGGCGTGCGTGCCGCAGCGATGAAGCCGATTGCATCGGGGGCGGTTTGGCACGGCGGCCGCTTGCTCAACGACGATGTCGAACAACTCGCCGCCACCGCCAACGTAAAGTTGCCGCTGGAGATGACCACACCGTACCTGTTCGAGGAACCCGCGGCGCCGCATCTGGTTGCTGCTGCCGCCGGCGTCACGCTCGAGCTCGAACGCATCGTGGCGTGTTACGAGCAGGTACGCACGCGCGCCGATGTGGTGGTGATCGAAGGCGTCGGCGGCTTTCGCGTGCCGCTCGACGACACGCTCGACACGGCCGACTTGACTGTGGCGTTAGCCTTGCCGGTGGTGCTCGTAGTCGGCATCCGGCTGGGCTGCATCAGCCATGCCTTGCTAAGCGCCGAAGCCATCGTCGCGCGCGGCTTGACGCTGGTGGGCTGGATCGCCAATCAAATCGATCCCGACATGCATCACAGCGAGGCCAATATCGAGACCTTGCGGACCCGGTTCGAGCGGCAGTACGGCGCACCGCTGCTGGGCAGTATCCCTTTTCTGAATCCCCCCAGCGCTGCTGGCGCGGCCCACTATCTGAATATTAAACCGCTGCTCGGCGTACATTACGCCGACACGCATTCGACGATTTAAAGGAATCCGATTATGACGCTCAATACACTGACCCCGACTAAAACCCTGGCGACCACCGCATACGTCAACGCAACGGCCGCCAAAAACGCACCGGCTGCGTGGAAAGTGGCCGATGTCATCGCACTTTACGACCTGCCGTTCAACGACTTGATGTTTCGCGCGCAACAAGTGCACCGCGAACACTTCGATCCGAACCTGGTGCAACTCTCGACGCTGCTGTCGATCAAGACGGGCGGCTGCCCCGAGGATTGCGCCTATTGCCCGCAGTCGGCGCATCACGACACCGGTGTCGAAGCCGACAAGCTGATGCCGATCGCCGAAGTGATCGAAGCGGCGCGCGCCGCCAAACAACATGGCGCGACACGCTTTTGCATGGGCGCTGCGTGGCGCAGCCCCAAAGAACATCAGGTTGCGCAAGTGGCCGAGATGATCCGCGAGGTCAAGGCGCTCGGCATGGAAACCTGCGTGACGCTGGGTATGCTCAAGGAAAACCAGGCGCAGTCGCTCAAGGAAGCGGGCCTGGACTACTACAACCACAATCTCGACACATCGCCCGAGTTCTACGGCCAGATCATCAGCACCCGCACGTACCAGGACCGCCTGGACACGCTCGAACATGTGCGCGACGCAGGCATCAACGTGTGTTGCGGCGGCATCGTCGGGATGGGCGAATCCCGCCGCGAACGTGCCGGCCTGATCGCCCAGTTGGCCAACCTCGATCCGTATCCGGAATCGGTGCCGATCAACAACCTGGTGCAGGTCGAAGGCACGCCGCTGGCCGGCACCGCGCCGCTCGATCCGTTCGAATTCGTGCGCACCATCGCGGTGGCACGCATCACCATGCCGCGCGCGATGGTCAGGCTGTCGGCCGGACGCGAGCAAATGGACGAAGCGTTGCAGGCACTGTGCTTTGCCGCCGGTGCCAACTCGATTTTTTATGGCGAGCGCTTGCTCACCACCGGCAACCCGCAGGCCGAGGCTGACCGCGCGCTGTTACAGCGGCTGGGCATGCGTGCCGAGGGCGTCGACTATAACGATAAACAAGCCGCAACCGCATAACACGCACGCCGCACCGTAGCCTAGGAGACACCATGTTCAACAAAGTCCTGATCGCCAATCGCGGCGAAATCGCCTGCCGTGTGGCGGCGACCTGCAAGCGCATGGGCATTGCCAGCGTCGCCGTCTATTCGGACGCCGACCTGCAGGCTCGCCACGTTGCGGTATGCGATGAAGCGGTGCGCATTGGCGAGGCCAGCGTCAACGCCAGCTATTTGCGCATCGACGCGATCATCGCCGCAGCGCTGGAAACCGGCGCGCAGGCAATCCATCCAGGCTATGGTTTTCTGTCCGAGAACGAAGCGTTTGCGCAGGCTTGCGCGCAGCACGGCATCGCCTTCATCGGGCCGCCAGTCGAGGCGATCGCAGCCATGGGCTCGAAGGCGGCCGCCAAGGCGCTGATGGGCCAAGCTGGGGTGCCACTGGTGCCGGGCTATCACGGCGCCGATCAAAGCCCCGCGCTGCTGCACCGCGAAGCCGATCAAATGGGCTATCCGGTGTTGCTCAAGGCGAGCGCCGGGGGCGGCGGCAAAGGCATGCGGGTAGTCGAACGCAGCGAAGATTTCGAAACGGCGCTGAGCTCCTGCCAGCGTGAGGCGCGCAGCAGCTTTGGCGACGATCGCGTACTGATCGAGAAATATCTGCAGCGCCCGCGCCACGTCGAAATTCAGGTTTTTGCCGATAGCCTGGGCAATTGCGTCTACCTGTTCGAGCGCGATTGCTCCGTGCAGCGTCGCCATCAGAAGGTGTTGGAAGAAGCGCCGGCGCCCGGTTTGTCCGATGAGCGTCGCCGCGCGATGGGCGAAGCCGCGGTGGCTGCGGCGCGTGCGGTCGGCTATGTCGGCGCCGGCACCGTCGAATTTATCGTGGCGGCGGCCCCCGATGGCGGCGAAGGGCCGTTCTATTTCATGGAAATGAACACGCGCCTGCAGGTCGAGCATCCGGTGACGGAAATGATCACCGGTCTCGACCTGGTCGAATGGCAATTGCGCGTGGCTGCGGGCCAAGCGCTGCCGCTCGCGCAACACGAACTCACCGCGAACGGTCATGCGATCGAGGCGCGCGTGTACGCGGAAAACCCCGCGCGCAGCTTCCTGCCCTCTACCGGCACGCTGCGCTATCTGCGCACGCCGGCCGCCGTGCAATTCACCGTGGGCGACGGTGCGCAGCCGGCTGCCGTGCGCATCGACAGCGGCATACGCGAACACGATACGATCAGCCCATATTACGATCCGATGATCGCCAAGCTGATCGTATGGGGCCAGGACCGTGACCAGGCGCTGGCACGCATGGCGCAGGCGCTGCGTGAATTCGAAGTGGTGGGCCTGCATACCAACCTGGCGTTTCTGGAGCGGCTCGTGACCAGCGTGCCGTTCAGCACGGCCGATCTCGATACGGGATTGATCGAACGTCATCACGACACCTTGTTCGCGGCACCACCGGCTCTGCCGGCCGCAGCGGTAGCCCTGGCCACGGCCAGCTTGCTCGCGCGCGAAGCCAGCCGATACGGCGGCAGCGGCAGCGGCAGCGCCGACCGGGCCGATCCGCATTCACCGTGGCAGGCTTTGCACGGTTGGCAGCTTAATGGTCGATACACGCGCAATCTAAGCTGGCTCGATCCGGTCAGCGAGACTGAGGTGAGCGCCACGTTGAGTAGCGATGCAAGCGGTTCGCAACTCATCTACAACGGTGCAAGCGCCCGCTTCGGGTGGATGCACGACGGCAGTGGCAACAGCAATAGCAATAGCGATGGCACCGGCACCGCGTATAGCCTGACGGTGACACTGGACGATGCACGCGCAACCGGCCGCGTATTTGCGCAGGGCGACACATTCACCGTGTTTCATCAGGGCCGCGCCATGCCGCTTGAATGGCAAGACCCGCTAAGCCATGCCGACGAAGGCGATCATCGCGAAGGCAAGCTCACCGCACCGATGCCCGGCAAGGTTATCGCGATTTTGGTTACGCCGGGGAGTTCCGTCGAAAAGGGCGACGCGTTGCTGGTCATGGAAGCAATGAAGATGGAGCACACGATCCACGCCCCGGCCGCCGGCATGGTGGATGAAATTTTGTTTGCGATCGGCGATCAGGTCCAGGAGGGCGCGCAGTTGCTGGCGTTCACACCGGCCGAGGCCGAGGTTACGCTCGCCGCGGTCTAGAGGCCGTGTTCGAACCCTGAGGCGGCTCGCGCTCGGGCGACGCCCAATGCGATGTGTCCGAGCGTGATAGAGCGATGTAGCACCGATCTTCAATGGATGAGGGGTATGGATTTACTGGTTTATCTCGCAGATACCGATCCTGCAAAGTGGCTCGCAGGTTTTGCGCAACGCATGCCCCAGGCGCGCGTACGCGCGTGGACGCCGGGCGATAGCGGCCACGCCGACTACGCGATAGTCTGGAAACCGCCGGCGCAGATGCTGGCGGCACGTCAAGGCTGGCGCGCGATCTTCAACCTCGGCGCGGGCGTCGATGCGCTGCTCGACCTGGAGCGTGCCACACCGGGCTTGCTGCCGCCCGAGCTTGCGCTGATCCGCCTGGACGACGCGGGCATGGCGAGCCAGATGGCGGAATATGTCGCGCATACGGTGTTGCGGTATATGCGCCGCTTCGACGAATACGCGGTGCAGCAAGCGCAGCGCGAATGGCGCCCGCTCAAGCCGCATCCGCGCACAAGCTTTCACGTGGGCGTGCTGGGTCTCGGGCAACTCGGGACGCAGGTGGCGCAAACCTTGGTCGGACTCGGTCTGCCGGTGCGCGGCTGGAGCCGCAGCGCCAAGCAATTGCCGGGCATCGCGAGCTTTTACGGCGAACAACAGTTCGATGCGTTTCTCAGTGGCGTGCGCGTGCTGGTGAACCTGCTGCCCAACACGCCGCACACGCGCGACATCCTGAACCGCGACACCTTCGCCAAGCTGGGCAGGCCGGGAGCGCCCGCTTACCTGATCAATGTGGCGCGTGGCGCGCATCTGGTGGAGGCTGACCTGCTTGCGGCACTCGCGCAGCAACAGATAGCCGCAGCCACGCTGGACGTGTTTCGCGAAGAACCGCTGCCGCACGATCACCCGTTCTGGAGCGAACCGCGCATTACCATCACGCCGCACATTTCAGCGCTGACCCTGCGTGACGAAAGTATCGAGCAGATCGTGGCCAAGATCGCTGCGCTGGAGCAAGGGGCAACGGTAAAGGGTATGGTTGAGGTTGCCCGAGGATATTAAGAATAAGTACGAACGCTAAAGAAGCCGGGGCCGGCTGAACCGGCGCATTGCACAGGAGAACTGTCATGAAATTTCCCGAACACGTCAAAGTCGTTGAAGTGGGCCCGCGCGACGGCCTGCAGAACGAAAAAGACTGGGTCGCCACCGCCACCAAGGTCGAACTGATCGACCGGCTCACCGCCGCCGGTTTCGCCAACATCGAGGCGGCATCGTTCGTGTCGCCCAAGTGGGTGCCGCAAATGGCGGACGGCTCGGAAGTGATGGCTCGCATCAAGCGCGGCCCGAACACGATCTATTCGGCGTTGACGCCGAACCTGCGCGGCTTCGAGGCCGCAGTCGCGGCAAAGGTGGACGAGGTGGTGATCTTCGCGGCGGCCAGCGAGGCATTCTCGCAACGCAATATCAATTGCGGCATCGCCGAAAGCATCGCCCGCTTCGAACCGGTGGCGCAAGCGGCCAAGCAGCATGGCCTGCGGCTGCGCGGCAGCGTTTCGTGCGCGCTGGGCTGTCCGTATCAAGGCGAAGTGCCGGTGTCGTCGGTGGTCGACGTGATCGAGCGGCTAGCGGCGCTCGGTTGCGACGAAATCGACATTGCCGACACGATAGGCGTGGGCACCGCGGGGTTGACCCGCGAGGTCATGGCCGCGGCTGCTCGTGCCTTTCCGCGTGAACGCTTGTCGGGACATTTCCACGACACGTATGGGCAGGCGCTGGCCAACATTTATGCGTCGCTGGAAGAAGGCATCGCGATTTTCCACGCGTCGCTTGCAGGCCTGGGCGGTTGCCCCTATGCGAAGGGTGCGACCGGCAATGTGGCGACCGAAGACGTGCTGTATCTGCTGCATGGCCTGGGCATACACACCGGCATCGATCTGGCCCAGGTCGTCGCTGCGGGCGATTTCATTTCCACGGCGATCGGCAAGCCCAATGCATCGCGCGCAGGCAAAGCACTGCTCGCCAAGCAACGCGCTGCGGCCGAAGTCTAAACAATGCGAAGCACGACTGCGTTCCTGGACCTTTATGAACTCTCCTGAATCGAGCGCTGCGTTGCCCGACGCGGCACAACGGATCATCGACGTGCTGCGCGCACGCGGCATGGACCTGCCCGTCGTGATGCTGTCCGAAACCGGCCGTACTTCGGCTGAGGCTGCCGCGGGCCTCGGGTGCGCTGTCGCACAGATCGCCAAGTCGATTATCTTCAGACGTCTGAGCGACGATGTGCCAGTGCTGGTGATCTCAAGCGGCGCGAACCGCGTCGACGAGGCCAAGGTCGCGGCACATACCGGACCGATCGGCAAAGCCAATGCAAGATACGTGCGGGAAAAAACGGGCTACGCGATCGGCGGCGTCGCACCCATCGCGCACGCAACGAAGCCCGTGACCTTGATCGACGCCGACTTGCTCGAACTGGAAAGCCTGTGGGCTGCGGCAGGTCATCCGCATGCGGTATTCAATGTAACGCCCGCACAATTGGTGGCGCTCACGGGCGCGCCGGTATGCGACGTGGCGCTGCGCGAAGCCGATCTCGAACTACAGACGTCCTGACGCATGGCATCCTAACCCATGACCGTCCAACGTCCCTCTCCTTGTACCGGCGTATGCACCATGAACTCCGAGACGCAGCTATGCAACGGGTGCTTGCGTACGCTCGGTGAAATTGCCGCCTGGTCGCAGTTGAGCGCCGAGCAACAGCGTCGACTGCGCGCGACGCTGCGGCAGCGACGCGCGCTGCAAGAGCAGCGCGACCAACTCACGGGAGGGAAGCCGCGATGAAGCTGCCTGCGCGGCTCGTCAACGTCGGCGAGCGCTGTTCCAAGAATCTGACGCTGAGCGAAGAAAGTATCAAATCGTTTGCCACACGCGTCGAAGACTTCAATCCGCTGCATCACGACGCCGAATATGCGGCACAGTCGCGTTTCGGCGGCTTGATCGCTTCGGGCACCCAACCTGTCGCCTATTTTATGGCCATGCTTGCCAGCCATTTTTGCGACGATCGCCAACCGCTCGGCCTTGAGTTTTCGATGAAGCTGAGGAAGGCGGCGCATCTCGGCGACACGCTGACGATGAGCTGGGAGGTGACCGAATCGCACTGGAAGGAAAGCCTGAACGGCGACATGGTCACACTGGTTGGTGAAATCGTGAACCAGCGCGGTGAGACGGTGACGGTGGGCTGCGCGAAAATTCTGGTGATGCCCAAACCCCGCGGGGCGGCAACGGACACGGACCGCACGGCTAACGCATGACCACGCCCACATTGCCGGCGTCGATGCACGTCTTCGAGCGTGGCTGGCTATCGTCGAACAATATCCTGCTACGTGGTCGCGACGGCAATGCCCTGGTCGACACCGGCTACTCCACGCACGCGCCGCAAACGCTAGCGCTCGTGCAAAACGCCTTGGGTGAGCAGACACTAGCCTTGATCGTCAACACCCACCTGCACTCCGATCACTGCGGCGGAAATGCCTTGCTGCAACAGCATTACGGCGCGCACATCGCGATCGCGGCGCACCAAGCCCATGCCGTGCGCAACTGGGATGAAGCGCAACTCGGTTTCAAGGCAACCGGCCAGACCTGCGCGCCGTTCACGGTCGATCGCACGCTCACGCCCGGCTCGACGATCGAACTCGGGGATCTCGAATGGCACATCCTAGGGGCACCCGGCCACGACCCGCATTCGCTGATGCTGTATTGCGACGCTCACGGCATTTTGATCAGCGCGGATGCGTTGTGGGAAAACGGCTTTGGCGTGATATTCCCGGAATTGACGGGCGAAAGTGGTTTCGCCGAGCAGCAGGCGGTGCTCGAAGAGATTGCGCGGCTCAAGCCGCGAGTGATCATTCCCGGCCACGGCGCACCGTTTGAAAATACCGAGGCGGCGCTGGAGCGCGCGTTCTCCCGGCTTGCGTATTTGCGCGCCGAGCCGTCCCGCAATGCCCGCCATGCGCTGAAGGTGTTGATCGTGTTCAAGCTGCTGGAGACGCGTACGCTGTCGATGGTGGAGTTGCTTGCGATGCTGCACGAGGCGGCCATCATGCGGGTATGCGCCGAGACGCTGATTGGTCAGTCACTTACGGATGACGATGATCTCGCCTGCAAGGCATTGCTGGTATCGCTATTGGCCGATCTGGAGCGAGGTGGCGCACTGGTCGTGGAAGGCGAGAAAATCCGCGCGGCCTGACTGCGTGCCCTCGTTGACTATATCTTATCGGGTACCTTACGGGCGCCGCCCCCCGCCCCGTTAGCCATTAACGCGGCTGTGAACCGCGGCCATAAATCGGCATAGGAGACTGCCAGTAGGCTGCACCCTATGCCGACTTCTACTCACGAAATTTTCGTCGCAAAGAGGCGGCCAATATCCCAAAAACATGGGCGCTCGGCAATCTGTTAAATTTACGCCGTCACAAGTAACAGGACCCGGCAATGGGCGGGACCAAACCGAAAACAAGGCTGATTATCATGAAACTTGTCATCGCAGATAAAAACTACTCGTCTTGGTCGATGCGCCCGTGGGTGCTGATGAAGCACTTCGGTATCGAATTCGAAGAGATCCTGATCCGGCTGGCCCAGGACGATACAGACGCGAAGATTCGCCAATTTTCGCCCTCGGGCTGCGTGCCGGCGTTGATGGACGAGCAGGGCCGGGCGGTGTGGGATTCGCTCGCGATTGCCGAGACACTGGCCGAACGCCATCCCCAAGTCGCTTTATGGCCACGCGATGCGGCAGCGCGCGGCCACGCACGCAGCGTCAGCGCCGAGATGCATTCAGGGTTTGGCGCGGTGCGTAACCATATGCCGATGAAGATACGCGCCCATTTGCCCGGGCAAGGGGCGGTGCCCGAAGTGCTCGCCGAGGTGGCGCGCATCGATGAGCTGTGGAGCGAGTGCCTCGCGCAATACGGCGGACCTTTCCTGTTCGGCGAATTTACGATCGCCGACGCGATGTTTGCGCCGGTGGTGATGCGTTTCAATACGTACCAGCCCGCCGTGTCGGAGGCCGCGCGTAATTATATGAAGCGCGTCACTGAATTGCCAGCGGTGGCGCAATGGATCGCCGATGCGCATGCGGACCCGCGCGTGATCGCCCGTTACGAAGGGCCAGCCGCGACACCATGAAATTCTGCGCATGCAGATCTCTGGGCGTAAAAAGAGAAAGCCGCCCGGCTATGAGCCCTGGCGGCCTAAGACTACTGAAACATAAATTGTGAGACGTGATCAACGTCAAAGCCATAATACCGCGCCCAACCCCTTGCCGCATCGGGACTTTCCCTCGATCAAGCAGTCCGTGGGGCGGACAAGGCGCACAAAAGGTTTCCTGCACGCCCTATCTGGAACACCGTGCCTAGACCCAGTCGGTTTCGGCGGATCAGGCCGCCGCGCTGCCAATGGCTTGCGCAATGGCGGTACCCAAGTCGACGGTATTGCCCTTGCCGCCCAAGTCGGCAGTCAATGGCGCATGCGCCACACCGCTGCTTAGCACCTGCTCGATCCCGGTCAGCACCGCCGCGCCCGCTTCCGGATAGCCCAGGTGTTCGAGCATCAAGCCCCCACACCAGATTTGCCCGATCGGGTTAGCAATACCCTTGCCGGCAATGTCCGGCGCCGAACCATGCACCGGTTCGAACAGACTGGGAAATTTGCGTTCCGGATTGATATTGGCCGACGGCGCAATACCGATCGTGCCGCACACCGCTGGCCCCAGGTCCGACAGGATGTCGCCGAACAGGTTGCTGGCCACCACCACGTCGAACCAGTCGGGATGCGCGACAAACTGCGCGGTCAGGATGTCGATATGATATTTGTCCCATTTAACCTGCGGATAGTGCTGAGCCATCGCTTCGACTCGCTCATCCCAATACGGCATGGTGATCGCGATGCCGTTGGACTTGGTCGCCGAGGTCAGATGCTTTTTCGGGCGACGTGCGGCCAGCTCGAATGCATATTTCAAAATCCGGTCGACACCGTGACGCGACATCACCGTCTCCTGCATGACGATCTCACGCTCCGTGCCCTCGTACATGCGCCCACCTATGCTCGAATACTCGCCCTCAGTGTTTTCGCGGACCACGTAGAAATCGATATCGCCGGGCTTGCGGTCGGCCAGCGGCGAGCGCACACCCGGCATCAGGCGGCAGGGCCGCAGGTTGACGTACTGGTCGAAGTCGCGCCTGAAGCGCAACAACGAACCCCACAGCGACACATGATCGGCAATTTTCTCAGGCCAGCCAACCGCGCCGAAATAGATCGCGTCGTAGCGGCTGAGCACCTCGAACCAGTTATCGGGCAACATCTTGCCGTGCTTTTCGTAATGATCCCAGCTCGACCAGTCGAACTGGTCGAATTGCAGATCGATGCCGAAGCGACGCGCGGTCGCGTCCAGCGCGCGGATGCCCTCGGGTATGACTTCCTTGCCGATACCGTCTCCCGGTATCACGGCGATGCGATGTTGTGCCATATGTGGTCCTTATCTTTTGATGAGCGGTGTCACCATCTCATTATAAAGCGCGCTTACTCGCGCTACATGTCGCCCGATGAATGCACCGTCTTTCAGGTCCGGTCGCCTGTGCCGGTTACAGAATGAATAATCGCGAACTTGTGGGGTTCTCGCATCATCGAGGTTTATCTTATTGTTTAAATTTATTATTAGGCTATCCTAATCTTAAATAAAACGATTATTTTTGAGAAAAAACGATTTTAAATTGACTCGCGCGCACCCTTGTTTACTACGGAAGGCATCGCCCCCGCTATGAAACATAAAAACGTGTCCCGTCGCACGCAAAACGGCACTGACAATGCCAGCCCTGGGCCCAGCGTGATTAAACGCACGGCTATCGCATCCGCGATCGAAACATCCCCGCTCAGCCAGACGCCCCCCAGGCTCTCTGTGCCGGCCGATGTGGCACCCATCGACGCCTCTCCGCCCCCCACTGAAAACGGTTCGAGCCACCCTATTTTCCCGATCCATGAAGCGCCCGTGCTCAGCGGGCCGCAAGGCATACTCTACGATTTCAATTACGGCTGCCGCGTCAAAGTAAGCGGTGGTGGCTGGCGTGTGCGTATACGCGACGAAGAAGCCGGCGTCGTGTTATTCGATGAAGACGCCTGCGACTCCATCATCAGCAGCACCAAAAAATATTGGGTCCGGTTCAAGCTCGAAGTGTTGCGCGACCGTGAGCTGGTATTCGAGCATAGCTTCGATCCGCGCGGCAAAACCGTCTACTTCCGTTTGCCCGAAGGCACACTGGGCGACAGCATCGCCTGGTTTCCGTATGTGGATGCGTTTCGGCGCAAGCATGGCTGCCATGTGGTACTTTCGATGGCGCCGGGCATCTGGTCGCTGTTCGAGCACGCGTACCCCGAGCTGGAATATATCGAGGCCAAAGACGAAGCCGCGCGCCGCAAGGGCTTCTACGCGAGCTACTATCTCGGCATCTTTTTCCCTTGCGCCGATCGTTCGCATCAACCCACCGATTTCCGGGTCAGCGGGCTGCAAAAGACCATACCTTTTCTGCTCGGCCTGCCGCCCACGGAATTGCGTCCACGGATTGCCTTGCGCAGCGATGCCGCGCGGCGCATTGCGCAGCCATATGTCTGTATCGCCACGCACGCATCGGCGCAAAGCAAGCATTGGAATCATCCCTTGGGCTGGATCAAGACGGTCGAACATCTGAGAAGTCTCGGCTACCGGGTGCTCTGCGTGGATAAGCAGCAGGTGAATGGTTATGGCCTGTTATGGAACGCCATTCCCAACGGCGCCGAAGATTTTACCGGCGACCTGCCGTTGCTTGAGCGGGCCGAGCTGATCAAACACGCCGATTTTTTCGTGGGCTTGTCCAGCGGCTTGTCCTGGCTGGCCTGGGCGGTGGGCACGCCGGTGGTGATGATCAGCGGCTTCACGCACCCTTTCAACGAGTTCGAGACTCCCTACCGGGTAATCAATTTCCATGCGTGCAACAGCTGCTGGAACGATACGACCGTCGAGTTCGATCATAAGGACTACATGTGGTGTCCACGCCACAAAGGCACCGACCGTCAGTTCGAATGCTCGCGGCTGATCACGCCCGCCCAGGTATGCGCCGTCATAGACCGCCTGATCGAGGAGTATTGCCTGCGCGCACCGGCGCCAGACCGCACGAGCGCCGCCGTCACTGCGCTTGAAGTGGCCCGCGAACACCTGGTGGCTCAGCCGCCTGCCGACCGGTGATACCAGCATGAGCACAGACGCGGCGCTGGACGTGTGCCCACCGTACACACTGCTACGCACTCGTCATGGGCCCATGCTCGTCAACGGCAACGACACAGTGGTAGGACGATCGCTGCTGCACTACGGAGAATATGGCGAGCCTGTGCTTGAGCTTTTGGCTGCGTTGCCGTTGGGGAAGGGCGACATTGTGGAAGTGGGCGCTCACAGCGGCATATTGACCGTCGCGTTGGCCGCCGCCGCTCCACCAGGTACGCTGCTCACGGCCTTCGAGCCGCAGCGCTTTCTGTTCCAGAACCTGTGTGCCAACCTTGCCCTCAATGGCATCCGCAATGTCGACGCGATGCCGTGGGCGTGCTGCGCGCAATCGCAAATGCTCAGCTTCGCGGCGCCGAACTATCACCAACCAGGTGATTTCGGCGCTATCGAGATGCAGACCGGTAGCCGTCCGGCGGCCGAATCCGTTGCGGCTGTGCGGCTCGACGACGCGTTGCCACAGGGGAAGCTGAGCTTGCTTAAGGTCAGTGTAGGTAGCATGGCGCTCGACGTGTTGCATGGCGCGGCGAAGCTGATCGGCGCCCACCGGCCCTTGCTCTATTTCGATGCCGATGTGGGCGAGTCGCGGCCGCAGTTGTTCGAGTGGCTGCTGGCGCAGAGGTACCGGCTGTGGTGGCACGAGGTGCCGCTGCACCAGGAGGATAACTATTTCAAGGCGAGCGAAGATATTTTCTGTGAGCGGCAAGGCGACACCGATGCCACGCTGGTCATGATCAATGTATTGGCTGCGCCTAGTGAGGCAGGATTCGAAGTACGGCATTTGCAGCCGGTGCGCGGGAAACATGATGCCGGGCCGGATTGACGAGCACTTTACTGGGGAAAGTTCACCGGCCGTACTGCATTCGACGCATTTCGCAGCCACGCATCACCCGCTGGACTTCGGCCGCTCACCTTCATCCGCCCGCCGTCATCTGCTCACGGTTACCAATTCGCGGTCACCACGTATAACGCAGACCGGCATTGATCGACCAGGGCATTGCGTAGTTGGAGCCGCGCGCATAGCCCACTTCGCCGTAGAACTGCAACTGCTTGCGGTATCGTGCCGTGGCGCCGATAGAAGCCACGCCATAGGTGGTGCGTGTGGTCACGTCGAACGGCGAGCCGGCCACCACGACAGCGTTGTCACCGCTGAACTGTCGCACCGCCGACAGGCGCATATACGGCTCCACAAAGTCCTCGTCGGACAGCGCAATCCTTTTGCCGAACGACACGCCCACCCGCCCTAACTGCGCCGTGGCGGCCTCGACATTGACGGGCAAACCCGTGTTTGTCGTGTAGGAGGCTGCGCCGCCGTGTGTCAAAGTCCATTCGGCCTGTGGCTCGACAAACCAGCCCTGATTGAATGTGAAGCGCCGCCCCCCTTCGAACGACACCGTATACCCACTCAGGTTATACGCTGCCGAGACAGGGATGCCCTCGCCGGTGACCGAGCTCACATGCTGGTCGAGCGCGTTGTACTTCGCTGTGGTGCTGGCGTACCACCCGGCGTCGTTCAGCCATAGCCCGTAGACACCGATATTCCATTGCGTGGCGTTGCCCGTGCCGCTTGCGCCCATGTCGAGGCTGGCATAGCCGGCACCTGCGGTGAAGCCGACAATCCAGTCGCCGTTATCGGTGCGTATGCGATGGTCGATGCCGGCTTGCATACCGCCTTCATCTATTTTGACGCCAGGGTCGAATAGGTGGCGCTCGTCACCATAGCCTCGGGCCCACGCGCCGTCATTGCCCGTTGAGCTGCGCAAATCGCCGAAGCGCTTTTGCACCTGCTGGAGTTGGTCGTACCATATGGCGCCCGCCGCTTTGGCCGCGGCCACCACGGTTTGTGTGGTGTCGGTGGGCACCAAGCCGTTGGTGCCGCCTATGCCGTCGTCGGCGCTGTCGCCCCCCCCACCACCGCCTCCGCCGTCACCACCTGGGGTGCCACCCGAGCCGCCGCCAATGTTCGTGCCGCCCCCCGATCCCGGTGTAGCAGGCTCTTCCGTCTTGGCGGCCAGAAAGTATTGATTGCCATCTTTGACCAGGCCATATTGGAACGCGCCGACATCGACGTATCGCCCATTCAGCGTGGCCTGTGTCGTAGTGGCGGGGTCGGTGGTAATCAGCAGCAAGCGCTGCGTTGGATCGGCGTCGGTCGTGCTGTAGTCACGCACGGTCACGCCCACCAAGCCCTGCCCATTTTGGAGGTTGAGTTTGTCGCCATCCTGCGCTGTGAATTCAGTGGCAAAAGCAACCGTTCCACTACCGCTCAGGCCGTTCACCGTAACCTGGTTGAAACTGGCCGGTTTGACCGCGCCGGCGTCGGGGTCGTTGAGCCACAAGGTACCGCCATTGAATATCAGGTTGCTCAAACTCACGCCCGTCTGGCGAGCGGCAGCACTACCGCCGACGTTGATCAGTGTGCCCGACACAAGCGCTGCGGCCAAGATCACCTGCAGGCCACCGAGATCGATTTCGGTGTTGGTAGCCACACCTCCTGCGCTGACGTTCTGGATGCTGCCCTCGCCGACATCGCTGTGAATCGCGGTCGCACCGGCCGTGACATTTTGGATGCCGCCGCTGACCACATGCGTATCGGTAACGGTGCCGCCGGAGTTGATCAACTGGATGCCACCGCCATAAAGCGTGGTGTCATTTGCGTTGGCTCCCGCCGCCACAGTTTGAGTGCCCGCGGACGATATCGTCGCCGCGATCGCAAGACCGCCGCTAGCAATGGCTTGCATGGTTCCGGGATTGATGAGCGTCTGGATGGCCGTGGCGCCGTCGGGCACATTTTGACTACCGCCCGACACCAGTGTTGTCGCTACGACACTGGCGCCCGAATTGATCTGCTGGAATACGAAACCGCCATACAGTGTAGTTCCAGACACCACCGCGCCCGCGGAGACGATCTGGGTTCCGGCGCTGAACACGTTATCGAAGGCAGTGCCTGCGCTGTTGACGAACTGCTCTGCGGAATTACCGGTGAAATCGTTACCGATGGCACGGCCACCGCTACTGATGAATTGCAAGCCGGCGGTCTTGACCGTGGTTTGAAACGCTTCTCCTCCTGAATTGATATTTTGCCTCCCACCACTAGAGACGGTGGTTTGAATAGCTTTTGCGCCTGAATTGATAATTTGATCCCCAACAATAAGTGTCGTATTGCTGGCAATCGCACCGACGTTAAGCTGTTGCAGGGCGCTTATCCCCACGGTTGTGTTGAGACTTAAGCCGCCCGACGACACGATCTGCTGACCGGCGACCAAGGCGCCCACCGCTCGCCCGCCATCGAAAATGTTTTGCGTGCCAGCCACGGCGGTATTTTCGGCGTACCCGCCGCTGATGTTTTGTACACCACCGATGGAAACGAAGGCACTGGTCGCAATACCACCGCTGAATATATTTTGCGTCCCACCGTTAGAAATAACGGTAGACAGAGCCGTACCCCCGCTATTGACATTCTGGAGTCCACCAAAGAAGATTTGGTCAGAAGATGACGTCTCACCCGCATCGACGTTATCTATTTGCCCATCCCCTATATTGGCCGCGTAGGCCGAGGGGGCTATGAGAGACATGATTACGGCTGCCGCGCCTGCCAAAACGCAGGCAACTGCCGCTTTGTTCTGTGGAGCCGCGGGGAGGGGCCGCGAAGAAGAAGCATGGCCAGCCATACCGGCAACAACAGTGTGATCTTCCATCAAAGCCTCCTGCAAGAGCTAAACGACAGCAATACGGTTTCTGCACCCACCTGTGCGCGAAAACTGCGCGTTTGCGCGACACCTTCTTTACGAGAATACGCACTCGCGCGATCTGGCTTTCCACGATTTCACCCGCACCCCGTCTTTCATCGCCTACCGTTCATACTTCGATGTCGATCATCCCGGATACCGATAATTTAGCTGCATCCAAAAGAACAAAAATATCGACTATCTCACATAAACCTCGTTAACTTCGCATAACTAATTAATCTAACTGACCGACCATTATCTCGTATATTGCGATGCACGGATAAGATGCGCCGCAGACGAAGTCGATGCGGCCATGGCATTGCGCATAAGCATTAAAACTAAAACTTCCGGACAGATACTGCAGGCAACCCGCACCAAACCTATCCTAAAATTAAATCTTCGTTTTCCTAAACTATACTAATACCGGTTCATACTTATTACAATTTTCTGTACGGAAATTTGCCAATCAGCAACACCGGCTCTGTCATTTCCCGCCCGACGACCGGCTCCATCGGCCATGCACGACAATTCGCCACTGCAGGACTGAATGTTTGAGTAGGCCACCGAAGAAGGATACGCATGACGAAAAATCGCCCTATATCAACCGCGATATTTTTCGTCTGCACAACTTATTGAAATGAGCCATCCAATCCCGAACTAAACCGGGACATCGTCAACCACGTTGAGCTTCAGGCGTAGCAAGCGGCAAGCGGAGCTATCGATACACGTATGATCGCGGTATGCGCAGCGCGTATCCTGCGCTAACTCTCCTGCGTCGTAAAAAACGCAATCATCTCCGCATACAAAGCCTCCGGCGTTTCCTCCGGAATGTAGTGGCCGCACGGCAACGCCCGTCCGCTGACATCGCGCGCCACACTGCGCCACGCGTCAAGCGCATCGAAGCATTGCTCGATTACTCCATATTCGCCCCACAGCACGCGCAGCGGGCACGCCACTTTGCGACCACGCTCCCGGTCATCGCGGTCATGTTCGAGGTCTATGGTCGCGGCAGCCCGGTAATCCTCACAGATCCCATGGATGGTATCGGGATTGGCAAACGCGGCTTTGTACGCAGCCAGTGCCTCAGGCGCAAACACGCCCAGCCCCGCATGACGGCTGCCCATTACGCGCTCCACATACGCATTGGGATTGGCCCCCAGCAATTCCTCCGGAAAAGGTGCCGGCTGAATCAGAAAGAACCAATGAAAATACGCGGTGGCAAAGGCGCGATCGGTGTTTTCGTACATGGTCAGCGTCGGCGCAATGTCGAGCAGCATGAGCCGCTCGACCGACGCCGGGTGATCGAGCGCCATCCGATGCGCGACGCGCGCACCGCGATCGTGGGCGCACACCAGGAATTGATCGAAGCCGAAATGGCGCATCACGGCGACCTGGTCCGCTGCCATCTCGCGCTTGCTGTAAAGCGCATGTGCGACGTCTTCGCTGTCGTTACCGCCATCCGCCACAGCGCGCGGTTTGGAAGACGCGCCGTAACCGCGCAAATCGGTGGCGATCACGGTAAAGTGTTCTGCCAGCCGCGGCGCCAGCAGATGCCAGATCATGTGGGTCTGAGGATGGCCGTGCAGCAGTAGCAGTGCCGGGCCGGTTCCGCCCTTGAGCCCATGAATGCGCGCGCCGCCAGTATCGACTTGAAAGTGCGAGAATTTTTCAAACGCCATGATGGGTGCGCCCTATTTTTGAGACTTAATTGTAGGCGGGTGCCGCGCCTCGTGCACCGAGACAAAGCACGAATTGCGCGTTTTTAGCGGAATCAGAATGTTTATTCAAATTTGCCCGCCACGAGCGAGCGCCCAGAGCCTCTATAATCGAACGATCGTTCGTATTTCAGGAGAGTCCCCGTATGGCCCTGCCTAAGGTTTTGCAACACCTCGCGCTGCCGGTCGTGGCGTCGCCGATGTTCATCGTCAGTTACCCCGAGCTTGTGCTCGCTCAATGCAAGGCGGGGATCGTCGGTTCATTCCCGGCGCTTAACGCGCGACCAGCGGAAATGCTCGGCGACTGGCTTACCCAGATCGAAGAAAACTTGGCCGCGCATCGCGCCCAGCACCCCGATGCCATCGTCGGACCGCTGGCGGTGAACCAGATCGTGCATGCGTCGAACGCGCGCCTGGAGCACGATATCAAGGTGTGCGTCGAACACAAGGTGCCGATCTTCATCACCAGCTTGCGCGCGCCGCCGAAAGAAATGGTGGACGCCGTACATAGCTACGGCGGCATCGTCTTGCATGACGTGATTTCGATCCGGCATGCGGAGAGGGCGCTCGAAGCTGGCGTGGACGGACTGATTCTCGTTGCCGCGGGGGCCGGCGGTCATGCCGGCATGTTGTCGCCGTTCGCTCTGGTCGGCGAAGTGCGCCGCATGTTCGATGGCGCCATTGTTTTGTCGGGCGCCATCGCCAATGGCGGTTCGATTCTGGCAGCTCAGGCGATGGGCGCCGATCTGGCTTACATGGGCACGCGCTTCATCGCCACGCGCGAGGCGCACGCCACGGATAGCTACAAGAAGGCGATCGTCGACGCGCAGGCGGCCGACATCATCTATACCAACCTGTTCACAGGCGTGCATGGCAATTACATACGCGAGAGTATTGTCGCCGCTGGACTGGATCCGAATAACCTGCCCGATTCCAGCAAGCATGCGATGAATTTCAGCGACGGTTCGAGTGCCAAGGCCTGGAAAGACGTATGGGGCGCAGGACAAGGCGTCGGCCTGACCAACGATGTGCCCAGCGTGGCGGAATTGGTCGAGCGATTGAAAGATGAGTACGAGGCGGCGCGACAAAGATTGATCGCGCGTTAAAGAGGTTATGGCTCGTGATTATCGCTCGTGCGGGAAGTGTGAACCGGCAACTGCCCCGCCCGTAGGTGAGGCGCCGCAAGCAAGCGCTTCAAATCTCCGATGGGTCTGTACGCGAGCCGCGAGCGCCGCGCTTAGTTGCTGTAGAGATTCGGAGAGTAGGTCTGCGGCGTACGCGTCAGCTCTGCCGGACTCGTTTCCGGCTGACCATGGCCCGACCGTTCGGCGCTGTAACGGGCGATATCTGCCCGCAGCGAGCCCGCGCGCACGGGCCCGGTGTCCAGCGGCGGGCGGAACGCCGTGACGCTGCCCACACTGAGTGGTGTGCTCGGTGTCGCGGAATTCACTGACGCACTGGCGGCAAGACCGGCAGACGCCTCCCGAATACTGGCTCGCCCAGCAGGCTGTGCCGAACCGGCGTGCAAGCCGTAGCCCAAGCCGGTGCCATGCTTCGTCGGCAGCGGTGCCTGCGGTTTCAGGCCCGGCGTCCAGCCAGTTTGAGGCCGTACCGAAAGGCCCCCCTGCCCGCGTGTCTTATCGCCGGGTGCGATGCTACTGACAACGGGAGGTTTGGCAGAACTTGCCTGGGGCCGAGATGTTTGCGTCGACGCTGCGTCGTCTTTGGCCACCGCACAAGTCCCGAGTAGCAGGGCGCCCCCTAGTGCCAGGGAAGCAGCAACTGCCGCGTAGAGAGGGATGCGCTTAACCATCATGGTTCGTCGTTTGGTCGGGTGCGCCAGCGTTTTCCCTGTGGAAAAACGTTTAAGAGCGCGATGACCTTAATTTAGAGCGGCCGGCCTCCAATGTCGAGTCACAAAGTGTTAGTCGGGCGGAAGGGATGTAACACCCTGTAACCTATTGACCCATAAGCATAAATTGTCGCTGACGAGCCCAACATGGAGCGGTCGTCAAACAATTTATGCAATCGTCACATCAATACTAAATTTAAATGAATTTGTTTTTCCAATTCAAATTCGCGGAAAATAAGGGTTTTCCCGCTATATCGCACGCGCATATGGCTCACCCAAGTTTGAACCGACACCATGGCCCGCCCCAAGCTTTTACCCGATAACTTCACCCTTTGCCTGCTCGCAACCGTCGCAACCGCCAGTCTGCTACCTTCCCGTGGCGAAACCGCCGTGGCGTTCGACTGGGTTACCAATTTCGCCATCGGCCTGCTGTTTTTCCTGCACGGCGCCAAGCTCTCGCGGGAAGCCGCGCTGGCTGGAGCCACCCACTGGCGCCTGCATCTACTGGTCCTGCTCTGTACCTTCGGCATGTTTCCGCTGCTGGGTCTCGTGCTCAAGCCGCTGCTGCTGCCGCTCGTGACCCCGGCGCTCTATGCCGGCGTGTTGTTCCTGTGCACGCTGCCCTCGACCGTACAGTCGTCGATCGCGTTTACCTCGATGGCCAAGGGCAACGTGCCAGCGGCCGTATGCTCTGCATCGGCGTCCAGCCTGCTGGGGATTTTCATAACCCCGGTACTGGCCAGCGTTGTGGTGTCGTCCAATACCGCGGGCGGCATTTCGCTACATACCATTTGGGGCATCGTGCTGCAATTGCTGGTGCCGTTCGTAGCCGGGCAATTGGCCCGCCCGCTAATCGGGAAATGGGTCGCACGACATCGCTCGTTCCTGCGTTACGTCGACCAAGGTTCGATCCTGCTCGTGGTGTACACGGCGTTCAGCGAAGCCGTCAACGAGGGCATCTGGCGTCAGACGCCATTGCTCGCGCTGTGCGGTGTGCTGGTCGTATGCGGCGTGGTGCTGGGCCTGGCACTGGGCATTACCTATTTCACCGCAAGACGACTCGGCTTTGACCGAGCAGATCAAATCACGATTATTTTTTGTGGTTCGAAGAAAAGCCTGGCTTCGGGCATCCCGATGGCCAAGGTATTGTTCGCAGGTCATGCGCTCGGCGCAGCCGTTTTGCCCTTGATGCTGTTTCATCAAATGCAATTGATGGTTTGCGCAGTACTGGCACAGCGCTGGGGGGCCCGTCCCGAAACCGAAAGCACCCAGGTCGTTACCGAGGGGTAGGACGCTTTGAATGCGCTTGTAAAATGTGGCCTTCTCCATTTTTTCATTCGAATGAGATTCAGTATTCGCCATGAGCGCGCGACTCTAAAATCTTGCGACAGATTATCGTGACCGAAATAAAATGCAGCGCTCGGGCGGCACTGATGAATTCAAACGCAAGACTTATTACAGCGAGCACGCAAACAAATAAATCGGCGATTGTTTTCGATAGAAAAATATCGCACCGAAGTTAAAATTTTCTTTCGCATACTGGCAGATTCGAAGCGATAATCACTCGCCTGGGGCTAAGCGCATTCGCGGTATCGTTTATCGGCGATACCGGCCACGTTACGTCACCCTGTGACGCGAAAACCCCGATTTTGTCGAGACCATCATGGCATTAGTCGGGGATGTGAAAAACGAGCAGCGCGGCCACGAAATGCCCGATGACGCCGGCTCGTTCAACGAATATGTCTCGCGGCGCCTGGGCTCTTTCATGCGGGTGCAATTGGTCGCCGGTATGATCGTCTATTGCGTGGCCATTCTCGGCCACTTGGTCATCGAACTGCCCAATGTATCGTATTGGCTCATTGCCGCCCCCGTCTGCGCGATGCTGCTGCTCACGCTCGCAACCTGGCGCAGCCACTCCAGCATCGTCCTGGGCGCCGCGTGTGTATTGTATGTGGCGTGCGCGGAAAGCGGCGTCGTCATCAATGCGCTGAGCTGGACCGACGGCGTGAAAATGGGTTTGCCGTTTTTTGTCTTGATCCCCATGGTCGCATCGGTGGTGCTGGCGCAGGGTTGGGATTTCGCCTTGGCCAGTGCAATTGCGTCGATTTCGCCGCTGGTATTGATAGCGGTGCATTCGGATTCGTCAGCCCTGCGGATCTACTACGCGCTATATATGTTGATTGCGATCTCGATGAGCATCGTGACCAATATTTTCGCAGTACGCATTTATCGCAAGAATTATCGATTTGAACGTCAATTGCGTGCTTTTGCCGATATCGACGAGTTAACTCAACTACCCCGACGGCGCCGCGTTATTGAATTGGCGAAACGCATTTTGCACCGTTGTGAGCGGGCCGACTTGCCAGTCTGCGTTTTATATCTTGATGCGGATCGCTTCAAGTCGATTAACGATTTATTTGGTCACGATGCCGGCGATCGCGCATTGGCGATAATCGCCACCCGAATTCTGGAAGCGGTACGCCCCGCCGACATCGCGGGGCGTTTCGGCGGCGAGGAATTCATTATCTTTCTGCCCGGCGCCGACCTGCACGTGGCCACCAAAATCGCCGAGCGAATACGCAAGCGCATCGAAACCATCAACGATTTTGAGGCGTCGCTCACCGTGAGCATCGGCGTGGCGCAGCATATGAAAGACCAGGACATCCACCACGTGATTCAGGCGGCCGATGGCGCCCTATTGCATGCAAAACGCACAGGCCGCAACCGCGTCACGGTTGCAGACGCCTCGCTGCGCGTGCACGGGCTTCCCGCCACCCGGACCGACCACGCGGCCGAAAACGGCGCGCAAAACGATCTGAACTGTAACGGCGCCTGATTCGACGGTGGTCCGCTCGCGCTGGCCTGCCCGCGCTCGTACCTCGCGGTTGTCAGCCATGATCCCCGGGAACGTGTTCCCGGCGCCGACCTACGCAAATCCCCGTAAACGTGCATAATTCCTGCCCACCGGCGCAGCCTGCGCTCCCGCACGGTAGTGGTTTTCTCGGTGATGCTGTCGGTATCGTGATAAAAGTGATGGAAAATCGACTATGCAAACGCACTCGCAGACGCGCTTGCGGGCGCGCTCGCGCGATGACCGAGCGATACGCCGCCCGCTGCATTTTTAGCGATTTGTACTTTGGAGCAGACCTATGACCGATAAGAGCCAACCACCGGGCAGCACGCACCCCGGCCACGATCACGACCAGGGCCAGCACGACGCAGACCACGGCTTCAGCGAAGTCGATTGGCAGAGGTTTTTACTGAGCCTGGGCGAAGATCCGAATCGTCCGGGGCTGCGTGAAACACCGACGCGCGTGTCCCGCGCATGGAAGCACTGGACCTCCGGTTATGCACAGGATCCGACCGAAATTCTCAAGGTCTTCGAAGACGGCGCCGAGCAGTATAACGAGCTGATCGTGGTGCGCGGCATCCCTGTGTATAGCCATTGCGAGCATCATTTGGCGCCGTTCTTCGGCACTGCGACAGTGGGCTACGTGCCGGAGGGGAAAATTGTCGGCCTCTCGAAGCTGACCCGGCTGGTCGAGTGCTTTTCGCGCCGCCTGCAAGTGCAGGAGCGGCTCACGAGCCAGGTCGCCGAAACACTGCTGCGCGAGCTGCAGCCCAAGGCCGTCGGCGTTGTCATTCGTTGCCGGCACTTATGCATGGAAAGCCGCGGAATTCGCACACCGGGCGAAGAAACCATCACCTCGGCCATGCTCGGCGAGCTGCAGACCAATCTGGGTATGCGTTCCGAGTTACTGGCGCTGGGTCGGGAAAAATGAATGACTACTGGTTGCACCATGCCGGTCCCCATCGAAGCCTGCAACCAGTAGTCGATCAGGCGCGCGTTTTCTGCGTCATCGCGCGTGTTTGCACCTGCTGGCGCCAGCCAGCACCATGCAAGGGCCATCGAGGCAGCACATGGCTTCGCGCTGCGCCAGATTCATGCCAGCGGACATATCGATGTTTTCGGTGAAAACCGCCTATGCAGGACGCATCGTCGTGAGCCCCGATGTCAATCCCGGATCTGGTTGTCGCCAACCCGTTTGAGCAGCTTGTCGCTCGTGCAGCCAAGGCTCCAACTGCGCGTCGAGCATTGCGCGCAGCCGCCTCGCTATGCCCGCGTTTTTGCAGTAGTTGCAAGACCCCATAAGTAGCTAGAACTGAAATCGGTCGGACCAAAAGCAGTTGCGCGCGCTCGTGACGGGATTTGTGTCGTCGGCGCACCGTCGTCAAGTGTGCAATGCATGTAGATGGCGCTAGGCGATTGTCCTATTGCAGGGCACGCGCGTAGATGGTCCCATACGATCGTCTTATTATGGGCGTCTCATCCAACCGATATTCACCGCAATCACCATGTACATAGTTCACCTGAACTACACCTGCCCCGCCGAAGTCGATACGCACCTCGAGGCGCACCGTGCGTGGCTCGACCGGCATTACGCCTGCGCTGCATTTCTCGCATCCGGCCCCAAGACGCCGCGCACCGGCGGCGTGATTCTCGTGCGCGCGATGCTGCGCAGCCAACTCAATGCGCTGCTGGCGCAAGATCCGTTCGCGCAGGCTGGAGTGGCAGACTACGAAGTCGTCGAATTCACACCAAACAAGCAACATCCGACGCTCGCCGCGACCGGTCTGCTCGATACTCCGCTCACCTAGATGGGGCGTTCCGGCGCCGATAGCTGCGACAGCACCGCCCTACGTGTCGCAACAGGCACTTGGCCGAACGGCTAGCAACAGGGTGGGAACCACGCCCGCAGCGCTGCGCGCATTAACGCTGTAGGCTTTGATGATTGCCGTGATGGATAGTATCCGCTTGGGGTAGAAGCGCGGACTGCGGCATGCAGATGTTTTGCTCTGCATGCTCCATGTGGGGGCACTGCTCGTTATCGGTATCGCGTACACCGGACAAGGAGACCCATCTTGTTGACTTCGGCCCCCCGCTTCCTAACGGCGTGCCTTCTCGCCGCCACCGTCATGGCCCCGGCCTGCGCACTCGCCGCCCCTTTGGCCGCTACCGTCGATGCCGAGTCCGCTCCGGCGGCTGCGCCTGCTGCATCGCCTGCGGCCCTCAATCCTGCTGCCACGACCGCCGCCTGCCGGTCATCGTCGATCGCTCCTAGCGATCTGCTGGCGTGCTACTTAGCCGAACAAGCCGCCTCCCCCGTTGCATTCAATGCCTCCGGCACGACCTCGATCGATGGCGTGGTGCAGCATCGATATACGATGATCTCTCAATCATGGTCGCCCGAGCATCAGGTGACGCCTGCGATTTGGAAGCATCGAGTCGACACCTACGTTCCGGCGCGGCCACTTAAAGGTCATGCGCTGCTGGTGATCAATGACGGCATCAACCATGGCACGGCGAAAGACCCGGCTGCGGCGGCTGGTGATTTCGCCCCCGCGGTTCTGGCAACTATCGCTCGCGCCAGCCGGACCATTGTCGTTTCGGTTAGCGACACGCCCAATCAGTACCTGACGTTCAGCGACGACCACAAGCCACGCGCCGAAGATGACGCCATCGCGCATAGTTGGAGCCTTTACCTGGATGGGCCTGCTTCGGCGCGGGCTTCCGTCGCTACTTCCACAGATACGTCCGCCTCTAGTTCCGCCGCCGCTTCTGTCGCCGGGCCAGATCCGCAAGCCGATGCGCGTCAATATATATCGCTATATGTGCCGATGACGCAGACTGTCGTCAAGGCGATGGACTTAGCCCAGCAGGTGTTGAAGCCGTGGGACGTCCAGGGGTTTGTCGTGACAGGGGTATCGAAGAGCGGCTGGGATAG
>Ga0265338_10000336_pt1 | contig 85530 bp, 72 predicted proteins | sample 42126metaG_FD_193579 | JGI IMG/M metagenome (GOLD analysis project Ga0265338, IMG submission 193579) | Rhizosphere microbial communities from Carex aquatilis grown in University of Washington, Seatle, WA, United States - 4-21-26 metaG | ecosystem: Host-associated > Plants > Roots > Rhizosphere...
TGGCGACGTATTCCGCGCCGGACAAAAAACGGTTGTCCTCATAGGCATATAAATCATCATCTTGATTCCACGCCATCTCGCAAAACGCGCCGAGCAGCGCAATGCCCAGCGTGTTGTGGCCCTGATCGCGACCGCTTTCCTGCCATTGCCCAAGATGATCGGGATGAATGCAAATCACTGCCTGCTCAATCGAGCCATTGCCGGCGCCATGTTTGAAGTAATCCACCGCCTCGCCGTAGAGGTTGCGTTGGTCGCATAGCACGCCGATGGCGAGAACGGAATCCATGTTGCAGGCATCCCAGTTTGCCCAGTAATGGTCAATCTTTGCGCCGTTGTGGTGCGCGAGGAAGTCGTGATTCATGGGATAGAAAACTTCGAGCATCATCTTCTGGAAACGCTGAAAATCGGCTCCTTGCCAGCCTGGATAATCACGCATGAGCTCCGCCGCATTTGCGAATTGGTAGCCGTAAATGCCGGCGGCTAGATACTTGTCGGCACTGCCGTCGATGTGTTTCAGAGTGGACGACCATGCGTTCATGATTGCCACAGCTTTTCCCGCGTAAGCTTCATCGCCAGAAATACGCCAGCGCAACGCACACGCGTATGCCGCAGCGATGTCATTATACAAGGCAGGATAGTTCTGCGGGTTGCCGGTGTTGTCTCCCCGCCAGACCGTTTCCGCCGGATGCGGCGTCCACTTCAACGAACAATGAGGATTCGCCAAAAGTTTTTCCCATCCGGATTCCCATGGCTCTTGGTGGGCACTGACCTTGGCCTGAATCCGCTCGAAATCTTCGTTGCGATGCAATAAGCCGGGATGGACAAAAGATTCGTTGGCATGCGCGCTCAGCAGCCCCAACAAAACGAAAAAGAGAACGCCAGTTCTCATCGCGCGTTTTTACGCCTTCGAGTAAACCTCTGCACCCTTTTCCACGAACTCCTTGGACTTTTCTTCCATGCCCTTCCTCAATGCCTCTTCCTCGGCAATCCCCTGCTCCGCTGCGTACTTCCGCACATCTTCCGTAATCTTCATCGAACAGAAATGCGGGCCGCACATGGAGCAGAAGTGCGCGGTCTTGGCGCCGTCCTGCGGCAGGGTTTCGTCGTGGAACTCGCGGGCGGTCACGGGGTCGAGGCTCAGGTTGAACTGGTCTTCCCAGCGGAACTCGAAGCGGGCCTTGCTCAGTGCGTTGTCGCGGTATTGTGCGCCGGGATGGCCCTTGGCCAGGTCGGCGGCGTGCGCGGCAATTTTGTAGGCGATGACGCCGTCTTTCACGTCTTTCTTGTCCGGCAGGCCGAGGTGTTCCTTGGGCGTGACGTAACAGAGCATCGCGCAGCCGTACCAGCCAATCATCGCCGCGCCGATGCCGCTGGTGATGTGGTCGTACCCGGGCGCGATATCGGTCGTGAGCGGCCCGAGCGTGTAGAACGGCGCTTCGTGACACCACTCGAGCTGCTTGGCCATGTTTTCCTCGATCATGTGCATCGGCACGTGGCCGGGGCCTTCGTTCATGACCTGCACGCCCTTGGCCCAGGCGCGCGTGGTGAGATCGCCCTGCACCTTGAGCTCGCCGAATTGCGCCTCGTCGTTGGCGTCGGCAATTGAGCCGGGACGCAGGCCGTCGCCGATGCTGAAGCTGACGTCGTAGGCGGCCATGATGTCGCAGATATCGTCCCAGTGCGTATAGAGGAAGCTCTCCTGGTGATGCGCGAGGCACCATTTGGCCATGATGCTGCCGCCGCGGCTGACGATGCCGGTCATGCGGTTGGCGGTGAGCGGGATGAATCGCAGCAGCACGCCGGCGTGGACGGTGAAGTAATCCACCCCCTGCTCCGCCTGTTCGATGAGCGTGTCGCGATAGATTTCCCACGTCAGTTCCTCGGCTTTGCCGCCGACTTTTTCCAGTGCCTGGTAAATCGGCACGGTGCCGATGGGCACGGGCGAGTTGCGCAGGATCCATTCGCGCGTGGCGTGGATGTTCTTGCCGGTGGACAGGTCCATGACGGTGTCCGCGCCCCACTTGGTGGCCCAGCGCATTTTCTCAACCTCCTCGTCGATGCTCGACGCCACTGCGGAATTGCCGATGTTGGCATTGATTTTCACGAGGAAGTTGCGGCCGATGATCATCGGCTCCAGCTCCGGATGATTGACGTTGGCCGGGATGATGGCGCGGCCGGCGGCGACCTCGGAACGGACGAATTCGGGTGTTATCTCCTTTGGAATCCTTTGCGGAAAACGCGTGAAGACGGATGGGACGTACGGGGAAGGTGGGACGGATTGGGCGCTACCGGCGTGCTGTTTGTCGAGGTGGTTGCGAACGTTGTCCTTGGCCAGGTCGGCCATCTTCGCGCGGCCCATATTCTCACGGATGGCGATGAATTCCATCTCCGGCGTGATGATGCCGGCGCGGGCGTAGGCGAGCTGGGTGACGACTTTGCCCGCCTTGGCGCGCAGCGGCCGGCGGCGCCGGTCTCGCATTGCGGGACCGGGAAATTCCACAAGCCGGTTTTTCTCGGCTGCGCTGGCGAATTCCGCATGTTTGCCGGAAAGATAGCCATTGTCCTGCGGCTTGACCTCACGACCGTCGTGTTCCTCCGCATCGCCACGGGCGCGGATCCATTTCGCGCGCAGGGCCGGCAAACCTTCGCTGGAATTGCCGGTAAAATCCGGGGCCCCCCACGGGCCGGAGCAATCATAGACGCGCACCGGGTCGTTGGGCTCGATGGCACCGGTATAGGATTTGGTGGGCGTGAGTTCGATTTCACGCATGGGCACGCGGACGTCGGGATGAATCTTGCCGGCGACGTAAACGCGCTTGCTGTTGGGCAGCTGTTCGCTGCTATGCCCGTCCTCCGCAGTTTTGCTTCGAGGGTGCGGGGGTTCTTTGCCATTACCGTCCTGGTGTGGGTTCACCTCACCGGCTCCGTTGCTACGGAGGGTGGACGGTTCGAACGACTCTTTGGTTGCGATCATATGTTTGTGACAGGTGGCACGTGTCAGGTGACGAGATCCAAAAGCAGGGAGGGAATCGGCAAATCCCTACGCCAGCATTACCTGGATCAGGTTCCTGGGTCGGCGGCGCTCCCGCGTCGCCCTCTCAGCCTTTGCCTGCGCCGGCGGTCATAGACCGCCGCTAGAGCAGACGGGTTGGCTCCCCGAATAAAGTCAAAGCTAGGCCGCTTCGGGCCCAGCGTCAAGCCCATGAAACACAGCGAGAACCACTTAACAAAAATATTCTGCAACCGAGGCTGGCCAAACCAATTTGGGTTGCGCTATTTTCAAGGCGTTTTGCACCGTGCGCCTGACTGATTGATTTATGCCGGCCCCGAATTCGACCAATCAAAAAACCGCCGATCTCGTCCATGAGGCCGCGATGGAGGAAGTCGCCGCCGTATTGCAGCGGCTGGGCACATCGCTGGCGGGCTTGAGCGAGGAGGAAGCGGCGGCGCGGCTGGAAAAATACGGTCCCAACGAAATTGCGCAGGAAAAGAAGCACACCTGGCTGCACCGGTTCTACGTCGCGGCCGTAAACCCGCTGGTGATTTTGCTGACCATCCTGGCGGTGGTGACCTTTGCGACGGCAGAATCTTCCAGTGATTACATCGGCGGCACGGTGATGCTGGCCATGGTGGTGCTCGGCCTGTCGCTACGGTTCATCCAGGAAACCAAGGCGGACACGGCGGCCGCCAAGCTCAAGGCGATGATCAAAGTCACCGCCACGGCGTTGCGCGACGGCCAGCCGAAGGAAATTCCGCTCAAAGAACTGGTCCCGGGCGACGTGATAAAATTGTCCGCCGGCGACATGATTCCGGGTGACGCCCGGCTGGTGGCTGCCAAGGACCTGTTCATCATCCAGGCCACGCTCACCGGCGAATCGCTGCCGGTGGAGAAATCCGATGCCCGTGATCCGCGCACAAACGTTTCGTCCATCGAGCACACGAACATCTGTTTTCTCGGCACAAGCGTGGAAAGCGGCGCGGCCACAGCGGTCATCATGGCCACCGGCGCGCAGACTTATTTTGGCAAAATGGCCAGCACGCTCGCCGGCCAGCAGACCGACACGGCCTTTGACAAGGGCATCAAGAAATTCACCTGGCTGATGATCCGGTTCATGATGGTGATGGTCCCGGCGGTTTTTCTCATCAATGGCATCACCAAGCACGATTGGAAGGAGGCCTTTTTCTTCGCCCTCGCCGTGGCGGTCGGCCTCACGCCGGAAATGCTGCCGATGATCGTGTCGGTCTGCCTGTCCAAGGGCGCGCTGGCCATGTCGAAAAAGAAGGTCATCGTCAAGAAACTCAATTCCATCCAGAACTTCGGCGCCATGGACGTGCTCTGCACCGACAAGACCGGCACGCTCACCATCGACCATGTCATCCTGGAAATTCATTGCGACGTGTTTAAGAACGAAAGCGAAGCCGTGCTCCGCGATGCCTATCTCCTCAGCCATTTCCAGACCGGCCTGAAAAACGTCCTCGACCGGGCCGTGCTGCGTTACAAGGAATTGCACAAGGAACTCGGCATTGACCAGTACAAGATGGTGGACGAAATCCCGTTCGATTTTTCGCGCCGGATGATGTCGGTGGCCGTGGAAGGTCCGGGCGGCGAACGGCAACTGCTGACGAAGGGCGCGCCGGAGGCGGTGTTTGCCAAATGCACGCAATTTGAGAGCGAAGGGGAAATTTTCCCCATGGAACCGATCCTGGTCGGCAACCTGATCGAGCAGGTGGATTCCCTGAGCGAGGACGGCTTCCGGGTGCTGGCCGTGGCGACAAAAAAACTTGGCGCGCAGGCCGCGTTCACCAAGGCCGACGAAAACGAACTCGTCCTGACCGGCTACCTCGCCTTCCTCGACCCGCCCAAGGATTCCGCCGCCACCGCCATCACGGCGCTCCGCCAGCACGGCGTGACTGTGAAAGTCATCACGGGCGACAACGACCTCGTCACCCGCAAAGTCTGCACCGAGGTCGGCATCAACGCCGAAAAGATCCTGCTCGGCAACCAGGTCGAAACCATGACCGACGCCCAGCTCGCGGAGGCGGTCGCGACCACCGACGTTTTCGCCCGCCAATCCCCCGCGCACAAAAAACGCGTGGTGCAGGCGCTCCAGAAGACAGGCCATGTCGTCGGCTTCATGGGGGACGGCATCAACGATGCGCCCGCGCTGCGCGCCGCTGACGTGGGCATTTCCGTGGACAACGCCGTGGACATCGCCAAGGAATCCGCCGACGTGATATTGCTGGAGAAAAACCTGATGGTGCTCGAAGAAGGCGTGCTGGAAGGCCGCAAGGTGTTTGTGAACATTTTGAAATACATCCGCATGGGCGCGAGTTCCAACTTTGGCAACGTGTTCAGTTTCGTCGGCGGCTGCGCGCTGCTGCCGTTCCTGCCGATGCAGCCGCTGCAGATGCTGCTGAACAACCTGCTCTACGATTTCTCACAGGTGCCGATCCCGACCGACAACGTTGGGCCAAAACTGATTGCCAAGCCGCGGCCCTGGCAGATCGGCGAGATCGCGCGGTTCATGTTTTTCATCGGCCCCATCAGTTCCATCTTTGATTACACCACCTTTGCCCTCATGTGGTTTTATTTCAAATGCAGCGATGTGGTGGTGACTCCGGAACTGGCCGCCAAATTCAAGGATGAAGCGGTCAATCACACCCATGCCGCCGAGCTCTTTCACACCGGCTGGTTCGTGGAATCGCTCATTACCCAGACGCTGATCATCCATGTCATCCGCACCAACCAGATTCCGTTCATCCAGTCGCGCTCCAGCTGGCAGCTTTCGATGACCACGATTTTGATCATGCTCATCGGTGCGGTGCTGCCCTACACGCCGCTGGCCGCACCGCTCGGATTCGTGCCGCTGCCAACAGCGTTCTGGTGGTTTCTACTGGCCACGGTTGCCTGTTACGTCGGCCTGACGCAGGTCATCAAATCGTGGATGGTGCGGAAAGCGTGGATATGAACTGAAGGCATCCGGCCAGCGGGTATTGCCGGGAGCATTGTCCGGGAACCCCCGTCCAATGAGATATGACGCCCAATATGACTCATACTTGTGTCCTGCTGGCCACAGTGGTTGGCTTGCATGCGCCTTCCATTGAAGGGGCAGATATGAAAACGCTTATCAATGGCAACACGGCTTTTGCGCTGGAGCTTTATGGAAAGCTGCGGCCAACCGAAGGCAATCTGGCGCTCTCGCCGTACAGCATTTCGTCGGCGCTGGCGATGACCTGCGCCGGGGCCCGCGGGGAAACCGCCCGGCAGATGGAGCAGACGCTGCATTTTAGCCAAAGCCAGACCGACCTGCATCCCCTGTTCGGCCGGCTCAACTCGGCTTTGCAGGCGGCGCAGGGAGCCAATGAACTCAACATCGCCAATTCACTCTGGCCCCAGGAGAAGTACCCGTTCCGGCCGGAGTTTTTGAACCTGGTCAAGAGCGATTACGGCGCAACCATCACCCCGCTGAATTACGCCGGGCAAGCCGAACAAGCGCGGGGGACGATCAACCAATGGGTGGACGACAAAACGCAGCACAAGATCACCGAAATCATCGGGCCGAACGTACTCACTGATCTGACGCGGCTGGTACTGGTCAACGCAATCTATTTCAAAGGCACCTGGGCGACGCCCTTTCCCGAATCGGCGACGCAGCCCGACCAATTCTTCGCCACGCCGGACCGAACCGTTACCGCGCCGCTCATGCACAAGCAGGGCAAATTCAGCTGCGGCGAAAACGACCAGTTGCAACTGATTGCCCTGCCGTACGTGGGACGGCAGTTGGAGATGCTCGTGTTGCTGCCGCGCAGCCGCGATGGAATCGGGCAACTGGAAAGGCGGCTCACGGCCGCCAACCTGTCCGCCTGGATAGCGGGGATGCGGAATCAGGAGGTCGACGTGGCGCTGCCGAAGTTCAAAATGTCGAGCGGCTTCAGGTTGGAGCAGTCGCTGGCGGCATTGGGAATGAAAGACGCCTTCGACGCGAACCAGGCTGATTTTTCCGGCATGGACGGCAATCGCCACTGGCTGTCCATCAGCGCCGTGCTGCACAAGGCATTCGTCGATGTGAATGAAAAAGGAACGGAAGCCGCCGCGGCGACTGCCGTGGTGATGGTTGGGCGCGCTGTGGCGCGCCCGGTGGAACCCCCGAAGGTGTTCCGCGCCGATCACCCGTTCCTTTTCCTGATCCGCGACTCGGGGACCGGCTCCATCCTTTTCATGGGGCGTGTCGCCCAGCCGGGGACATAACAGCCGGTTCAACAAGCCGGAGCCGACGTCAGGAGACTTGAACCAAAGCCAGTTTTCAACGGGATTTGAGCCTCGTCACCTCGGCTCCTACTCGAAAACGAGTTCTTGAACGGGCGATTAAGCGATCATCGACGGTTCGCTGCCAACCCGCCCCAAGACCAGGGGCAGGCTGGAGGACGGTCAGAAAGCCACCCAGGTAATCAACCATCCGGTTCCCAAGGAATAATCTAAAGTAATTTCCATTCCGTCCGATAGCGAGAAGCGCCAAGCTGCCCAGGAAAGCCCCGGCTGAGGCTCGCGCGCCGCGGTCAGAATGTTCTTCCTCTTCAGTTATTCCTGTTCCTGCCGATAAACGATGAGGTAACCATGCGCCATTGCACCGGACCATCGATAAAGAACCAGAATATACATCGGATTTGTGCCGGGGAAGCGGTCCTCGTTTTGCCGCCATTCATTTAAATCTCATCATGCCACAGAAATGATAACTGACCGGAACCAACCATGAATCATCAGGAACGTCTCACCCAATTGGTTGTCTCGCTCGGCCGTGAAATCGGCCTGGCCCAGGCCGGCTCCAGCCAGGGCCAGTTCCCCATCCTGGATCTGCTCGGAAATCTTCGCGATGAGGCTGCCGGCAAGCCGGAGCTGAACGAGCAGCACCACATTTGCGCCGAAGCCTGGGAGCGGATGGTTAAAATCGTGGAATCGGGAAAACCTTTCGCGAAGGAGGACATTCAATGGTTGCAGGATTTGTTTGCGCGCGTCGGGGCTCCCGGTGATGGGCCCAAACCCCTTGCCGCTTCGGCGGCATCGAACCCGGGGGCATCCAGCCCCCCACCCGTCATCGCCCCGGCAACCGAAGCCATTGCCAGCGACAGCAACGAAGAACCGACACTGAAATTGGACATTGCCGGGGACGGCGACTTGCTGCGCGAGTTTATCACGGAATCTCGCGAACATCTGGACAACATCGAGCAGGGTGTTCTGGTGCTGGAAAACCAACCGATGGACGCAGAAACGTTGAACACGATTTTTCGCGCGTTTCATACGTTCAAAGGCGGCGCCGGCTTCCTCAACCTCCTGCCCATCAACAAGCTGGCGCACGTTTTGGAATCGCTGCTCGATCTTGCCCGCCAGGGCCAACTGGCGATTGACGCGCCGGTGATTGAATTGATTTTACGCGGACGGGATGTGCTCAAGCAGTTTCTCGATGAAATCGAAGGCCAGGTCAGTGGCAGCCGCCCGGTGGTGCCGATTCTCATCCCTACCGCCACCCTCAAAGCGGAGGTGCAGGAGGTCATTGATTTCGTTCATTCCGGAGCTGCCGACGCGGCCACGCCTAAACCGGAAACCCCGCGGCCTTTGCCGGCGACAAACGCCGAATCGCCGTCCTTGTCACCCTCCGGGGACACTCCGGAATTGGCTCACGAAGCCAGGATCAGCGGACCGGGGGCCATGGTCAAGGTGGACACCGGGAAGCTGGATGGCTTGCTGGATTTGGTTGGTGAAATGGTGATAGCCCAATCGATCGTGGGCCAAAATTTAAGCCAGCTGGCCGGCCAGGATCCGCAACTGGCGCGGAACGCCGCCCAATTGAGCCGCATCACGAAGGAACTGCAGCGGGTGAGCATGTCCTTGCGCATGATGCCCATCCGGGGTGTTTTCCAAAAGATGGCCCGGGTCGTCCGCGACCTCGGCGTCAAGCAACAGAAGAAAGTCCAGTTCCTCACCAGCGGCGAGGACACGGAACTGGACCGGGGGGTGGTGGAGGAGTTGAACGATCCCTTGTTGCACATGATCCGCAACTCGATGGATCACGGCATCGAACCGACCGAACGGCGCGCCGCCACCGGCAAGCCACCGGTGGGCACCCTGCATTTGCGCGCCTATCATCAAGGCGGCAACATCGTGGTCGAAATCGAAGACGACGGCGCCGGATTGAACAAGGAGCGCATTTTGCAGAAGGCCATCGAGCGGGGTTTGACCACCGCCGCAACGAATCACACGGACGAGGAGATTTTTGGCTTTATTTTTGGCGCGGGCTTTTCCACGGCGGAAAAGGTCACCGATCTTTCCGGTCGCGGCGTCGGGCTGGATGTGGTGCGCCGCAACATCGAACGGTTGCGCGGGCGCGTGGACATTTCCTCGCGACCGGGACAAGGCACCCGGTTCAAGATCACGCTACCCCTCACCCTGGCCATCATCGACGGCCTCATTGTCAAGGTCGGGGAGGAACGTTACATCATTCCAACGCTATCGGTGCGCGAGTCATTCCGGCCCCGGGCCGACATGATTTCCCGGGTGGAAGGCCGGGCGGAAGTCGTCAATGTTCGCGGCCGCCTGATTCCGTTGCTGCAACTTCATGAACTCTTCGGGGTCCGGCCAAAATCCACAATCGCGACGGAAGGCATCATTGTGGTGGTGCAATCCGGAACCAGCCTGCGCTGCCTGCGGGTGGACAGCCTGCTGCACAAGCAGGAGGTGGTCATCAAAAATCTCAACGACATGATGATCCACAAAAGCCGTGCGCTGGCCGGCGCAGCCATCCTGGGAGACGGCCAAGTCGGGTTGATCCTGGATGTCAATGCGCTGGTGCATCTGGAGCACCAGTCATTCTCGCAGGCGGCCTGAGCTGGGGCCGTTTATAAACTTTGCCGCCCGGATCAGATTCCGGTCCGATCGGCCAGTTGTTGTGCGATCTCTCGCGCCAGCGTTGCCGCACTCACCGGTTTTAACAACACGTTGCCAACGCCGAGTTCGCGCACCTGTTCCTGGATTACGGGATCAATCAAACCGGTGGTGATCAGGATGGGGAGGTCCGGACGAATGCGCCGCAATGCCGCCACGAGATCGTTGCCGGGCATGCCCGGCATGGCCAGATCGCTGACGACCAGGTCGTATTCAGCCGGACGGGAGCGAAAGTGGGCGAGGGCCTCCACCGGGTTCTTGAACCAGATGACCTGATAACCCGACCGGTTGAGAATCTTTTCCATCGCGCGGCCGGCCAAATCATCGTCATCCACGAACAGGATGCGTTCATTGTTTCCGCTGAAGATGACTTCAGCTGCCGGGGGGGGCTCCTCTTGCTGACTGGCCTGGGGAGGCAGGTAAATGTTGAAAGTCGTTCCCTTGCCCGGTTTGCTTTCAACGGTGATGACTCCTTGATGGGCTTTTACAATACCATGGACCACGGAGAGTCCCAATCCGCTCCCTTTGCCAACCGGTTTGGTGGTGAAAAACGGTTCAAAAATCCGTTCCAGCGTGGCCTGGTCCATGCCGCTCCCGTTGTCGCAAATGGAAAGTCGCACCGCCGGCCCGGCGTGGAGGTCCGGATGGCCGGCCATCACCGCTTCGTCAATTTCGCACATTTCCAGGTTTATCCGGATGTGCCCTTTCTCCTCCGGCAACGCCTGCAAGGCATTGGTGGAGAGGTTCATGATGACCTGGTGGATTTGGACGGGATCGGCCAGGACCGGGGAACAATCCGGGTCAATATGGCAGGAGATATCCACCATGGCGGGGATGGTGGAGCGGAGCAGTTTTACACATTCCTTCACCATCGGCTGCAATTCAATCACGTTGCGTTCGCTTTCGCGCCGCTGGCTGAACATGAGAATTTGTTGCACCACTTCCCGCGCGCGTTTCCCGGCCACGAAGATCTGGTCCAGAAATTCACGGCTGGGATGATCGGGCGGCATATCCATTTTGATCAGCTCCGCGCTCCCCAAAATGGCGGCAAGAACATTGTTGAAATCATGCGCGATGCCGCCGGCCAGGGTACCGATGGCCTCCATTTTCTGCGCCCGACGCAGCTGCTGTTCCAAAAGCAGGCGTTCGCGCTCGGCGTCGACCCGGTGGGTCATGTCCATGATATACCCCTCCAGGGCGAGGACCTGCCCATGCGCGTCCAGCACCGCCCGCCCCTGTTCCAGAACGAAACGCCATTGGCCGCTGGAATGTTTGACGCGGTATTCAATGGCAAAGGCGCTTTGCGTCGCAATGGCCGACTGCACATCGATCCAAACCCGATCCCGATCTTCGGGATGGATCAGGTTGTTGTAGGGGATGCGGCCGGTGGTAAAGTCCTCCGGCTCGGCGCCGAGGAGATCCCGGCAACCTTCGCTCACAAATTCCATGGGCCATTCGCGATCATTGCGGCGGCGATAAGCCATGCCCTGCAAATTGGCCAGCAAGGTGCGACGACGGCGCTCGCTTTCGCGCAGTTCCGTGGTCCGGCTGGCAACGCGTTGTTCGAGCTCCCGGTTCAATTGGATGATTCGACCTTCGGCCTGGCGTTCGTCCGTGACATCACGAAAAACCAGGACAGCGCCCAGGACCGTGCCGCTCGAATCACGAATGGGCGCACAACTGTCTGCGATGGGGTGCTCGGCGCCACCGCGGTCAATCAGGATGACATGACGGGCCAGATCAAGGATTTTGCCTTCGGCAATGACTTCCAGCACGGGCAAAGGCACCAGTTGGCGCGTGTGTTCATTGATGACATGGAACACATCATTTACCGATCGTCCGATGGCTTGCACCGTTTCCCAGCCGGTCAGTTGTTCGGCCACCGGATTCAGGCGCAACACCCTCCCTTCCGCGTTGGTCACCAGCACGCCATCGCCGATGGAGTTCAAGATGATCGTCAGATATTTTTCGCCGGTACGCAGTTCCGCCTCGATGGCGTGGCGCACGGTGATTTCGTTTTCGAGTTCCCGGGTGCGTGCCCGCACGGTTTCTTCCAGTTCATCGCGGGAAATGGTGGTCGTTTGCAGAACATCCAGCATGTGATTGAACGCGCCAGCCATGTCCCCGAATTCGCCCGAAAAGTTGAGTTGCAGGCGGCGTTGACGATTTCCAGCGGCCACATCTCTGGCGGCGCGGGCAAGTTGCCCCACCGGTTCCAGGATCAACCGGGCGAGAAAGAATCCGGCCACCAGCACGGCCACGGCCACCAGCACCGCAAGCATGAGCATTACTTGCTGTGAACGTTGGGATCTTTGGAGCACCTGCTGAGCCTGGTGAATGGATCCAGCCTCCAGACTCTGGCAGTAATCGGTAAGCGTCGGACGCAGATCTTCATTCAAAGCCGGCAGCAGGGAACCGTCGCGGATGGCTCTGGCCCGCAAGGGCGAAGTTTCCAGGCAATGGACGTAATCCTGCCATGTGCGCTCAATCGTGCCAAGGGTGGCTTCGATGTGTTTCAACGTGGCGAGTTGTCCAAGTCCGGAGTTGTTCGGGAAAGCGGTTTGTTCCGAGGAAAAAACTTCCATGCCCGAACGTGTAGCCCGGGCGGCATCATTCAAATACCGGTGGAATTCCAGAAACGAATGTTCACCTTGATTGCGGATTTGAAGTGCATCGCCCGGCCCGGCTTCCCCGTTAACCGCGGCGGTCATGCACGTTTCCAGCTCCGAAAGCACATCCAGCATGCCGAGCGCTGCGGACGATCCCACAACGACAACCTTTCCCAGCTGGTCGATATCAGCCTTGGTTTCCGACGCATATCGCAAATCCACCAACCCCTGTGCCACCACCAGCAGCACCACGCTGGCGAGCACGAGCAATAATTTAATTCGGATATTCATCATGGTGCCACCGGGCTACCCGGCGGCAGGCAACCTCCAACTGGCAATTCTACCGATTGCTCATATTCGGCCAAGCAATCATCCGATACCAGAAACAAAATCGGGATAATTTCCAAGTCTGGCTCAACCTGTTTTGTTGGGGAAGTGGTATCTTCTGCAAACCAGGTGAAAAATCCGCCGTTCAAAGCCGGCCGCGGCGTACGCCAAAAACACTGTTTTGGCTCCAAGGAAGATCAAGGCCGGTTTGTCTCCCCAGCTTCAGCAGAGATTTAAACTGCCCCCCAGCCGCCCACAAGAAGGAGCAGGGCACAATGGAGTGACCGCCCCGCCGAACCGGACGACGCATCGAATAAAAGATGATGCACAAAAAATTCAAGCATCAGAAAGGACAGCCGATGACAGGACGGGGTGTCATTGGCAATCGAGGACGAACCATCGCTTTCACAGGGAAAGCAGCTGCAGCGATGGGCGTCGTGCAAGCCGATGGTCAAGGCCAGGGACAGGGTGGCCAACAGCTGGAGCCAGCAACTGATTAAACGCTTGAACAAACTACAAAACAATTAAAACGAAAGAGATCATCTGAAATCTATGAAAATCATCAAAACTATGGCCCTCGCGGGTCTGGCCCTCGGCCTCACCTCCTGTGCAACTCCACCGCCGCCACAGGTGTTTCACAATACCGACAACACCGCACTGGTCATCGAGTCTTTGGATGGCGCAACCTGTCAGACGATCCAACCCGTCCCTTCCGGCGCGGAGAACATCGATGCGGTTTTGGCCAAGGCCATGATGCTGCCACAGCATGAGGCGGCGGTGGTGATTCTTGAGAACTACACCGAACCAACCTTCGGCCCCGAATTTCGCGACCGGGGGACGGCGTTGTTCGTGGGCTTGCGAAACCTCGGGTATCAACACATTACCTTCCTTCAAGGCAAAGGCATCACCGATCCTGAAGGATTGATTACGCTGGTCGATTACGAATAGCGGAAACGTCCGCGGGTGGAACTTTCATTCAAATTCCCGCGCTTAAAACCAGGACAAAGCGCTGTATTTGCGATATTTCAAGGGCTTGCGTGGCATTACCACGCAAGCCTTTTCTGCTGTACTACGCACAGACCCGATCGCGAAGTGGTTCCCGTTTCGTGGAGTGATTCATTGCCCAGGACTGAGCGGCAAACTCCCAATAGACCTCTTTGCCGCGAGGGCAAAACGGTGAGCGGTGCCGCTCTAATCCGTATTCTCGATCCTGGCTTTACGGCTTGTCTCCCTGAATCCTGCCAATTCACCTTCCACCTGTCTTACCACTGCCGTCCAATCCCCTGGTTGCGGTTGTCGGAACAAGCGCATGGTCGGATACCACGGGCTATCCGCGCGCCCCAGCAGCCACCGCCAGTCCGGTGCACACGGCAACAGAAGCCAGACGGGACAACCCAGCGCTCCGGCCAGATGCGCCACCGAGGTGTCCACCGAGATTACCAGGTCGAGGTGGCCCACCAGTGCAGCGGTATCGGAATAGTCGCGTATGAGTGGCGACAGGTCCACCAACCGGGATTCCAAGGGATGAGGTCCGGATGCCGGCCCGTGCCGGACCTGTAGATTGTAGAAAGTTGCCCCGGTCCGCGCCAGCAGCGGCTGCAAGATCTCCAGCGGAATCGAACGGTGCCGATCGTTCTGGTGCGTGGGATTGCCGGCCCAAACCAAACCGATTTTCAAATCATCCGGATTGGCATTGGCAACGGGTGGCAATTCAGGGGTTGTGCCCGGACTTCTCAGGTACGGAACCGCGGCGGGGATGGAATCAATGGTGGTCTTAAAGCATCCGGCCAGGCTCATCAAGGCGCAAGAGCGATCAAAGGGCGGTAGGGGATCCCCTTTGGCGATAATCTGCTCAAGTCCCTGAACCGTACCCAACAATCTGACCAGCGAGGAGGGGCATTCCAGGACCACCTTGGCGCCGAGGCGCGCCAGCTCGGGAAGATAACGGGCAAATTGAATGCTGTCCCCGGCACCTTGCTCCGCGTAGACAAAAAGGCGCAACCCTTTGATCTCCCCGCCTTGCCAGGCCGGCTGCGCAAATTTCCGAGGTGGGTAGTCTTTCCGCCGCCACCGCCATTCATACTCCTCCCATCCCCGGAGCATATCGCCCCTCAGGAGCAACGAAAATGCCCGGTCAAAATGGGCCTCCACCAGAGAAGGTTCGGCCCTCAACAAATTATCGAACGCGGCCACGGATTCGTCAATCCGTCCCGCTTCGCGAAGGGCGGTGCCCAGGCTGTGACCGAGAATCCAGGAGGAGGGATCGAATTGCAGCGCAGTGTGAATTTCGCGGATGGCGTCGGTCGGCCGATCCATCCCCCGAAGGGCGTTGGCCAGGTTGTTGTAATAGCTCGAATCCTTGGGCTGCAACCCTATGGCCCGGCGATGGCAATCCACGGCCTGGGCCGACCGCCCGGCGGAATGGTGGGCCACGCCGAGATTATTCCATGCCGGAGCGAAATCCGGGTTGATCCGCAAGGCCTGGCCGTAACAGGCAATCGCTTCGGAAATTTGATCAAGCTCCTGCAAAACCAGGCCCAGATTGTAAAGCGCATCACAGTAATCCGGCTGGATCTCCACCGCCTGGGACAAATACCGGGCCGCCTCGACTTTCCGCCCCCGGGCAAGGCTGTCCATGGCCTGGCGAAATAGCGCTCTGGCATTTGGCATTACAACTGGAGTCATGTCAATGGTTGGAGGCCCGGCATGGATCGCGCCGATTTAGATACAACAAGAAACATCATATTCCACAACCCAAACCGGGCAAGCTGTCTTTGTGGTAATCTCCGTGCCGGATCTCAAAACGCATGCCCCAAGGCTCCAGTCATGCAACCCAGCTGGGCGGTTGCCGCCAAGAAGGCGGAAACGGAATCGCCCATCGCAGCCCGCAATGGCAGACGTCTCCTGATGATTTTGTCGAGAACGAATAATCCCGGCGCTGTCGAAGTTCCCCTCAAGTCCCATCCATTACCTCCGATGGATGGGGTGTCGCAAGACACCGGCGGTCAGCAGCCAAGAAGAGCTGACAGGGTCAAACCAATGGTGGACCGCCCTTAAAATGGTTCATCCGCGGCAAGGACGTCGCGCAAAATCAATGCCCCTCACGGGGCGACTCACGGAAAGAGTTATTATGGTAATTAATACAAACCTATCGGCCCAGAGCAGCGCAAATCTGCTCATGCAATCCTCGTCTCAGCTCAGCAAATCCCTCGCCCGTTTGTCTTCCGGATCGAAGATCACTTCCCCAGCGGACGACAGCGCAGGTCTGGCTGTTTCCATGAACCTCGTCGCCCAAATGGGGCGTAACACCGCGGCCGCGAGCAACGTCGGCAACGCCGTCTCGTTAAACCAGACCCAGGATGGTTATCTCCAACAGGTGGCCAATGCGCTGGACCGCATGAGCGAACTGGCCATTCAAGCCCAGGACGTGACCAAGTCGAACAGCGACCGCACCCTGTATCAACAGGAATTCAACACACTGTCCAATTACATTGGCAATGTGGCCACCAAGGATTTCAACGGAGTCAGCCTGTTCAACGGCACCTCCCTCAATGTAACGATTGACAGCGATGCCAACACCTTCGCCATGAAGGGAGTTGATCTGGGGGCTTCAACCGCGGGATTAACCTCGGACACGATCGCAACGACCACCGGCGCCGTCACGGCGTTGACGGACGTGAAAGCCGCCATTGCCGCGCTGGCAGGCGACCGCGCCAACATCGGCGCCAACATTGAAACGCTTACCGATTACAGCAATCAGCTCTCGACGCTGAACAACAACCTCTCGGCGGCGAACAGCCAGATCATGGATGTGGACGTGGCGCAGGAGAGCACCAACTACGCGAAGTACAACATCCTGGTCCAAAGCGGCACGGCGATGCTGGCCCAGGCCAACGCGATGCCCCAAACCGTTCTTAAGCTCCTTGCCTAGAAATAGGCGGGCAGATGGGCACGCCCGGCCGGCCGGTGGCCGGCCGGGCAAACGCCCCCGAATAATTTCCAGAATATCAAGCAAGCAGAAAGATGGAGCCAGGCATGAAAACACGCCGAAACCAACCAGAAAGCACCCCGCACGGCAGATTCCGTTGCACCCCCGTCGAACGTCTAGCGACCACGTTCACCAACGGGAGGCGCACGACCGGATTCACCATCCTGCTGCCGGCGGGGGTTCTGGCCCGGCTCCTGGCCCGAAAAAAACGTCATTCCCGCCCGAAATCCGGCGGTTTGACGAGTCAAAGACCGATGCATGTGCCCCATGCCCGATGGATTTCCCGGCTTAAGTCCCGGCCTTAGCAGCCGATACCAAGCTGGAGAAAGCTGGTGCTGGCGACCATTAACGGCCAGGAGGGAATAAACAGGCGGACGCCCCGGAAAGATCCGCCTCGCGGCAAGGATGCCGTGTAATACAAAAAACCTCCGCAAGGGGGTGACTCATGGAAGGAGTCAGCAGTTATGGTAATCAATACAAACATATCAGCGCAATCGACCGCACAGTTGCTGGGTCAATCCAGCGCCAAGTTAGCAGCCTCACTCGCACGTCTGTCTTCCGGTTCGAAGATTACTTCGCCGGCGGATGACAGCGCAGGTTTGGCTGTGTCAATGAACTTGGTTGCCCAAATGGGACGCAATACCGCAGCCTCGAGCAACGTCGGTAATGCCGTTTCGTTCAACCAAACGCAGGATGGTTACCTCTCCCAGGTAAACAACGCGCTTGGCCGTATGAGCGAACTGTCGGTGCAATCCCAGGACGTGACCAAGTCGGACAGCGACCGCAGTCTGTATCAGCAGGAGTTCAACACGTTGGCCAATTACGTGAATAACGTGGCCACGAAGGACTTCAACGGGGTCAGCCTGTTCAACGGTAACACGCTTGCGGTGACGGTTGACAGTGATGCCAACACGTTCACCAACAAGGGCGTGGATCTGACAGCCAACGTCTATAGCACGCTGGCCACTCAGTCCATCGCCACCACCGGTGGCTCAGTGACCGCGTTGACCGACGTGAAAGCGGCCATCTCGCAATTGGCGTCCAATCGCGCTGCGATTGGTGCGAACATCGAGACGTTGACCGACTACAGCAACCAGCTCGCAACGCTGAATAACAACCTGTCGGCGGCCAACAGCCAGATCATGGATGTTGATGTCGCGCAGGAGAGTACCAACTATGCCAAGTCAAACATCCTCGTCCAGACCGGCACGGCGATGTTGGCCCAGGCAAACGCCCTTCCTCAGATCGCGCTGAAGCTTCTCGCTTAATCAGCCGGTTTGATGAATCGCTAACACCTCGGACGGCGCGCGTGCGCCGTCCGAGCTTTCGGACTTAGATAGGCAGATTGATCGGTCAAAAAAACGTTTCTGTCGGCCCGGGCAAAAACCTCTGAATTTGTGACCGAAGAAAAATAGTTTCGGCGCTGTCGAAGTTCCCCTCAAGTCCCATCCATTACCTCCGATGGATGGGGTGTCGCAAGACACCGGCGGTCAGCAGCCAAGAAGAGCTGACAGGGTCAAACCAATGGTGGACCGCCCTTAAAATGGTTCATCCGCGGCAAGGACGTCGCGCAAAATCAATGCCCCTCACGGGGCGACTCACGGAAAGAGTTATTATGGTAATTAATACAAACCTATCGGCCCAGAGCAGCGCAAATCTGCTCATGCAATCCTCGTCTCAGCTCAGCAAATCCCTCGCCCGTTTGTCTTCCGGATCGAAGATCACTTCCCCAGCGGACGACAGCGCAGGTCTGGCTGTTTCCATGAACCTCGTCGCCCAAATGGGGCGTAACACCGCGGCCGCGAGCAACGTCGGCAACGCCGTCTCGTTAAACCAGACCCAGGATGGTTATCTCCAACAGGTGGCCAATGCGCTGGACCGCATGAGCGAACTGGCCATTCAAGCCCAGGACGTGACCAAGTCGAACAGCGACCGCACCCTGTATCAACAGGAATTCAACACACTGTCCAATTACATTGGCAATGTGGCCACCAAGGATTTCAACGGAGTCAGCCTGTTCAACGGCACCTCCCTCAATGTAACGATTGACAGCGATGCCAACACCTTCGCCATGAAGGGAGTTGATCTGGGGGCTTCAACCGCGGGATTAACCTCGGACACGATCGCAACGACCACCGGCGCCGTCACGGCGTTGACGGACGTGAAAGCCGCCATTGCCGCGCTGGCAGGCGACCGCGCCAACATCGGCGCCAACATTGAAACGCTTACCGATTACAGCAATCAGCTCTCGACGCTGAACAACAACCTCTCGGCGGCGAACAGCCAGATCATGGATGTGGACGTGGCGCAGGAGAGCACCAACTACGCGAAGTACAACATCCTGGTCCAAAGCGGCACGGCGATGCTGGCCCAGGCCAACGCGATGCCCCAAACCGTTCTTAAGCTCCTTGCCTAGAAATAGGCGGGCAGATGGGCACGCCCGGCCGGCCGGTGGCCGGCCGGGCAAACGCCCCCGAATAATTTCCAGAATATCAAGCAAGCAGAAAGATGGAGCCAGGCATGAAAACACGCCGAAACCAACCAGAAAGCACCCCGCACGGCAGATTCCGTTGCACCCCCGTCGAACGTCTAGCGACCACGTTCACCAACGGGAGGCGCACGACCGGATTCACCATCCTGCTGCCGGCGGGGGTTCTGGCCCGGCTCCTGGCCCGAAAAAAACGTCATTCCCGCCCGAAATCCGGCGGTTTGACGAGTCAAAGACCGATGCATGTGCCCCATGCCCGATGGATTTCCCGGCTTAAGTCCCGGCCTTAGCAGCCGATACCAAGCTGGAGAAAGCTGGTGCTGGCGACCATTAACGGCCAGGAGGGAATAAACAGGCGGACGCCCCGGAAAGATCCGCCTCGCGGCAAGGATGCCGTGTAATACAAAAAACCTCCGCAAGGGGGTGACTCATGGAAGGAGTCAGCAGTTATGGTAATCAATACAAACATATCAGCGCAATCGACCGCACAGTTGCTGGGTCAATCCAGCGCCAAGTTAGCAGCCTCACTCGCACGTCTGTCTTCCGGTTCGAAGATTACTTCGCCGGCGGATGACAGCGCAGGTTTGGCTGTGTCAATGAACTTGGTTGCCCAAATGGGACGCAATACCGCAGCCTCGAGCAACGTCGGTAATGCCGTTTCGTTCAACCAAACGCAGGATGGTTACCTCTCCCAGGTAAACAACGCGCTTGGCCGTATGAGCGAACTGTCGGTGCAATCCCAGGACGTGACCAAGTCGGACAGCGACCGCAGTCTGTATCAGCAGGAGTTCAACACGTTGGCCAATTACGTGAATAACGTGGCCACGAAGGACTTCAACGGGGTCAGCCTGTTCAACGGTAACACGCTTGCGGTGACGGTTGACAGTGATGCCAACACGTTCACCAACAAGGGCGTGGATCTGACAGCCAACGTCTATAGCACGCTGGCCACTCAGTCCATCGCCACCACCGGTGGCTCAGTGACCGCGTTGACCGACGTGAAAGCGGCCATCTCGCAATTGGCGTCCAATCGCGCTGCGATTGGTGCGAACATCGAGACGTTGACCGACTACAGCAACCAGCTCGCAACGCTGAATAACAACCTGTCGGCGGCCAACAGCCAGATCATGGATGTTGATGTCGCGCAGGAGAGTACCAACTATGCCAAGTCAAACATCCTCGTCCAGACCGGCACGGCGATGTTGGCCCAGGCAAACGCCCTTCCTCAGATCGCGCTGAAGCTTCTCGCTTAATCAGCCGGTTTGATGAATCGCTAACACCTCGGACGGCGCGCGTGCGCCGTCCGAGCTTTCGGACTTAGATAGGCAGATTGATCGGTCAAAAAACGCACCCGCCGGGGGCGCTTGGAACGGAGAAACAGAAATATGTCATCATCATTGGCTATATCGGGATTGGCTTCGGGGATGGACTGGCAGACCACAGTCACCCAACTGGCCGCCGCCGAGCGGTTCGCGGAAACGCCCTGGACCACCCAGCAGACCGCCCTCACCACCCAAAACACGGCATATACCACTCTCAAAGATTACCTGACCACCCTCCAGGCAGACGTAAAGGCTCTACAGGACCCAACATTTTACCAAAGTACGACGGCGCAAACCTCCGATGCCTTCACCGCCACCGCCAGCGTTGATTCTGGCGCCAACACTGGCAGTTATGTTTTTAAGATATCCCAACTCGCCACCGCCGCCCAACTCAACGGCCAAAGCAACATCAACCAAAACCTGGTTCCCAACGGCAATCCGGCCGATGTGACCATTGGCACGGCTGGATTTTCCATGCCCGTGACCGCCGGCACATTTATGGTGGATGGAGCACAAGTAAGCATCGCCTCCACCGACACTCTGCAAGATGTCTTCAGCCGCATCAACTCCCTCACCAGCAACAAGGTGACTGCCACTTACAACTCCAGCACGGATGAAATTACGCTGGCCAGCAACGATGGCAGCCCATTGGTTCTGGGCAGCGCGGCGGACAGCAGCAATTTCCTTCAAGTCACCCAGCTCTATAGCCCCAATCCTAGTTCCGTGACCAGCGCTTCCGCGACCGGCACGAGCGGATTGTCCACCGGCGTGACCGCCGGCACATTTACCGTGGATGGAGCACAGGTGACCGTCGCTTCCTCTGATTCTTTGCAGGATATTTTCAACCACATCGCCGCCGCCACCAACAACAAGGTGACTGCCACTTACAACTCCAGCACGGATGAAATCACTCTGGCCAGCAACGATGGGAGCCCGCTGGTTCTGGGCAATACGGCGGACACGAGCAATTTCCTTGCGGTCGCCCAGCTCACCACCCCCGATCCCAGTTCCGCGACCAGCGCCTCCGCGCTGGGCAGGGTGAACACAACGGTGACCATGGCAAATGCCGGCCTGGCAGTTCCAATCTCTGATGACGGCACTGGCCAAGGCGTCTTTACCATCAATGGTGTGCCCGTCAATTACAACGCAAGCACGGATAGCATTCAGAACGTGCTTGACCGAATCAACGGTTCTTCGGCCGGCGTCACGGCGGCTTACGATACGGTGAACAATCGCTTCGTATTGACGAACAATTCCACCGGCAATGTGGGTGTTTCAGTGCATGAGGACGTAGGATCCGGGAATTTTTTGGCCGCCACCGGGCTTTCCGGCGGAACCCTCACGAGCGGGAAAAACCTGACCTACACCCTCAACAACGGCAGCCAAACCCTGGTCAGCCAGTCAAATACCATTACCCAAGCCAGTTCTGGAATCCGGGGCCTTTCGGTCACTGCACTTGGGCTGGGATCCACGACCGTGACGGTGAGCAGCGATTCCAGCAAAATCAGCACGGCCATCCAGCAATTCATCACCGATTACAATGCGGCGCAAACCTCCATCAGCGCCCAGCAGATCGTCACCACCGGCTCCAATGGCAAGGTGACGCCCGGCACGCTGACAGGCGATCTTACCGCCAGCAACATTGCCTCATCGTTGCGTTCCGCAGTTTTTTCCTCCCTGCCAGGATTGTCGGGTGCCGTCAAAATGTTGGCGAGTCTGGGCATCCAGACCAATGGGCAGGACAACAACCTCAAGATGACGGATCCCGCGGCATTGCAGAACGCGCTGACCAACAATCTTGGCGACGTAAGATCGTTCTTCTCGGATGCCACCAATGGCTGGGCGACCCAGGTGAACAATTTCCTGAACGACACGATTGGCGACAACGGAACCGTTGTCACTCACCAGACCAGCCTGACCACGCAATCCGACAATATCACCACCCAGATCGCCAATCTGGAAAAGAAGATCGCGTCGGATTCGGCCAATTGGACTCTTGAATTTCAGGCGATGGAACTGGCTCAAGCCAAAGTCAACCAGGAGCTGACGTATCTGTCCCAGCAGATAGCCAGCACGAAATCTGGTTAAAGGACCAATGCACCTGACCACTTTCAAATTTAATGTTGCCGGCGCCAACTGCTGGCTGAAAACCTTGTGCCGGGCAACCCTGTGGATGGTGGCCTTCATCACGCTGGCCATTCGCGCGCAAACTCCCCGACAGATGGAACAACAGCAAATCGTGAAACGGGGAAATGCCTCAATGGTTGCCATTCAGGCAACAGTTCCCCGACCGTTGGACCCGGTGCAAACCGTGAAACGGGGACCAGCCGGGATGGTTGCCGTTCACGCGCAAGCTCCCCAACAAACGCTTCATACTCCGGTGTTCCTTTCGTATGACCAGACGGACAATGCGTTTGAATTGTCACCGTATTTGCCGGCGGATTTGAGACGGGTGGCCGTGCTTCCGCTGGCCTGGGAAGGATCACAAATCGATTTGTCGCAGGGCTGCGAAACGTTGGGCCCGGTATTATTGGCCGAATTGATCAAGACGAAAAAGTTCGAGGCGGTTTCGGTCAGCCCGGAAGACCTGCGGAGCCAGACCGGCCGTTTAAACTGGACCGGCGCGGAAATCCTGCCGGCGGATTTTTTAGATTCCCTGCAACGGGTGTATGGCTGTCATGCCGTCTTGTTTTGTCAATTGACCGTCTTTCGCGCCTATACCCCGCTGGCGGTGGGTTGGCGGATGAAGCTGGTGGATGTGCGAACCGGACAGATTCTTTGGGCGGTGGACAAGATATTTGATGCGGAGCAGCCGAAAGTGCTGAAGCAGGCGCGGCGGTATCATTTTGGCGGACCATGGTTTGCCCATGACTCCTCGAACGATCAGCAGGTTGAAAATTCGCCCCGTCAATTTGGGCAATATACCATCACCCAAGTCCTGTCCACGCTGCCGAATCGCAAAGAAATGACTAAAGTTTCCCTCTCAGCTACCGATGTGCCAAGTAAGCGGCAGACGGATAAAAAACTGCCGGTCACCAAAGAAATTTATGGAAATTGAGTTTAATACGAGAGGCCAAATACCCCAGGCTGCATCCAGCCCGACGGTCGCCAAACGGGACCCCACCCCACCAGCACCTGATGCCGTGTCGTTCTCAACGTCCAATTCACTGAGGAACCAATTGAGGAACATCTCAACGGTCCGGCCCGAACAGGTGGCCAGGGCCAAGGAACTGGTTGCGGACGGGAATTACCCGCCTGATTACGTGATGAAACGGATCGCGACTCTTTTGGCGATCCATGCCAAAGCCAATCCCTCCGATCAGACTGGCCGGTCGAGCTAGCTGACGCAACAATTCTTTTGCCCCTGGCTTATACCCTATGCAAACCGCTAATCCTTGGAAGTCATACCGTCAAATCACCACGATGACCGCGCCGCCCGGGCAGATCATCCTGATGTTATACGATGGCGCGCTGCGCTCGCTTGATCGGTCGCTGCCCGGCTTTTCCCATGCCGATCCGGCGGAGGCGAACATGACCATTCATAACAACCTGCAACGCGCGCAGGAAATCATTCATGAGTTGAATTGCGCATTGAACATGGACCAGGGCGGGGAATTTGCCAGCACGTTGCGCCGACTTTATGATTACTTTGACCGGCGGCTCCGGGAAAGCAACCTCCGGAAGGAGCAAACCGGCGTCCGGGAAGTCATCCGTCATCTTACCGTGCTGCGGGATGCCTGGGCCACGATGCTCCAGAACCAAAACCCACTGCCGGTGGAAATGGCCGCCGCCCCGGCAGCCTACGCCACCGCTTGAACAGCGAACTGATGAACGCCGAGCGCCAACTTACCGAAGCCTACCAGGAATGGCGTGGCCTCGCGGAGACTGAAGGCGAGGCCATTGGCACCGGCAATTGGAGCCTGGTCTCCGCCTGCCAGATGGCGCTCCAACATCTGCAGGAACGGATATCACAACTCTCCCTGACGACCAAAGAAGAATGGTCGAAATCAGGAGGTGACCGGGCAGCCAAGGAAGGGGCCCTAAAGGCCACGATCCACGAATTGACCCGGCTGGAACAACGCAACCAAACCTTGCTTGCCGCGCTTAAAGAGGCAACCCGGGTGAAGCTCGATCAACTCGGCCAGGCCGGCCGGAATTTGAAGCAGATCCAACGTTCATATGGTTCGGACCGCCCGGCGATGTGGAGTTCGTTTTCGTGACCGGCACGGTCACAGGAACCTGCATGAACAATCCAGACACCACTTTCACTCCGATAGATCCCATTTTGGTGGTGGATGATGAGAAAACGGTTCTAACGACCCTGCAACACACCTTGCGGCGCTGCCATTACGACGCTGTCACTGCTTCCGACCCCCTGGTTGCGCTGGAGCTGCTTAAAAAACAGGCCTTCTCGGTCATCATTTCCGACCAGGTCATGCCTGAAATGTCCGGCCTGGAGCTTCTGGCCCGGGCCCGGCAAATCCAGCCCTACGCCACGCGCATCCTCATTACCGCCGTGGTCAGCCTGGGCACGGTCATTGACGCGATCAACAAAGGAGAAATATTCCGGTTCATCGTCAAGCCCTGGCTGCATGAGGAATTCCTCGCCACGATCAAAAACGGCGCTCAACGCTACGAATTGATTTGCCAGAACGCCCGTCTCCAGGATGCCACGCTGTCAATGAACGGGCAGCTGGTCGAACTGAACCGTTCGCTCGAACAGCAAGTCCAGCTGGTCGCCCAACAAAACCGGCAATTGGGGGAGGTGAACAGCGCTCTGGAACGCAACTTCGTTCGCTCCATGGAACTCTGTGTTCACACGATGCAAACGTTTTATCCGTCGCTGGGGAACCAGGCACGGCGTGTGTGCCAGCTCTGCAAATCCATCGCTCAAGTGCTCCAATTGAGCGACGAAGAACGGCGCGTGCTGGAAAGCAGCGCCCTCCTGCACGATATCGGTCTGGTGGGAGTGCCCCGTCAGATCATCCGCCGCTGGCAGGAAGATGCGCGTTCGCTTGACCAGGCCGAAAAGGCGCTCATCGAACAACACCCCATCCTCGGCCAGGAACTGGCCGCATTCGGCAGCGACCTGAAAAAGGTCGGGGAAATCATTCGCGCCCACCACGAACATTATGATGGCAGCGGTTACCCCGACCAGCTCGTCGGCGAGAACATTCCCTGGCTGGCCCGGCTGCTCGCCGTGGCCGTGGCTTACGCCTCCTGCCGGCTGGTGGATGCCGATGCGAGCGAAAAGGTCAAAATGGATTCCGGTTCAGCCTTTGATCCCGAAGCCGTGCGCGTATTCTTGCGGGCGCAGACCATGGCCGGGGTTCCGCGCAAGGAACGGCCGGTGGACCTGACCGAGTTGCGGCCGGGGATGGTTTTGGCCCAGGACATTTACACCCAAAGCGGCCTGTTGCTCGTGCCGGAAGGCCAGCGCATGAACGCCACATTCATCGAAAAAGTTCTAAACCACAACCGGATTCAGCCGATTAAACAATCGTTGGTTGTCTATGGCTGATTGCATCCGTTGGGTGGCGTATGAATGATTTGTCCTGTCAAAAAACGGCATCGGGCGAGAAATACGTCTGCCGCTGGTGGCAAAACCTCTTCAACACTTCCGAAGAGGCCCAAATCGTGTGCCGCGAGGACGGCATTGCGCTCCATATCAACCCGAGAGCGGCCAGTCGGTTCAAACTCAGGCCGGATCTGGACGAAGGTTCCTTTTCCGTATTCAAGATTCTTTCCCCCCCCGCGGACCGGAAACTGGGGCGGGTTCTGCAACTCCGCTTGTCCCACCCCGACAAACTTCATTCGATCATGGTTCTCCAGGATGGCTCCCCCCATTCGTTGATGGATCTGGAGGTCGTTTCCCTGGATGGTGAGGTCAGCCTGGTGACTTTCAAGGATTCCGGTCATCGCCTGCGCCTCGAATCCCACATCCAACGGCTCATCACGGCCATCGACGCCACGCCGGATGTCTTTTTGGTCACCGACGCCGATTTGCGGATCACCTTTGTCAATCCGGCGTTTCAATCCATTACCGGCTATGGCCTGGAAGAGGTCCTCGGTCGCGCCGACGATTTTTTGCGCGCGCCATTCGAACAGGAAAAAGTATGCGCCTATCGTGAACAGGTAAGCCAGGGGCGGGAATGGATTGGAGAATTTGTCAATGTCCGCCGCAATGGCGAGACCTACCACGTCGAATCCACCATTTCGCCGATTTCCGATATTGCCGGACGCTTCATGGGTTATGTCGTCTGCGAACGCGACATCACCATCCGCAAACACCTGCAGGACGCGCTCCGGCTGGAACGCGATTTTGTGCAGAGCATTTTGCATTCCCTGGACGGCGCGATTTACAGTCTCGATTGCGAGTTCCAGCTTACCCATGCCAATGACGGATGGCGTCATCTGCCGGGGGAGCACGGCGGCATTCGTTTGAGCGGCGCGCCAGAGGTCGGACACCCCCTGCTCGACTACGTGCCGAACCCCGCGCGCCGAGTGGAACTACGGTCTTTGTTCCAGGAAGTCATCAGCAGCGGCAAGGCGCGGGACAATCACTTTCAAGGCCCGGACGGACGGCATTGGCTGGTGAAAGTATCGCCCTGGATAAACGACTCACAGATACGCGGCCTGATTTGCAGCATCACGGACCAGACCCAGCACCACGAACTCCAGAACCAGCTCTTCCAGGCCCAAAAAATGGACATCATCGGCACGCTGGCGGCCGGGGTGGCCCACGATTTCAACAACCTGCTTCAGGTTATCCGCGGCCATACCAGTCTCGTGCTCATGCAGGCAACGGCTGATTCGCCCCTGCGCCGCGGGTTGGAAAAAGTGGACATGGCGGCAGCGCGCGCCGCTGAAATCACCCAGCAACTGCTTTCCTTCAGCCGGGTCTCGGAGGAAAAGTTCATCGTGCTCGACTTGAACAAGGTCATCAAGGAAGCCAACCATCTGGGCCGGCGGACGCTGCGCAACGATGTGACCGTTGAACTCAACCCCGCCCCCAAGCCGGTTCGGGTGAAGATGGACCCCACCAAAGCCAGCCAGGCACTGCTCAATTTGTGCGTCAATGCCCAGGACGCCATGCCGAACGGCGGCCGCCTGACCCTGACCAATTCGATTGCGGAACCTTCCGCCGACCTGATTGCCCGCCGCAACCTTTCGCCGGGTGTCACTTTTGCCCGTTGCAGCGTGGCCGACACCGGCTGCGGCATTCCCGCCGACGTGTTGCCCCGGATTTTTGAGGCGTTTTACACCACCAAGGAAAAAGGCAAGGGCACGGGGTTGGGTCTGCCCATCGTCCAACGGGTCGCGGAAGAAGCCGGTGGATTTATCGAGGTCGAAAGCGTCCTGGACCAGGGCACGACCTTTCATCTCTACCTGCCGTTGGCGCTGGAGCAACTCGCGCCCGTCACCAAACCAAAACCGGTGCCCCTGGCACATGGCAAAGGCCGCGTGCTGGTGGTGGATGACGTGGACCTCCTGCGGGACTTCACTCAAAAATTTCTGCAATTGACGGGGCTCAACGTGCTCGTGGCCAGCAGCGGCCTGCAGGCGATCAAGGTATTGGAGGAATCCGCGGAACCGGTGGACCTGCTGTTCACCGACTACAACATGCCCGGCATGAATGGTCTGGAATTGATCGAGGAAATCAGGAAGCGCTGGCCCGATACTAAATTTGTGCTCGCCTCCGGTTTTCTGAATGATGCCACTTATGCCCTCATCGAACAATACGATGTCAGCATCCTCGGCAAACCCTATGACATGTATGATGCTTCAAAGATTGTCATGGAAAAGCTCGCGGAAAAAAAGAGCGATGCGGCCAGTGCAGCCGAGGTCAGCTTTTGATTTGAATCTTCGGTCACGCACCAGTCGCACCGGCCAAGGATGCCTCGGCCATGGCCGTCTCCAGCATCCGGGCAGCGCCGGGCAACGCACGTGACAGCTTGTCGATCTGCTCGTTCAATCGCCCGATTGTTTTATGAGCCTTCACCGAAAGCAATTTCTGATACCAGCCGATGAACGCGCGGCTCGCAGCAGCCTCGCCCGGCCCTTCCTGCGGCGCATGCGTTGTCGGCGACTCCATCATCTCACATAGGATCAACGCGGCGAGTACGGCGGGTCGGGGCGCCTGGGTCCAAACCTGTTCCCACAATTCGATCGCCCCCGCCATATCCTCACTCAACATCAACGCTTCGGCGCGTTGCGCCGGGATCAGGAGATCTTCCGGCGCGTGCCGCATCGCCTCGCCGGTCCAGTCGCGGGCGAACTCCAGGAATTCCGGCCGGCCCAGCGCGATGTGTCCGCCGAGCTGCCAGGCGGCAATATGCAGCTTATTCTCCGCGACCACTTCGTGTAAAAGGTGCAAGGCGTCCACCGGACGGTTTTGGCCCGCAAGAAACCTGGCGTAATCAAGTTTGAAAGCATCGCCATGGCCGGTTCCCTTCAAGCCATCCTCAAACGCTTTCCCGGCCGCGGCCACATCGCCCAATTCCACGAGGGATGCGGCCAGGCAATGATGCGGTGCCGCGGTGTTGATTTCCTTGCTGATGGGGGCAAGGCTGCGTTGGCTGCGTTTCGCAAGGCACTGACGCATCTGATCGGCAGCTTCACTGAACTGCCTCAGTTCAAGATGCGACAGGCCAAGCGAGAAATGTAATGAAGCCGTCAACCCGCCGTTCATGCCGGCCAGCGGGGAGGCAAGCGTACTCACGACTTCGTCGAACCGTTTTGCCGCCGTCAGTCGCGCACATAATTGCATCAGCAATGTCTCGCGCAACTCGGGAACAATTTCCCTGGCGGGTTTCGACGACAAAATTTTGAAAGCTTCCCGGTAACGTTCGAGGGCTTCGGCTTCGCGCCCGGACCGCGCCAGTTCCAGGCCGAGGTTCATCAACAGATGCGGCTCGTCCGGCAATTCTTGAATGGCTCGTTCCAGCAACCGCAGATTGCGTTCCACCTTGTTGCGGTCGCGCGTCAGCTCCGCCGTGTAGCCATGATGGATGAGCGTCGCGTCGCCGATGAGGTTCTCCAGGCCCCATTCGGCACGGCGGACTTCGAGGCTGCTGAAAACCTGCTCGTGAACGCGCCCAATGTAAAACAACCCCGGCGCGTTGCGGTAAAATCGCGGCACGTAGGAACAACCATCCCCTTCACGGCCCACATCCATGATCGGCAGGCGCCAGGCCATCACCGCCGGATCGTTCGTCGCCGATTTCAATTTTTCGCGGCCGTCGACGGACAATTCCTCGTCCGCATCCAGCATGAGCACCCAATCGCCGGTGGCATGCTCCAGGGCGGCGTTGCGGGCGGCGCTGAAATCGTCGCACCAGGCAAACGAATGGACTTCCGCGCCGTGCTCCTTCGCAATTTCGATCGTGCGGTCGGTCGAGCCGGTGTCCACAACCACGATTTGCGATGCCAGGTCACGGACAGACTTCAAACACTGGCCAAGAAATTTCTCCTCGTTCTTGACGATCAAGCAGACGGACAGTTTAGGGTTGAGCGTTGAGCGTTGAGCGTTGAGCGTGTCTGGCAGCTTCAGCCACTCCGGTTTCGCACCACCTTTAAGGCGTTGATTCAGGAATTTTTTCGCCGGCTTCCAGCCCGGAGCCACGCGGCAGGCATGTTCGGCGCACAGTTTGGCGGTCTGGCCGTCGCCGACGATCTGCGCAATTTCCGCGAGCAGCAAGCAGGCCTCGGGATGGAACGGACGTTTGGCGAGCGCCGACAGTGCAGCCTCCCAAGCCGCGCGGAATTTTTTCTGACGGACCAGTTCGCGCGCTTGCGCGAGATGGCCGGCGAGAGCGCATGGAGGCAAAGTGATTTTTGTCCTGACCACCGGTGCCGTTTTCGTGATGAGGGCACGCGGCGGCACGTCCTGGTCCCGCTGAGCGGGATCAGCGCTGCCCGACCGGGCCTTCACCGGCGCACGTTCGGCAAGTTCCTTCAAACGATGCTCCACCGCGGCGGCAATGTCGTTCCAGTCGAACAGTTTTTCCGCGATGGCCCGACCGGCCGCGCCGCGTTGACGACATTCGGCGGGGTCGCTCGCGGCCGATTTCATCAGCAAACCAAGATGCGGCTGGCTCGGTTCGAGCAGCCAGCCGTTTTTGACCAGCTTGATTTCCCCGACACAGTCGCTCAGGCGGATACCATGGCTCGGAATCTTCCAGCCGGCCTCCGGGGAGACAAAACTATCCGTCGCGCCGCCGGCGGTGACAATGACCGGCCGGCCGCACGCCATCGCTTCCAGCACGGGCATTCCGAAACCTTCGCCACGATACGGGAGCACCAGACAATTGCATGCCGCATAAAGCGACGGCATCGCTTCGGATGAGAGGTTGTCCTTAAGATAGAGGATTTCCGGCGCGCTGGGGTTTTGCTGGAGGGCGCGGATGGCCGCCTCGGCGGTCTGGCCCTGATAAAAGCTGTCGCCGCCAAAATCCTTGATGACGAGGCAGACATCATCCGCAGCGGTGAATGCTTTGGCATAGGCTTCAAGCAAAATATCGGGGCCTTTGCGGAAAATCGTGCCGCCGACAAACAGGAATTTGAATTTCTTCCGCGTCTTCAGCGCGAGCGGACGGACGCCGGGCCGGAATTTTTTTGTGTCCACGCCGTTCGGCACGACGCGCACTTTTTCCGGGGCGATGCCGGAGTCGAGATACATGTGCCGCACCAGCGGTGACGGCACCCAGAATTCATCCACGTTTTTCGCGGCGTCCACCCAGGCTTTCGGCAGCGCGCCATATTCCCACGGCTGGATGACGACGAGCGAACCGCTTTCCGGCCGCGACCAATTCGGCGGCCATTGGTGCCGCACGGTGACGGCGGTGACGGCGGGAGCTTTCGCGGCCAGCTTCCCGGCGAAACGCTGCATGTCAGGATCAGCGGTTGCGCGTCCGCTCAAAACATCCCGGCCAACGCACGTCAAATCCAGCGTCGTTGAAAGACGCGCCGTGAGTTCGCGGTTGATGTGCGACAGGCTGCCGTAATCGAGGAACGAACCCTCCCACGCCATGGCGGGCCGGGAATGGCTTTGCGGCTCCGCGCCGGGAATCTTCGCGATGCGCGAGTCAAATGCGCAACGAAAGGCAGCCAGCGAGCGGATCATCTTGATGCTCGGCCAAGGCTCGATGAACACCCAGTCGGACGAGTCTTTCCACGCGACGATGTCCGCGCCTTTGATCGGCTCGAACACCAGCGTGGGAATTTCCGCGAGCGCAGAAAATGTTTTGGCCCATGAATCGGCGCCGACCAGTCCCACACACCGGCCGATGAGCTTCATCTGGCCCGGAAAACTTTCGCCGCGCGCATCGGCGCAGCCGGGCAGGACGGGATAATCCTTCGCCTCGGCCGGCACGCCGAGAATGACCGGTTCAAAGCCGCGCTCCAAGATGTGCGCGATGACCTGCGGCCAAATCTCCGGGAGAATGAGGTTGCGCTTGGAGCCGACCATGCCGGTCAGACTGCCTTTGGGTGCGACGGCAACCCGGCGGGAACCTTCATTCTGCCGCCAGGCCGCCGCCCAGCGCGGAACTTTGTTGATGCGATATTTTTTTCCAATATCGAGGCCGGCCTTCCACTCCTCGAAGTAATTGTCCTTGGGCGTGGTGCCGGCGCCGAGACAATTGCGCGATTCATAAACCAGATAACGCAGGATGATGTGGAAAAATGGCTCGGGGTGCTGCGGCAGGAAGTATATTTTGGAAAGTTTCGGAAACGCGTCGAACAACGCCCGGGCGGAGCCGACGCCGTTTGGATGACTGAAAATGATTCCGCCCGGCGATTGGTCGTAAAAAGACGCGAGCAGCAGCAAGGCATCGCCCGCACCGCCAAAGTGCGCGTAAAACGGCGGCAGCTCCCCCATCAGCGTCTTGAGCTGCCTGGCACCGGCTTGAAGCTCCGGGGGCTGATAACACAAGCCCGCGGAGCGCGGAAATATGTCCTCGCTCAAATAGACATGGCGACCTTCGATCCGAGCGATCCAGGGCCGCAGCGCCTTCGGTTCCTGCGCCAGCTGGGCGGCGGTTGGACGGTTTGACCATTCGCCCGGACGATACACCGGACCCAGCACCGCGTGCTTCATCACCGGCAGCTGGGCACGTTCACCCAGACGGAATTCGGCGATCCACTCGCGCATCTTCGGCCAGCGCGCAACCAGCTCGGCTTCGTTTTGATCCAGCCGCTGGAGTTTGTAATGGAGCGCAATGAGATTCATTCCCGCCGGATGATTGTCCGGGTCGAGTTCCATCGCGGCCTGTAAACAGGCGAAGGCGAAATCAGGGTGTCCGGCCGGCTGGCTCTGCCACGGCACCGTGAATTGCGACGCGCGTACGCCGAGCATCGCCAGCGCGGTTGCCGACGAATGGGGCTGGCCGCTTTCGACCTGGAAGATGTTTGCAAGGTCCAGGCTCGCGCGATAACGACCCAGGACTTGATCCTGTTCGATGGCCGCGCTATCGGCCGTTTGCATGAGCCCGGCGGGGCTCTGGAAAGACAGGCTCAAGACTTCCGGGATATGAACGGCGTTCCCGCGCGCCGCCATCACTTTCAACGTGGCCTCATAAGCGCCCGCATGACGGAGCGACGCGTCGAAGCCACCGAGCTGACGCAGACATTCCGTGCGAAAGAATTGGACGCAGCCGGCGAGGGAATAAAACAGGGTTTCCAACGGTGCGTAGTCAGGATACTTCACGGTCCGGACGATGTTCGCGGACGGGAACGTGTCATTTGACTTCGTTGTCCACGCGGTGTCGGCGTAAGCCAGCGCGCAATCTGCGTGTTTGTCGAGCGCCGCAACGAGAATTTCCAAAGCATCATCCCGCAGGCTGTCATCGGTGTTCACGCTGGCCCAGTAACGGCCGCGCGCCAGGGTCAGGCCGCGATTCCACGCGGCGCCAGGCGTCTCCTGCCCGGTGCGAACGTAATGGAGGTTGGGAAATTGCCGCTGGAATTCAGCAGCAACCGCGCGCTCGTTTTCCGGGGAACCGCTGTCCACCAGAATGATTTCGCACCGGCTGAAAATGGTCTGGCGCGCCAGGCCCGCCAGGCACGCGCGAATGCATTTCCCGGCGTTACCGGCGGAAATGACAACGGACACGAGCGGTTCCGGAACCGTCGCATTTTCGGGAATTAACAAACATTCCGGCATCAGCGGGTTCCTGGCCGCGGATGCAGCGGCAGGCATGTGAGGATCGGAACGAGCGGCGGCTGGTTCAGGCGCTTTTCCGCACAGCGGTTCCGGGTTGGTCTTCATGGCGGTTCGGTCAAAATGAATGCCGGATGTTCGTCGGGCCCGGATGATTCATTATTCTATTTATAGGCGGCCACCGTTGCTCTGACGTCGTCCAGATTGAAAATAAGTTCGGTTCGGCTAAACCCGGCCCGGAGCAGCATTTCCTGCAAACACGCTATCGTGGGATACCACCAGTTGGTAGGGTCATTATCGAATCCCGGACGCAGTTCCATGGTCACCCCGGCGCCCTTGCTGATGGCGGTCTCAATCAGAGCCACCCCTTTGGTCACCAGGGCAAGTTTTTGCAAAGCCAGAAAGGGTTCAGTCAGATGGTAGAGAACGCCGTAAAACAGCGTGATGTCGTAGCTTAACGGATATTCTTTTGCGTCCAGGTCGCCGGCGGTATTGATGGCCGACTGACGAACCGCTTCATCAATTTTGAAAATGCTGGATTCAATGAAGCGCACCTTGGAACCCAGAAGATGATGCGCGAGCCGGAATCCTTTGTTGGCGCCCCAATTTCCCTGCTCCAAGCGATCCTTGTTGGGTTGAGTCATGGCCATATCCGAAGCCACCACCAGGGCAGCTGAACGCTTTTCAGCTTCAAAGCTGAAGTAACCGTCCCAAGCCCCAATATCCAGGACATTCAGGCCGGTCAAATCAAGCGGCAGCCCGAATCGTTTGGTAGCATAGTCACTTCCATCCGGGCCATGTTTCACATCACCCGGAGTGTAAAAAATTTCGCCTTGCACCAGTCCGACGGGAATGCGGTGCCACCAGTGAACCGCTTTGACAGCATCCAGATCAACTTGGTTGAGTTGTTTCATATTTTGTTTTCGTATTTTCAATGAATTGGTCAGGCTCGGTTCATCGGTGTGTCAAGCTGGTGTTTCAGTGGTGCTGGATTCATTCCGACTGCGCCGGGGTCAAAAGGACATTCCAATTGAAGCCAGTATCAATCGCTGTTGCGCAAAGCAACCAACCTGCTTTTATCATATGATTGAACCAGGTTTTAAAACCGGGCGGACCAGGGATAAACCCGATCCGCCCGGGGAAGGAGCCAGCGGTCTCTCGCCGTTTAGCGACCGACGATAATCGCTGGACATCGTTGCGGCTGCTGCCGCGTAAATTGTTTTGACCTGGTGTCGGGGACCTTCATGGTTTTTGCAGGCTGGGCTTCCGGGACATCTGGGTCAGGGGCCGATCCACGGGTGATTTTGGCTGGGCGGCCGCGCCGGTCAGTTTGGGCAGCGGCGAACTTTGTCGGGTCAGCGCCTTCTGGTTGCTGAGTTGAATCTCCTCGTAAACCTCCTGGCGGTGCACCGGCACGTCCGAGGGAGCTTCAATGCCCACCTTGACGACGTCACCTTCGACACGCACGATTTTCACGCGAATGCGTCCGTCAATCACAATGCTTTCGCCTGATTTTCTTGAAAGAATGAGCATGCGGTGAAAGAGTTAGGCGGCGGCTTCAGCGACTGACAACGGATGCTGCACGGAATACTCGGAAGCGTTGGCAAGGATGACCTGTTTGCCAACATGCGTATGGCGATTGATGACGATCGGGCCTTTCAAATTAACCGTGGCGTGATTTGGGCCGTGAACGGTCACGATGTTGAGCAGCAGCGCATCGGTCGGCTGTTTCATCCCCAGAAACTCCACGTCCGACTGCGGGATGTCCGGCTGGTAACCCGGCAGGATGAGAAAAGGATCCACAACGACGAAAGCGAGCGAAACGTTGGACTCGACCTGCAACCACGCAAAAGGTTCCTCGGCGGGGTTCACGAGCAGGACATAATCCTTGATTTGTTCAAAACCCAGGAGTCCCATGGGCAACCGCACCTGGTTGCTGGCCGGAGGTGCAGTGGGTGTTTCCGTTTCAATTGTTTCGGCGCATTTCATGTCAGTAGGTGTTTAGCAGTGGGTGTGCCATGATCGGTGGAATATGCCGGGGCACAAAAAACCGGCAAAAAAGGTCGGAAATTGGCGATCGGGAAGCAGCGCGGTCCGGCAACCCGGCAAAATTGGCTGGGACCCGGGAGGAAATTGCCGCGTCAAATGCGTTCATTGGGATGGCGGGGGAAGGAGAGGTCCGCCTTACGGCAGGTAATTCAGGATCGAAAGCTGCATGATCTTGGCGCTGCTTTGGAGCGCCGCCTGGTAGGCGGTTTGCGCCTGGCTCAACTGCACCATCGTCTGGACGAGGTCGGCGCTGGAGGAATTGGAAATCATCTGATCGAGTCCGGCTGACTGGCTGGCGGCAAACGTGGCTGCGTTGGTGAGATGGGTCTGCACCGCGCCGTTGTAACTGATTTGAAAAAGCTGGTTGTTTTCGTCCTTTTGCAGATTGGCGCTGTCCGTGCCGGCAATGGCGGCGGTGTTGCCGGACGCGAGGTTGTTCTGGAATGAGATAAGATGGTTGAACAAATCCGCCCCGGACTGGCTGTCGGTAATCAAACCGCGTACGCCGGAGCTGGTGGTGTTCTCGCCCGGGATGTCCACGGATACGGTGACGCCGGGGGCAATCTCAACCTGGTTCACCGAAGAATTTCCCTGATAGGTCACACCGGTGATGTTGCCGCTGGCATCCGTCGCCAGGGCATAGGGCGCTTGCGTGGAGTTGGTGCCACTGAAAAGATACTGTCCGGAGGCCGCATCCTTGGTGTTCATCAACTGCGCCGCCTGCTGGATCAACTGTTTCACCTCGTTAGCGTAATTGTTCAAGTCCGCCGGTGAAGCGGTCGGGCTGCCGGCCAAAGTGGCAATCTCCCCTGCCCGGCTGGTCAGCGTCTGGAGCGATTGGATCACGTTGGAAACCGAGGTCGCGCGGGTCTGCAGCGTGGCAACGTTGGCGCTGTACTGCGTCTGCGTCGCCTTCTGGGAAAGGTCATTGAGCGTGCTCTCCATTGCTGCCGGATCGTCCGACACTGATTGAATGCGCAGACCGGTGGACGCCTGGTTTTGCAAGGCGTTTTGCCGGGCGGTCAGCACGTTGAACTGATTCAACATCGAATCCGTGTAGGCGTTGGTTGCTACGCGCATAAAATCAAGAGTTCTTCATCGCCAGCGTATCGCCCATCAGCGTGTTGATGGTCGTCACCAGTTGCGCCGAGGCCTCGTAAGCACGCTGAAAGCCCATTAAGTTGGTCATTTCCTCGTCCACGTTCACGCCGCTGACGGAACCGCGCTGGATCTGGAGCATGTTGGTCACAACGGTTTGATTGTTCACCTGGTCGTTCGCGGTTTGGAGCGCATCACCCATACTGGCAACGGTTTGGGTATAGGCATCGCCGAACGTCTGGTTGTTCAAGCCGGCCTGTGCTGCGGATGCCAATTGAGCCAGCGCCAGCGCCACGCTGTTATCACCCGTGGCCGTCAAAGAGCCGGAGGCCTGGATCAAGGCCGGATTGTCCGCCAACGATTGATTGACGGTGATGGTACTCGAACTGTTTCCGTTAAAGAAATTCGCCCCGAAGCTGCTAGTAAGGCTGTAACCACCGCTGTGGATCGTATTGACCTGGGTGATGAGATTGGAAGCCAGGGTACTGATGCTGGAATGCAGGGTTGCCAAAGCGCCGTCGCGGACGTCGATGGTGCCCTGGATCGAACCGCCAGTTAGTGTCAAGGGCGAACCGCCAGTGGCGGTCTGCACCAGCAATCGGCCATTACCCGCATCATAGGTCTGCAGCGTATCCAATACTTGGCTGCCGGAGACGAGTGATTGGCCACCGATGCTAACATCTACAGAATCCCCCGTGCCGGTGCTGGTTTGGACGTTCACCAACTGGGACAAGTTTTCCAGATCCTGCTCGCGGGCGTCCAGCAGGTCGTTGGCGGTTCCGCCATTGAACTCGGCGGCGGATATCTCCGAATTCAAACCGGCTATGTCGGAAAGTAGTTTGTTCGCTGAACCCACATTCTGGGACAGGGACGTGTTGAGGGAATCGCCCAGCGTTTTGAGCTGGCTGTCCACCTGATTGAATGTGGACGCCAGGTTTCGTGCCTGATTGATGACCGCCTGCCGCGCCGTCATCGAAGTGGGCGAGGCGGCCAGGCTTTGAAAAGCGCTGAAAAGTCCGCTCAACTGGCTGGACAAACCGGAACTGGTGATGCTGTCGGCGGAAGAGGAAGTGCTGCTGGAATTGGCGGTGCCATTGAGAAATTGGTTGAGATTCGTTTGGGCGGATTGCAGGGCGCTCTGCTGCGCGTTCCAGTAACCGCCGGTGCTTTGCTGGCTTTGAATCTGGTGGTTGAGCAGTGAATTGACGATCTGCTGGATGGACACCGCGTTGGCACCGGTGCCTTCCGGCCCGATCGCGGTCGTGACATCCGGGCCGGTTTGGATGTTGACGCGCTGGCGCGAGTAGCCGGTGGTGTTGACGTTGGCGAGGTTTTGCCCCGACACTTCCACGCCGGTCATCTGCGTTTGCAGTGAGCGTGCGGCCAGATTGAGTGTGCCAAATAGTCCAAGCATGTGATTTTTTGAGTTAACCGACGGCTTCGTACAGTGAATGTTGCGGCAAACTGATTTCGGGCACCTGGCCCGCGCCGTCGTAGGTGGTCGGACCCGCTCCGGGGAAAATGACATTGATGAGCCGTTGCATGAGTTCGACCGCATGGCTCAATAGCAAATGGTTTTGCCGGGCGCGTTGCTGGACGCGAATGAGTAATTCGTTGTTCTCCTGCACGAGCGCCTGCATCAAGGGGCGGTAATCCGCCGGCAGCAATGGCACGATGGCGGTGAAGGCGGCCGTTTCCGGCAAATTCAACTGGCGCGCGACATGGCGCTGGCGCTGTTCGCGTTCGGACCGCGTGGCGGCAATGAGATCGGCCTGGTGGTTGATGGCGGCAACGCTGGGCAGAATATCCTCGGTCATGCGGCGCATCACCACAGTTTGCTGGTGATCGAGCCGGGCAAGCATCTCGCCGTACTGCTTCAATTCTTCGCGCAGGGCGTCAATGAGGTTGGGGAGCATAACATTCATGGCTGTTTGGCGGAAAAGGAAACGGGGCGGTGGCTGTGCGGCGCGGCTTTGCGTTCGCCCGCATGGTGCGTTACAGGCTGGGCGCTGGCCGCCAGGGCCGGTGAAACGAGCAATGCCGCCGGTGCGATGCCGTGACCGGCCTTCGGTCCATCGCCGGCCTGGCGATTAAGTTGTCGCTGAAACGTCTGGGCCAGCCCGAAAGCGCCGGATTTTGAAATATTGTCCGCCAGCGTGTTGGTGACGAGGTCCTGATAAATACCCGCCGCGGTGGAATTGTCTGAAAACTCCGACGGAATGACGGTTTTTTGCGCGTCTCCGAGGATTTGTCTCAACAGCACGGCTTCGAACTGGCGGCTGGCCTCGGTGATTTTCTGCTCCTGGGTCAGGCGCGGATTGCCCGCCAACCGTTCGGGTGCGATGTCCGAGGCGGTAATCAGGCGTTGAAGCGGGGCGATTTCCATATCAGCGGAGGATGAGTTCAGCCTGCAAGGCGCCGGCCTGTTTCATGGTTTCGAAAATGGTCATCATGTCGCGGGGCGTCACGCCGAGGGCATTCAGGGCCGCCGCCACCTTTTCCACCGTCGGCAATTCCGGCAGGGTGGCGAAGTTGGATTTCTTTTCCGTGACATCGGTGGTCGTGCTGGGGGTGACGGCAGTGCGACCGCGGTTGCTGAAGGCACTTGGCTGAGAAACATCAAGGGTGGAAGCCACATTGATGGTGATGCTCCCCTGGGCAACGGCACAGCTGGAAATGTGGATGTTCGCGGTGGCGACAATGGTGCCGGTGCGCTCGCTGATGATGATGCGCGCCGGCGTATTCGGTGTAACTTCAATGCTCTCCAGGTGGGCGATGAAATTCACCGGCTCGCTCTCGGCGCCCGCAGGCATGCGAACCTGCACCGAAGTCGAATCCACCGCCCGGGCGGAGTTGGTGAACACTTGGTTGATGGCTTCGGCCATGATTGCGGCGGAGGTGAAATCCGGGTCCCGCAACAGGAGTTCAATGGTTTTGTCCCGGACAACCGATGACTGGATCTCGCGTTCAACCAGTGCGCCACCGGTGATCTGGGCCGACGTCGGAACGTTTTTAGTCGTGGTCGCGCCACCGGGACCGCCCTGGCCGGCGGCAAATCCGCCTACGGCAATCGGGCCTTGCGCCACGGCATAAGTCTTGTTGTCCGCACCAAGCAATGGGGTTTGCAACAGCACGCCGCCCTGGAGGCTTTTGGCATCACCCATTGACGCGACCTGCACATCGATGCGACTGCCGGGTTTGGAAAACGCCGGGATGTCGGCGGTGACCATGACCACCGCGACGTTTTTGGACGAGAGCGTCGTTGCCGGCACATTGATGCCATAATGCTGGAGCATGTTGGCAATGGTTTGCTTGGTGTAAACAGGGTCCTTGTCGCCATCGCCGGCAAGGCCAACCACCAAGCCGAAACCGACCAGTTGGTTGTCACGCGCGCCGGCCACCATCACGAGGTCGCGCACCCGGACATTGTCGGCGGATGCCGTCAAAGCCAGCGTCAAGAGCAGGCATAATCCCGACAGGACCAGTTTGGTGGTCCCGATTCTTATTGCCCTCTGCCAAACCGTATGGCCGGAAAACCCGACCGTCAAAACCGGCGTTTTCCGTTGCGTTTCATGACCCGGCAACCGGAAATCAAACGGCGGCACGGCACTATGGCATGCGTGACGGTTGTTCGGATTCAGAATTCGCGGGACGAGTGGCATGGATCAGAAGGGGTTGAGTTTGTCCCAAAGGCGGGTGAACCAGCCTTTGCGCTGGCTGTCGGTGACGGTGCCTTTGCCGATGATCTGGATGGTGGCGTCGGAGACGTTGAAACTGAAAACCGTGTTGTCAAAGTTCACGTCATCGGACCGGACCACACCGCGCAGGATGATGGTCTGACGCTCGCCGCTGAATGAGGTTTCCCGTTTGCCTTCGATGACAAAGTTGTTGTTGGGCAACACGTCCACAATGCGAACCGCGATCTTGGCGATGATGTTTTCCGAATCGTTAATGCTGCCGCTGCCATCGTGTTTGCTGTCGGAATTATAGGCTAATGCCGGCAACTGGCCGCCCTTGGTCAGCAGGCCGCTGGCCCCGGGGCTGTAGAGAAATGACGTGATGGCCTGGCTCAGACTGGAACTTCTTTGCGTCTTGGTTTCGTTGTTCTTGTTGGCGGTGCTGTTTTCCTGGACCAGGATGGTGATGATGTCGCCGATCCCGGACGCGCGTTTATCGGCGTACATGGACTTGGAGGAAGCTTCATGCCAGAGCGATTGCGGCCGGGCGACGGCAGGGAACAACGCCATAACGGCCATGGCAAGAACCAGCCCTGGGTGGAAATATTTTTGCGCATTCATAATGAAACTAAAATCGTTTGGCCATCGAGCACCTGCCCGGTCAAGTCGCGGTGGGATACCGGGTTGCGGGCGCGAATGGTTTCGCCGGGCGCACCGTTGTCGAGCGCCTCGACCTTCGTTGTGATGCTCAGCGCGCCGTCCTGCACAAGGGCATTGGCGATCTGGCCCCGATGGATGACCGCACGAGGTTTGATCGCCCGCGCCAGCAGCGGAACACCGGAAGCAACCGGTTCGGCCAGTTCGAGACCGGGATCGGCGGCGGAAAATTCAGCCAGGGCCTCACGCACATTCAGCACATCAAAACGTTCGTGCACGATGTCCGCACCGTTGACGCGCGCGCCGCGCATGAGGTTGGAATGGGCCACCCAGACATCGCGCCAGACATGCGCCTGTACCGTGGCCTGCCAGGTCCCGAGGTTTCCATGCGTCGTGCAAAGTTGAAAGCGGACAATAAAGGAGGGGATGACCCCGACGGTCGGCAGTTCCAGAATTTTCACCGTGAGCGGTTCGTCCGGCAGCGTGAGGGCAGACCAGGACTGTTTGAAATTCAGCTCCAGCTCACCCCGGTCCTTCACGTAATCGCGCTGGAGCGTGGCCGTGAGCAGGGCGAGCACATCGGATTCCGTATACGAGCGCATCTGCGGCGCATTGGTTTGAACCGTCGCGGTTTCGGCGGCACACAGTTGGCTGACGGACGCTCCGGTCAGGCAGAGGGCAATGAAAAGAAACCTCCAACATCCAACATTCAACACCCAACGCCCAACGGCGCGATAATTGCGCATGCTTTGGATGTTCGATGCTGAAGGTTGAAGGTTGAAGGTTCTCATTTCAAATATCACCGTTGCAGATTGTTGCTTTGTTGCATCATTTCGTCGGCGGCCTGTACGGCCTTGGAGTTCACTTCATAGGCGCGCTGGGCCAGGATGAGGTTGACCATTTCCTCGACGACACTGACATTGGAAAGTTCAAGGTAACCCTGTTGGAGCTGGCCAAAGCCATTTTGTCCAGGCTCACCGAGTTCCGGCGTGCCGGAAGCGGTGGTCTCCTTGTAAAGATTATGGCCCTGGGCTTCGAGTCCGCCGGGATTGTTGAAACGGACGACCTGTATCTGGGAATTGGTCGAGCCGCTTGCGGTGGCATAAGTCACCGCGCCGGTGGACGAAATATTGATGTTGCTGGTGCCAGCGGGCACGGGTTGAAATCCACCCTGCAGCGGGTAACCGTCGCTGTTGACGATACGGCCGGACGAATCGGTTTTTAACGCACCATCGCGCGTGTAGGCGAGCGTGCCATCGGGCATCTGGACCTGAAAAAAACCGTCACCCTGGATCGCGACATCCAGCTTTTCACCGGTTTGCGTCAAATCGCCGGCGGTGAAGATGCGCTGGGTGGCAACAGGAATCGAGCCCTGGCCGATCTGCAGGCTGGAGGGCAGCTGGTTGCCGCCGCCTGACTCGGAACCGGCGACCCGGGTGGTCTGGTAAAGCAGATCCTGGAACTCCAGTTTGCTTTTCTTGAAACCGGTGGTATTGACGTTCGCCAGGTTGTTGGAGATGTTGTCCAAGTTCATCTGCTGGGATTGCATCCCGGCAGCAGCGGAGTAAAGGGCGCGAAGCATAAATCAAGGGTTTGGATTCATTTTAACCGGGGTTGCCCAGATCGGTGATTTCGCGACTCATGCGGTCGCTTTGCATCTGGAGCACTTTTTGGTTGGATTCAAACATCCGCATGGCGGTGATGAGACTGGCCATTTCCGTGGTGGGTGAGGAGTTGGCGCTTTCGACAAAACCCTGGCGCACGTTCGTGGTGTTGCCGGCGGCGGTTTTTAAATCCGGACTGTCCGCCCGAAACAAACCCCCGCCCAGGGCCGTGAGCAGGTCGGGTTTGTTGAATTCGGTGATTTGGAGTTTCCCCTTTTGCTCGGCACCCTGGCTGACGTCGCCGGTGGCGGAAATGGTTATTGGGGCGGAACTGCCGGCATCGAATTGGATTGGACCATTCTCGCCCATCACGGGAAAACCTCGCGTGGTAACGAGCTGGTTCTGGGAGTTGACTTGGAATTGGCCATTGCGCGTATAAGCCCGCTGGCCGTCGGGCATCTGGACGGAAAAGAGACCGGGGCCTTCAAGGGCAAGATCCATGGCGCTGCCGGTCGGATGCAGTTCACCCTGCTGAAAATTGGTCACGGAACTGGCGGAGGGAATGACGTAGCCCGGATTGGCGGGGTTGGAGGCCTGGGAACCCAGGCTGGCCTGAACCGCGGAAAATGAAATCTCCCGTTTGCGGGCGCCGGGAATGGAAGCGGAGCCAAGATTATCGGAAATCATCTCCTGCCACCGTTCGGTTGCATTCATCGCGGCGGCGGCCTGGTAAAGACTTACTTCCATACACGAAGTGGTTTAGCAGCGCATGTGCCATCCCGGTTTTCGGACGTTTTTGCCCGGCTTTCCATTTTGTGGTGGCAAAAGATTCCGGGAGCGGCAGCAGAAATTGCCGGGCAGGTCTTCATGCAGGCTTGGGGGCTGGCTCGTAAGCACAGGCCAGATCCATAATCTGGCCGCAGGTGCATTGAATGCGAATGTTGGTGATCCGGTCACCCTCGCACTGGAGGGACACGCGCGGTTCGCACATGTTCCCTGCGCCCGGCCCGGCTCCCGCTGCGGCCGGCGCCGCTGGCTCCAATGATTGCAAGGGCAAGGTTTGTCCGGCTTTGGGAATGACGGTGACGCGAAACTCCCGGGATTCACCGGAAGCCGGCAAGGTGGTGAGCGGGACGAATGATTCAGTTCGCAGGAGTGTCATGGGATGGGTTGGGGGGGAACGGAGTCCGGGAGTGAATCCACGGATTCCTTCAATTTGAGCATAACCGTCACGCGCCGGTTGATTTCGGCGGCCGGCGAAAAACCAGGCATGGGCAAGGTATCGGCGTAACCGGAAACCTTGCAGACCTGGCTGCCGGCGACACCGCTTTGGACGAGCTTTCGGCGCGCGGCATTGGCGCGTTCGGTGGAAAGTTCCCATTTGCTGTGGCCCTCGTGGTCGGTTTTCATATTCGCCTCGGTGTGGCCCTCAAGTTCGATGTGGAACGTGGTAAAGCGTGCAACCTCCCAGGCGAGCGTGCTGAATACCCACGCGCCATAATCCGTAAAAACATCCGTGTCGGAATTGAAAGTGGGTTTCTGCGAACGGTCAAAAATATTGATGCGCAGGCCCTCTGGCGTTACGTCAATCTGAACGCTGCTTTGATCCTCATCCTGCACTTTGAGCAGTTTGGCCAGGTCTTCGCTGAGCCGGCGCATCGTCTCCATTTCCACGGCGGAAACCGAGGAGAAGCGGCCTTGCTGCTTGTAGGTGCTGGAAGCGTTCTTGTTCGGAATGATGCCGGTGGATTCCTTGGTGACGGAGGAAAAAGGGTTCTTGAAGGCGCGTTCGACGGCATCCTTGATCTTCTGGTCCTGCGAAGTGAGCCAGAGGCAGAGAAACAGCGCCATCATGGCGGTGACGAAGTCGGCATAGGCGACTTTCCACGATCCGCCATGGGAGGGATGTCTTTTGTGGGCCATGGGGAAATCTATTTCGCGGTTTTGAGGGCTTTGAACATCTGTTCCATTTCGTCCGCACTCGGCCGCATTTCGCTGCTCAATCCGCGCCGGCCCAGCTCCACCGCGGTAGCCGGCGCCATGCCGCTGGCGAAGCCAATGACACACGCCGCGATGCACCGGGTGTAATCCAATTCCGCCGCGCAGACAAATTCGAGGTTCATCGCCAGCGGCGCGATGAAACCGTAGGCGAGCAATATGCCTAAAAAGGTGCCGACCAGGGCTGCCGCCACATGTTCGCCGATCTGTTCCACCGGCCCGGAAATGGAGGCCATCGTTATGACGATGCCGAGCACCGCGGCGACGATGCCGAAGCCAGGCATGGCATCCGCGGTTTTGGTGAGCACATTCACCGGCGCGAAATGTTCAATTTCCTGACGATCCAGTTCCGCATCAAGCAGCAGACGCAATTGGTCGGGTTTGATCTTGCCATCGATGATCGGCCGCAGGCTGCCGCAGAGAAAGGTCATGGCGTCCTGGTTGCCGGAGAAGAGCGGGTATTTTTTGAAGATGGAACTAGTTTGGGGTTCCAGGACATGCTCTTCCAAAGCAATCATGCCATTGCGCCGGCCCAGCAGAAACAGTTCATAAAGCACCTTCAGCAGTTCATCGTAGGCCGCGCGATTGTGCGGCGCGCCTTTGAGACAAATCAACAATCCCTTGGCGATGTCCAGGAGCACCTTTTTCGGCGACATGACAATGAGCGCCCCCACGGCACCACCGGCGATAATGATGATTTCATTAAGCAGAGCATGGATCAGCACGGTGAGCTTGCCGCCCTCCATGATGAAGCCGCCAAAAACGCAAATAATTACAACAGCAAAACCGACAAAGATGATCATGCGCTACGGGCGGTTGCGGGTCGCTTGATCAGCCCGGATTCAAAACGTTGCAAATAAGCGCGGATGGCCAGAATGGCCTGGGCATGAATCTGGCAAATGCGCGACTCGGTAAGGCCGAAGACTTCGGCAATTTCACGCAGATGGAGGTCCTCGACATAATAGAGGGCCAATACTTTGCGCTGGATTTCGGGCAGTTTCTTCAAATGTTCGAGGATGACCTGCTTGAGCTCCCGTTGCGAAACCTGTTCCACCGGGTTTTCCTCCGACGTGTCCGCGATCACCTCATACAAACTGCCGGTATCACCGTCATCAGAAGAACCTGCGGAATCCAGACAGACAAACGCCGCGGGGCGGACTTCATCAAGCAGCTCGCAATACTCGGGCACGGAAATGCCAAGTGCCTTCGCCATCTGCGCGTCGGCCGGTACACGGCCCAGTTTTTGTTCGAGCTGCCCCATCACGGTCTGGATTTTGCGCGCCTTTTCGTGGATGGTGCGCGGCACCCAGTCCATGCGCCGCAGTTCATCCAGCATCGCACCGCGGACCCGGACGCGGGCATAAGTTTCAAACGACGAGCCGCAAGTGGGATCGAAATTGCGAAGCGCCTGCAGCAAACCAATCAATCCGGCGCTGTGAAGATCGTCATGACTGACGTGTTCGGGCAAGGTCATGGACAGGCGGCCTAGCACCGAGACGACCAGGGGCAGATACTGTTCGATCAGGGCATTCTCAGTGGAGATATCGGCGCTTTGGTGGTAATGCCGCCAAAGTTCCTGTGCTGACGGCGCGGGAGCGGTGGCCATGACATCGGTTCTGGGTGATTCGCAAGTGGAGGTGCTCATATTTTCGCGGCAGACTTGGGATTGACCGTAGGGAGTGGACGCGTGTGACGTCGTTGTTCATTGGCTTCCTGCAGCCCCTGCCACCAGACACGGCCCCACCAGCGGGACAGCAGTGCGACCGCCAGGGCGGCAACCGCGGCCCGCCACAAGGCGGTGGACCAAGGACACCCACCGGCCAGACTAAAGCCTGCACCGATGAGAAAACCAACGACGGATCCGAGAATCATGAACGACTTCATGTGCGTTTGAACAACGTTTAGCAGGAGGTCTGCCAGCAAGGATTTCGCGGAGGAAGAAGACGGAGAAACCCAATGTTCACCGGCGAATTTCGCAGGGGAAGAGCAGGGCCGATTCCGCGCGATGAAAGTCGCCGGGAATTTTTTGCCCGGCGTTCAGGAAACTTACCGAGCAATTTGTGCCCAATACAAAATTCCACAACTTCACCCGCCGCCGCTCCTCGTCCAGATGCGTGAAGATGACATCTTCCGGCGCAAACGCGGCAAAAGCGTGAATTTGCTCGAACAAGACGGAAGTTTCGCAGGCGGCATTGAGCACGAGATGCACGTGCGGCTGTGACAATGCACCCACTTGCACCCGCAGGTTGGAAATGGCGTTGGCGTTGTACATTTCCACGCCGGGCAAATCCACGAAGAGCAGGTCCACGGGTCCGTCCAGCGCCCGCCAGAAACGGTCGATCGGCACGCCGATCATTTCGCAGTGCAACGAGAGAAATTCAGCGGTGTTCGCGGTTTCACCGTCAAGCCGCCATACCTGCACCTTTTGGTTTTCAGCCAGAACAGCCAGGGTCATCCATTTGCATAACACGGTGGTTTTTCCCGATCCGGGTGGACCCACAAAAACGTGCGGTCGGTTCGTCCTTTCCATCACCTGCCGCGCCGGACGCCAGAAACCCGCCAGGACGTTGCGGACGGCAGTCCATTCGGCTATCGGCATCGGAGGCGGTTCACCACCATGCAACGCACAAACTTTTTGTTCCAAATGATCAGCAAAGGCCGGCAAGAGTCCCAGCGATTCCAACCAGGTAATGCTCCGCCAGCGACGCAGGGTGGGTGTCGTCGGGGCTATCGGCTCAACCTTCTCGGCGAAAGGCACATAGGCATCTTCGCCAGGCTGAATCGTGTGAATTTTATGCTTGGGTTCCTCTTCCGAAATGCAGGCCACCACCTCAATATTCCCGGTGTGATGCCAGAGTCGCGAGATGCCGTAAGCCGGCAAACGTCGTACGCTCACCACCACGGCATCCGGACCCAGCTGCTCGTGGATTTGCGCCAGCGCGGCATCAGCGTTTTCGGCGACGAAGGGAACGAATTTCATATTCTTATTCCGGACTCGGGATCACCGCGGCGTTTTGGATCTGCATTCGCGCCGGGATTTCCGAATAGGAAAGCACCGCGAGGTCGCTAAACGTGTTTTCGAAGAAACGCCGGAAGGCCAGCCGTAGCTGCGGTGCGCACAACACCACCGGCGGATGGCCGGCGGATAGCATTTGCTGCACGAGCCGGGAAAGCGTGTCGATAACGTGCTTCGCCAGCCTGGGTTCGATGACCAGCGCCACTTCCGTGGGGGATTGCCTCACGCCGAGGGCCAGTTGTTGTTCGAGTTTCGGATCAATCGTGATGGCGCGCAATCCGCCATTCTCGGTTTGAAACGGCTTGGTCAGCTGTGAACCCAGCGCCCGGCGGGCGTGTTCGGAAAGTTCATCCGGATTTTTTGTGTAGGCCGCATAATCGCCGACTTTTTCGAGAATGCCCGCAAAGTTGCGGATGGAAATGCCCTCGGCCAGCAGGTTTTGCAGGATGCGCTGCACCTGGCCGACGCTCAGCTGCGCGGGAATCAATTCGTTGACCACGGCCGGATTCGTCTGCTTGAGATTGTCGAGCAACAGTTGCACGTCCTGGCGCGTCAGAATTTCGTGGCAATGGTGGCGGACGGATTCCGAAAGGTGCGTGACGAGCACCGACGGCGCATCCACCACGGTGTAGCCGGCAACTTCGGCGGATTTGCGCTCAACGCTGGTGACCCAGGTGGCGGGTAATTGAAAAACCGGCTCGACGGTCGGGATGCCTTTGAGCGCCATCTTGCTGTTCGTGGCGTTCATCGCCAGCCAGTGGGCGGGCATGAGCTGGCCCTGCGCAATGGAATTGCCCTTGAGCAAAAAGCGATACTCATTCGTGCCCAGCTGGAGATTGTCCCGCAGACGAATCGGCGGGATAAGCACACCCATTTCCGTTGCGAAATTTCGCCGCACACCCGTCACACGCTCCAGCAAATCACCGCCTTTTAGCGTGTCGGCCATGGAAACGAGACCGTAACCCAGTTCGATTTGCAGCGTGTCCAGCAGCAACAGGTTTTCCATTTTGTCGGCCACCCGGGCTTCGGCAACGGTGGCGGCGCCAGCGCCGGGCGGCCTGGCTTCCCCGGCCTTTCCCCGCTGACCAGCGGCGGTGGAGGCAACCGTGGACGCGGCCAGTTCCGGCATTCCGTGCTTGTGAATGGTATAGGAAAGCAGACCGGTGATGATGGAAAGTATGAGGAACGGCATCATGGGCAAACCAGGCATGATGGACATCACCCCGAGCATCACCGAGAGCATGGTCAGGGCGCGCGGATAAAACAACAGCTGGCGCCCCAGTTCATGGCCCAGGTCGTTTTTCGACGTGGCGCGGGTGATGAGGATGCCGGCGGCGGTGGACGTGATCAGCGCCGGGATCTGCGAGACCAAGCCGTCGCCAATGGACAGGATGGTGAAGCGTTGCAACGCTTCGCTCATGGTCATTCCCTTTTGCAGGATGCCGATGGCAAAACCGCCAACGATGTTGATGAGGGTGATCAGGATGGCGGCAACGGCGTCGCCGCGAACAAATTTGCTCGCCCCGTCCATGGCGCCGTAAAAGTCTGCTTCCCCCTCGACCGAACGTCGGCGGCTGCGCGCTTCGCCCTCATTGATGAGGCCGGCATTGAGCTCGGCGTCAATCGCCATTTGTTTGCCGGGCAGGGCATCCAGGGTGAAACGTGCGGCGACTTCCGCAATACGCCCGGCGCCCTTGGTGATGACGATGAAATTGATGAGCGTCAGAATCAGGAAGACGACCATGCCGACGACATAGTTGCCGCGGACAACAACACTGCCAAAGGCTTGGATGATATGCCCGGCATAGCCGTCGAGCAAAATGAGCCGCGTCGAGGCGACATTAAGCGCCAGCCGGAACAGCGTAATAAATAGCAGCAGCGTGGGAAACCCGGTAAATTCTGCCGGTTGCCGCACGTAAAGAATGACCAGCAAAACCAGCATTGAAAGGCTGATGCTGACCGTCAACAACAGGTCGAGCAGGAAAGGCGGGATCGGCAGAATCAGCAGTAGAATCGTGCCAAACAGCGCGAAAACAAGCCACAGATCGCCGTATTTCAGCAGCTTTCGCATCCTGTCGCCGAGTGTGCCCATGGTTTTATTTCAGGTCGTATTTTTCCGCTTAATTGCGGTGTCGGTACAGTTTAGCAGGAACCTCGCCATCCAATGCCCGGCAAAAATAACGTGCCCGATCCCACCGCCCATCATGCAAAAGAAAATGAAAAAAATCCTTCAGTGGAATTATAACTGGCCGATACGAGAAATAATAAAATTATGCCACACCACCCTGCTTACCAAAGGAAACTGGTTCTGTCCCTGCATCAAAAGCAAATGCGGTTTTTTACCAGATTGTCAGTGTTCCTCTGTTCCGTGGTTGTTTTTACTTTTTTCTGGCTGGTGAACCGGCCGACGTTTATCGGCCACTGAACTGACCTCATCGGCCAGCAGAGCCTGCGATTGGCGCACCCGTCCTCCGTAACAGCACCGCGGAGGGTGAACAGCGCCAATCCTACGCCGGGTCCCTTTGATTCGATGTTCGAAGTTGAGTATCGGATGTTCGATTTTCGACGTTCCCCCGTGTCGCCGGGCCATTACCTTCTGCACTCACATCCTTCGCCCAGAGGCTTGGAGGACAGGCCGCACTTTGTGCTCCGCATTCCGTCCCGCCTTCAGCCCTCGGCCTTTTACGATATTTGTCGTTGAATGCCTTGCCGAGGCGAAGATGGGAATAAAACGCTTTAACAGAAGCAAACGAAGTTAACAAAGCGAGACGGCTCGGCCGGAAAGGCTTCCCCCCTTTGCTCCCTTCGTTACCTCCTGTAAAATGTTCTGACTGTGCCGGCTGAAACTTCAATGCCTGTCTCGCGCCAGCGGAGTTGGATGTTGAGCGTTAAACGTTGAATGTTCAATGTTCCCCTGTTTATCCGGCCCTCAATCAGCTTCAACCGCCGCTTGACGAAACGCGCCGGGTCCGCGACTGTCACCATCATGGTGCGTGATGCCCAAAACCGCGCTTGCGCAAGTTGTAGCGTCCGGCCTGTGGCCGGAAAGGCTGGAATTTCCGACAAACCCATCCGGGCACAACCCCGACGCCACATGTTTTGCCGAGATCTCATGCTATCGGCGGGTGCCGAACGGCGGGTTCCCGCCGGTTCCAGGCGGCAGATTTCTTGTCTCCTGTTGGCGGCGACTGGCTTGCTTTCTCCATTCCAGGCTCCGGCCGATACGGGCAGCTGGTCCGTCACCCAGCTCCCGTTTGCGAATGCGGCGCATCCGTCCATCAACAACGCCGGGGAAGTTGTCTGGGCGGTGCAGAACAGCACCGGCATTGTTTCCAGCGTGCGCGGGCAGCTGTCGGCTTCCGGCGTGTCGCCCCACCTGGCGAACAGCGGCGAGGTGGTTTATGCGGATACCTTTGGGGGATCGGGGATGGATCTGGTCAGCACCACGCGCGGCCGTTTGACCCACGGCGGCCTCATTGAACTGGGTTTCTCCGATTTCGGGGTCAACTCGAACGGCGAGGTGGTTTACTGCGCGCTCACCAATGGCAATTGGCAGGTTTTTTCCACCGTGCGCGGCCAGGTGACCTTCGATGCGGTGGACCGCTATAATCCTTGTATCAATGATCTGGGAGAAATCATCTGGAACCAGTATGGCGCGGCCCCGAACCTGATCTCGTCCACGCGCGGACCGTTGCCGGGCTATTACCCGTTCGTTCTCGGCCTGAATGATTTTGAGGAGTTTTGTTATGACTCCGATCTGGTCAGTTCGAACCTTTCCACCAGTCCGCACATCTTTTCCAACGTCCACGGCGTGGTGGTCAACGATATCGAGCAGTTCCAGTGGGGCGGAGGAATCAATGACGCCGGAACCATGGTCTGGACCGCGCCGGCAAATCCGTCGAGTCCGGTGGTGTGGTATGTGTTCGAAGCCACGTGGGTGCCGGCGCCGGTGTTGACCTTGGTGCAAACTCCCGGTCTGGCGCTGGAATGGCCGACCAACGCCGGCGGCTACCACGCACAATACGCCACCAACCTCCTGTCGCCCGTCGTCTGGCAGCGATTCAGCGGCAACCCGTCCACCAACGCGGGAAACTTCCACCAAACCATCGGACCGCCGCCCGGCCGCGCGGCATTTTTCCGCCTGTCAACCGGCAGTCCTTAATCAGCCCGGTTCCCTTTGATTGGATGTTGGATGTTCGATGTTTTCCCTTCTTCCATTTGAATCTTGACCGGGAAGTCGGGGCTGTTCATTTTTCCGGCATGGAGGGCACCGCGTTACTTTTTGTTTCTTAGCCGCCGGTCTTGAGCCTTGTCTATTCCATGACCCAATCCCACAACCGCCATTTAATCATCATTATCTTGGGCGCGCTGTCCACCATCAGTCCGTTCGCCATAGATATGTATTTGCCGGCATTTCCGCAGATCGCCGCCGCGCTCGACACATCCACCGCCCGGATTTCCCTGTCCATTGCCAGCTATTTTGCCGGACTGGCCGCGGGCCAGCTTTTCTACGGCCCGCTGCTGGACCGTTTCGGCCGCAAACTGCCGCTGTACGCCGGATTGACCCTGTTCTTTGCGGCCTCGTTGCTTTGCCTGTTTTCGCGAACTGTGGAGTGGCTCGTAGCCATGCGCTTTGTGCAGGCGCTGGGCGGCTGCGCCGCCCAAGTCGCCTCCATGGCCATGGTGCGGGATTTCTTTCCGGTGCATGAAACCGCCAAAATCATATCGCTGCTGATTTTGATCCTGGGCGCCTCGCCGCTGCTGGCTCCCAGCGTCGGCGTTTTCGTGGCTGTGCATCTCGGCTGGCAATGGGTGTTCATCATCCTGGCCGCGTTCGTAGCTTTGATGCTGGCGGTCTCCTGGCGGCTGTTGCCGGAAGGCCATCCACCGGATTGCAGCGTCTCGCTGCGGCTCCTGCCCATCCTGCGCAATTACGCCATCGTCCTGAAAGAGCCGCAATTCATTACTTATGCGCTCTCCGGCGCATTCGCCTTTTCCGGACTGCTGGTCTATGTGGCCAGTTCGCCGATCATTTTCATGGAAGTATTTCACGTCAGCCCGCAAAAGTTTGGCGCCGTCTTTGCCGGTCTGGCGGTCGGCTTCATCGGCAGCAACCAGATCAACGTCTTCTTGCTGCGCAGATTTTCCAGCGAACAGATTTTTCGCGCGACGCTGCTGGTGGAATGCCCGGCGGCGCTGCTGCTGCTGGTGGGAACGGTTTGCGGCTGGTTCGGATTGGCCGCAACGCTCGTCCTGCTGTTTATTTCGCTGTCCAGCCTTGGCCTGGCCTTTCCGAACGCGGCGGCGCTGTCGCTGGTGCCGTTTGATCGGAACATCGGCAGCGCCTCGGCCATGCTGGGCTTCCTGCAGATCGGCGTCTCCGGCCTCGCCTCCGCGAGCGTCGGCATTTTCGATTCCCACACCATGATGCCGGTGGCGCTGGTTCTCGCTGTAACCTCATGGATGGGCTTCGCGATTTTGATCATCGGCAAACGCAGCATCCACTGTTTGCGCTACGTCGAAGAAACAGGCGCCAACCCGCTGCCCGACTGAAGCGCCATCAGGCGTGGCATCTTTGCAGATCAGTAGCCGGGTGAGATCCAGTTCCAGCGCTGCCATTCATTCCATACGGGCATGTTATTCTTATCGTTGTTCCCCACATTTTTGGCGATGGCGCGCGTGACGGGATCAACCGTCAAGGCATACTTCGTGCGGTCGTTGCCGGTGGCGGACAGCGCGCAATACGCCATGTCAAAAAACGAGCCGGTCCAGCCGTTGTCTTCAACCAGCAGACTATGAACCGCCTGAATATTGGTCTGCGACATCACGATCAGACCGTCGCCGGAATCTCCCCAATAGATGACATTGGCAAGGTTCGGATAGGCGGTGCGGTTGGCATGGATGCAATTTTCGAGATCGGCCACGCCCATCACGCTGCGCAACCAGGCCGCCTGCGACGCCGGGGTGCCGCCGCCAAGATTCGCATCCCACGCGGCATTGAGCGCCCCCAATGAACACACATTGGCGGGCTGACTCTTGAAGAACTTGAAGGTGAAGGCAAAATAGCGGACCTGTTGCGACATCTGGTTGAAAAAATCGGGATAAGCCTTATCGATCCCCACGAAATAGGCGCCCATGCCCGCGCCGGGCATGAAGAAACTTTTGTTCGTCAGCCAGTTGTCCGTGTTGGCGTTGATCCCTTGCACTATCCCCACGGCATGCTGAAGAACCTGGGTCGAGTTTTCCAGATTGTTCTCGATCACACCGATGCCCTTCAAAACATCATCCACCCCGGCAGCATGGATTTGGTTGATGATGCTGCTCATGCCGTTGATGAATTTGGTTCCCCCGCCATTGCTGGAGCCGCCTTGCTGCAGCCAGCGCCGCTCCCACAAATAAACACGGAAATTGGGATTTGCCGACCTGAGCGCCGTGATCATCGCAATGATCTCCGCGTCGCGCTGGGCGGCGTTTACGCCTGACGGAAGATCATCCTGCGTCTCAAATTTCAAAATCACCGTGGTAATGCCATTGCTGGCCAATCCGGATGCAGCCTGGGCATAAGTCAGCAAATTGGTCGGGTTTGGACCGTCAATCGCCCCGGTGTCAAACTGCGGCGAAACGCTGTTGCTGAATTCATCATCCAACGGCTTGAACTTCACTCCTTCGATCAGGTCCGGCGGCTGGGGAATCTGGCTGCCCGGTGACGGCGGCGTTGCCTGTAACCGGAAAAGACTGCTGGCAGCCGTCATCGGAATGCTCGTCTGCACGAGCCAATTGGTGTCGTCTTCGCTCAAAATCACTTCCGGTGCATCGCTGGTGCTCCAGGGCCCGGCGGCGCCGGGAGCCGACTGCATCTGGTAGGCAAAGGCAAAATCACGGCGGCGTTCCGAATTGACCAGTAAAGACCCGCTTTGCGCCGACCAGGTCAGCGAAATAACGGGTTGGGCGGGGGCAGATATGACCGAAGAAGAAACAGCGCACAAGGCGGTTGCCGCCAAAACTGCCAATCGTAGCATCCGGCCAGCGTGCTTTCCAAAATTCAAGCCATTCTTCATTTAGTGAGAAGCCCAACCACAATCACTGTCGCACAGGCCGGGAGCAGAACAATAATCGAATTTCATAACACCGTCAAAATTGAAGGGTGCTCCAAGCATACTGCGGCAGCGATTCAGCGGCAACCCCGCCACCAACGCGGGAAACTTCCACCAAACCCTCGGACCACCCGTCGGCCGCGCGGCATTTTCCGCCTGTCAACCGGCAGTCCTTAAACGGACCAGAAGGCCGGCAGATGGTGTTATTCGCCGTGGAACGCCGCAAAGCCTGGCGTATGCCTCAAAGCAAAGCCGGCGTCTTGAACAAAGATCACCTCGTGCAAAAGACGCTATTGGCCACGCTCGACAAGGGCGAACTGCAACTCGCGGACGTACAGTCAAAGACCAAAGAGATTTTTGAAGCCGAACTCGCCAAGCTAAATCAGCGCAGCTGCGTGGCGCAGCTTTACGTGGCTTTACGCCCTTCCAAGCCCTGAGACAACCGGAGGGGTGGCGCGTTGAAGCCACCAACCCGCTTTTAATGTTCCATGAGTCGATAAAAGCCTTGGGTTGCACCCAGCGCGGCATTGGTCACGGTGATGATACTGCCATTACCGGTCACGGTGGCCAGGTTTTGCCAACCGGAACCAAGTGCGTTCAGATATTGCACACTGTAGGTTTCGCCCGGCTCGGACTGGATGGATGCCAGAAAATTGGTTCCCACTTTTGTTGGCGCAAAGAAGATGGGCGCCGGCCGGATCCAAAAGCCGCCCTGGATGGAGAAGTGGGTGCTGCTTGGAACGGCAGCAAGTGGTTGGGCGATGGTGCTGGCCAGTTGAAAACGACTGCTGGTGCTGAATGTGGCGCCGCCGCCGGCAATCACGCTGCGGGTGATTGTGAACCGCGCGCTGCTTTGGGCAAACGCCGTTCCTGAAACAACCATGGATAAAACCAGTAAAAATATTTTCATGCCGGCCTTTCGTGAGTGAGCTTCAATCTCTCATCACCACCAGATGATGACTCGACCAGCGCCACCAGTCTGGCCATTCGCGCCGGGTTGCAGGTTTGAGCTTCCGCCAAAACCTCCAGAAGCGCCTCCGCCCGGCGATAGATCGCCGCCAGGGTTGGCGAAAGCGCCTGCGCCGGCCGCATTGCCGCCGTTGCCCCCGTTCGGGAATGAGCCACTCGCCCCGTTGTTGCCGCCGCTTTGACCTGTCTGGCCCGAAAGGGAAATTCGTGCGGGACCATTGCCCCCTCCGCTACCGCCAGTTCCTTCTATCGCATAATTGCCACCGGTGGTCGTGCCTCCCGTGCCGCCGAAGCCTCCCTGGACATAGAGGGAACCAATACTGCTGTTTCCCCCGTTGCCACCGGTCGAACCGGAACCGAAAGTGACGACACTTCCAGCTCCCGCACTTCCCCCTGATCCCACCGTTACCGCCATGCTGCCGCCGGGAGCGACGGATATTGTGTCCTTTCCGTATGAGCCGCCGCCCCCGCCCCCGCCGCCGCCACCGGCGCCGCTGCTGTACCCCATGCTTCCGCCACCGCCGCCGCCACCGCCGCCCCACAATTCGACCATGACTTTGGCTACATTTGTGGGAACAACGAAAGTCCCGGACGAATTAAACACCTGCAACTGAGGGATGGCGCCGCTGACGTTGCCATTGACGCTCAGATCGCCGTTGATTTGAATGCCGCCGCGATCATCGCTGAAGATGGAATCCCCGCCGGCAAACCCGATGAAATTGTTGCCGAGGCTGAGGCCCCCTTGAAGGCTGATATTGCTGTTCACGTTGAGGCTGCCGTCAATGTGCAGGTCGTTTCCCATGGCAATGCCGTTGGTGCTCATTCCCATTACCAACGCGCCGTTGGCATACATGAGAAAGACGTTCGAGACGATCCCATCCTTGTCGGTTTGCAGGTTGCCGACGCCTGCGCTCCAGCTTCCGCTGGACAGGCTGCCGGCGTTGCCAGCATAAAGTGCATAGGGAGACGGTAAAATCTGCACGCGCGGCGAAAGTCTCTCGGTCGTGCTATCTTTGATGACGGTAATATCCAGCCAGCGGGCATTCCCGCCGAATGCGCCCGTGCCGAAATCCAGATTCACGGTGAAAAGGCCGTTGGCCAGGGCCAGGCTGTTCGTGCTGGCGGTTCCAACCTGATTGCCGGTGCTCACCGAGTCGTAGAGCGCGAAAACCATCGTGTAAGTGCCGTTGGCATTCGTGCTGCCGTCGTGGAGTTGGCCCTGGTAAGTGAACGCCGTCGTGCCTTGTGCGGCGGCTTGATTGACGCCGGCAAGCAAGGCCAGCAAGAACAAAAAGCAATACAATTTGGTTTTCATAAAGGATTCAGGATTCGAATTGACCCGTGTGACCGGCGTTTGATTCCAACATTGGGGGTGTGATCAGTTCCAGGGTCAGGACGGTCAGGACACACAACACCCGCGAAATGATTCATAATTCGTGAAATGGAATCACATTATTGGGAGCTTGGGGAAAGCCAGTACGTCACTGTAGCAGAGTATCCCGTATAAAGCCTCGTTGAGCAAATACTATCAGCATAATTCGTTTGCCTCCGTTTGAAAAACAGCTGGCCGTCATTTACCAGGAGCGGAAAAGCCTGACGCCCGCCATGAATAGCTTCATCCAAGCCCTGCAACAGATGGAGACGTAAGCCCACGTGGGTGCCGGCGCCGGTGTTGACCTTGGTGCAAACTCCCGGTCCGGCGCTGGAATGGCCGGCCAACACCGGCGGCTACCACGCGCAATACGCCACCAACCTCCTGTCGCCCGTCGTCTGGCAGCGATTCAGCGGCAACCCGTCCACCAACGCGGGAAACTTCCACCAAACCATCGGACCACCGCCCGGCCGCGCGGCATTTTTCCGCCTGTCAACCGGCAGTCCTTGAATGCCTGTTTCAACCACGGATGGACGCGGATCCCTCACTGCGCACGGATTGAAACCGCGAACCGCACAATAATTTCCGTCTCAATCGCAAATCCTGACGCCCTGCTGGCCGGCGTTGGCCTCTGGATCCAGCGCCAAAAAAAGCCACCGCAGCGGAAAAACCAGTGAAGTTTTCCACCGCCGCTACGCCGGTCAGTCGGACGATTTTGTGAAATTCGTTAGCCGGCTTGCGCGCATTAAACCTTGCGCTGCAGCCGCCTTCTGTGTAAGCTGGCCGAACTGAGGATTGCGGATAATAACACCTATTCTTATGAAAGGTATATTCACTTTCTATCTGTGCATGCTCGCCATAACAGCCGCGAGTGCTCAAACTTCCCAAGCACCAGCCCGCACAAGTCCGTCCGCGCCGCCGAATGATTTGTTCAGCAACGCACAGGTCGAAACCGGCTATAACTGGTATGCCTATGGTGTGACAAAGGGCGCGACGCACCAAAAGCATGAGGTAGGGAACGCAATTTGGTACTCGTGGACCGCGCCGGCTTCCGGCCCGGCGATCGTCTATAATTGGAACCAGCAGCGGCCACTTGGGAGTTTCTCTGTTTACACCGGCACAAATCCCGCCGCGTTAACGCTTGTCAGAACTCTCAAGGGAAATCAGTCGAGCATTATATTCAAAGCCGCCATGGGCACCACGTACCATTTGTCTGCGCAAAGAAGGTTTTCCCCTGACGAATCCGCTGACTTTACAATGGAGCTGCTTCTCACGACCCTGGCTCTCACGCAGCCGACGAACAATTACAAATCGTCCGATGCGATTCCGCTTTCGATTGTCACGACTGAACTTCCTTCGATGGTGGAGAGCGTTAAATATTATGGGCACACATTCCCGCTCGGGTACGGTTTGCCGACGCTGATTGCTGAATCCGATTCGCCTCCCTATTCAGCGGTGTGGACTAATTCGAGCCCTGGCGATTGGTTTATTTATGCCGAGTTGACTCGAACCGACGGATACGTTTTGGATACCGCGAACTCGGAAATCCATATCCGTCCTGCCAATGATAACTTCGCGGACCGCACGGTGTTGGTGGGCACAGATATTAACGTTAATGGCAGTGTCGCTGAAGCGACCGTGGAACCCGGTGAGCCTGCCGTCAATTTGAATATGTCGACTGGCGACATCTGGTATTCGTGGACTGCGCCGGCCGACGGCTACGTGTTCATTCCCCACATTTATGGAAATATCGAGGAGGGAATACACATCTTTACCGGCAACACGCTTTCTACATTAAATGGGCCGGTCACGACCACCGATAATGCGGGAAATGATATTCCCTTCGCCGTCTCCGCTGGAGAAACCCTGCAAATCGCGGTTTTTGACATTGGCAGCCTCTCGTTGACGTATTACGGAGCCCCGGCAAACGACAACTTCGCATCGGCCACTGTGCTCTCGGGAACAAACACGGCACTGGTCGGGAATAACCGGTCCGCCACCACTGAACCCGGAGAACCAGTTCCGGCCGGAGCCGGCGGACACACCGTCTGGTTTGCTTGGACGGCTCCGATGAACGGAACGCTGATCCTGGAAGACACCAATTCTCCGATTTTTTCCACTGACGGAGGCAGGCTCAGTCCACTCCTGGTGACGGCGTATACCGGGGACGACGTGACAAACCTCACCGGTGTGTCCACCAATGGATTGGATTATCCGGCTTACATCCCCGTTTGGGGCGGGACAACCTACTATATCGCGGTGGATAACAACTCCACCAATTGGCCGGTTGGTGATTTGGGTGATTTCGCCGTCCAGCTCTCGTTCTATCCAGCGCAGCCCAACGATGATTTTGCAAATCGGATCGAGCTGCTGGGCAATGCCGATTACTTCAACTACTCGAGCCTCGGGGCGTCAATCGAGCCGGGAGAACCCGATGATGGATTCAGCTCGCTGTGGTGGACCTGGACAGCACCGTACGATGGGACAGCGATGGTCAGCGGCGTTCAGTATAGCGCCGTCCGCGGGTACGCTTACACGGGCGATTCATTAGCCAACCTTGTGCTCGTGGGTTCCAAAGGAGATGCTTACTTTTACTGGAACGCACAGGCCGGCCAAACCTACCAGATCGCCATTACATCGCCCTTCTTCCAGGGGCTGCTCACTGACGGACTTCATTTGCATTATTACACCAACGGCACGCCGATTGAGCCTTAGCGGGCGGCTGAAAAGGCCTGATCTTCAACCCACCAGGGGTCATTGCTCACCGGCCACGTGTCAGGGCGCCGTGGCGCAAGGCGGACGTTTCATTCTTTTGACTCCAACCACGAATTGACACGGACGAACACGGACTCGGAAAATGAACTTCAGCCTTCAGCCTTCAGCCCTTTTTCAGCGCGCCGCTCTTCTTCCCCAACCTGGACCTGCTGGACGGCCCCGGATCCTGCGCCAAAAATCCTCCGCGTGCAAAAACCAGATCAGGTGTCAGGTGACAACCGTTGAAAGTCTTTTGTAACGCAGAAAATTGGTGGCCGATTTGGCGGCGGTGCAATCACCGGCTGCATCCACGTAGATGCCCTCGATCCGGGAAGCGCCATCCTCCTCTTGAAACAGGGCCCAGCAGTTCAGAGGCATGGACAATTCAGCTTCGTCATCCATCTTGAACACGGCCAACCAATCATCGGCGGGAATGATTTGTACAATTTTTTCGCTCATGTTTATGTGTGATCACAGAAATATATGACTTCCTTGGTGCGGTTGTCGAACCGCATTCAGTGGCTTGGCGCAAACGCCAGTCGCACCTGACACACCCGCAATCGGAGAGCAAATCGGTCACGCGGCGCGGCTTTTGAAACTCGCGCGGTCGTCCGCTTCCAGCCAGTCGAACGTGCTGCTCTTCTCCGGGTCCAGTCCCAGCTTCTTGCATTCCTCAGTGAAGTAAGCGCGCTTTTCAGGATTCTTCATCATGCTGCCGGCCTCCACTTCATCCGACCAGGCTTTGATTTCAGCCGGCGTTTTCTTTGTGCCATTGGCCAGCAGCCAGGCGCCGACATCCTCATAATTCTTCGCGGCTTGAACGGCGGTTTTGAATTGCGCGCCGGTGACGCCCTTGAAACTGAAGAGCACGTTGTCGAGCGGACAATCGTAATGATATTCGCCCAGCGTTCCGGCGATGCTGGCGCGGCATTTATCCGTGGCGCGGTCGGCGATGGCGAATCCGCCGCTGCGTTCACGCGGGCTGTGCGGGGCTTGTTTGGTCAGGTCAAGGTCAATGATGGGTGTGTTCATAGAATGGAATGATTGGTTTTATTAGTTCGTTGACATTATGGCATGAGCCCGTTCGTTGCCATGGGGTGTAACCCTACCGGATCACAATGATCCCGGCTCCAGTCATCATGGCCGGCGCAACAGGTAGCAACGGACATCACGGCGGCGGTTTTGATGGCTGCGGCGGTCGAGCCCTAAACCGGCTGATAAGGAGAACACCCCATTTCGCGAAGTCATTGCCAGATCTACAGTTCAGCTGTGTCAACTGTCCTGATCCCGAAAATCTTTATGAAAAACGCTCATGGGTTGGTTTGGAGTTTGATTGTGATCGCCTTGGCGGCCGTTGCCGAAGGGCAACCGGCGGCCACCAGTGTTCCCGCCGGCAATTTGCTCGAACCACCGACGGGCGATTACCTGGTGCTGTCAAATGCCACCGGCACGGTGCGGGTGCTGGATTCCAGGGGACTGGTTTTGGAAAAAAATCAGGTTTATCTGCCGCGAATCCAGCTGGCGGATTTGTCGCCGGCTGAACTCCAGGCCCTGCTGGAAACCAAGACGGCCTATGCCGGCTTGACAACCTTCGGGTCGGTTCCGGGGACAAATGTGCAGGGCGCGGCCATGGAACGTCAGCTTCAACGAATCTGGCATGATGGGCGCTCCCTGGCGGAAAAAATGCAGACGCGCTTGGAAATCCTGGCGGACTTGCGCGAATACAATTACGACCTTGGCTTCCTGCCGGGAACCATCGCGGTCGCCAGCCAGTACAATGCTCAAGCCGCCGCCGCCAACGAGCGGTTGAGGACCCAGGGCGCAACGGTGGTCGCGGCCGCCGCACAGGTGGAAGCAACCGAACTTCATCGGGCTGACGGACCGGCTTACGAGTTGGCGGAGCAGCAGGCCCAGGAGAATTATCGGCAATTGGTGATGCGGGTGCAAAAGGCCAACGACCAGTCAAATACCGCAAACGGCAAGGCCGCCAACGCCAATCAGCAGGTCACGGATTATCAGGCCAATTGCGTCGCGATTTCGACCCGTCTGGCCGGCCTCGGCATCTATCTGCCCGGCGCCCCCACGTATTATCCGGTCCCGTCGCTGAGGCTGCAAACCGAAGTGGACGCGGAACGGAAGGCCAATTGAATCCCGGCGACCAAATGGTTTCAGGGCGCAACAACGCCATGTGTTCCCGCAATGCGCATACGCGTATGCGCAATGCAGGACGGATTAAAACCGCGAAATACGCCCAATACGCGATAATTTACTGCGCCGCGGTGCCGTGTCTTGTCGAAGCCGGCAAAGGAACTGAAACCGGTCGAGTCTCCGTCATGTGAGATGATTTTTGTCCCCCGCAGGCCGGGCGTGACAAACCAGGCCAATCCCATGTCAATATCCCTCGACTGGTTATTCCTCGGCTGGCGAAAATAAACCAGGTGTGTTTTTTCCATGAGCGGGGTCAGGCTGGACAGCGTCAGCCCGAGGTTGACCGATAGATATTTCAACATGTCATTCGCCGTCGAGTGCAACTCGCCAACGCCCACCATGGCTTCATTGCGCCATTGGTTTTCCGATGGCGGTGCGAGTGCGGAATTGGGACCGTTCGTCCAGACTCGGGAAATCACACCAGGTAATTCATAGCCGAGTTCGTTGTGGCCCGGTGCGCTCCTGGCTTGCAGTTCGGGCGTCAGCGCGATTCGCGTGCTGTCCATCTTGAGAGGCCGGCAAATCCGATCCCGCACCAGCGTTTCGTAATTTGTCCCGGCTTTCAGGGTGATGACATGGCCCAGCAATCCCTCTTGCAACAACAGCCCGGTAAATGTCTTCGTGACCGAACAGATCAGGAACACGGTTTCGCCATTCACTGCCTGGCCGGTGCCGGCGTTCATTCTTCCGTAACTGATGATTCTGCCGCCCTGCTCGTCCACAATGCCAACCACGATGCCGACGTCCCGTTTTTGAACCTCAATGCGCTGTTGCAGGAACGCGCGAATGGCGTTGGTGAAATCCTCTGCCGCCGCGCGAAAGGACAACGCTGATAATAGTATCATGAAACAAGAGACTCGGATGACAGGGATCATTTGGGAATAATAGACCGGGTTGTCTTAAGGTCATCACGGCAAACTAAAATATCCATGGCTTGCAGTTTCGCCCTTGCCGGGGGGCGGCAAAAGAAGGCTGAATTCTGAAGGCTAAAGGCTGAAGCTTACAGGGAACATTCAACATTCAATCCCGCAATGCGGGACTCAACCTCCAATGCCGGCACAAAGGTTGAAGGCTGAAGTTGGTTGAGGGTTGAGAGCTGATGGCGGGGAAAGCGGAAATTGAAAATCCGTATCCATCCGTGGTTAAAATCTCCGCATCCGTTGTGGTCAGCCATTGACACTGAAAATTTCTTTGGCGTTTGGCATTTGTCCTTTAGCCTTTCTCGTCGTTATCAACCGGAATTGGACCGGCTCACAACGAACCGAACATGAAAAGACTGCTGCTCTTGCTGGCTTCGCTGCTGGTTTCCTCCGGAGGGGTGTTGGCAGCGGAGGCGGACAGCCGGCCTAAATCCATCCCCGAGTTGCAGGCGGCGATTGAAACGGTTTTGAAGGAAACCCGGACGCCGGGAGCCGCCATCGCCATCGTTTCCCGCGACCAGGCGGAGTGGGTGGCGGGCCTTGGGAAAGCCGATGTGGCCGCCAACCAGCCGGTCACCGCCGACACCCTCTTTCGCATCGGCTCGGTTTCCAAGGGATTCGCCGCGCTGGCGGCGCTCCAGTTGCAGGAAGAAGGCAAACTCAAGCTGACGGACACGGTGCGGCAATGGGTGCCGGACGTGACGTTTATCAATCCGTGGGAGGCAGCCGATCCCTTGCGCCTGGTGCATCTGATGGAACACACCTCGGGTTTTGACGACATCCATCTGCGGGAATATGCGCTCAACGATCCAACACCCATCGCGTTGAAGGATGCGCTGGCCTATGGCGCGTCCTCGCGCGTCTGCCGCTGGCCGCCCGGCTCCCGGATGGCTTACTGTAATTCCGGACCCGCCGTGCTGGCGGCAGTCATTGAAAAGGCTTCCGGGGCGCGTTTTGAGGATTATGTTCGGGAGCATTTTTTCAAGCCGCTCCACATGGACACCGCCAGTTATTTTTATACGCCGGCCGTGCAGGAGCGGCTGACGAAGCTGTATCACAACGATGGCCGCACGCCGTATCCCTACTGGCACATTGCGTACCGGTCCGCCGGAGCCATCAATGCGTCCGCCCGGGATATGGCCAACTATGTGCGATTTTACCTCCAACGGGGCAACCTGGACGGCACCCAACTGCTTCAAGCGGCGTCCATCGAGCGCATGGAAACCACGGAATCCCTGCCGTCGTCAAAATTGGGCAAGGTCGCCGGCTACGGGCTTTATAATACTGCAACCCTGGAAGGCGCCTTTGTGTTTCGCGGGCACAACGGCGGGGTGCTGGGTGGACTGACCGAAATGGCGTATCTTCCCGACCAAGGCCGCGGCTATGTGGTGATGATCAATTCAGGAAATGGTAGGACACTGGCGAGAATTGGGAAACTGGTCCGTCAATATGTAATTCGAGACCTGGCTCCGCCGCTTTTGCCGCCGGTGGTGTCGGCTCCGGCCGAACTGCAGCGACACTATGCCGGATATTATCAGGGCATAAGCCCGCGCATCCAGATGTTTTATGCGCTGGAACGCCTGCTCAACATCAAACGGCTGGTTTTCACTCCCAACGGGCTTCTCATCACAACCCTGGGCGGGCATCACGACCGGGATGTGCCCATGACAGACCGGCTGTTTCGCACGGATTATCAGTCGGCAGCGACGCTCGCCCTGCTGCCGGATGTCGGGGGTGAGATATTGATTGAAAGCGGCACTGGAACTTACAAGCAACTCTCCGCGTTGCAGGTCTGGGGAGAGTGGGTGGGCTTCGGCCTGATAGCCGTGCTCATGCTAAGTTCGCCGCTCTTCGCGCTGGTCTGGGGTGGAAGAAAGCTGTTGGGCAAACTGCCCAATGCCGGTCCGTTGTCCGTGCGGGCCATGCCTTTGCTCAGCACGCTGTCGATGGGTGCATTTCTTGGCCTCTTCTATTTTAATCGGGAGAATCTATGGACATTGGGTGTTCCATCGTTGGTGACGATGGGCATTATGCTTTCGAGCCTGGTCTTCGCCCTGACCGCGGCCGCGAGTGTCTTTGTTGTCTATCGTGAAAGGCGCGCGACCATGAATCGTGTGGCTTACTGGCATTCGGTTCTGGTCGCAGTGGCGGTGGCAGCCGATGCAATCTATCTGGGTTACTGGGGCCTGATTGGATTGCGCCTTTGGGCCTAGATGCTGAAGGCTAAAGGCTGAAGTTCGCAGGGAACAGCCAACCTCCAACTTCGAACACTCAACATCCAATGCCGGAGCAAAGGCGGAAAGCTGGTAGTTGGTTGAGAGCTGAGGGTTGATCCGCCTTCGCCGAAGGCTGCGGTGGACAGGGAGTTGAGGGTTAAATCAAAAAATCCGCGTTCATTCGTGTCATCCGTGGTTAAACGCTCTGCCTGGGAATGCCCATCCGTCCCTGCGCTCTTTTGCGGCGAACTTCTCCCCGGCTCAAATCTGGTTTTGTTCCGTGTAATAGCGGTAACGGTTCACGCGATAGACCCACGCGAGGACTTCCGCGACCGCGGCATACAGTTGGGCCGGAACCTCGCCCCCGACTCTTCCATGCTTGAACAGCAGGCGCGCCAGCGGCTTGTTTTCGATGATGGGAATCTGGTGTTGTTGCGCGATCTCGCGGATGCGCTGCGCATTCAGCCGGATGCCTTTGGCCACAATTTTGGGCGCCCGCATGGTTTTGCGGTTGTAACGGAGCGCGATGGCCAGATGCGTTGGATTGGTCACCACCACGTCGGCTTTCGGCACCTCGGCGAGCGCCTTCGCCTTGCTGACAGCCCGGCGGCGGCGACGCGCCGCCTTGATGCGGGGATTGCCTTCCGTGCTTTTCATTTCCTCCTTCAACTCCTCCTTGGTCATCATCAAATCCTGATGGTTACGCCACCATTGGTAGCCATAATCCATCCCCGCGATGACCAGCAGGCCGATCGAGACCCGGAAAATGATGCGCAGACAGGTTTCCGCGAGGAACGAAGTCAGACGGGCGGTGCTGACGGATGTGCCGAAAATCGGATCGCTCAAAACACTGCGCACTTCCGAGTAGGTCAGCGCAATAATGAATGCGAATTTGGTGATGGAGATGGCCGTGGGCGCCAGCATCCGGGCGGAAAACACGCGTTGAAACCCGGTCACCGGGTTCACGCGATTCCAATCCGGCGTGAGCACCTCGGAGGCGGTTTGGAAACGGGCCTGAATGGCGCCGGCGAGCAGGCCGCCGCCCATGGTGGCCACCACGACTGGTCCGACACATTTTATCAGGAGCAAAGTGCCGGAAACGGCGTAACTTTGGAGCGAGTTGACGCTCAGGGGAATGTCATGCAAATGGCTGAGCGTAAGCACCATGGAACCGACAAGATGTTGCCATATCTCCTGGCCGCAGAACGCCAGTGCCGCGAGGCTTCCCATCAGAACAAAAACGGTCTGTACCTCGGAGCTTCGGGGAATCTGGCCATGTTTGATGGCCTCCTCCAGCCGGCGCGGTGTCGGTTGCTCGGTTTTTTCGCCGATTTGTTCGCTCATGTTGACCCGGCTCCCAGCATTTGGGCGACCGCCAGCAAATCATCCGGCAGGCGGTTCAGGTAATTCAGGACGTGCTGCGCGGTCAGTTGCATGGTGAAGCCAAAGACAATCAATCCGCCGATGATGCGGATGCCGAAGCTCTCGGCGAACACGTTCATCTGGGGCACCGCGCGGCTCATTACGGCAAAGACCAGGGTCACCACAAAGGAAACGGCGATGATGGGCGCGGATATTTGCAGGGCCACCACAAAAATATTGCCGGTCTGGGCCACCACGGTTTCAAACAGCGCGCTGTTCAAATGGGCACCGCCCATCGGCAGCACCGAGTAGGTGCGTTCAAACCCCATGAGCATCCAATGATGCAGATCGAGCGTCAGCATCACCACGGCGGCGAGGAAGAAAAGGATCGCGCCGGGCGCCTGCTCGGACTGGGAACTGGCGGGATCAAACAGGGTGGCCAGATTCAGGCCCATTTGCATGGCGATGATGTTGCCGGCCAGGTCCACCGCGTAAAACACCATGCGGGCAATGAAACCCAGCAGCAGGCCGACGCTCAATTCCTGGACCATCACACTCATCAACGAAAGAAAATCCAGTTTTAACAGCGGAAACGGCGGCAGCAACGGCGCCAATAAAATGGCGACCAGCGCCGCCAGCGCCACTCGCATCGTGGGCGGGAAATTCACCACCGAGAAGAACGGCAGCACGAGCAAGAACGCGCCGACGCGCAAAAAAACCAGCAGCCAGTTGTATAAATCGAGGGACATGGGTTGTTGGGCTAATGGATTGTTGGATTGTTGGGGATTGGCCGGCAGCTCATAAATCCATCAATCCAAATATCCAGGCATCCATCGTTTCGTCTTATTGAACCATCTGCGGCATTTTTTGGATGACGGAGACGGTGAATTCGATGAGCGACCGCATGATCCACGGAAGCAGCAGCAGCAAAACGCCGGTCACGGCCAGCGCCTTGGGCACAAAGGTAAGGGTCTGCTCGCTGATGGTGGTCACCGCCTGAAACAAACTGACGGCGAGACCGACGACCATGGCCGCGAGCAGGATCGGCGCGGAGATGGCCAGGGCCTGGTAAATCATGGCCTTGAGCAGTTCGATGGCAAATTCGGTGGTCATACGTATTCACATTCCGAAGCTGCGAACGAGCGACTGGATCACGAGTGACCAGCCGTCCACGAGTACAAACAGCAGCAGTTTCAGGGGCAGTGAAATCGTCATGGGCGGCATCATCATCATGCCCATGCTCATCAGCACGGTCGCCACCACGAGATCAATCAGGATGAACGGCACAAAGATGAGAAAGCCCATTTGAAACGCCGTGCGCAGTTCGCTGATGATGAACGCGGGAATTACCACGCGCAACGGCAGTTGGTCGGGCGCCGTCGGCTGCATTTTCGCCATTGAAACAAAAAGTTCCACGTCCTTGGGCCGCGTCTGTTTGAGCATGAAGCCGCGCATGTGGCCGGACGCCTGGTCCAGGGCCTGGGTGCCGGTGATCTGATGCGCCTGATACGGCGCGATGGCGTCGCGGTTGATGTTGTCCCACACCGGGGCCATGACGAAGTACGTGATGAACAACGAAAGTCCGATGATGATCTGGTTGGCCGGTGTGCCCTGCAACTGCAAGGCGCTGCGCACAAAGGAAAGAACAATGACCACCCGGGTGAAACAGGTCATCAACAACAGGAGCGAAGGCGCCAGGGAAACCAGGGTGATGAAGAAAAGGACCTTGATGCTCGCGTCCACATCCGGCGCACCATTCTGGGAACCGAGCGTGATTTGAATCGGTCCAAAGCTGGCGCCCGCATTGGTCTGGGCAGAGGCCGTCAGCGCGCCGAAAATCAAAAGAACGAGAAGCGCCGGAAGCCAGCGGAGGCGGAGATTGGATAACATCGAAGGCGCAGCACATCCGCGCACCCTCAGCGATGGGATGCAGGATGTTGGATGTTGGATGTTGGATGTTTCCATTTATTTCCCCTTGAGCATTTGGGTCAATGCCTGGGCAAAAACCGGCGGATTTTTTCCTTCGAATGGCGTTTCTTCGGCAGTGGCATCCGGCAAATGGCTCAAGAGGCTTACGCCCGACGGCGTCGAAGCAACAAGAAACCGTCCCTGTTCGTAGCCCACCACATAAAGCGTCTGACGCCCACCCAGCGGGCGGGTTTCGATGATATTCAATTTCGGCCGGCGTCCGCGTTGCAGGGCGAAACGCTGCCAGTTGCGGAACAACCAGACGCCGCCAAGGAAGATGCCAATGACGAGGGCGAGCGCGCCCAGGATTCGGAGCACGGAAGGACCGACGTCAGGCAAGGAAGGCGCGACCAACGGCACCGCCGCCACCGAATTGGTGGTTTCGGCAAAAGCAGAAGGCAGAAAGCAGAAGGCAGAAACAAGGCCGGCCGCCAGGAGGAGAAAATTCTTCATTCCGCATTGTTCCTTGTTCATTTTCCGTATCACGCGGCAACCGCAACACTGCCGATGACTTCGGTGATTTTCACGCCGTAGCGGTCTTCGATGATGACGACCTCGCCGCGGGCAATGAGTTTGCCATTGATGCTGAGTTCGACGGGTGCGTCGGCGGCTTTGTCCAGCTGGACGACGGAGCCGATGTTGAGCTGGAGCACTTCGCGCATCGGCAGCTGGCAGCCGCCGAGTTCGATCGTGAGGCTCACTGGCACGTCGAGCACGAGGTTCAGGTTGACGGGATTTTCGATGGTGGCGTTCATTTTAAATTTTCAGGGGTGATGCTGCCGGTAAGTTGCACGGCCCATTTGCCTGCGGAAGTACCGGGACGGCCGGTGAATTTGGCCACCCGATTGAGCCGGAGCTGGACCTGGGCGGCGCAGGCTGGATCGAGCGCCAGCAGGTCGCCGACTTTGAGCCGCGTGATTTCGCCGGCGGACATTTTCAATCCGTGCCACTCGGCGATGACCGGCACCTGCACGTCGTTGAATTCCGGGTTCCAGGTCAATTTTGCCGTGGGAGCCGGAGCGGTCTCCGCCCCCGGCAACGAGGGGATGAGCAGCCGCATGAGCGGTTCGACCGTGGCGTAGGGAAAAACCAGCTGGATCGGCTCCGATTGTTCGCCGATGCCTCCATTCATGATCAGGATGAGCATGGCCGTGTCCGGCATGGCGGTTTGAAGGAAGTGGCTGTTGCTTTCGTGACCGAGCAGCGTGGGGCGCAGGTCGCGCATTTCGGGCCAATGGTTGCACCATTCGGTGAGCACAAGCGTGGCGACCTGATCAAAGAGCGCGACCTCAATTTCGGTTAACTCGCGACCTTCCTCCGGCGCCTGGCCCAGCCCACCGAGCAGGCGGTCCACGAACGTCAAACCCAGCCGCGGGGGAATGACCAACAGGCCGACCCCCTTGAGCGGGTCGGTTTTGAACAGCGTGATGTGGGTGGGATTGGGCAGGCTTTCGGTGAACTTCTGGTAGCCGACAATCTGCACTTTGGCAAGCTGGAGGCTGAATTCCAGCCGTAGAAAAATGGCGAGCCGTGCGGCGAGCGAACGGATGAATTGTTCGTGACGCTGGCGGATGCGGCGCAGTTCACTGGCCGCCAGAAAGCCGGACTGGCGAAAATCGTGTCCGCGGATGTCCCCGGCCTTGCGGCGTTCCCGCGTACCCCGGGTGGTGAAGACAAACACGTCACCAGCGTCGGGTATTGGGGCGGGGGATTCAGGTTCACTCATGACTTTTACTGGATGGCAAATTCCGGGAGGTAAATTTCCTGCACCGTCGAATCGCCAAGAACGGCATTGAAACCGGAAATCAGTTCGTTGCGAATCAGGTTTCGTTCGCCGGGTTTTTCCAGGTCGGCAAGCGACTTGGAACCCAGCACCCCGCTGGCCATGTCGCGCAGCTGTGCCTCACGCTCGTCAATCTTAGCCTTGAAATCCGTGCCCGAACCGACGATGGACAGGCTCACCAGCAAATAACGTGCACCCATGGTCCCGGCCACGTTGACCAGCAATTTATTCATGGTCACCGTAATGGTCTTTTCCTTCGCACTATCCTTCTTGGGTTTGCCGGGAACCGGGGAGCTGGCGGGGACATTGATGCCCAGCCCTTTTTGGAGCTGCGGCAGGATCACGAATTGCGTCATTCCAAAGGCCAGCATCGGCATGAATAGCGTGGTGATGATGAGCGGCAGCCAGGATTTGAATCCGCCGCTGGACGGCGCGGGCGTGGGCGGGGTGGCGTCGTCCGTCGGCGGAGTGGTTGTGGGAGGTCGGTCTTCAGGCATAAGATTAGCGTTTCAAATTGACCACATCCTGCAGGATTTCATCACCCGTGGTGATGACCTTGGCATTGGCTTCATAGGCGCGCTGCGTGGTGATGAGGGATGTGAGCTGCCCAGCCAGGTCCACGTTCGACATCTCCAGCGCACTGGTCGCCAGACTTCCGAGACCGTTGCTGCCGGGCGCCGTAGGAGCGGCCAGCGGTCCAGCGGAAGTAAGGCCGGAAAACAGGTTGTTGCCGACCTTCATGAGTTGTTGCGGGTTGGTGAAATTTTGCAGCAGCACCTGTCCGCGGGTGAACTGGGTGCCGTCTGCGAGCAACACCGTCAGCTTGCCATCGGAACCAAAGGTATAATCTTTAATGGCCGAAGTGTCGCCGGCTGGGGCGCCGGTATTGTCAATTTTGACGTCGCCCAAGGCGGTAAGGCTGGCGTCGGTGTAACCCTGCACGCGCATTCCGTTGCTGGTAACGAGGTATCCGCTGGTGTCCACACTGAACTGACCGTCACGCGTAACATAGCTGGAACCGGTGGATGGGTCGCTGACCAGGAAAAATCCATTGCCGTTGATCGCCATGTCGGTTGGCACCGAGGTGCCGGTGATGGAGCCTTGGGTGAAATGATTGGTGATCGAGGCGGTGAGAACACCGGTCCCGACCTGCATGGATCCGCTGGGATTGGAACCCAGCGTCTGACTGAAGGCGTCGGCAAAGTTCATGTCGGCGCTTTTGAAGCCCGTGGTATCCACGTTGGCGATATTGTTGCCGATGACATTCAAGTTTTGTTGAAACTGGTCGAGGGCGCTGACGGCGGAATCTAGAGCAATAAGCATATTTTAATTCTTGTTTGTGTTTGTGAACCTGGCGCGAAATTTGGTCTATGGGCTGAGTGGAACTGGAACGTGAGTCAATATCTGGTTGAAACTGTAGTTCATCCCATCCACGACAATTTGAGGGACATCCGCCTCGGTCAGAACATCAGTAACGATGCCATGGGCGATTTTTCTTGGATTTACCACGAGGCTCACTGCCTGCCCGACCAGGGCCAGGGCCATGCGCCGACGAACCATGCTGGTCATCCAATTCCCGGCGGTGTTGGTTCGATGCGTGTCGAGGTTCATGCTGATGTCCTTGGTTGATGTTGAGTTTTGAAGAATCATGGGCCGGTGGAGGGCGGGGCGGCCGCGGTCGGGGCGACTGAAATCACCTGGCTCAGGTTGTAAGCCGCACCGTTGACCAGGATTTCCGGCGTTCCATTTTGGAGGAGGACGCCCTGGACCACGCCGTTGGTTGCCGTTTGCGAGTCCACCTGCACGTTGACGGTGCTGCCGATCAGGCCGTTGGCCTGCATCATGCCCAGCGACCCCGCCATCGAGCTGGATTGCTGGAGCGATGTGAACTGTGCCATTTCGGCGGCCATTTGCGTATCCGATTGCGGCTCGAGCGGATTTTGATTCTGCATCTGCGTGACCATCAACTGGAGAAAATCCTTTTGCGTCAGGGATTGGGACGGTCCGGCGACGGTGTCCATTGAATTGATGGCGTTCGTGGCGTTCGTTGCGGAAGTGACGGAGTTGATTGGCATATGATTAAAAATGGATCAGGCCCAGGTTTCCCAGCCCCGATGGGCGGTGGTCACCGTTATTGGTGACGTGGTTGATTGAATTGACGAACTGGCGAGTGCGAACTCGGCGAACGCACCGGCCGAGAGCGGGTTCGGGTTGGCGGACTCGCGCTGCGGTTGTTGAAATCCATTGTTTCCGGGGCTGGTAGCGGAATTTTCGCTGTCGGCCAGGGGTGCCAGCCGGATGCCGCGTTGTTCCAAGCGCTGCTGTAGTTCCGGCCAATGCTGGCTCAAATGGCCAAAATCACCGCGCTGCAAAATCACCTGGGCGTCAATCGCGTCCCCGCGCTGGTGCATTTCCAGCGACAATTGCATGCCCGCGCCGGGTTTGATTACCACGCGTAAGGAATCCAATTTGGAATCAACCAGGCGCATCGCCTGCATGGCAACCATGTCGTGCGTGCGTTCGAGCGCACGGACACGAAGATCTACTGCGGAAGAAGCGGAAACACCGTCCGTAGCCGATGCCGCCACCGAATCGGGCGTTTTCGTTGACGGGCCGATGATAATCGTGGCCGATCCGTTGCGCGAAGAAATGCGGGCGAGCAGGTCAGCTGTAGGCAAAATATTCTCCGACGGCGTCGGATCGGCGGCAATCGGCAAAACTTTCTCAGTTTTCCCGCTTGAACCGGCAACTTTGTCCATTTTTTCCATTTTTTTCATCGACAGGTACTGTTTAGCAGCGGTTATGCCACGGGTCTCCGATTGTGCCGGCGTTATCACTTCCACGCTCAATTCCGCTGATGGGGAAGCTTCATTTTGCGGCAATTGAGCCGCCGGTTGGGCGGTTGAGGCCAGCACCGGAAAATCAGTGACGGTGAACGCCGGGCTAGTGGGCGCGTTTTCCAGCCCAGGGGAAGACTGTAAATCGGCTGGATTTGTTTTCCCGGCAACCCTGTCATCCGCCTTGACCACGTTCGATTGCCATTCGTCCGGTTTCAGGCTGGAAATCGGTTCCGTAACTGTTTTGTCCGGGGACATCCCCGGATCCAACGTCATCCCTGCGGAAGAGGAACCCGTTGGTGTTCCGACACCGGCAACCAAAGCGCTGGTGCCCTCCGGCCCGGCTGGAGCCGCGGCCATTGACGACGATCGAGTGGCGGGAACGGCCTCCGTATCCATTTGCCACCCGTCCGGTTTCGGGCTGGAAATCGGTTCCGCACCGGTTTTGTCCGGGAACATCCCCGGATCTAAAGTCATCCCTGTGGAAGAGGAAACCGTTGGTGTTCCGATACCGGCAACCAAAGCGCTGGTGCCCTCCGGCCCGGCTGGAGCCGCGGCCATTGACGACGATGAAGCGGCGGGAACAGCCTCCGTATCCATTTTCCACCCGTCCGATTTCGGGCTGGAAATCAGTTCCGCACCGGTTTTGTCCGGGAACAGTCCCGGATCTAAAGTCATCCCTGTGGAAGAGAAAACCGTTGGTGTTCCGATGCCGGCAACCAAAGCGCTGGTGCCCTCCGGCCCGGCTGGAGCCGCGGCCATTGACGACGATGGAGCGGCGGGAACAGCCCCCGTAACCAATGGGTTTCCTTTCTCCACTGCGGGCGGAAACCGGGGTGGCGCGCTGGTCGGAAAGGCGGTGACAAACTGGACCATGAAACCCGGCACGCTGCCGGAGGCAGCCGGGGTTTCATTCGAGGCGAAGGCACCGGCGGCAAAATCTCCCCCGCCCTTTTCGAAATCATTTTCAAAAATCTGCGCTTTCGACTTCTTGTCCTGCGGCTGTACTGGTGAACCGCCGGTTTCGCCGCCGGCGGGCACCGCTTTTTCTGGCGTGGTGTCGCGGGTTTGAATCCGTCGCCGCTGTGGCAAGGCGGAAATTGTCTTTTGTTTCCCTTCACCAGGGACCGTTGGCGTCGCCGCCGGCCGGCCCGGTCGGGTCGAATCGTCCGATTCGGACGGTAACAACGCACGGGTCATCATCTGGTCAAAAGGCTCGCCAGCCGGCTCGTCACGGATGTGAGCCATGGTGGTCACACCGTCGCGATGCGCAACGATATTTGCCGCCGGCAGCATGAAATCAAGGATTGGCATCAGGGGGTGGCTGGCGAAGCAGCATTGGTTGCCAGCGGCAGGACCTGGTGCAAACGCCCGGTCAGGACAGCAGCCCGACGGGCCTCCGGCTTGCCCATTTTGCTCATCGTATCGAGGATGGCGCTGGCCTCGTCGGTCTTCATGGTGAAGAGAATCCGGACGGCGTCATCATCGGCCATTTCATTGAACATGGCAACGGCGCCCGCCGGGGACATGGCCGCGATGAGCTTGGCCTGGCGCTTGACATTGTCCGTCTCCTGCGCCCGGAACCGAATGACATTTTTATCGAAGTCGGACTGTAACCGGGCCACCGTTTGCGTAACGGTGGAAATTTCCTGATGTTCGGCATCGAGCCGGGTCTGCCATTCGCTGAGCTGCTGCTCCCGCAGGGCGAGTGCTTCTTTTTCGTCCTTCATCTGCGCAATCCATTGGTCGAATTCCGGGTTCTTGAACTTCCAGGACGGATCATCCACGGCTGAGCGGTTGGAGGGGACCCGGCGGGCCGCCGCAAATTTGTCGGGCTGGACAAGGGCGAGCGTGGTTCCCAAATACAGGAGACAGCCCAAAAGGGCGGTCAACCAGGACGACTGAAGGGTTCGGATCATGATGGATTCAATTTCTTTGGCCGGCGAATTCCAGCAGGCTGGGTGCGCCGTTTAATTGGACCGCCAGTTCGTCAAAGGTCTTCTGCTCCTCGTATTGGACCGCGCGGTCGTGGGCGCGGCGGGACTTATCATAAAAACGATCCAGCGCCTCGCGGTCGCGGGCGGCGATGATCATTTCCTGGAACGCCAGATCTGCGGCGCGCCGGGCTTCACCCAGGCTGACTTTGCGTTCGTTCCACCGGATTTCCAGGACCTTGCACCAGGTGCGGAGACTGGCCAGCCGGCTGGCAGCAATCCCCTGGGTCAGTTCATGGCTGAGCAAATTCCAACCCTCCGCCAGTTCGGCAGTGGCGCGCTGCAACTGGAGCCGGATTTCTTCGCAAGCGGTTAGCGCCCGGGCATATTGCTGTTGTGACGCCCGTTCCTTTTGCCGGCGCAACACCAGCAGCGATTCGAGAGAAAAACGAAATGGTTTCATGGGGGGGGGTTATTTGTTAACGGGAATGAATTTTCCAGCCGGGGCCGGGGGGGACAGGGTTTTTGCGAGCAACGACCAGCTTTGCGCCGCGGCAAAACCTTCGGCCACGCCCTGGCGCAAAAACCTGTTCAACGGGTCGTGCAGTGCGATCGCCTGATCGATGACGGGATTGCTTCCCGCCGGGTAGGCGCCAATGTTGATCAAATCCTGGTTCTTCCGGTACACCGCCAGATGCTCGCGCGCGGCGGCCGCCAGGCTGATCTGCTCCGGCTGGAGCAGATCGCGGTTCAGCCGGCTGACGCTTTCCAGGATGTCCACCGCCGGATAGTGGTTCTGGGTGGCCAGTTCGCGCGTGAGCACAATGTGGCCGTCGAGAATTGAGCGGGTTGCGTCCGCAATCGGGTCGTTCATGTCGTCCGCCTCGACCAGGACCGTGAACAGGCCGGTGATTGAACCCTGTTCGCCGGTGCCCGCGCGTTCGAGCAACTGCGGCAACAGCGAAAAAACCGACGGGGTGTAACCGCGGGTGGTGGGCGGCTCGCCGACGGCCAGGCCGATTTCGCGCTGCGCCATCGCAAAACGCGTGACCGAATCCATCATCAATAAAACATTCTTTCCGGTGTCGCGGAAATGTTCGGCGATCGCCATGGCCAGGAACGCGCCCTTCACCCGGTTCAATCCCGGCTCATTCGAAGTGGCCACGATGACAACCGATTTGCGACGGCCCTCGTCGTCGAGGTCACGTTCCAAAAACTCGCGCACTTCGCGTCCGCGTTCGCCGATAAGCGCGATGACGTTCACGTCCGCTTCGGCCTGCGAGGCCATCATCCCCAGCAACGTGGATTTGCCGACGCCGCTGCCGGCAAAGATGCCGAGGCGTTGGCCGCGTCCGCACGGGATGAACGTGTCGATGGACTTGATCCCGGTCTGAAAGACGCTGTCAATCCGTTGCCGTTTCAACGGATGCGGGGGACGGAGATTTAACCCGACAGTCTGTTCGGTCACAATCGGGCCAAGATCGTCAATCGGGCGGCCCAGGCCGTCAATGACCCGGCCTTTGAGCGCGCTGCCCACGCCCACGCGCATCGGGGCGCCCGTGGCGATGACTTCGCTGCCCGGATGAATGCCGTGAATTTCACCCAGCGGCATCAGTAAAAGATGGTGGTTCCGGAAGCCGACGACTTCCGCGAGCGTGTGGCCATCGTGGCGGGCGGAATGGATGCGGCAGACCTCGCCCATGGCGGCCATCGGGCCTTCCGACTCGATGACCAGGCCAATGAGTTGCACCACGCGACCGCAGGTTTCCGTCACCCGGGCCTCCCGCACGCGGCCGGCGGCGGCTTGCAGCCGGTTCAACGGACATGGAATGACGGCCGTCATATGGCCAGGACCTGACGGAGTTGTTCCATCTTGGTTTCGCGACGGGCGTCCACGAGGCCGAACCGCGTCTGGACGATGCAGCCGCCGCGCGTCACTTCGGCCGAACCGGCAAAACGCAGGGGCCCGGTTTCCGGCAGACCGTTGAGCACGGGCGCGTTGTGCTGGTGCAACAGGGCGAGGTCATCGGGATGAAGCTGGATGACGATTTCGGCGGTGTCCTCAACCTGCCGCAATCCCTCGCGAACAACGGTTTCGACCAGTTCCGCACTGATCGGCATTCCGGCGACAAATTTTCGGGCGGCTTCAAGCGCCAGACTGATGAGCGCAGCTTCGGCCTCCTGAACCACCTGTGGCACCACCCGGCGCAGTGAATCCAAAATCCCCTTTTGCAGTTCAACCGTTTCGTTGCGTTGCTGGAGCAGTTGTTCACCCAGGGCATGCTCGCCGTCGCACCGGCCGCGCTCGTACGCGGACTGTTCGCGTTCGCGGAGATGATCCTGCCAGTCCTGCAGGGGGGCCTGCGTGAGTGGACGCACGCCCCGGAGCGGATATCGGAACGGAATGGATTCAGACCATTTCATTTTCAAGGGCGCGGGCTTCGTCGAGGTCAATTTCACCCTCGGCTTCAAGTTTGCGGACCGCATCAATAATGCGAAATTGCGCAGCTTCCACGTCGCGCAACTTGACGTGGCCCAGAAACGCCAGCTCCTCCTGGACGGATTCAGCCGCGCGGCGGGAAATGTTGGACAGGAGCAGTTTCTTGAGCGGCTCGCTGACCTTTTTGAGCGCGAAGGTAAGGTCGCGCATTTCAATCTCGCGCATGATGCGCTGGATGGACGACGGAGCGAGCAGCAGCAGATCCTCGAAGGTGAACATTTTTTTACGGATGGCCATGGACAGGTCCGGATTGCGCTCCTCGATGGTTGTGAGCAGGGTCCGGCTGACGGTTTTGTCCATGGCATTGAGGATGTCCGCCGCCGTCGTGACGCCCCCGGTCTGGGCCAGGGCGCGGGTTTGTTTGACGCCCAGCTTGGCGTTGAGCACGTCCACGACCTTTTCGGCCACCTCAACCGGCGTGGGGGCGAGGGTCGCCAGCCGCTCGATCACCTGGTCGCGCTGCTCGGCGCGGAGCAGGTTCAACACCTGGGCGGCCTTTTCGGGAGAAAGATGACTGATGATGAACGTGATGGCCTGCACGTGTTCGTCGCGGACGAGATTGAAAATATGGCGGGGGTCCATGTCGGCAATGGCCTGCATGGCGCCACCGACGGGTGCGCGCGTGGAAACGACCCGGCCCAAAATATCGCTGGCCTTGAAACTGCCCACGGCCTTTTCCAGCGTGTTGCGCGTCGCTTCGACACCGGCGGAAACCGAAGTGCTGGCAGAGACGGCGACATCGGAAAATTCCTCCAGGATTTCCATCTGTTGTTCGCGGGTAATCAGGTTGAAACGCGCCATTTCGCGCGAAATGGCCTCGACTTCGCGGGGTTGAAATTGCCGGAGGATGGCCGCGCCGCTGTCCGGTCCGAGCATGATGAGCAGCGCCGCCAGCTTCTGGGTTTTGTTCAGCGCGCCATTCTCGGTCGCGGCCTCGGGCGTGGTTTCGATGATGGCAGGCATGGGATTATGATTCCGGGTTGCGGCCATTGTTCATCCAACTGCGGATGGCCTGGGTCATGTTGACCGGGTTTTCCTTGATGAGCCGGTTCAGCACGTCCACGGTCACAACGCCGGGTTGCGTTTCAAACGTCAAATCGCCAGGGCGCTGTGAATGGCCGTTGCCATTGCCATTGCCGTTGGTCCGGTAGGCTCCCATCAGCCGGCCCACGGGAATGCCGATGGGGATTTCCTGGATCGGTGTGCGCTTGAACAGGCGCAACAGGATGACGAGGGCCACCAGTCCCAGCGCGGGGTAAGTCAGGTTGCGGACCTGATTCCACCAGAACTCATGTTGCTGCTGCTGATCGAGTTCATGGGTAATGTCGGTGGCGAATTGGTCGTTAAATGACAGCTCTTCGAGCGTTATGACGTCGCCGCGCGTGGTATCCACGCCGACGGCGCTGGCGACAATGCTGCGAAGCTTGGCCAGTTGCTCCGGTGTGCGGGTGACGACCTTGCGGTCCGCGCCCGCGCCCTCGGTCTGCGCGGCGACCGTGACGGCGGCCGAGAGCCGTTTGATGCCGCCGGCAGCCTGCATCAGGCTGCTGGTGGTCCGGCTGATTTCGTAGGCCACGGTGGAAGTCACCTTGCGATTGTTCGAATTGTTCACGGGGCCGGTGCCGGCGACTTGCGCTGCGTTGGTGCTGGTGCTGGTATTGGCCGAAATGCCGACGGGCGAGGATCCGGCGCTGGTGGTCGAAGAATCGGTGTTTTCGTCATTCTTGGTCTGGGTGCGGAGCACCTGGCCATCCGGGTCGAATTTTTCCTCGGTGTGCGATTGCGTGTCGTAATTGATGTCCGCGGCGACGCGCACGATGGCCTGGCCGGGGCCGAGGACTTTTTCGAGCATGTCCTGCGCCTTCCGGGCGAGGTATTGTTCAAGGTTGCGGCGCGCGGCCAGCTGGGAACTGCTCTGGCCGGCCAACGAATCGTCATCGGCATTTTCGGAAAGCACATTGCCGAGATTGTCCACCACGCTGACGTGGTTGGGCTTGAGGCCCTCGACGGAATTGGCGACGAGGAAGCGGATGGAATTGATGGACTGCGGCTGGAGCTGCGAATTGCCGCGGACGCGGACGAAGACAGACGCGGTTGGATACTTGTCCTTGTCGAGCAGCAGGCGGTTTTCCGGCAGCACGATCATCACCCGGGCGGATACGATTTCGTTGATCTGGCCGATGGTGCGCGCCAGTTCGCCCTGCACGGCGCGGACGTAATTGGCGCGCTGGACAAAATCAGAAATGCCAAAATTCGGCTTGTCGAAAATTTCAAAACCGACGCCTTCCCCCTGGGGAATGCCGCGGCCGGCCAGCTGCATGCGCATGGTGTAAATCTTGTCCTGGGGAACGAGGATGGAACCGCCGCCGGCGCCGACCTTATAGGGTACCTTGGCATCGTCGAGCGCAGTGATGACCTTGGCGGCTTCGCTGTCGGAAAGTCCGCCGTAGAGCAGGCCGTAATCGGCATGCGAGGCCCAGACAGCCAGCGCGGTGAGGCCGGCGACCAGCACGAACGTTGCGGCGGCGACGCTGATACGCTGGCTAGCGCCCAGCTGGTTCCAGATGGTGCGCAGTTGGGTGAGAAGTTTGGCAAGGTTTTGGTTCATTCAACAATCCTTAAATCTGCATCCGCATGATTTCCTGGTAGGATTCCAGCAGCCGGTTGCGCACTTCGACCATGAGCTGGAAGGAAACGTTGGCTTCCTCCATCGCGATGACGGCCTGATGCAGGGGCACATTCTGGCCGCTTTGCAGTGCGTTCACGGTCTGGGTGGCGACATTCTGCTGCGAATTGATGTCGGACACCATATGGCCGAGCATTGTGGCAAAGGAATCCCCGCCGGCAGGCTGTGCCGGCCCGATTTCCTGCGGCTTCAGCAATTCCGATGGCGCGGGCAGGGGTGCCACTTTGGGCGACATCAGGTCCGCGTCCGGCATGACGCCGGGCAAGGCTGATGAAATTCCCGAAAGTGGTGACATGGCTGGTAATTAAGATCAGTGTTTACCGATGGCCAGGGTCTGCAGGGCCATGGCGCGGGAATTTTTGACAACGGCGAGGTTCGCCTCGAAAGTGCGCGAGGCCGAAATCAAATCGGCCATTTCCTCGTGAATATTGATGTCGGGCATGGAAATCATGCCCTTGGCGTCGGCCTCGGGGTTGCCGGGATCATAAATCTGGACTGGCGGGCGCACATCTTTTTCGATGCGAGCAACGTGCAACGCGGGTGTGGAGGCCGTGCCATCGGCATTCATAGCCTGTTGCAGGGCGGATTCGAACACCACCACCTGCCGCTGATAGGGTTTGCCATCCACGCCATGAGCGGTGTTGGCATTGGCAATGTTTTCGGAAATGACATCCAGCCGGGTCTGTTCGGCCTGAAGCGCCGCCGAGGTGTTTTGAATGCCAGAAAGGATTTGGATCATAAAAGTGAAGTTTTATTTGCCGGTGATGGCCAACCGCATCCGTGCCAACATGTTGCTGACCAGCTGGGTTTCGAGCGCGTGGGTCACTCCATTTTGGTTCAATTGCATCAATTCATTTTCCAGATGGACGGTGTTGCCATCGCGACCGCTGGGCACGGCATTCGGATCGGCAGCCAGCGCCGGCTTCAGGGCGGCGATTTGCTGCGAATCGCCGCTGGCGCAGGCGCGTTCAAGTTCCGATTGAAATGCAGGGGCGAGATCAATGCGCTTGTAACCCGGGGTTTCGAGGTTCGCGATATTGTTGGCGATGGCTTCCTGGCGAAGCGCAGTGGCATCCAGCGCCTTTTTCGCCGCCAAGTACCCCGGTTGGTTGAACAATGCTTCGATCATGTAAAACTTTCCACGCTTGTTTAGCAGCGACGGTGCCATCGGAACTTTTGGCCGAAAATCAGGCTTTCGGGCGGCTGCGGCGGCCCAAGTGGGAAAATGTTACCGGCGAAGCCGGCCCAACTAGGCAAGTGTTGTCAGGCAAAGGAAAGAAACGGCGGGAAATGCCGGATGGCAGGACGCATCACACCGTGTGGGCCGGATTTCGGTAATCAGGCAAACGGCAGTCACGGAATGACGCGCCCAGCCAACTGCCAGGATTGGCGGTCTTGTTTAAGCCGCGGCGGCCGGCTTGTCTTCTTCGGATTTGGGCAGGGTGCCGTTGTATTCGTGAAGTTTGTTGCGCAACGTGCGGATACTGACATCGAGCAGCTTGGCGGCGTGCGTGCGATTGCCTTTGCAATGGTCCAGCGCGGCAAAAATATGGCGTTTTTCCAGCTCGGCCAGGGTGGACATCCCATTGAGCTGACCGGAAATTTCCGGGGTTGCGGCATGGGTGGCCGCCGGTTCGGAAGGCGCCAGACCGAGATGTTCGGGTTCGAGCATGCCGTTGTCGCCGCAAAGAATGACGGCACGTTCAACGACGTTCTGCAGTTCACGCACATTGCCCGGCCAGGAATGATTCTTCAACAGCTGGGCGGCAGCGTCGGTAAATCCCTTGATATGGACACCGTGTTTGCGGCCGAAACGGCGCATGAATTCCTCGGCCAGAGCTGGCACATCCTCCCGATGGTCGCGCAGCGGCGGCACGCGGATGGGCACGACGTTGAGGCGGAAAAACAGGTCCTGGCGGAATTCCTTCTTCTCGACGCTAAGTTCGAGATTGCGGTTGGTGGTGGCGATGACACGCACGTCCACCTTGATGGTGCGGTTGCCGCCCACCCGCTCGAACTCGCGTTCCTGGAGCACGCGCAGGAGCTTGGCCTGCACGCTGGGTGAAATCTCGCTGATTTCGTCGAGAAGAATCGTACCGCCATGGGCCAGTTCGAACCGGCCTTCGCGTTTGTTCAAAGCGCCGGTGAATGCGCCCCGTTCATGGCCGAAAAACTCACTTTCAATCAGGTTTTCCGGAATGGCGGCGCAGTTGACCCGGATGAACGGCGCACTGGCGCGGGAGCTTTCGCGATAAAGCGCGCGGGCCACGAGTTCCTTGCCCGTGCCGCTTTCGCCCTGAATCAAAACCGTGGCCTGCGTTCGGGCAACCTTGCGGATGAGCTGGCGGAGGTTTTCCATGGCCGGGTTGCGCCCCAGCAATTCCTGCTCGCCATCGTCGCTTTCCTGGCTGAGGAAGCGGTTGACGTTCAGGAGCTGGGTGAATTCCTCGGCCTTGCGCAGGGTGATTTCAATTTGTTCATTGGAAAACGGCTTGATGAGGTAATCGAACGCGCCGTTCTTCATGCACTCCACCGCCGATTCTACCGAGCCAAAGCCGGTCATCATGATCACCAGCGGCTTTTGGGGACGGGCCTGGATCTGCTTCAGCAAGTCGGTGCCGTCTCCGTCCGGCAAGCGAACGTCCACGAAGACGATGTCGAAATTGTCCTTGCCCAGATATTCCTGCGCGTCGGCGATGGTGCCGGTGGCGGCAACGTCGTAGTGGCGCCGGCGCAGGTAGGTCTCAAGGTTCTTGCGAACAATGGGATCGTCCTCCAAAACAATTATTTTTTCGATGGACATGAGTTCAATGGCACAACCGCCGGTTTAAAAAACCGGCGCATTCTTCAAGTGCGTATCGCAAATATAAAGCTCAGCTTTCAAAATTCCACATTTGTTGCACTAGACGGTTCATGCCGGAACGCCGCCGCGAATCCGGGAATGTTGCTGGTATAAACCGGCAACGAAATGCGGCCGCTGCGCCGCAACCGGAGGCAAATGTTTCGGTGGCACCAAGCCGCGCCGGAGCAAGGCTTGCTGGTTTTCACGGTCAAGATGCAAAACTTTCATCAACAGGCTTTGGATGGTTTGGAATAATTTTGTAATTTCTTCCGACGGAGTGATTTGACGCCGACTCTGCCGCTGTTTTCTTAGATTCATTAACGCCGATTCCAGTTCCGGAAGCAAGTATATTCTCGTCTGATTGAATTCGCCAGGGTGGTAGTCGTTTTGATTCGATAATGCCTGACTTTCACGGGTTACCAGGCCCAGGACCTCTTCGCAGAGCGCACGAAATGCCCGCAAATCAAGGGTCAGACCGTCGGCAGATTGGGTGGCAATGGGTGGGTTCATGGCAGGGAGGCAGTCGATGGAGCATTGGTGCCGGAAATGACTGGCGGAACAGATGAGCAAGCGACCGAGCGATTCGCGGTTTCCGCCTGGCTTTGCCATCCCAGAAAGCCGGTCCGCCAGCGGGCCATTTCGAACACGGCTTTTTGACCCGGGGTGGCATTCGTGCCCAGCTCCGGTTCAAGCTTGAGAATTTCGTTGTAGATTTCAACGGCCTTTTGGGGCTGCAGGAGCCGCTCGAACGTGAGACCGATCTGATATTTCACCGGCAGTTGCCACGACGGCGCGGAATCAAGCTGGCTCAGATTGACATAAATTTCCAGCGCCCGGACGTAATCGCCCTCCCGATAAAGTTGATTGGCGACTTCGTTGCCGGCGCGTTGCTGCCAGTAGGCCCAGACTTCGGGATGATCCTGGATCTTCGCCTTTTCCTCCTGCAGCAGCAACAACACCTGCTGGAGCGCTTCGTCGTTTTTACCGAGCTGTTTGAGCGTTTGAGCGAGATGGAAACGCACTTCGGGTTGTTCGGGTGCGTCCGGATAACGGGAGAGGAAATCCTGGGCCTGGCCGGCCGCTTCATCGTTGCGGTCAATGGACATCAACGAACGAATCAAACGGAACTGGGCCTGGGGGCGGTTCAGCGCCGGATCATTTTGCTTGAGCAGGCGCGAATAAAAATCGGCGGCATCGCTGAACCGGCCCATCCGGTAATTGGTCTCGGCGATTTCGGTCTGGGCTTCCAGAACCAGGGCCGGGTAGTAATCCAGCCGGTCACTTTTCAATGAAAGCGCCGAGGTCATCACGGCGTAAAATTTCGTCAACGCCAGGCTGTTCAAACCCATCTGGCGGTAAATCTGGCCCTGACGCAGAAGAATTTCCGGGACCTGCGGATCATCCGGCCAGCGGTCGAGAAACTGGGCGCAGATGGATACGGCGCGGGGCAGATCATTTTCCATCCGGACCACCGCTCCCAATTCGAACAGGGCGGATTGCTTGATTGAATCCGGCACTTGCTCGGCCAGCAAACCGATAAAGATCGGCTCGGCCTTGTCCGCCTGGCCGGTTTTTTCCAGATAACGCGCAGTTGCCAGACGCGTATTGAAGTTTTCGACCAACGCTCCGCCGGTTGGAATTACTGAATTCGTTTCCGGAGCCAGGAGCCGGGGTGTCGGAATAAAATTTGTCGGCGAGATCGCCGCCGCCGGTGCGTTGGAGGAGCATTCCCCCGCCCCTGCGGAGTCCGTCTGCGGCTGAAGCCCGATGGCCAGGCAAAGCGTCAATAACCAGCGGTGGCAGCCCGAACCGGCGGTATCAGTAGTGCGGCATGGCAATGACATAAAGCTGACCGGATTATTGCGATTTGTAGATGGCCCGGCTTTCCCCGGACTTCGGTGACGGCGGTGTGAATTCGATCTCCGCCGGGATGAATGCCACAGCTGCGGCGGGGTTATTTCCGCCCATATGTTTTCCGCCCGCATTCGGCTTGAAAAAGCTGGCCAGTATTTGCGGTGTAGCTGGACCGGTGTAATCATCCGTTGAAACGGGCATAATGAAAGACCCGGGGGACATTTCTGAATTCGTTTCTTTGCCGGGGAAGGCCAACGACACGGAAGCAGCGCTGATGGCATTCGTAACGGGCGCTGAAG
>Ga0265338_10000338_pt1 | contig 85407 bp, 57 predicted proteins | sample 42126metaG_FD_193579 | JGI IMG/M metagenome (GOLD analysis project Ga0265338, IMG submission 193579) | Rhizosphere microbial communities from Carex aquatilis grown in University of Washington, Seatle, WA, United States - 4-21-26 metaG | ecosystem: Host-associated > Plants > Roots > Rhizosphere...
ATGGCATAGACGTAGTTGGTGAGGTCGTCCAGGCCGCGCGCGCCGCCGCGGATGGCTTCCATCAGGACCGTGGCGTCCTGGTTGATGAGGGTTTCCTCGCGGTTGTCCCGCTGGGTGTTCAGGCCGATGGGCAGGATGCCGATGATGGAGACGAGCGCGATGCCGATGATGGCCAGGCTGATGGCAATCTCGATCATCGTGAAGCCGCTGACCTCGGAGGGGGGAGTTCCACGAGTCCCCAATTTCCCCGGCGACAAAGAATCCGGTTTGGGGCTCGTGGAACTCGCCCCTCCGAACGCGCCACTCGCCACGCGCCACTCGCCACTCATTTGGTCAGAAATCTTCATTGCAGCTTTTGAAATTCCAGGATGGCGCGGCCCGACAGCCGGTCGATGTGGACGATGTTATAGGCTGAATTGGTGCTGTTGCCGGGCGGCAGCTCCGTGACTTCCGGCGATCTGGCGAGAACGAGCGGATCGCTGGACAGCACAAAAGTCTTGTGTTCCGCATCCTTCGAGACCTGCACCGCGCCGTGGGCGAGCGGGATGTACTCGTCCCGGGGGGCCAGGGTCTGCCCATCCACCGACAACTGGCCGAGATAATTGAACGCGAGGTAAGGGAGGGTGATCCGCTTCGCATAGGTGTTGGTTCCGGTTTCGGCGGGGAACGGAAAGGCGTTGTTGGTGCAGAACCCGTAAACATCGAAGAACTTGTTCGGGTCGATCCCGTCGATGATCCGGTAAGCCGGGCCGGCGAGGGTATTGGTGAACTTCGTCATCGCAATGAAGGTGCCCTCCGGCAACACCTGCCACGGCGCGAGATAGTGCCAGGCATGCTGCCCCGGCTGGTCCCCCATCGCGCCATAAGCAATGAAGGTGTAGCCGGTCAATTGTTTGTCCGCCAGGTTGGTGACGGCGGTTTGCAGCGCCGGCGCCAGGTTCTTCCACCAGCTGTCGCTGGCGGTGTTGAGAGCCACTCCGGAACTATCGACCCAGAAATTCGTCGGCACAAACACCATGTACACCGTTGTGCGCTGGCTGATGGCCAGCTGGCGGGCCCGGCCGACGTCGTCGAGCAACTGCCGCGAGGCGCCGAGGGTGGCGTCCGATTTGCGGAAATTCTTGAGCACCGGCACGGTCAACACCCCCAGGATGCCGAGGATGGCAATGACCACCAGCAGCTCGATAAGGGTGAAGGCGGACCAGGCAAAGGCTGAAGGCTGAAGGCTGAAGGCTGAAACCTTCCTCCGCGCCGGGCGCGCAAACTTTATTTTAGACTTTAGCATTTAGCCTTTAGCCTTTTTATTATTGCCAGCTCAGGATGTGGTTCTTGTTGACGGAATCGTTGGCCGCCTTCGCCGGATCCAGGGAGGGCTTGCCGCCGACCGGCGGCCCCAGCGACCAGACCATGATCCCGCCGTGATAGAGGTAATTGTCGGTCGTACCATTTTGGTCAGGATCGAACAATCCATTAAAGCCCGTCTGACTGGTGGTGCTGCCGAACGGATTTTGCGACACCGCCTGCAAACGATAAAACTCGTCCCGGCATTGGCCGTCATAATTCAAGTCCATGGTGATGATATAGGCATTGCCCCACGGGTCGCGATAGACGCCGTTGATGTCCACGCCGCCCGGCGGCTGCGGGTCATTGGACGTGGGGTCGTAGTTGGATATCTTGGCGTTGAGGAAAACGGTCTGCTGGGGGTTTTTGCGGTGGCCCGCGTTCACGCCGGCGGCCAGATTGGTGTTATCCAATAAAATTGCGATCACTTCGGCGTTGTTGGTGTACCCCTGGGAGGCCACCGTGACCGGCAAGCTGTCGGCATTGGTGAAGATGCCGCCATAGGTGAAGTCGTTGGTCGCCATGCTCTGGACGGCGGCTGAGACCGGGTAGCGGCTGTAGACGGAGTTGTACTGCTCAATGCCGCCGACGATCTCCCTGATTTCCGTTTTGGCCTTGGTGACCAGGGCTTTTTGCTTGGCGATGTTCAACACCGGCAACAGCATCGCCGCGAGGATGGCGATGATGGCGATGACCGTGAGCAGTTCGACGATGGTGAAGGCCGCACGGGGGTGACGGGTGACACGTGACAGGTGACACGAAACGGAGTGGCGGGTGGCGGGTGGCGAGTGGCGGTTCCTGTCACCTGTCACTTGCCACACGTCACTTTTCATAAGGATGGTTTTCATAGGTTTGGAATCGGGCAAATGAAAGCCCACAGCATGCCTGATGGCGGCGGCGGCAGGCAATCGTTTTGTCACCCGCCTGACGGGGGAGGGTGAATTCGCGCACTGCCCCCGGAGCGCGGCTGTGTCGAAGACCAGCCGCAGCAGCTTCACCCCGCCCGGGATCCCAGGAATTTCAGGCGAAGATTCCGCCGTCCTGGCGGCTGCGGGTGGGACACCCGGGCCCCGTCCGCGTTGCACCACGACGCGCGGCGCCCATGCGCAATCGTGCCAGTCAACAGCCACGGGGCGTTCACCGCCGGATCGGAATTTTGAGGCCAGGCACATAAAACAATTCAGAGCAGCGGGCTGTTGATCTGCACCGCTTTGCTCCAGTTGCAGATGAGGTTGGTCTTTCCGCCCATCACCAGCTGGACATACAAATCATATGAGCCGGGATTGTTGGTGGGGTTGGACGAGTTGTAGCGCCAGGGATTCAGGTCGGGCGCTCCCAGCGGTTGATAGCTTTGATCCGGCCCGCGCACCGAGGTGATGAGCAGGGTCACTCCCACGTCGTTGTTCGTGTATCTGTTCCAGACCTGGTTCGGCTTCAAGCCGGGCAGAAAATTCCTGGCCAGCGCCGAATCCTCGCCACCGCCGGGCTTGCTGCAATTCATGAAGCCGCCCACGCCATATGCGCCGTTCACCTGAGCGTCAGACAGGGGTAGCACGCTGGGGTCATTCATCGATTGATATACCACCGACGGAGCGGGACCGATATTGGTCGTTCCGGTCAGCTCATAATAGAGCTGGTTGATCAGGAACCCGTTGGTCTGGACCCGGTGATTGTCCGGCGGATAAAACCCGTAAGCGGACTTGTAGCGGTCGATGGCCGATATCAGCTGCTCCATCTCCGCCTGGGCGTTGTATATATATTGGTGCTTTTTCACCGCCCCCACCGTCGGCACAATCAGCGCGGCCAGGGTGGCGATGATGGCGATCACCACGAGCAGCTCGATGAGGGTGAAGGCAGGAAGAGCGCGGAGCGCCTTGTCACCGGTCACCTGCCACTTGTCACTTTTGATAGTTTTCATTTTTCGCGCAATTCGTCTTCCATGCGTTCGCTGAGCCATTGCTTGATCATGCTCTGATAATTCAAATACCGCGACCGGGCGAGCCGCTTGATCCGCGCCAGCATGCGCGGGTCGATCCGCAGCGTGATGGTCACCGACTCGGCGGCCTCCGCGTTGCCGGCCCGGGCCGCTTCCATCAGGCGCAGGTCCGGCCGGTTCTCCGACCAGAATTCCGCCTCGGCCTCCTCGTTGTCGAAGAGCGGCACTTCTTCCCAATTGGCAAACGTTCTCACAAATCACTCATCTCTCGTCACGCGCCCGTCCTCCATAGCGCGCAGCGCGACGGAGGATCACTTTTCACCGGCATTCAAAGTCTGGTCCATCTTTCGCTGGTAAAAGAACCGTTCCTCCGGTTCGAACACCCGGGCGCGCAACACGCGCACCGACCGGCCGTTGGTCCGATACACACTGAAGACGCCGATGCCGCCCGCCGACGAGCCGAGGTTAAAAAAGCGCGCCTGGACGCCAAACCTAGGCGAGTCCGGCAACAGCCGTACGGCAAAGGGGTCCTCAAAGGACTCTTCAATTTCCCGCTGAGTCAAAGAACCATCCAACTCAAAGGGCGGATTGTTCCAATCGAACTCCATAGCGAGCTAATTGTAAGTAATACGCCCATGCACATGCAATGTCTTTACATTGTATTTACGCATGAATGGTCCTGTTGTCAATGCTTTTTGATGCCTTTTTTCCAGAAAAAAGAGGTTTCCAGGACGGTCAGGGGCTAATCACCACCACTACCACCACTACCGCTCAGGTTGGTAATCATGGCAATCAGTGGCAGAAACATCGCGATGACGATGCTGCCGACCACCACCGCCAGAAAAATGATCATAATGGGTTCCAAAAGCGAGGTCATGGCCTCCACGGCATTGTCCACTTCCTCGTCGTAATTGTCGGCAATTTTCAGCAACATTTCGGGCAGGGCGCCGGTTTGTTCGCCGACGTCCACCATGCTGACGACCATGGGCGGGAAAACCCCGGAGGCTTCGAGCGGCGCGGTGATGGTTTCGCCTTCCTTCACGCTTTCATGGACGCCGGAGATGGCGGCGCTGATGATGACGTTGCCGGCGGTTTCCTTGACAATGGTCAGCGCCTGCAGGATGGGAACGCCGCTGCTGACGAGCGTGCCCAGCGTGCGCGTGAAACGGGCGATGCCCACCTTGCTGACGACCGGCCCGAAGACCGGCACCTTGAGTTTGACCTTGTCCCAGATGTGCCGGCCGATCTTGGTTTTGACGGACAGCACGAACGCCACCACCACCACGGACACCCCGCACAGCGTTTGGATGAAGTGGAGCCGGACGGCATCGCTGATGGCGAGCACAAACAGGGTGAACCCGGGCATCTTGACACCCATGCCGGCGAAAACCTCCTTGAACTTGGGGATCACCATCACCAGCAGCAAAGTCAGGATGGCCACCGCCACGAAGAGCACCGCCACGGGGTAAAACAGCGCGGCCTTGACCTTGCCCCGGATCTTCTGCGCTTTTTCGGAAAATTCCGCCAGGCGTTTCAACACCACTTCCAGCACGCCGCCCAGCTCGCCGGCCTTGACCATGTTCACGAACAGGCGGTTGAAAACCTTGGGATGTTGCGCCAGGCCCTCGGAAAACGTGCTGCCGCCCTCGATCGACAGCGCCAGCTCGCCCAGAATCCGTTTGAGCGCGGCATTGCGCTCCTGCTTTTCCAGCACCCGCAGCCCGCGCAGGAGCGGCAGACCCGAATCCACCAGCGTCGCCAGTTGCCGCGTGAACGTCGTCAGCACCTTCGGCTTGACCTTCCCGCCCAGGCCCGGGATCTTGAGATTGAGGTTGATGTTGAGGCCGCCGCCTTTTTTGCCGCCGGCCCGGGGAGCGGACTTGGCCTTCGATTTGACCGCCTTTTTATCCGCGACTTTTTCCGTTTCGACGATCTTGGTCGGAAACAGGCCCATCTCCTTGACCCGCCCGATGGCCTCGTTCTGGCTGGCGACCTCAACCGTGCCTTTTGTTTCCTTGCCACGGTTGTCCAAAGCGACGTAATCGTATTTCGGCATAGCGGATTTGCTCAGGTATATTTGACGACTTCTTCAATAGTGGTATCACCTTCAAAGATGCCGCGCAAGCCGTCATCCCGGAGCGACACCATGCCCAGCTCGATCGCCTTTTGCCGCAGCACGATCGTCGGCGCCCGCTCGTTGATCAGCACCCGGACCGGCTCGCTGATGATGAGCAGCTCAAAAATGCCCTTCCGGCCCTTGTAGCCGGTGTCGTTGCACGTCGAACAGCCGCGGCCGTAATGGAACACCTTGTCGCCCAGGTCGTGCGGCGACAGGTTCAACAAGGACAACTGGTCCTCCGTCGGCTCGAACGGCGTCCGGCAATTCTTGCAGATCGTCCGCACCAGCCGCTGCGCCAGCACCGCCATCAGCGTCGACGATATCAAAAACGGCTCCACCCCCATGTCGATCAAGCGCGTCACCGCGCCCGTCGCGTCATTGGTGTGCAGCGTGCTCATGACCAGGTGGCCGGTCAGCGACGCCTGGATGGAAATCTGCGCGGTTTCCAGGTCGCGCATTTCCCCCACCATGATGATGTCCGGGTCCTGGCGCAAAAACGACCGCAGCGCCTTGCCGAACGTCATCCCCACCGCGTCATTGATGGCCACCTGCATGATGCCCTCGATGTCGTATTCGACCGGGTCCTCGGCGGTGAGCAGCTTGGCGTCAATCGTGTTGACCTGCCGCAAACAGGAATACAGCGTCGTCGTCTTGCCCGACCCCGTCGGCCCGGTGACAATCATGATCCCGTTGGGCCGCTGGATCGCGTCCAGCACGTAATCATTGATGTATTTGGGAAAGCCCAGCGTGGTGACGTCGAGATTCACCGACTGGCGGTCGAGCACGCGCAGCACGACCGATTCGCCGAACTGCGTCGGCAGGGTGGACACGCGCAGGTCCACCTCGCGGTTGGCCACGCGGTATTTGATGCGGCCGTCCTGCGGCAGGCGCTTCTCGGAAATGTTCAGGTTCGCCATGACCTTCAGGCGCGAAATCACCGGCAGCGCCAGGTGCTTCGGCGGCGGCGACATTTCATACAGCGCGCCGTCCACGCGGTAGCGGATGCGAAATTCGGTTTCAAACGGCTCGAAATGAATGTCACTCGCGCGGTCCTGGATGGCCTGGGCCATGACCAGGTTCACGAATTTCACGATGGGCGCCTGGTTGGCCAGGCTCTCGGCCAGCTTGGCATCGTCCGTCGCGCCCGCCTCGCTCGCTTCGCGCGCAATCTCCGAGTCGGCGCCGAGCTCCTTGAGGATTTGCGAGAAATCCTCGGTCTCCTCCTGGCCATAGTGACGCTCAATCGCCTTTTCAATCTCGGCCGGATCGGCCACGACCACCTGCACGTCGCGCTTGCTGGCAAAACCGATCTCATCCGCGTGGGCCGGATCGAGCGGGTCGGCCAGCGCCACCTGCAGCGTGCCATTCTTCATGGCCACCGGGATGCAATGATACATCCGCACGACATTGGCCGGAATGGATTTCAGGAGTTCGGGGGAAAAATTGATGTCCTTCAGCGAAACGACGTCCGTGCCCAGGTTGGTGGCCATCACGTGCAGGATGTCGTGGGATTTCATGATCCCGAAATCCTGCAGGAGCTGGAACACCGGCGCGCCGCTGCGCTTGAGTTCCGCCACCACTTCCTCGTATTGCAGGTCGTCGATCAGCCCCTGCCCCCTGACCAGGGACAGCAATGGATTTGAAATGTCTTCCGCCATGTTACAAAATCATCACAGTTTCTGCCCGGCCTGGGCCAGCTCCAATTCCTGCAGCTTCTGCTGCACCGTCGTCGGGTCCTGCGCCTTCGTAATCACCTCGTCCCGCGCAATCATGCCCTGCTGGTATTTGTCGATCAGAAAACTGTCCAGCGTCACCATGCCGAATTTTGCGCCGGTCTGGATGTCCGAGTTGAGCCGGAACGTCTTGTTGTCGCGGATCAGCGCGGCGATGGACGGCGTGTTGACCATGATTTCAAACGCCGCCACGCGGCCCGGCTTGTCCACGCGCGGAATCAGCAGCTGGGAAATCACCGCCTGCAGCACCGTCGAAAGCTGGATGCGGATCTGCTCCTGCTGGTTGCTGGGAAAGGCGTTCACAATGCGGTCCACCGTCTTGGCCGCGCCGGTCGTGTGCAGGGTGCCGAAGACCAGATGCCCCGTTTCCGCCGCCGTGATCGCGGCGTCGATCGTTTCCAGGTCGCGCATTTCACCCACCAGCACCACGTCCGGGTCCTGGCGCAGCGCGCGCCGCAGGCCCTCGGCGAAATTCGGCACGTCCACGCCGATTTCGCGCTGCGTGACCAGCGCCTTCTTGTGCTTGTGGTAATACTCGATCGGGTCCTCGATGGTGATGATGTGCGCCTCCTCGCGCTCCTCGTTGATGATGTTGATCATCGAGGCCAGCGTCGTTGTCTTGCCCGACCCCGTCGGCCCGGTCACCAGCACCAGCCCGCGCGGCTTGTAGAGCAGCTCCTTGGCGCTCGGCGGCAGGCCGATCTGCTCCATCGTCAGCATCTTGCTGGGAATCTGCCGGAGCACCAGGCCGAAGTTGCCCTTCTCCTTGAAAACGCTCACGCGGAACCGCGCGGCATCGCCGAACGCAAAACCGAAGTCCGCGCCGCCGCGTTCCCGCACGCTCTGGATGTGCTCCTCCGACGTGATGCTGCGCATCAGCTCCTCAGAGTCCTCCGGCCGGAGCACGGGGCCTTCCACCCGGTGCAGAATGCCGTGCACGCGGATCACCGGCGGCGCCGCCACGCGGATGTGCAGGTCGGATGCCCCCTCGGCCACCACCAGCTGCAACAAATCTGACATCTGATATGACATAAAATTTCCTTGGCGTTACGATTCGTCGCCCACCGTCGACCGGATGACTTCCTCGGCCGTGGTGAGGCCGGCCAGCACCTTGCGGATGCCGTCCTCGCGCAGGGTGCGCATCCCCATTTCCCGGGCGCGCGCGCGCAGCACCGAGGAGGTCGCCTTGTCGTAAATCAGTTTCCGCGTCTCATCGTCAATGACGAAGATTTCAAAAATGCCGAAGCGCCCGCGGTGGCCGGTGTTGCCGCAATCGTTGCAGCCGCGGCCCTTCTGGAGCGTGGCGGTTTGCACCTGCTCCGGCGTCAGGCTCAGGGCGCGCATCTCCGCGTCCGTGGGCGTGTACGGCGCCGCGCATTTTTTGCAGATCTTGCGCACCAGCCGCTGCGCCATCAGACAGCGCGTGGAGGACGCCACCAAAAAGGGCTTCACGCCGATGTCCATCAGGCGGGTGACGGCGCTCGGGGCGTCATTCGTGTGCAGCGTGGAAAACACCAGGTGACCGGTGAGCGACGCGTTGATGGCGATGGTCGCCGTTTCCAGGTCGCGAATTTCACCGATCATCACCACGTTCGGCGCCTGGCGGAGGATCGAGCGCAGGGCCATGGCGAAGGTCAGCCCCACCGACTCGCTCACCTGCACCTGGTTGATGCCGGCCAGGACGTATTCCACCGGGTCCTCGACCGTGATGATCTTCCGGTCGGGCCGGTTGATGAAGTGCAGGCAGGAATAAAGCGTCGTCGTCTTGCCCGAACCGGTCGGCCCGGTCACCAGCAGGATCCCGTCCGGCAACCCGATGATCCGCTCAAACGTCTGCTGGTCGTCCGTGAAAAATCCGAGCTCCGGCAGACCGAGCTTCAAACCTTCCTTGTCCAAAATACGCATCACGATGCTCTCGCCGTGGTTCGTCGGCAGGCACGACACGCGCAGGTCGATCAGCTTGGCGCCCACCTTCGACTGGATGCGTCCGTCCTGCGGAATGCGATGCTCGGAGATGGACATGTTCGACTGGATTTTCAGCCGGGCGATGATGGCCGCCTGCAGCTGCTTCGGCGGCGCCTTCATTTCCTGCATGACGCCGTCAATGCGGTAGCGCAGACGAAACCGCTTGGACAGCGGCTCCAGGTGAATGTCCGACGCCCGCAGCTTGAAGGCGTCCACAATGATCTGGTTCACCAGCCGGATCAGCGGCGCGTCCGCGTCCACCTCCCCGCCGTCATCCCCAAGGCCCGTGGTGGCCTCGACGTGGTCCTGCGTCAGTTCGGTGATGACGTCCTTGAAACGGTCGTCCTCGGCGATGCTCTTCTTTTTCTCGCTCCCGCCGTAATACTTGTTGAGCGCCGCCTCGATGTCCTGTTCCGACGCCACCCGCAGTTCGATTTCCGCGGTGAGCAGATGCCCCAGCGTGTCAATCGTGTTCAGGTCCGACGGGTCGGCAATGGCGACGGCGACCTTGTTCTCGGTTTTGAAAACGGGCACGACGCGGTATTTTTTGGCGATGTGGCGGGGGATGATGGCGATGACGTCGTCGGGGATTTGTATCGTGCCCAGCTGGACCACTTCGGCGCCGAACTGCGCGGCCTTGGCCTGCGTCACGTCCGCCGGGCGGATGAGCTTGTTGGCCAGCATCAAATCCACCACCCCCACGCCCGACGCCTGGGCCTCCGCCCGCGTCTTGGCGACCTGCTCGGCGTTTACGAAACCGAGGTCCACCAGCAAATCCACCAGATAATCGTCTTGTTCTGCCACAATGCTTTTGCGTTACACGGTATCACAATATCCCGTGGAATGCGCAGAGAAGTTATTCCTCCGGAACGGGAAATGTCAATGCCGACTCCTGATTCTTTATTGGATTTTTGACACCCTTTTTTGACGCCGGCACCTGCATTTTACAGTTGTCATGGCTCACCGGGTCACATAAGTGTGTTGCCATGGAATCTATATTTGTCCATCGCCGCTTTCCCGCCTGCGCGCTTTTTGTCATATTCAGTTTGAATTTGTCCGCCGCCAGTCCCCCGGCACGCGACTATCCCGTCCAGCCCGTGCCGTTCACCGCCGTCCACCTGAACGACGCTTTCTGGGCGCCCCGCATCGAAACCAACCGCGCCGTTACGATTCCCTATGCCTTTGGACAGTGCAAGGCGTCCGGGCGCATGGACAATTTTGAGCGCGCCGCCGCCGTGTTGCGCGGCGAGAATGTCAAAAACCGCAAGCCGCCGGGATTTCCCTTCGACGACACCGACCCCTACAAGGTCCTGGAGGGCGCCGCCTACACGCTGGCTGTCCAGCCGGACCCGAAATTGTCGGCCGACCTCGACGCGCTCATCGCCCTGTTCGCCGCCGCCCAGGAACCGGACGGGTATCTTTACACGACCCGCACCATCGACCCCCAACATCCGCACAAATGGGCCGGCACCAACCGATGGGTGAACGACCCCGAGCTCAGCCACGAGCTTTACAACGCCGGACATCTCTTCGAGGCCGCCGCCGCGCATTACCAGGCCACCGGCAAGACCAACCTGCTCAACGTCGCCCTCAAGGAAGCCGACCTGCTCTGCCAGACCTTCGGCCCGGCTACCAACCAGCTGCATCTCTGGCCCGGCCACGAAATCGTCGAGATGGGCCTCGCCCGGCTCTACCGCGTCACCGGCAATCCGCGTTATCTCAGCCTCGCCAAATATTTCATCGACGTGCGCGGCAGCCGGCCCGGCGGCGACGACTATCATCAATCGCGCATCCCGCCGGTGGACCAGACCGAAGCCATCGGCCACGCCGTGCGCGCCGGCTACCTGTACAGCGGCATGGCCGACGTGGCGGCCCTGACCGGCGACCCGCAGTACATCCGGGCGATTGACGCCATCTGGGAAAACGTTGCCGGCAAAAAACTCTATCTCACCGGCGGCATCGGCGCCCGGGCGAAGGGCGAAGCCTTTGGCGACGACTATGAATTGCCCAACCTCACCGCTTACAATGAAACCTGCGCGGCGGTGGCCAATGTCTACTGGAACGAGCGCCTGTTCCTGTTGCACGGCGATGCCAAATACGTGGACGTCCTGGAGCGCACCCTGTACAACGGGCTGCTTTCCGGCATCTCCCTCGACGGCACAAAATTCTTCTACCCCAACCCGCTCGAATCCGACGGCACGCACCAGCGCAGCCCGTGGTTCGGCTGCGCCTGCTGCCCGGGCAACCTCACGCGTTTCCTGGCCTCCGTGCCCGGCTACGTTTATGCCCAATCGAACTTGACGATCTATGTCAACCTCTACGCCGCCGGCGCGGCCGATTTTAAACTGCCGAACGGGCGCTCAGTCAAAATCACGCAGGAAACCCGCTACCCGTGGAACGGCGATGTCAAAATAACCGTCCTGCCCGATGAGGCTAAAAGCTTGCGGTTCACCCTCAAACTCCGCATTCCCGGCTGGGTGCGCAACGAGGTGGTGCCGGGCGATCTCTACAAATTTTCCGACTCGGTGAACGAACCGGCGACCCTCCGGGTGGGCAACCACAACCTCACGCCGACCAACTTCGACCTGGGTTATGTGACCCTGGACCGCACGTGGGAGCCCGGCGAGGTGATTCAACTCGATTTGCCGATGCGCATCCGGAAAGTGACGGCCAACGAAAACGTCGCGGCCGACCGCGGCCGGGTCGCGTTACAGCGCGGGCCGATTGTCTTTTGCGTCGAATGGCCCGACAACCCGTCTGGCAAGGTGCGCAGCCTGTTGCTGCCCGACGAACAGCCGCTCACCACCCGGTTCGACCCGGCCTTGCTCAACGGCGTCCAGGTCATCGAAGGCAAGGGCTTCAACCTTACCACCAACAGCTATGGAAACATCACGAAGACCCTCCAGGATTTTGAGGCCATCCCCTACTTTGCCTGGGCCAATCGCGGGCCGGGCGAAATGATTGTCTGGATCGCCAACGCGGAGAGCGCCCTCCACGGACCGTAAAATCAGGGGCGCCATCATCCCGCCCTCACCAGGCAAGGCGGTGGAGGACCACCGCCGGAAACTCCACGCGACACACTGATGTCTGAAATGCGCCGGCGTCTTGGACTGCGCCAGCCCTCTGGCGCTTTGGGCAGCACGTGGAACCGGCATGCCGTCTATTTTGACGACAGTTTTTCGCTTTGCCTTTGCCACTTCAGTTCTTAACTTCGTCGGCAATGAAATCTGCCTCCTTCTTCCTCCGTTTATTCATCGCCATCTGGCTTGCCAGCCTGACGGCCGGGCTGTTCGCCGCCGACACCAACTCGCCGCGCGAACGGCTGCTGCTGGACTCCGGCTGGAAATTTCACCTCGGCAACGAATGGGGCGCGGCCATCAGCTGGTCCAAGGCCGGCACCGGCAGCGGCCCGGCCAGCAAAACCTACAGCGATGCCAGCTGGCGCAGTGTGAACCTCCCGCACGATTGGGCGGTCGAGCTGCCGTTTGATTCCAGCGCCGACGGCAGCCACGGATTCCACCCCATCGGGCCGGGCTTCGCATCCAACAACGTCGCCTGGTACCGCCGCACCTTCGAGGTTCCCCCGGGCGACGCCGGCAAACGCCTCTGGCTCGAATTCGACGGCGTGTTCCGCGACGCCCAGGTGTTTGTGAACGGCTGGTTCGTCGGCCATCACGAAGGCGGCTACAATGGCTTCCGCTACGACATCACCGACCTCGTCCGTCCCGGCGAGAAAAATGTCGTCGCCGTGAAGGTGGATGCCTCGCAATTCGAAGGCTGGTTCTACGAGGGCGCCGGCATCTACCGCCACGTCTGGCTCGTGAAGACCGCGCCCGTCGCCATCGCGCCGGAGGGAATTTTTGTTTACAGCCATTTCAAGGACAACGTTCCGGGAGACAAGGTGGAAATCGATCTGCAAACCCGGCTGCACAATTCCCAAACCCGGGCCGCCGAGGCGACCATCGCCTCGGAAATCTTCAACCCGGCGGGCAAAGCGGTGGCTAGCCAAAAACAGAAGTCAACGGTCCCAGCCCTTTCAAAAGACGAGAATACAACTTCCCTCACTTTTTCCCATCCTGAACTCTGGTCGCCCGAATCACCCAAACTATACAAGCTCATCACCACGGTTGAAGTGGACGGCAAAATGGTAGACCGCCAGGAAACCTCCTTCGGCATCCGCACCGTCGCGTTCGACAAGGACAAGGGATTATTGCTGAACGGCAAGCCCTACGTCCTCAAGGGCACGTGCAATCACCAGGATCATGCCGGCGTCGGCGCGGCATTGCCGGACGCGCTCCAGGATTTCCGTATCGCGAGACTCAAGGAGATGGGCGCCAACGCCTACCGCACCGCACACAACCCGCCCACGCCCGAGCTGCTCGACGCCTGCGACCGGCTGGGGATGATGGTCATGGACGAAAACCGCCTGCTCGGCAGCGACCAGGAAAACCTGCGGCGCTGGGAAGGCCAGGTCCGGCGCGACCGGAATCATCCGAGCGTGGCCATCTGGTCCATCGGCAACGAGGAGTTCGGCACGCAGGGCACGCCCACCGGCGGACGGGTCGCCCAAACCATGCAGGCGCTGGTCAAGCATCTCGACCCGACGCGGCCGGTGACCATCAACTCGGACTTGGGCAACCAGTTTCCTGGCGTCAATGAAGTCATCGAGGTCCGCGGCTGGAGCTACCACATCGGCACGAACAACATGGACGCCTATCACGCGGCGCACCCGGCCCAGCCGAACATCGGCAGCGAACAGGGCAGCACCGTCAGCACCCGCGGCATTTACACCAACGACGCCGCGCGCGGCTACGTCACCGCCTACGACGTGGGCGCGACCAAATGGTCCAACACCGCCGAGGATTGGTGGCGTTTCTTCGCCGCGCGCCCGTGGCTGTCCGGCGGGTTCGTCTGGACGGGCTTTGATTATCGCGGCGAGCCGACGCCCTACGGCTGGCCGTGCGTCAATTCGCATTTCGGCATCCTCGACACCTGCGGCTTCCCCAAGGACAACTTCTGGTACTACCAGGCGTGCTGGACGGACAAACCCGTATTGCACCTGCTGCCGCACTGGAACTGGCCGGGCCGGGAAGGCCAGGACATCGACGTGTGGTGCTATGCCAACTGCCAGGAGGTGGAACTGTTCCTGAACGGCCAGAGCCTCGGCCGGAAAAAGCTGGAACCAAATTCGCACCTGGCCTGGACCGTGAAATATGTGCCCGGCATCCTGAGCGCCAAAGGCTATGCGGACGGCAAGGTCGTGTCGGAAACCAAGGTGGAAACAACCGGCGCCGCCGCCGCCCTCCGGCTGACTCCCGACCGCGCCACCGTCAACGCCAACGGCGAGGACGTAAGCGTGATCACCGTTGCCGTGACCGACGCGCAGGGCCGCGTCGTGCCGTTGGCGTCGAACCCGGTGCATTTTGAATTGAGCGGCCCGGGAAAAATCCTGGGCGTGGGCAACGGCGATCCGAGCTGCCACGAGCCGGACCAGTTTTTGCCGAAGGTGTCCGGCCGGTCGGTGCCGGTGAACGACGGCTGGCGCTGGAAGAAATTTGCGGACGTCTCCGACCCGAAACGCGCCGAGTTCAAAGCGGATTTTGACGATTCAGCCTGGGAACCGGCGAACCCGAAATCCGACAGCGGACCCCTGGCCGAACAGGAAAAGGCGATTTTCCGCGCGAAAACCACGGTGACCGAGGCCGACCTCGCGTCAGCGGCGGTGGAATTGCGCTGCGGCATGATTGATGAAGAGGGCTGGGTTTACGTGAACGGCAAACCGGCCGGCGAGACGCACGACTGGCAGACGCCCGGGGTCTTTGATTTGAAGCCATTGCTGCATCCCGGTGAAAATACGCTGGCGATTGCCGTGGCGAACTGGAATGGATCGGGCGGGCTCAACAAGGGCGTGACGCTGGAATTCCAGGACCAACCCGTGGCGCCAGCCTGGCAGCGCAGCGTGTTCAACGGCCTGGCGCAAATCCTGGTGCAGTCCGCGAAGGAACCCGGCGAAATCAAGCTGACCGCAACCGCGGCCGGTTTGTCGCCGGCCACCGTGTCCGTGCCATCGCAACCCTGCCCCCCGCGCCCGGCCGCGCCGCAAACAACAGCAGACTGAAAACCCGCACGAATTCCCTTACCGATCGTACAAAACTTTGTCGCATATGCGACAAAGTTTTGTAGCAGCCGGCAAGCCGGGACGGACAAAAACATGTTGGCGCGCGTCGCGTATGCCGTGTAATTTCAGGTCATGGAACGGACGATTTTTTACGCGCTGGCAGCTGTCACCGTCTGCCTTTCAACCGCCGTCGCCTTTGCCGACGACGAAACCTGCGTGGCCTGCGACCGCCAGGTCCTGATTAGCGGCCAGTTCGAACACGGCCGGGGACATGAAAGTCTGGCGATTACCGGCGCGCCGAAACGCCAGGAGGAGGCGTTCCGCGAGGAAATATACGGAACCAATTTCACCGTGTCCGTCCCCCATCTGCCGGCGGGCAAATACACCGTCCTGCTCGGGTTCGCGGAAATCGTTTACACCAACGCCGGCCAGCGTGCGTTCGACATCACCTGCGGCGACCAGACCGTCGCGCACAACCTTGACGTTTTCGCCGCCGCCGGCGCGGGCCGGGTGCTGGTGCTGACCAACCGGATTGATTTTCCCGGTGACGCGGCCCGCGGCCCGCTCACTCTCGCATTCACCGGGCGCACCAACGCAGCCAAGCTAAACACATTCGAACTCCAGGACGACTCCAGACAGTCCATCATCTTCTTTCAAGCGGCGGATTTGATCAACGCCGAGGACACGAGCGCGCTGCAGGCGCCGGTCGTCGCCGGACCGGAAATCTGGAAGGACGCCGCGCAGCCCGTTGCCGCGCGCGTGGACGACCTCGTGCGGCGCCTGTCGCTCGCCGAGAAGGTCCAGCAACTGCGCAACGGCGCCCCGGCCATTCCGCGGTTGGGCGTTCCCGCCTACGATTATTGGAACGAATGCCTGCACGGCGTCGCGCGCGCCGGCACGGCCACGGTCTTTCCCCAGGCCATCGGCATGGCCGCCACGTGGGATGCGCCGCTGCTGCGCCAGGCCGCCGACGTCATCGCCACCGAGGCCCGCGCCAAACACAATGATTACGTCAGCAGGCACAATGGAGACAGCGCGCGCTATTACGGGCTCACGTTCTGGACGCCGAACATCAACATTTTCCGGGACCCGCGCTGGGGCCGCGGCCAGGAAACCTACGGCGAGGACCCGTTCCTCACCGCCCGGCTCGGCGTGGCCTTCATCCGCGGGTTGCAGGGGGACGACCCGAAATACGTAAAGGCCATGGCCTGCGCAAAGCACTTTGCCGTCCACAGCGGACCGGAAACGGTGCGGCACACGTTCGATGTCGCTCCGTCCGAACGCGATTTCCACGAAAGCTATCTGCCGCAGTTCGAGGCCGCGGTGCGCGAAGGCCACGTCGGCGCGGTCATGGGCGCCTACAATTCTGTCTACGGCCAGCCGGCCTGCGCCAGCCCGCTGCTGCTCACGGACCTTTTGCGGAAGCAATGGGGTTTTGACGGCCATGTGGTTTCCGATTGCGGCGCGATTTACGACATTTATGCCAAACATAAATTCACCGCCACTCCCGAGGAAGCCGCCGCGGCCGCGGTCAAGGCCGGTGACGACCTTTGTTGCGGCACGGATTACAACTGGCTGGTGCGCGCGGTCAAAAAGGGTTTGATTTCGGAAAAGGAAATCAGCATCGCCGCAGGCCGCGTGCTCGAAGCGCGGTTCCGGCTGGGGCTGTTTGATCCGCCGGACAAGGTCCCGTATGCGCAAATTCCACCGTCGCAAAACGACACGCCCGGGCACGAGGCGCTGGCGTTGAAGCTGGCGCGCGAATCGATCGTGCTGCTGAAAAACGACGGGCTGCTGCCGCTTGACCGCGCCAAAATCAAGCGCATTGCTGTCATCGGCACCAACGCCAATTCCATTTCGGTCCTGCTCGGGAACTACTACGGCACGCCCGCGCGACCGGTGACCATCCTGGACGGCATCAAAAACGCCGTCGGCACCAACGTCGAGGTGGTCTATGAACCGGCTTGTCCACTGGCGTTGCGCCCGGATGGGACGGGACGGCCGGATGCGCAAACCTGGACCCGGACCATTTCCTCCGCCTGGATGTCGGATGCGATCATTTATGTCGGCGGCATCAGCCCGCAGCTCGAGGGCGAGGAAATGAAGGTGAACTATGACGGTTTCAGCGGCGGCGACCGCACGGAGATAGAATTGCCGGCGGTGCAAAGCGAACTGCTGGAAGCACTGCAATCAGCGGGCAAGCCCGTCGTGTTCGTCAATTGCAGCGGCAGCGCCATCGCCATGCCGCGGGCGGTCACCAACCTGACGGCGATCCTGCAGGCGTGGTATCCGGGCGAACAGGGCGGGCGCGCCGTGGCCGACGTCCTCTTCGGCGACGTGAACCCCTCCGGACGGCTGCCGATCACGTTCTACCGCGCCACCGCCGACCTGCCGGCGTTTGACAATTACTCGATGTCCAACCGCACCTACCGTTATTTCACCGGCCGGCCTGATTTTGCTTTCGGCCACGGCTTGAGCTACACCAAATTCGATTACAGCAACCCGGGTCTCAACGGGACAAATTTTGCCGCGGGTGACACGATCAAAGTCACCTTCTCCCTGCTCAACGCCGGCACGTGGGACGGCGATGAGGTGGCCCAGGTCTATTTCCGGCACCTGAACTCCACCCGGCCCCAGCCTCGCCTGGCGCTGTGCGGCTTTGTGCGGATCCATCTGTCGGCCAATCAGGGAGGCCACCTCACCATGAATATTCCGGCGGAACAGTTCCGCAGCTGGGACCCGGACAAAAAGCAATACACCGTAGAGCCCGGCAATTATGAACTGCTCGTGGGCGCGGCCTCCGACGATATCCGCCTGCGCGTGCCGCTGAAAATGATTGCCGGAAGATAGCAAAGGCAACCTGCCTCCGCGCAAGGAACCGGCGGCTTCCAGCCGCGATTTCCCTTCCTGCCGCGATGCGGGCCTCCGGCCGGGCGTACAATGATCGGGCACGGTAAAAATTCTCGCAACCCGGCGCAGACCTGACAGGATGACCGGCATGAGCCAGACCTCCATCAAACTCGCGGCCGCCTTCGGCGTGTTGATCATTTGCGGAACCGCGGCGGCAGCCTTCGCCGGCGACCTCGTGCTGTGGTATCAACAGCCCGTCGGCCTGGCGCCGTCCGCGCCGCTGACGACCAACCAGAGCCAGCCGGCGCTCGGGCTCGGCGGCGGCACGGCGTCGCCCTTCATGAACGAGGCGCTGCCCATCGGCAACGGACGACTGGGCGGCCTGATCGCCGGCGGCACGGCGCGCGAGCGGGTCGCGCTGAACGAGGACAGCCTGTGGACGGGCGACGGGAATCCCAGCGGCGATTACAACAAGATGGGAGCCTACCAGGCCCTGGGCGACCTGGTCATCAATTTGCCGGGCCACGAAGACCTGGCGAATTACCGGCGCGACCTCGACCTCGGCAGCGCGCTGGCGCATGTCAGTTACCAGTCGGGCGGCGTGAATTTCCGGCGTGAATATTTTTGCAGCCATGCCGACGGCGTCCTCGTCGTGCGGCTCACCGCCGACCGACCCGGCAGCTACACCGGCAGCGTTGAACTGAGGGATTCACACGAGGCGCCGACCGGCGCGAAGAAGAACCAACTGGCCTTTGCCGGGGCGCTGGACAACGGCATGAAATACGAGGCGCAATTGGTCGCGGTGCCCGAGGGCGGCACGCTGCAAACCAAGGGGACGGCGCTCGAATTCAAGAATTGCAACACCCTCACCCTGGTCGTCGCGGCGGGCACGGACTACGCGATGGATTCCGCCAGACAGTATCGCAGTGAGGACCCGCACGCGCGCGTGACGAAACAGGTGGAAAAGGCCGCCGCAAAGAAATACGACGAGCTCAAGGCAGCGCATGAAAAAGATTTCCATGAGTTGTTTGACCGCGTGGCGCTCGACCTGGGGCCATCCTCCGCGGCGCAGATGCAGCTGCCCACCGACGTGCGCAAGGTTCTGGCCGGCGGCACGGTGGACCCCGGCCTCGAGGAACTGCTGTTCCAATACGGCCGTTACCTGCTGATTTCCTGCTCGCGTCCCGGCGGGATGCCCGCGAATTTGCAGGGGCTGTGGAACGACAACAACAAGCCGCCATGGCATTGCGACTACCATGTGAACATCAACGTCCAGATGAACTACTGGCCCGCCGAGCCGGCCAACCTGGCCGAATGCGCCGGGCCGCTGTTCGACCTGATAGACAGCCAGCTTCCGGCCTGGCGGGCGGCGACGGCGGCAGCCAAGGAATTCCGGACGGTGGATGGCCAGCCGGCCAGACGCGGCTTTGCCATCCGCACCTCGCACGGCATTCACGGCGACATGGGCTGGAAATGGGACAACACGGCGAATGCCTGGTACGGCCAGCATTTCTGGGAACATTACGCCTTCGGCGGCGACAGGAATTTTCTCAAAAAGACCGCGTATCCGTACCTGAAGGAGACCTGCGAATTTTGGGAGGACCACCTGAAGGCCCTGCCCGACGGCCGGCTCGTGGTGCCCAAGGCCTGGTCGCCCGAACACGGCCCGACCGAGGACGGCGTGAGTTATAGCCAGGAAATCGTCTGGGACCTGTTCAACAATTATGTCGAGGCGGCGGACACGCTCGGGGTGGACAAGGCGTACCGCGACACAATTGCCGGGATGCGCGACCGGCTCGTCACGCCCGGCGTCGGGAGCTGGGGACAGCTGCTCGAATGGATGACGGAGAAGCACGACCCGAAGTATCCCGAGCTCGACACGACCAACGATCATCACCGCCACACGTCGCACCTGTTTGCGGTCCATCCCGGCCGGCAGATCAGCGTGGTCAAGACGCCGGCGCTGGCGGCGGCGGCGAAGGTTTCCCTCGCGGCGCGCGGCATCGATCCGCTGAGCGACGTGCGCGAATGGTCGTTTGCCTGGCGCACCGCGCTCTACGCGCGCCTGCATGACGGCGAGAACGCGCACGCCATGCTCCAGCAGCTGTTCCTGGCGCGCAATACGTGCCCGAACCTGTTCGGACTGCATCCGCCGATGCAGATCGACGGCAACTTCGGCATCACCGCCGCCGTTTGCGAAATGCTGCTGCAATCACATGAAGGCGAGATCAACCTGCTGCCGGGGCTGCCCAAGGCCTGGCCCAGCGGCAGCGTGAAAGGCCTGCGCGCGCGCGGCGGCTTCGAGGTGGACATCACCTGGAAGGATGGAAAACTGGGTTCCGCCACCGTGCATTCGCTGCTGGGCAATCCCTGCCGCCTGCGCTACGGCGACGCGACCCGCGAGGTGAAAATCAAGAAGGACAAAACGTTTCAGTGGGATGGGCAGCCCGCGCCGAAGTGAAATCAACAGGGCGTGTTTTCAAAATCCTGAACAGCGCCAGAGAGGCCAGACACTGGCGCAAAATTTGAAGCCCATCCGGCCACGCGTCAGCGTTTGGACTGCGTGCGCTTAAGCGCCGCTTTTGCCCCAAGTTTTGATCTTTCCAGCGCAATATGGTTCCAGCATTTTCAAAGCATGACCCCGGATTCGCATATCCCATTCCATTCAGAGCCTCACCGGCCAGACACCTTCAAACTTCCATCCGTTCGCCTTGCAGATTTGAAGTCCCAGTTGCCGCCCAAGGATTGGCCCCATGCCCCGGTTCACCGTCTGGCGGACAACGCCGTCTATTTCGTCACTGCCAGCACGCTGCACAAACAGCATCTCTTTGACACCCCGGAGAAACGCGATCTATTGGAGCGCCTTCTGCTCGTCTTCACAAAACAATGCGGCTGGCAACTCGAAGCGTGGGCCGTGTTAGCCAACCACTATCACATCGTGGCGCGCGGCAATCCCGATTCACGAAATCTCGGTGAATTCCTGCATGATTTGCATGGCACTTCCTCGCGTGAGTTGAATAAACTTGATGGCAACCAAGGCCGGCAGGTGTGGTTCAATTTTCGCGACACTAGAGCGGTTTAATTAGAACTGTAGCCATTTCGATACCCACACCGCGAGTGGAGCACGGGCTTCAGTCCGCTTCAACATGGATTGGTCCGGCGACATCGAAGCGGCGTGAACGCCGCGCTCCGGTTACAGTATTTTTGAAACCGCTCTAAGCTGACGATTCAGCACAGCTATCTGGCGCGGTTGAATTACGTTCATCAGAACGCCGTGAAACACAAGCTGGTGGTGGTGGCAAACCAATATCCGTGGTGCTCGGCAGCGTGGTTCGAGCGGGTGGCATCGCCAGCCCACGTCAAAACCATCTATGGCTTTAAAATTGACCGGGTAAAGGTGGAGGATGACTTTTAAATTTCGTGGGAAAAGCGGCGGTAAACCGCGCGCAGTCCAGACGCTTCGCGAAGTTCGGACACGTCTAGAAATCCGCACCAGCGCCCGGCGCTCGGTGTCGGCAGGTCTATTTTGCCGTAATTCTTAGCGCGCGGCCCTGGTAAACCACTTCGGCATCGGCTTTTTCCGTCACCGCGCCGCCAACGCCGTGGTTGGGCGACACGAATACGATGCGGAAGGTCCGTTGTTTTAACATTCCGGGAAATTTTCCCGAGCGTTTGCCGAGGGTGAGTGTTTTTGATTTCTCATCCCACGAAACCGGGATGGTTGCGTAGACGCCGTGTTCGTAGTTGTAATTGTCGCCCTCGTCCTCGTAGAGGGTGAACACACCGTCTGCACCCCGATAGACGCGCAATTCCAGCGGATCGGCGGGTTTCTCGCCGGCGAACTGCACCAGCGGGCCCAGCGGCACGATGGAGCCGGCGCGAACAAACAGGGGCATTTGTTCCAGCGGCGCGGCGGCGTTGATGGTTTGCCCGCCGTCAAATTTTTCCCCGCTCCAGAAATTCATCCAGCCGGTGCCGGCGGGCAGGTAAACCATCCGGTTCGTCGCCTGCGGCCCGGTCACGGGCACAACCAGGAACGCCGGCCCGAACAGATATTCATCGGCAATGCCCAGGACTTTTTCATCGGCCCGAAAATCAAATGGCAGCGCGCGCATTGTCGTGTAGCCGTCATCCGTCACGCGCCAGGCGACGGAATAAAGATAGGGGAGCAGGCGATGGCGGAGTTCGTCGTAGGCGAGCAAAATCTGTTGCGTTTCCGGCAGCCATTTCCACATCTCGGTTTCCGTGCCGCCGCCGTGGATGCGCATCACCGGGCAGAAGGTGCTCCACTCGAACCAGCGCGCGAGCAGTTCGTTGTAGTCGGGCGAGGCGTACTGGTCGGCAGGATGCCAGAAGCCGCCGCAATCGGTCGTCCAATATGGCATGCCTGCCAGGCAGAAATTCAAGCCGGCGGGAATCTGGCGCCGGAAGGTTTCCCAATTCCCGGAAACGTCCCCCGACCAGATGGCGGCGGCATAGCGTTGCTCGCCGGGAAACGCCGAGCGCGTCAGGATGCAAACCCGTTTTTGGGGATCGGTGGCGCGCTGCCCCTCGTAGAGCGACTGGCTGGCGAAAAGCGGGTAGGCGTTGCGATAAAAATCTCCCGCGCCCAAAAAGGTTTGCTGGCCGGCCAGCGCGTTGCCGTCGTCGCCCGGCTCGGTCGCGTCGCCCCACCACGCATCCGTGCCGATTTTAAAGAATGCCTCGTTGAGGTGCTTCCACCGGATCTCCCGGCCGGCTGGGTTGAACACGTCAATCCAGTTGCCGACCAGGGTGTGGTTCGTTTCGAGCTCCGCACGCGTCGTGCCGCGGGGATTGCACCAGACGGAAATCATGAACCTTACATTTTCCGCGTGGAGCTGCCGGATCATTTCCGCCGGGTCGGGATAATTCTTCAGATCCCATTCGTAGCTGCCCCAGCCGTGCGGGCCCCAGTATTTCCAGTCCTGCACGATGAGGTCGAGTGGCAGGCCGCGCCGGCGAAATTCCGTGGCGGCGGCCAGCAACTGCGTCTGGCTGGAATAACGCTCGCGGCATTGCCAGAAACCATAAGCCCATTCCGGCCACATCGGCGCGGCGCCGGTCGCCTCCCGATAGCCCTGCACGACCCCATCCGGTTCCGGCCCGTAAAAAAACGTGTAGTCAATGGCCCGGGCGAATTGCGAGCGGAACGCCGTCGCGTCCCCGCGCAGCCCGACAAACAGTTTCACCGTTTTGCCGCCGCGAACCGTCACCGCACAGGCCTGGTTGGCCGGCAGCTGGAGCGTTCCGCAGAGGCCGAGCGGCGTCCAATAATTTGTCACGCCGGCAATCTCCCGGCCGTCAACCGAAATGGAAAACTCCTCGCGGTTATTGTCGGCCTTCGCGAAAAACACGTACTCGCCCGCCGCGCCGCTGGTGAACGTGCCGCGCCAGGTGGAAACCTTGGGCGCCTTCGTGTTGGTATTGACCTCGGAACTGGTGTCCGCAATTAGCGCGACTTCATTGGTCATGGGATTGAAATCCGTGAGCGACGCGTTGTCCCATAGCAGGCCGTAGCCTTTGCTCGACACCAGCACGGGCATCACGCTGGTCGTATTGTGCTGGCGCAGCTCGCGCGGGAGGCCGCGCCAGTTCCAGAGCCCCTCCTGATACTGGCCGAGGCCGTAAAGAAATTCGTCTGGCGGCGACGCGAACGAGTCTTCAGCGACGAAAAATTCCCCGCGAGGCGTGAGGTGGCGCGCGCCGGGATTTTCCGCGAGCAAAACGTTCCCGGCCCGGTCGAGAAACGTGACGGCGCCGGATCTCCGGCTGACCTGCACCCGGAGGTCGCGCGTCACGATGGTTGCCACATCGGTGCCGGCCTCCATCTGGAACGGCACGGGCCGCCACTCGCGCGTGATGACAAAACTTTTGTTGGTGGGAATTCTGTCGGTCGGCGAACCGATGACGCGCACGATGCGGTCGGAGCAGACCTGGATTTTAACCGCGCCGGACGGCGTGGCGAAGGTGACGCCGTCGGGGTCTTTGTGGAACGAGGTCACGGAGGGTGGCGCGGCAAACAGGGCCGGCGCAAGCAGCAGAAGCAAAACGGCGGGGAATTTCATGCGGCCCAAGCTAACAAACCCGGCGGCGGAATAAAAAGGAATCTTCCTTTGTCTCGAGCGCAACCAGATTGGAGCGCGGTTGTGGGCAATGCACTGCTGCGGCTGGCCCCGCGCAACGCGGGACATGGCCGCGCTCCGGGGCAATGCGCGGATTCGCCTTTTCGCCCTTCAATGAGGTTGGTTCGTTTCCATCCGGTTACCCACGGCTCACGCCGTGGGCTGTTTTCCATCGCCGCTCCGCGGCTTCAGATGGATTTCAGCGCCTCGCGTTCGCAACGGGCATATTTCTGGATGAGCTGGTCGTAAACCTTTGCCGCCTTCGGGTTCGGGCGGATTCCGCTGTTGGGCACCGGGTTGGTGAAACCGGCCACGATTTTGTCCCATTTCGGCTTTTTCCCGGCCTGCGCCAGCCAGCCGTGGGCCGCCTGCAATGCGGCACCCAGGGCCGCGCTCTTGGAAACTTCGATGCGCTCGACCCGGCAGTTCATCACGTCGGCCATCACCTGCAACAGCTGCGGGTTGTTCGACGCGCCGCCGGTGGCGAGGATTTTTTCCGGCGCGACCCGCATCCATTGCGAGTGCAGCCGCATCGAAAGCATCTGCGCCTCGAAAATGGCGCGGCAATTCGCAGCGGCGTCCTTTTCGTCCAGATCAAAGCGGTGGACTCCGGGCCGGTTCACGCGCGGGACGATTTCCGCCTCGAACCACGGCAATAAAATTCCGCCGGCGTTGCCGGATTTGGTTGTCGCGAGCCGCTTGCCAAAGGCGGCCCAGTTGTTGATGCCATATTGTTCGCGGAGTTTTTCACGGGCCAGCGAGCCATTCTTGAAACAGATCAACGTCATGTAGCCGCCCGCCGGCGAGCCGAACACGTGGCCTTCGCCGTGCGCATCGGTCTGGCATTCCTGCATCGAGCCGAAATAAGTGTCGCTGGTTCCAAGGCTGATCGCGACCTGGCCGGGCTTGATCAGGCCGAGGCCGATGACGCTCGCCGGATTGTCGCCGGTCCAGACGGTGGCCAGCGCTTCGGGATTGAGACCGTATTTCCGGACGAAATAAGCGCTGACCTTGCCGATGACCTTGCCGGACGCGGCGAGCGAGGGCAGCTTTTTCTTCAAATCCGGCGCGGTGGCCTTGAGCGCGGCCGGGTGCCAGGATTTTTTGCGGATGTCCATCAGGTTCATCCCCGCGCCGTCGCCGTGGTCAATCGGCGCCAGCTTACCGGCCAGCAGCGATGCGACAAAGGAGCTGACCAGGGCGATGCTGGCAGTTTGGCCATAGGCTTTGGGATCGGTCTGGTAAAATTTGCGGATTTGCGGGCCGGTGAATCGCTCGAACGTGTCCGAGCCGGTGGCCGTGGCCGTGGCCCTGATGCCGCCGAGTTGCTTGCGGATTTCAGCGCATTCGGCAGCGGTCGAGGAATCCATCCAGATGGGCGAGGCCTGGCGCGAGAAAACGCCGCGCAGATTCTCGACCAAAGATTTCTGCGGGTTCAATTTTGCCAGCGCACCGGCGGCCCGGCCGTTGAAATAAACCGAGCCGTGCTGCTGGCCGCTGCCGCTGATGGCCAGAATGTCCCCGAGATTCACGCCGTCCTTCTTCATTCCGGCGAACAGCCGGTCGAGCGCCTCGGCCCACATCAGCGGCGGGCTGTGTTTGACCAGCGGGTTGCGGTTGGGCAGGACGCCGTTTTGCGTGCCATAATGCGGCAGCGCCTGGTCAAAGTTCAGCGATTTTTCATAAACCACCTTGCGGCGGTCGAGGTCAATGACCACGGCGCTGAGGCTTTGGGTGCTGGAATCGAGTCCGAGAAATAATTGGGCCATAGAGCCGGATTCAATAGCAGCAAACCCGGCATTTGTCACCAATTCTGTTGATGGCGAATATCCCGACGTGATGTATGGTGATAAGCAAGACGCACAAAATCTATAACAAGATTAATAAATACTCATCATTAGTAATTGGAGCAAGCAGCCTGCCTCCGGACGTAAACGATCAAATGAAATATAAGTCCCGCCGTTTCCCCGCCCGCGAGACCCTCCGGCTCATCGGATTGTTTGGAGCCATGATTTTGACGATTTCGGAGGCGAACGCCCAGCGCCAGATGGAAAAGCTGGGCCGGGGTGTGATTGCGCTGCGCACCGGCACCTCCTCCGCCTATGTCGGCTGGCGGCTGCTGGCCACCGACCCCGAAAGCATCGGGTTCAACGTGCTGCGCAGTGTCAACGGCGGCGCGCCCGTCCAGATCAACACGGCGCTCGTCACCAACACCACGGATTACGCCGATACCACCGTCAACTTCGCCAATTCGAACTCCTGGTTCATCCAGCCGGTGATTGGCACCGTGACGCAGGCCTTGAGCGCGCCGTGGGGACAGCCCACCAACGCCGCCACGCGCCAGTATTTCTCCGTGCCGCTGCATGCGGTCACCGGCGGAGCGTACCCGCCCTACGATGTGAAATTCTGCTGGGTGGGCGACCTCGACGGCGACGGTGAATATGATTTCGTGGTGGACCGCCTGTCCACCTCGGCCACCTCCTCCGCCACCAACAACATTCCGCAATATCTCCAGGCTTACAAACGCGACGGAACATTTCTGTGGCAGATGAACATGGGTTACAACAGCACCAATCAGTATGTCTATGCCCCTGGATCATCCGCGATCAGCTTTGGCGACAGCGATCATGTGACGGTGTACGACATTGACGGCGACGGTCAGGCGGAGGTGCTGGTGAAGACGGCCAACGGAGTCACCGTCACCAACGCCGCCGGTGTCCAGGTGGCCGCCATCACCGCGGCCAGCGACAGCACCGAGTATATCTCCGTCCTGAACGGCCTGACCGGTGCGGAAAAATCGCGCATTGTGGTGACGAACCCCTTCCCGGCCGACGGCCCGCTCTATAGCCGGTTCATCATCGCTTATGCCGACGGGGTGCATCCCAGCCTCATTTTTGTGGCGGAAAACCGCAACAAAACCACGTCGGTGTTCCAGGAAGCCCTGTTCGCCTACGACTGGCGCTCCAACCAGATTGTCCAGCGCTGGGCGGTCAGCACCAATCTTTCCTCCCGCGCCCACCAGATCCGCGTCGCGGACATCAACCGCGATGGCATTGACGAGATCTGCGAAATCGGCTCGGCTTACAGCGCCAATGACGGCCATCAGATTTACGACAACGGGCTGCAGCACGGCGACCGCTACCACATCGCGGACATGGACCCCGACCGGCCGGGGCTGGAGACCTATGCCATCCAGCAGCTCAATCCCACGCTGCTGGCCACCATGCTGTACGACACGGCCACCGGCACGCCCATCAAAGAATGGTTTGCGTCCGGGGTGGTGGACGTGAGCCGCGGCGTGGCGCTGGACATGGACCCGGGCCACAAGGGCTACGAAATGTATTCGACGCAGCCCGGCATCTTTGATTGCCAGGGCAACCAGATTTACACCGACACCCTCTGGCCGCCGGAAGCCCTTTGGTGGGACGCCGACCTGAGCCGCGAGTTTGAGGACGGCGCGGGCAACGGGGCGCTGAGTCCGGTCGTCAACAAATACAATCCCAGCACCCACGCAGCCGACCGCATCTATACCATTTACACCGACGGCGTCCACCAGGCCTATGGTGGCCGCGCGGCGTTCTGGGGCGACATCCTCGGCGACTGGCGCGAAGAACTGGTGCTGGTGGCGAGCGACTATTCGGAAATCCGCATCTACACCACCAAGCTGGCGGCCACGAACCGCCTCTATTGCCTGATGCAGGACCCGGCCTACCGCGGCCAAAGCACGGCCAAGGGTTATTACCAGGCCAGCTACCCCGACTACTACCTCGGCACCGACATGCAACCACCGCCGCTGCCGCCGGTCTCCGACGCCCGGCTCGTCTGGCGTGGAAGCGCGGGCACCAGTTGGGACGCCGGCTCCACCGCCAACTGGTTCACCAACAACCTCTGGATTTCCAACAGCATCGCCATCGCCTTCAATTCCGGCGACTCGGTGCTGTTTGACCTCACCGGCTCGAACAACGCCGCGATCAACCTGACCGGCTGGCTCGCCCCCGGTGCGGTCACCGTCAACAGCCCGAAGGATTACATCTTCTCCGGCAACGGCTCGCTCGGCGGCACGATGTCCCTGACCAAGTCGGGCGGCGGCAAACTGACCCTGAACAACACCAACCCGTTCACGGGAGGAACATTGATTTGCGAAAGCACGGTCATCGTCAACGGCTCGCTGCCGAACAGCCCGGTCATCGTGCGCGGCGGCGTGTGGCTGGATGGGCGCATCGGCGGCAATGGCACCGTTGGCGCGGGCGTCACCGCCGCCCCCGGCAGCGGCCTCTCGCCAGGACAGGGAACCAATTCGCCCGGCACCCTGACCATCTCCAACGTGCTGGCACTGACCGGCAGCACGGTCAACGACTTCGATCTTTCGGACGATGCGACTGGCACGACCAAAACCAACGACCGCGTCAACGTTGTTGGCAACCTGACGCTGCAAGGCACGAACCGGCTGACGATCCACAAACTGAACGCCACCCTGCCGGCCGGCACCTACCCGCTCATCGTCTACAGCGGCACGCTGATTGGCGGCCTGACCAACCTGGCGGTTGCCGGCCTGGACGGCACGCCGCTGGCGCTGACCAACCCGCCCGGCCGGATCGCGCTCATCATCAAGAGCCTGCGGGCACCCGTCTCGCTGGTCTGGACCGGCGGCCAGAACGGTAACGCCTGGGATATGGATGCCACCAGCAACTGGCTCAACGGCGCGGCCAAGGATCTGTTTGTTCCGGAAGACACGGTGCGCTTTGACAACACCGGCGCGACGAATCCCGCGGTGAATCTGGCCGGCCTCCTGCAAGCCGGCGGGGTGACGGTGGATTCAAGCTCCGATTATGTGTTCACCGGCACCGGCAGCATTCTCGGCGCCGGCAGCCTGACCAAGACCAATTCGGGCACGCTCACGATCAGCAACGAAAACACCTATTCCGGCCCGACGATTGTCGGTGGCGGGGTGCTGGCGGTGAGCGATCTCTCGGTGGCCGGCTCACCTGGTCCGCTCGGCTCCGCGCCCAACACCAGCCCGACCAACCTGCTGATTTACGACGGGGCCACGTTGCGTTTTCCCGGCGCGCAGGCCTACACCGACCGCGGTTTCACGCTGGCGTCCGGCACCGGCACCGTGGACGTGGTCAGCTCCGGCGTTCTCATCAACTACAGCGGCCTCGTCACCGGCCCGGGCAAACTCCAAAAAATCGGCGCGGGAACCCTGATCCTCGGCACCAGCAACAGCTACTCGGGCGGCACCCTCATCAAGGACGGCCTGCTTCAGCTCGCCACCGAAGCCGCCAACACCTACGGTTTCGGCACCGGCCTGGTCACGCTGGACGGCGGCATCCTGAAAATGCTCGACGACAGCAGCACCTACAGCAGCGCGTCCTACAGCCTGTATGTCCCGACCAATTCCGTCGGCGCACTTTATTGCGACAGCCGGATCGATTTCTACGGGTCGCTGACCGGCGGCGGCATCTTGAACGACTACATCCCGTTTTCCCGCACCACCCTTTACGGTAACTGGTCGCAGTTCGCCGGGAAAATCAACATCTTGCCGGGAGTGAGCGGCGATTCGCGAGTTGGCGGAACCGGTACCAACGGCGACTTCCGCATCAACAATACCTACGGCTACGGCAAGGCGGCCATCTATCTGACCAATTGGATGTACGCGTATCATACGACGGCCGCAACGACGGTCGCCGTGGGCGAACTGTCCGGCGCGCCCAATGCCTTCCTCACCGCCGGGGCCTGGCAGGTGGGCGCAAAAAACACCGACGCCACCTTCGCCGGACGCATCACCGGCACGTCCATCACCAAGGTCGGCACCGGCACCTGGACGCTCACCGGCACCAACACCTATGCCGGCACCACCACCGTCAGCGCCGGCACCCTGCTCGTCAATGGCAACCAGCTCTCCGCCACCAACACCGTCACCGTCGCTTCCGGCGCCACCCTCGGCGGCATCGGCCTCCTGGGCGGCGTCACCAGGGTGAACGGCCAGCTCTCGCCCGGCAGTAACGCCACCGGCATCCTGACATTCACCAACAACGTCACCCTCAGTTCCGGCAGCACCGCGTACATCGAACTCCGGAAATCGACCAAAACCAACGACGTCTTGCGCATCCTGGGCCGGCTGACCTATGGCGGCACGTTGCAAGTCACCAATCTCTCCGGCACGCTGACCGACGGTGACAGCTTCAAGATTTTCGACGCGACCAATTACACCGGCGCGTTTGCCGCGCTCAGCCCGGCGACGCCCGGCATCGGCCTGGGCTGGAACACCAATGCGCTTTACACCAACGGCACTCTGGCGGTGATCACCTTTGTTGCGCCACGCTTCAGCAACGTCGGCTGGACGGGAACGAGCCTGATCATGAGCGGCACCGGCGGCTCGGTGAATGGCTATTATTACATTCTGGCCACGACGAACCTCGCCCTGCCCCTGGCCCAATGGACCTCAATCGCGACCAACCAGTTCGACGCCAGCGGCAACTTCAATTGCACGAACAGCATCAGCGCCGGCACGCCGCAGAGATTTTATCTGCTGCAGGTGCCGTAAAGGGTGAGGATTCCCACCTGTCCGGGCGCAGGCGCGAAGATCAGCGGTTCAACCGCCGTGCCCCGGCGGCGGACGCCAACAACCTTGAATCGGGCGAGGACGGGAACGATTCCCCGGGACTAGGGCTTGCCTCCAGGCTCGACCCGGCTTACGCCACGGTGATTTCCTTGCTGAGATAGACATCCTGAATGGCGTTGAGCAGCCCGATGCCTTCCGCCATGGGGCGCTGAAACGCCTTGCGCCCGGAAATCAGGCCCATGCCGCCGGCGCGTTTGTTGATCACGGCGGTTGCGACGGCCTGTTCCAGATCGCCTTTGCCCTTGGATTCGCCGCCGCTGTTGATGAGGCCGGCGCGGCCCATGTAACAGTTGGCCACCTGATAACGGCACAGGTCGATCGGATGGTCGCTGGTCAGGTCGGTGTATATTCTTTCGTCGAGCTTGCCGTAACTCGAGCTGCCGGTGTTGAGCGCTTTGAACCCGCCGTTGTTCTCGGGCAGCTTCTGCTTGATGATGTCCGCCTGGATCGTCACGCCCAGGTGATTGGCCTGGCCGGTGAGATCGGCCGACACGTGATAATCCGTCGTCTTGCCGTCCGGGCTTTTGATCTTGAAGGCATTATTGCGAAGATAGCACCACAGCACCGTGGCCATCCCCAGCTCATGCGCGTGCGCAAACGCCTGCGCCACCTCCACAATCTGCCGGCCGCTCTGGTCGGAGCCGAAATAAATCGTCGCCCCCACCGCCGCCGCGCCCATGTCCGCCGCCTGTTTCACCGTGCCGAACATGATCTGATCGGCCTTGTTCGGATAGGTCAGCAACTCGTTGTGATTGATCTTTACCAGGAAAGGAATCCGGTGGGCGTATTTGCGGGCGACCGCGCCGAGCACGCCGTACGTGGACGCCACCGCATTGCAGCCGCCTTCCACCGCCAGCTTGACGATGTTTTCCGCGTCGAAATAGTCGGGGTTCTTCGCAAAGCTGGCGCCGGCGGAATGTTCGATGCCCTGGTCGACCGGCAGGATGGAGACGTAACCGGTGCCGGCGAGCCGGCCGTGATGGAAGAGGCGATGCAGATTGCCGAGCACGCGGTTGTTGCGGTCCGATATGGAAAAAATGCGGTCCAGGAAATCCGGCCCGGGCAGGTGCAACCGCTCCCGGGAAATCTTCGGGTTCTTGAAATTCAGGAGGTAATCCGCCTTGTCGCCGAGTAATGGTGCTATCTGTGTCATAAAATCAGTTCCTTTCAATTGAAATGGCCGGTCACGACCGGCCTCCTTTGCCGACCCGCGCCTAAACCATAACAAGGTCCCCGCCGCTCCGCCACATTTGATTTGTTCACCTGAAAAGGGAACTCCATTTTGAACCGTGGCGTGGGTTGCTCAATCCCAACGGGATTGTGTCCTTCAGCCCAAGGTTGCCCAGCTTATCGGGGCTACCTTGGGTCCACTCAGAAAGGGAAACAACGCCAACGGCGTTGTGGCCGGGCCCTTGGGAAAGGGAGCGGCCGCAACCGCGTTGCGGTTGGTGATGTTCGGGGACGTTGACCCAGGGTAGCTTCCCGCTTTGCGGGACAACCCTGGGCTTTGGGACAGAATCCCGGTTGGGATTCTTGGGCGATGCGTTTGGCCCGGTATAAAAAATTGCGCTGTATCCGGAGATCGACGCAAATACATCTCGACACAAAAGACAGAACCAACAACCATTTTGCCGCGATGGCCAATATCCCATCATCTTTGAAGGTTGCTTAATTGTTCGACATAGCATGTCGTATGTCACCCAATTCATCAGATCGTGACTTTATCCAACTTATGAAACAAGGTTGGATAGCTGGCTATCCGCCGTGGTTTTTCAATTTTTTAATCAAGCCTGCCAACTGCAAGACAGAGGAACAAATCTCCCGTCTTCTTCACTTTCTCCGCACAATCGAAGACGGCAAGCCTGAGGAGACGCGATGCTTGTTGCCAGAGATTGACCCAAACCTACGCCTTGCAGTTGAAGGCGAGCGAACCGAATCGCTGCTGGAATGGGCTGTCGAAAAAGCCCGTCACGCCGACTGCATCCGGCTCCTCGTCAGCGCCGGGGCCAGTGTCAAAGCGCCCGACCTCGTCCGTAAGCTGGTCGCAAGAAGCTGGACGGATCTCCTGTCAGAGATGCTGGAGGCCGGAGCGGACCCAAACGCCGGCCCCAAGGGTGAAACCGCTCTGATGTGTGCCTGCTGGAGCGATGCGAAAGCCGTTCGATTGTTGCTTGGCGCGGGCGCGCGCACAGACGGCACCACCACTGTCTATATCACCAATAAGAAACACGTCAGCCAAGTTACGCCCCTCATGGTTGCCGCCTTCGCAGGACAGTTGCAGGTAGTCAAGCTCCTGCTGGACGCCGGAGCCGACGTCAACGCCGTGGATGCCGCAGGTAATACGGCCCTGGCTTGGGCGAAAATTTCACGCTCAAAGGCCAAGCCGGCCAAGATTATTCCGCTGCTCGAACAGGCTGGTGCAACTGCTGGCGCTGACGGCGGGAACCTGCCCAAGCCGGTGGATTTCGCCGCACGCGCCAAAAGCACCGAATTTCAAAAGGCGATCGAGCTCGTCAAAGCACGCACAAAGGCTTCCGCCAAACCAGTCCAACTCGCCGAAGGCCCGCTGCCCGGTGCACGAGCCTTTCGCATCCGCAGTTCCGAATCTGCTGCGACTCTGCTGGACGAGATCCGTCCGAAGGTCGCTGCGTTGGGAGCCCTCGCATTCCTTTCCGAGAACCTGTTTGAGACGTCAGTTCCGCATTTGGTAATAGTTCCGACGACAGATTACCGTGAGGCTATTGTCGCCTTCGAAACCCCTGAGGGACAATCTATAGATTCTTACGAGTTAGTCGCGTGGCTTGCCAAACTGGAAAAGACACAGCCGTTCCTGATCACCCATCTCGCGCCCGACCTGATTCGAGCTCGTTTCACCACTCCTCTCCAGGATTCCAAAGGGCTTACTAGAGCTATTGAGGCAATTTGTCCAGATGTGATCAACGTATCGCTCAGCGCTGTCGCCGGGCAACTGGAAACATCTCAAGAACTTTACCTGTGGTGGGATTGAGGATGATGGACATGTCGCCACCCTTGGGTCGGACTTTCATCTGACTTGTCTTGCGGCGGGCTTTCCTTGATTTTTGCCGGCACCATATGCCCATTCGCATCTCGACACTCCTTCTCGCAGCTTCATTATTACTGTCCACCATCACGGCTTGGTCGGCTCCGATCGACCGGCATGCGCTGGTGACGCGGCACAATGTCGTGCTGCACCAGTTCGACGCGAGCAATCCGCTGACGGTTGGCAACGGCGAATTCGCTTTCACGGTGGATGCGACCGGGCTGCAGACGTTTCCCCAGGCCTTCGACCACACCACGCCGCTGGGCACGTTATCGGATTGGGGCTGGCATACGGTCCCCAACACCAACGGCTGGGACATCGACCATTTTCAATTCAAGGAATTCCCCGATTTGAACGGCCGGTCCGTGCCTTATGCCGACGTGCCGGGCAACAAGCAGACGCCCGAAATCAAATGGCTGCGCGCCAATCCGCATCGCCTGCATCTCGGCCAGATCGGCCTGGTCCTCACCCACACCAACGGTTCGCCGGCGCTGACCAACGAACTGACGGACATCGACCAGACGCTGGATTTGTGGAACGGCAAAATCACGAGCCGCTTCCAATTTGACGGCCAGACGGTCGAGGTCCAGACGGTGTGCCTGCCCGATTCGGACGCCATCGCGGTGCAGCTCGTGTCGCCGCTGGTCAGGCAAAAGCGGCTGGGAATCCAGATTCATTTTCCGTACGGCACGGGCGAAACCATCACCGCGGACTGGAGCCACCCGGAGGCGCACACCACCGCGTTGACCCAGCCCGAACCGGGCCAGGCGGAGTTTTCCCGCAAGCTGGACAATGACGCGTATTTCGCCGCGGCACGATGGACGGCAGGGGCGGCTTTGAGCGAAGTGGAGGCACATAGATTTAAGGTCGGGTTTGGGATGGACGGTAGAACGGGCAGTCCCCTGCCCGCCGATCTTCCGGCCCCCACGAACGGCGCGCACGGAGTGACGCGCCCCACCCCGGATGAGAATCATCTTCCGACAACGGATGTGCTTGAATTTGTCTGCGGGTTTGCCCCCGCGAAGCTGGCGGCAAAAGAACTGCCCACCTTCGCCGAAGCCAGGCAGGCGGCCAGGAAACATTGGAACGAATTCTGGGCAACAGGCGGCGCGATTGACTTGTCGGGCAGCCAGGATCCGCGCTGGTTTGAACTCGAGCGGCGCATCGTGCTCTCGCAATACCTCACGGCGATCCAGGACGCCGGCCGGAACCCGCCGCAGGAGACCGGGCTGACCTACAACACCTGGGAAGGGAAGTTCCACCTGGAAATGCACTGGTGGCACGAGGCGCATTTCGCGCTGTGGAACCGGCTGCCGCTGCTGGAGAAAAGCCTCGAATACTACCAGAAAATTTTGCCGCGCGCGGAGGGCACGGCACGGAAACAGGGCTACGCCGGCGCGCGCTGGCCGAAGATGACCAGCCCCAGCGGCGCGGAATCGCCGTCACCCGTCGGGCCATTCCTCGTCTGGCAGGAGCCGCACCCGATTTTCTACGCCGAGCTGTGCTTCCGGGAACACGACGACCGCGACACGCTGGAAAAATATAGGGACATCGTCTTTCAAACGGCGGATTTCATGGCGAGCTACGCCACCTGGGATGAAAAGACAAAACGTTACGTGCTCGGGCCGGTGCTGCAATGCGCGCAGGAAATTTTTCCCAAGAACCGGACCTTCAATCCAACATTCGAACTCGCCTACTGGCGCTGGGGCCTGGAAACCGCCCAGGAATGGCGGCTGCGGCTCGGCCTCCCGCGCGTGGCGAAGTGGGATGCGGTCCTGAAGGACCTGGCCCGGCCGCCGGTGAGCGACGGCAAGTATCTGTTTGCCGAATCCGCGCCGGATTCCTACACCAACCCGAAATGGAACGCCGACCACCCGGCCGTGGTCGGCGCGCTGAGCTTCGTGCCCGGGCCGGACGTGGACACGAACACGATGCGGAACACGTTCGACTGGATCTGGCAGAATTGGAACTGGCCGGACACCTGGGGCTGGGATTATCCGCTGCTGGCGATGACGGCCGCCCGGCTGGGTGAACCGGAGCGCGCCGTGGACGCGCTGCTGCTCGACACGCCGAAAAACCATTATGCGCTCAACGGCCAGGTTTATCAGCGCCCCGGGCTCACGATTTACCTGCCGGCCAACGGCGGATTGCTCTATGCCGCCGCGCTGATGGCCGCGGGCTGGGACGGAGCGCCAACACGCAATGCGCCCGGCTTCCCGGCCAACGGCCGGTGGAGCGTGCGCTGGGAAAATCTGCGGCCGGCGCCGTGAGCTTTTGCTTCCGGCTCATTTGCCCTATTCGTCCCATTCGTCCTCAATCTCCGCTAAAATCGAGGGGAACAGGACGTGGAGGACAAATGGTAGCCGAGCAAACGCTTATTTCGCTCCCGTTTTCGGCAGGGTCAATTGCGCCAGGCGCAAGGTGGCGCCAGCCTCCGAGGCAATAATGGCGCCGCCGTTCAAGTCCACCGAAGCCACCTGGTGGGCAGCGTCCCTGAGCAGGTTGAAAACCAACGTATCACTACCACTGCCGGAGGCGTAGTCGGCAACGGCACGCTGGCTTAACTTCAGCCGCGGCTTGCCCTTCACCGTGACGCTTTCATTGAAAACGAGTGTCACCCGCCCGTCCGCGACGCTGACTTTTTGAATTGCCGGCCCGAACGGGTTTTCCGGGTTCCACGTGCCGGCAAACGTCCACGCGGCGGTAATTTGTTCCGGCCCGGGTGCACCGGGCGCGGAAGCAAGATTGTTCGCAAACCAGTGGTAATCGCCGCCGTCGCGATGGCAATTGTAAAAAAAGGAGCGCTCGCCCCAGAGGTTGGACTTGTCCAGATCCTGGTTGCGCTGGATGTCACTCGCGCTGGGCGCCCCGCCATCAAGCGGGTAGAGAACCCGAAACGGCGGCTGGTCGATCATCGTTTTGGAAAACCGGCAATCGGCAAAATAGAACTGCGCATCATGGTGATGGCGCGCGAGGTTCCAGCCATTGGTGCCGTCAAACCGGCAGTTGCGCAGGACGAATTTCATGTCCCGGTTCTTGGAGCCGTCGTGCCAGACGGCGGCGGTATCCTTCAGCTCATAAAACGAGCAATTGGTCATGTAACACCAGCCGCGCGGACAGACGAAATCCACCGACCCCTCCAGCCGGCAGTTCGCCTGGTAACACCGGCCGCTGTCGCCCCGCCAGAAGGCAACCGTGTCCGCCCCGTGGCTCAGGACGTCGCAATCCACCACCACCGCCCGGTCGCCGCTGCCGAGCAGGGTGAAGGCATGCGGCCCGATGATCCCGGCGGTATTCTCCACGGTGAGATGCTCCAAAACAAAATCATTCGCCTGGCTCAGGTTGATGACGGCCCGGCCGATGGCATCCGGGGTTTTGGTGAAATCCTCGTCCAGCTGGGGAAACTCGATGCGGGTGCCCTTGCGGCTCTGGCCGCGCAACGTCACGAAGGACGCATCCACGCGGATTTTTTCCTTATAAGTGCCGTCTTTGATGAGCACGACAATGCGTTCGGTGTTAGCCTTGGGCAGGGAGGCGACGGCATCCTGAACCGTCTTAAAATCACCGCTGCCGTCAGCGGCGACAACCAGGTCAGGTTTGGGCGAATCGGCACCGGGAGCAATTGAGCGGCAGGAGACCAGCAGCGTGGCCAGCACAGTTGAAATCAACACCACCCCCAACGCAAACAGGCGATTCATGTCATCAGCTTATTCGCCCGGTGATTGGAAACTCAAGAAAAGAAAAAAGTCCGCGACAATCACCGTTTGTTCCATGGCATCCGGGCAAGCAGCAATCCCATACCGCAAAAATCCGTGATGCCGGCGAAAACCAACCCGGCGCCGACGAACGCCGACAATCCGAAAAATCCGGGATGCACAAGCCAGCCGAGCAACATTCCCAGCAACACGAGCGAACCGGCCACGATCCGCACCTGGCGTTCGAGGCTGATGACCCTCGCGGCACCGCGGGTCACCGGCAGTCCGGCGTCAATCCACGCCTGCGTGCCGCCCTCGACGAGGACGCCGCCGCCAAATCCGGCTTGCTGCAGTTTCTCAATCGCCTGGCGCGCCCGCCCGCCCGACTGGCACAGGACATAAACCGGCTGGTCCGCCTTCCCGCGTTCCTTCAGGAACCTCCCGGCCTCCAGTTCGTCCAGCGGCAGGAGCCTGGCCCCGGGCACGTGCGCGGACTCAAACTCACCGGGCGTGCGGACGTCGAGCAGTTCAACCGGACCGCCGGCAGCGATCCGCCGGCTGAGCTCAACCGGGGAAATTGATGTTTTGCGTTGCGTGTCAGCCATAATTGCCATATAACCATATAACCAATTAGTTGTATGTCAAACGAAAAGAACCGGCGGAGGCTTGGCGAGGATGAACTGGCGGGGATCGCGCGGCATTTCAAGCTGCTGGGCGAGCCGATGCGGCTGAAGATTTTGCAGGCCGTCTGCCAGGCGCCGCGCAACGTGAACGACATCGTGGCGGCCACCGGCTCCACGCAGGCCAATGTGTCCAAGCATCTCGCGCTGCTGGCCGCCGGGGGCGTCCTGACCCGCAAAAAGGAAGGCCAGTGCGTTTATTACGGCCTGAAAGACCGGCTGGTGATGAAGCTGTGCGAACTGGTGCATTCGCAACCTGCCGGGCAGCCGATTCGGCCTTGGGCGACAAATTACCGGAACAACCGCTGAAATTTTTCGGTCTCCGCCCGGACATCCTCCCCGCTCACGACCGCCGAAATCGCGCACAGGCCGTCGGCTCCCGCCCGGATGACCTCCGGCGCATTGGCCAGGTTGATACCGCCGATGGCGACGAGCGGAAGCTTCACCGCGTTTCGGATCTCCCGGATCAACTGAATTCCGGCGGGCTGGCCGGCATCCGCCTTGGTTTGCGTGGTGAATATTGGGGAAATGCCCAGATAATCCGCCCCCGCCGCTTCCGCCTGCCGGGCTTCGGCGACGGAGTGGACGGTCAAACCGATGATCTTTCCCGGACCCAGCAATTCCCGGGCAGCCAGAAGCGGCAGGTCCTCCTGGCCGAGATGAACGCCGTCCGCCTGAACCGCCAGGGCGATGTCCACCCGGTCGTTGACCAGGAAAAGTGTCCGCTGGCATAGCTTTCTCAAAACCGCGGCCTCGGCAAACAGTTCCGCGGTGGCGGCGCCCTTGCGACGGTATTGGACGACTTCGACGCCGGCGGCGACGGCGCTTTGCACATCGCTGACATTGCCGGCCCGGCTCAATTTCGCGTCCGTGATGAAGCAATACCCTTTCATGCCTCGATGCGTTGCATCTTTTCAATGGTTGGCTGGTCCAGGTTGTAGAGGCAGTCAAACAACGCGGCTTTGAACGATGCCGGGCCAGACGATTTTTTCGCGGCCAGTTCCGCCGCAATCCCATAGCAGGCCAGCGCGCCCGCCGCCGCCCGGCGGTAATCCGGCTCGACGGCGGCGAAGGCGCCGATGACGGAGGCCGCCATGCAACCGGTGCCCACGACGCGGGTCATCAGGGCATCCCCGTTTTTGACGCGATAAATTTCCCGATCACCGGCCACAATATCCACCTTGCCCGTGATCACCACCGTGGCCTGGCGGCGGACGGCAAGCGTTTGCGCCAGCTTTTCCAAATCCATTTCGACTTCGGTGGCATCCACACCCTTGGTCCGGATGTTGGCCCCGCTGACGCGGGCGATTTCCGAAGCGTTTCCCTTGATGACATTGATTTTGACCTGCTCCAGCAGCTCGGACACCTTGCGATCGCGCAGTTCCGTGGCACCGGCGCCGCACACGTCCAGAATCACCGGGATGCCCTTCCGGTTGGCGCTGGCGGCCGCCGTCTTCATCGCCTCCACAAAATCCACGGTCAGCGTGCCGATATTGAGCACCAACGCGGAAGCAATCTCCGTCATGTCGGCCACTTCCTCCGGCGCATGGGCCATGACGGGCGAGGCGCCGAGGGTTTTGACGACTTGGGCGCAATCGTAAATCGTCACCCAGTTCGTCAGGTGATGCACCACTGGGGCTTCCCGGCGCACTTTTTGCAGCAAATCGTATGCGTTTAATTTGGGGTTCATGGTCGGTCTCAAGGAACAGGGGTTTGCGGCGGCGCGGATTGCCGCAGCCTCCGCTTGGCCAGGGAGAAGAGCCGCGGCCCGCGGCGGGAGGTCAGCGCCTCAAAAACGTCCGGTTCACCGGCCGGGGCGCGATGCACCAGTTTCAGGTCGGTGGTTTCAGAAGTTGGCGGATGGGTCATGCCGGTGCTTGACGGAACTCCCTTCACGCTGGCAAAAGCCCGACGCCCAAGTCAATCCCCTTTGTCCGCGTTATCGGCGGGGTTGGTTTGCCGAAGCCTTTTCCCAACTGCCGCACTTCCGGCCGCTCAATTCACCTGGGCCAACGACGGGTCTTTCCAGCCCACGGGTTTTCCACCGGGCAGATACACCAGATCGTTGGTGGACGAGTTCGTCGGGATCTTCCAATCGGCGTCCAGATGAATTTCCGTCGTCCGGTCTTCCTGGATGACCACCGGCACGGTCACGGGATACGCCACCGTTCCCCACACATCAAAATTGGCCTGGGCTTTGACGGTGTATTGGCCGGCCGGAATCGTGACCCGGGCCGGGGTTTCATCCTCATTGGCCGTATGATTCGGGACGTACTTCCATAGCTTTCCGGAGGTGGTATAAATGCTGTAACCGGTGTGCGGGTAGTAATAGGTGTTGTCGCCGATTTCATGAGTTTCCACGGCGGTGAACACCCGCAAAGCCCCTTGCGCGCGGTAGGCGGCTTGATGGGCGGGGGCCGGCCCGACGGGATCAAGCACAACCGGCGACGAAGAACATCCGGCCAGCAACGCCAGGATTATTCCACCGAGGAGAGCCAGGTTCGTCTTTTTCATGATGCTGCACCCTACCCACCTTTCATTAAGGTGATTTGAACACCGGATTAAAATTCATTCAGAATTTTTCTTGAATCCTTCACCGCAGCCCGCCGGTCTGGTAATCCAGATTCGCCTGCTGGATCAGCAGATCATAGCGGGCGTTGGTATTGGCAATTTGCGCCGAGGTCAGGCTCAACTGGGCCTGGCTCAACTCGACAATGGAACTGATCCCGGTCTGATAACGTGCGTCGGCGAGATCATAGGCTTCCGTCGCGTGTTTGAGCAATTGTTCGGTGGTGCGAAGCTGTTCCTGCGCGTTGTTGACGTTAAACCAGGCGATGCGCACATCCCGGATCACGTTGTCCTCCGCCGCGCGCAGCATTTCCGCGTCCGCCTGCGCCTTCAATTCGGCTTCATGCTGGCGCGACAGGTAAAGGCCGCCCGCGAACAACGGCAGGCTGAGCTGAACCCCGCCGGCCAGATAATTGTCCGGAAGCCGACTGTCATGAATGGGAGCGTCACCGGCCACCCCCACCGCCGACACAGCGGGCAGCCGGGCGTCTCTTTGCGACCGGGCAAACCGTGACGCGGCGTCACGCTCGTCGCGCAAACCCAACAGCTCCGGCCGTTCGGACAATGCTGTTTGAATCAACTCGGAAACGTCATTGCTGGCAGTACTCGCTGGCAGCGATGGTTCGACCAGTTGGAACTGGCGGAATTCGTGATAGCCCAGCGCCGTGGAGAGCGAGGCCATCGCGGCATCGGAACTGTTTTGAGCCCGTTGCAGGAGCAACCGGCCTTCCTCGAGCGCGACCTGCGCAAAACTCACGTCCAGTTCGGACCGCAGCTTGTTGGTGGCCAGAGCGGTGACCTGGTCGAGCAACAATTGCCGCGTATCGAAGGTTTGTTGGGCCACCTGCCGGACCGCCTGGGCTTCCAGCGCGCCGAAATAGCCGCTGTCGACCTGTAATAAAACCTGTTCCCGGGTGGCATTAACGTTCTGGTGTTCGGCCTGCGCCTGGAACCTGGAGCTGGCCGTAAGATTGGCGGTGTGGCCGAAATCAGTGATGAGTTGGCTGACGGCCACTCCTCCGGCGGCTCGGTCCAAGACGCTCGGGTTGTTCAACCCGCCGGCCATGATGCGCGTGTCTTCGTCATCGGCACCGGCCGCGGTGGCATAGGCATTGGCAGTCGGGAAATACCCGGCACGGGTTTCCTTGACGATCTCCTCCGCCGCGAGGGCACGGTAATTCGCCGCGGCAATTTGCGGATGATTGCGCAACGCCAGGGCCTGCGCATCGGCCAATGTCAACGTCGGCCACGCGTTGGTCCCGTCTGCGAGGACCAGGTTCGCACTGAGCACGCCGCCCAGCAAAATGAGGGAAACTCGTTTCATGATCTGAAATTTTTCAGTGCGCGGATCCCGTCGGCGCTGTCCCGGTTTCGGAGATTTTTGACTGCGCTTCTTTCCGCCGGTAAATGAGATAGTAGGCCGCCGGTACAATGAACACCGTCAGCACGACGGACACCGCCAAGCCGCCGATGATGGAGCGAGCGAGCGGCGCGTAGGCCTCGCTGCCCGTGCCCAGCTTCATGGCCATCGGGATCAAGCCGATCAGCGTGGCCAGTGATGTCATCAACACTGGACGCAGGCGCACGCGACAGGCCAGCGATACGGCCTCGCGCAACGGTCGGCCCTCCTCGCGCAGCCGGTTGGTGAATTCGACGATGAGAATGCTGTTGGACACCACGATACCGACCATCATCACCACGCCCATCAGCGACATGATGTTGAGCGTGGTGCCGGTGGCAAAGAGGATGATCAGCACGCCCGCCAGGCCGGTGGGCACAGCGAGCAAAATCAGCACCGGGTCGAGGAACGATTTGAATTGCGCGACGAGGATCAAATAAACGAGCACGGTCGCCAGAATCAAGCCGAGGCCGAAGCTGCGAAACGAGACTTGCATGGCGTGGGTGGAACCGCGCACCACGATGCGGACGTTGGCAGGCAGTTTCAGGCCGCCAACAATTTTCTGCACCCCGCTCAAAACTTTGCCGAGGTCTTCGCCCGTGGGTGAAACATAAACATCCATGACACGCAAAAGCTGGTAATGATCCACCTCGGTCGGTGAATTCCGGTGGCTGACGTGGCTGACGGTGTCCAGCCGTGTCGGCACCGGCGAATTGGCACCGCGCAGCGGGATGGACGACAGGTCGGCGAAGTTTTTTACCGAACCTTCCGGATACTGGACGGTGAGGAAATAGTCATTGCCGCTCTTCGGATCCACCCAATAGCTGGGGGCGATCATCTGGTCGGAGGTCAGCGCGGTGATGACGTCGCCGACAACTTCTTTTTCATTCAACCCCAGTTCGCTGGTGCGCAGCCGGTCAATATCCAGTTGCAACGCCGGATAATCAATGTCCTGCGGCACGAGCACATCGCTGACGCCTGGCAACGCCCGGACTTTTTGGGCGATGTCGGTCGCGATTTTATGTGTGTTATCCATGTTGTTGCCGGTGACTTGAATGTCCAGCGGCGCAGGCATGCCCAGATTCAAAATGGCGTCCACCAGTCCGCCGGTCTGGAAATAGGCGGCGACCTGGGGCAATTCCTTCTTTAACCGGGTTCGCACCAGATCCATGTATTGAAAGCTGCTCAACCGGTTCCCGTCATTCAAACCCACCTGGACAAACGCCGTGTGCGGACCGGAATTCGGTGTGTAAATCGACGAGAATCCCGCCGTGACGCCAATGTTGGAAACGATGATTTTCAAATCCTTCGGCGGCACGACCTCATGGACAATCTGTTCGACTTGCTGCACCAACTGGTCGGTCAACTCGATGCGCATGCCAGTGGTTGCTTTCAGGTTGATGACAAACTGGCCGGGATCCGTGCGCGGGAAATACGCTTCGCCGATGAGCGGGTAGAGGCCGAGACTCAAAATGAAAATGCCCGTGATGCCGAGCACGGTCGCCACCGGACGGAGCAGCGCCAGGCTCAACCAGCCTTCGTAGCGGTCGAGCATCTGCTTGAACTTGTGGTTGAACCAGCGGTTGAAACGCGCGCCCCGGCCATTCGGCGCGGCGGTTTCGTGTTCATCATGTCCGTGATGGCCCTTGATGAGCTTGGCGCAGAACAGCGGCACGACCGTCATCGCGACCACATACGAGGCGAACAACGAAAGAATCACCGAAGACGCCAGCGCCATGAAAAGAAATTTGCTCACGCCGTAAAGAAAGATGACCGGAAAAAAAACGATGGCCGTCGTCAGCGTTGCGGCGAGCACCGGCAACGCGACTTCCTGCCCGCCGCGTTCGGCGGCGACTTCGGGCGCTTCGCCCATTTCCATGTGCCGGAAAATGTTTTCCAGCACGACGACGGAATTGTCAATCAGCCGCGAAAACGCCAGCGCCAGCCCGCCGAGAATCATCGCGTTGACGGTGCTGTTGCCCATGGCCAATGCGATGAACGCGGCCAGCGCGGAAAGTGGAATGGAAAGAAACACCGCGATGGTCGCTCTCAGGCTGCCAAGGAAAACCAAAATCATCACGCCGGTGAGCACGAGCCCGATCAGGCCTTCATGGACCAGATTTTCTATGGCGTTGCGCACGAACACAGACTGGTCGAACACAACCTTCGTCACGAGCTGCTTGGGCATGTCGAACAAGTGGGCCACCGCGTTCTTGATGCCGTCCACGACGGCGATGGTGTTCGCGTCGCCGCCTTGTTTGAGCACGGGCAGATAGACCGACGGCTGGCCATCCACACGCACCACGTTGTATTGGATTTCCGAACCATCCACTGCATGGCCGACATCACCGAGCAGCACGGACGCGTTGCCAATCGTTTTCAACGGCACCTGGTTGATGTCCTTCATGTCATTGATCTGGCTGTTGACATAAAGATTGTAATCGTAGGGACCGATTTTCACGTCGCCGGCGGGCAGGATGAGATTCGCGTCATTCACCGTGCGCACGACATCCATGACACTCAACTGATGCGCTTCCAGTTTGAGCGGGTCCACATAAACCATGATCTGCCGGTAACGGCCGCCGAACGGCTGCGGCACGGAGGCGCCCGGCACATTGGCGACTTGGTTGCGCACGTCGAACTGGCCGAGGTCGCGGAGTTTCGCCTCGTTCAAGCCTTCCCCCTTCAAGGTGATCAAACAAACCGGCAGGCTGGAGGCGTCGAATTGCAAAACGACCGGCGGCAGGGTGCCGGGCGGCAGTTTACGCAAATCGGCCATCGCCAGGTTGGCAACGCTGGTGACGGCGGAGTCTGCATTGTAGCCGGGTTGAAAATAGATTTTGATCAGGCTCACGCCCGGCAATGAACGCGATTCGATGTGGTCCACGCCGCTGGCAAGCGTAAAAAAGCGTTCAAACCGGCCGGTAATGTCGGTTTCAATCTGTTCCGGCGGCATCCCGTTGAAAAAGGTCGCGACGACCACGACCGGGATTTTGATCGGTGGAAATAAATCCACCGGCATCCGGACCAGGCTGGTCACGCCCACCACGCAGGTGATGAGGCAGATGACGATGATAAGATAGGGCAGGCGGATGGCAAATCGCGACATGACAGGATGGCTGAAGGTTTAAGAACAGTCTTTCAGGACTGCGGTCCGCAATTTCTCAATGGAAAAGTCCTTCGACTGGCAAAGCGCAATCAATTCCTGTTCTTTGGCCAGGATTCGCTCCGCCACCGGTGAAATCTGGCTGGCTATGGCGAAGGGAATGGATTGAAACCCGTGCAAATCGCCATGCAGCAAATCGCCGGACCGGATTTTCAATCCGGCGATTTCCACCGCACCCCCCACCTCCACGATGTGAACATAAGCGTGCGAAACCGAAACGCAGCCGGCAAAAAGATGGAAGCCCAGGCTCTCGGCTGCCGGTATGTCCCGCACCGCGCCGTTGGTCACCGCTCCGACACAACCCAAGGCGCGAAGAATATTGACGTGCACCGCCCCCAGCAATGAACCCAGCCCCGTCTGCGTGGCCACGTCCTGCACCACCAACACCCGCGGGGCCGGCAGGGAAAGAATATAATCCCACCAGTCGGTGCGGTCGGGATAATGGCCCGCCGCCATCGGCGGCGCGGAGCCGCGGACTTTGATGGTGGCGGCATAACCGACCATGGGCGGGAGACGCGGAAACAGGCAACGCACGGTACCGTCGGCGAAACCTTCGTTGCGCAGCCGCTGTTGAAAGGTCTCGATGGCATTGGCCAGGGTACAGGCGTCCAGCCGGCGCAAGTTTCCCAGTTGTTCCGGGGTCAAGGCAGCATTCATGATCGGAAAAATCTGGCGACTTAAACCGTCCGCGGATTTGTTTCCCGGCGCCGGGCCGGCAGCCCGGCCGGGCGGGACGAATTGGACCGCGGGAACTTTTCCTTCGCCGGTCGCCGGACCAGTTGTGGCATAAATCGGATCTGGTGAATGAAGAGTTTGATTTCAATCTTCATAAGGCGGTGGCAACCTGGATAAACTTGGGCTCCACCTTCTGGCCCGGCTGAATCTGCGCCCGGTTTCCGATCACCACCAGATCGCCCTCGCTCAGGCCGGAAACGATCTCGTATTTGTCCGGCGTCTCCAACCCCAGGGTCACAGTGCGTTCCGCAATTTCATGATCCGGGGTGATGACATAAACGGTGTTTTTTTTGTCACCGGCGACCGCCTCGGTGGGAATAGCCAGCGCCCGGGGGCGTTTTTCCGCCTGCAGGACCACGGTGGCATACATCCCCGGCACCAGCTTCAGATCCGGATTGGCCACCTCAATTTCGGTGATCATCGTCCGCGTCTCCTCATTCACATCGTGGGTGAAACGCGAGATGGTGCCGGTGAAAGTTTTACCGTTGAGCGAATCAACCCGCACGGTGACCGGGTCGTTCAACCGAACATCCTTCACGTAGTCCACGGTGACGGGAAAATCCAGCCGCAGCCGGTAGTTGTCCGAGACCCGCACCAACGACCTGGCCTGGGTGTCGGAAGCCGTGCCGGCCTGGATGAGCGCGCCGGGATCGGCGTAACGGCGGGTGACCACCCCGTCAAAGGGCGCGGTGATGCGGGTGTAGTCCACCATCGTCTGGAATCGTTTCACATCCGCCTGGGCGGCGGCCACCGCCGCTGCCGCGGACAGATCCCTGGCCTCGGCGGCATCCAAGTCCTGTTGGGCGACCAGATTGGGATGCTCCTGGTTCACGGAAACCAGCCGGGTGTAATCCAGGTGCGCACTTTTGTAGTCAGCTTCGGCGTGCTGTTCGACGGCCACCGCATGGTTGAGTTCATCCTGCAGCTCGGGGACTTCGAGTGTGGCCAGCAATTGTCCCGCCTTCACCTTGTCCCCGAAATCCACGTCCATCACCTTCACGTAGCCGGCGACCTTGGCGTGCAATTCCACCTCCTCATAGGGGCGGAACTCCGCAGGGATGGTGATTTCCTTGAACAGATCCTCCCGGCCGACCTTCGCCACCGCCACCGTTGGCACCCCCGGCAGGGCTAAGGCATCGGCGACGGCCGATTCCGCCTGCGCCCGGTGCAGGAGCCAGAATCCGCTGACCACCCCGGCGATCACGGCCGCGGAGATGCCCAGCCGGCGCGGTTTCAGGAGGAAGTGAAGGCGATGAAGCTGCCTGAAAGAGTTTGCATTCATAATTCGGTCAGGAATGGCTGCCGTTGACGGACAAGGGCAGTTTGACGCGAAACTCGCTGCCTTTGCCGACGGCGCTTTGCACCTCCACTTCGGCACCGTGCGCCGCGCAAATGGATTTCACGATGGACAATCCCAGCCCGGCGCTGCCCGGATCGCCGGAGCGGGTCTGGTCCACGCGATAGAACCGCTCGAAGACATGCGGCTGCGCATCCGGCGGGATGCCCACGCCATTGTCGGCCACTTCAAGGCAGGCACGACCGTTGACGGTGTTGACGCGCAACTGAATCGCGCCGTGCGCCGGCGTGTATTTGATGGCGTTGTCGAGCAGGTTCACCACCACCTGTTTGAGCCGCGCCCGGTCGCCCTCCACCGGCACCTTCCGGTCAACGTCACAGGAAATGACGATGCCCTTGTCCTCCGCCAAGAGGCCCATCTGGTCCGCCGTGGTTTTTGCCAGTTCGGCGAGATCAAAGCGCGCCCATTCGCTCTGCGCCTCGCCGGCATCGAGCCGCGACAACGCGAACAGCTGCTCCACGATCTTGCCCAGGCGCTCGACCTCCTCCAGCAGGCTGCCCAGCCGCGACCTCACCTCGGCGTCCAGATTTACCTCCTCGCTCAGGCTTTCCAGCTCCCCGCGGAGAATGGTCAGCGGCGTGCGCAGCTCGTGCGAAGCGTCGGCCACGAAGCGCTTGGAATTTTGAAAGGCATCGTCCAGCCGCGCAATCATGCGGTTGAGCGAATGGGAAAGCCGCTCCAGCTCATCACCGGTGTGCGCCCCGGGCAGACGCTCGCTCAGGTTGTGTTGCGTGATCTGCTCAGCCTTGCAGGTGATTTGTTCGACGGGCTTCAAGGCCCGCCCCACCAGCAGGTAGCCGCCGGCCGCCGCCACCAGCACGGCCATCGGCAGCCCCAGCGCCAGTTGCAGGAACAAATGGTCCAGCATCGTTTCCACCGGGTCCAACAACACGCCAAATTCCACGAGGTAACCGGCCAGGCCCGGCGGCCGGTAGTTCAGCGCAGCGACCAGCAGGGTTTTGTCCCCGGGCAGTTTCAATTTGCGGGAAAATTCCGTCTGCAGCGATGGGGCGAGCGCCGGCACCTGTTGCGGATCGAAGCTTTCATCCTTCGGCGACCCGGACTCGTAGACCATACTGCCGTCGGCCCGGGTAATGCGGATGAAGCGGCCATTGATTTCCGGTTCATACCAGTCCTTGACCTGGCTAGCGACCTGGGCCTCGCCGGTTTGGCCGACATGAGCGAGCAGGGTCTGGGCGATCTGGCGCGCCCGCCGTGCCTGGGACTCGCGCTGGTCGTTTTCCAGAAAATGCCGCAGGTTGAAATACATCAGCGCGCACAGCAGGAGAAAGATGCCGGCCAGCAGCCCTGCATACCACATCACCAGCCGGAACCGGATGGATCGCGTGTTCATGTTTGCACCCCATCCGTCAGACAATAGCCCACCCCCCGCACCGTGCGAAGCAGCTTGGCGGGGAACGGATCATCCACCTTGGCGCGCAAATGCCGCACATAAACGTCCACAATGTTGGTCAGGCCCTCAAAACTTTGATCCCACACGTGTTCAATGATCATGGTGCGCGAGAACACCCGGTCCGGATGCGTGGCCATGTATTCCAGCAGCGCATATTCCTTGGCCGTCAGCTCTATCTTCCGGCCGGCCCGGCGGACCTGCTGCGACAGCCGGTCCACCTCCAGATCCGCCACCCGCAAGACGCTGGAACGATTGACCGGGCCGCGCCGCAGCAGCGCCTTGACCCGCACCAGCAATTCGGCAAAGGCGAAGGGCTTGGTGAGATAATCATCCGCGCCGCCCTCGAAATTTTTGATCTTGTCGGCCACGCCGTCCCGCGCCGTGAGAATCAGGATGGGCACCTCCTGATTTTTCCGGCGCACTCTTTGCAGGATCTCCGTGCCGTTCAAGCCGGGCAGCATCAGGTCCAGGATGATGAGGTCATAGTGGTAAGCCTCGGTCATTTCCCAGCCGTTCTGGCCGTCCGGCGCAATGTCCACGGCAAAACGCTCCGCCCGGAGGCCCCGGGCGATGATGTCGGCCACCTTTCGTTCGTCTTCCACCAGTAAGATTCTCATTGCCATGTTGGACAAGAAAGGGAAGCAAACGTTGATTAAAACCTCTTAAACATTTGATTAAAATTCTTTCAGAAAGCTCCCCCGGCCTTCCGTCCGGTTGGACTGGCCACCGTCTCCCCCTTTTTAATTGCATCTTCATGGGGCGTTAATGTTCAACCGGTCAAATGAGGATGACGGACAGAATGGCCCTCCGGGAGGGAAGGCGCCGCCTAGGGGCGGCACGCGAACCACGCGCAGAACCCCGGGGCCAGACAACCACAGCTGGAAAGGAGTTTTATGACCAAAACCGTTCAGAATGGGAAGGAACGAACCAACCGTTCTTCCGCCCGGCCGGCACCTCGGGTAGTGGCTTTCGTTTTGAGCAGCCGCGAGGCGGAGGAAGTGTATTTATGCGGCGACTTCAACCAATGGGTCCCGCGCAGCCTGCCCATGCTCCGACACCGTGAGGATCCCTGGTGGGAAAAACGGCTGGTGCTGGCCCCGGGCCGGTACGAATACAAGTTCATCGTGAACGGCGTCTGGATTCACAACCCCGATGCGGCCGAAAATGTGCCGAACGCCTACGGCTCGCTCAATTCCGTCATGGAGGTCCAACCATGAAAGCGGCGTTCAACCTCATCCGCCCGAAAGCCAGTCGGAAGCGTTTCCGTCCGGCGCGGCTCGCCGCCCGTCCCAAGGCGCAGCGTCGAAGCTGCCCCGCGAAAACCCTCCAGATGATCTATGCCCAGCTTCCCCCGGCCTTTGTCCTGGCCGCGGAACACCATCTCCGGGCGCAAACCCAAATCGAGCAACGAGCGCAACAGCTCTGGTTCGCCGGCGGCGGCCGCCCGGAAGGCGCCCTGGAAAACTGGCTCCAGGCCGAGCGTGAAGTGGTGCAAAAACTGTGCGAGGCCCTCCGGCCCCGGAATTTTCGCGAACCGGAATCAGCACCGGCTTTCCGCTGATGCTATGAACCTCCCCGCGCAAACCCTGGAAATCCACCTCCACAAGGCGGACGGCTCCAGCGCAAAGTTCATTCAAAGTGAAGCCGGTCTGGCAAAGCGGATCCTGGATGAATTAAACCTGGCATCGAGGATGCCAATATGAAAACGAATCAACGATGGAAGGAAAGTGCAAACGAAAAAATCTATTTTATGAACACCACGCATGACAAATCCGGCCATGGGATTGGTTCCGCCAACCATGCCATCAAGCCGGTCAATTTCTTCTGTTCCGCGCCCGGGGCAGGAACCGTCCAGCTGGCGGGGGAGTTCAACCGCTGGCACCCGATTTTGATGGCACGACGGGAGGATGGCTGGTGGTTCATCCAGGTCTGGCTGCCGCACGGACATCATCAATACCGGTTCCTGGTGGACGGCAAGCCCACGTTGGACGAACACGCCGTCGGCACGGCCCGGGATGATCATGATGAGCCGGTTTCCCTCATCGCCGTGAGTTGACATAGGACATGAGTCTGGCCGGTATTAATGGGGGCTGAACTCCAGATTAAAATCCGTTCAGATGCTTTGAATCCGCCGGAAGCCGTGGCAGATATTGAGGTAAATTATGAAAATCAAAAATATTCTTGCGCTGCTGGGGGCCGGGACTCTGCTCGCCGGCTGCACCACTTCTGAGGGCGGACTGGTTCTGGACCAGGTAGGGCCGGAGCCCGTCGCAACCGGAAGCATCGCCTCGACAAACGGCACCTTGGTGGTTTATTCCGCCTTTGAAGCGAGCCCCGAATTCAACAGCCGCGACGTCTATGGCCGGGAATATTCGGATTACCAGATTTTCTCCCCGGCCGGGAAGCTCCTGCGGCGGGTGCACAATGATTCGGGCACAATCGCGTTAAGCCCAAGTCCGGTGGAACTTCCAGCGGGCAAATATCGCGTGGTCGCGCGGGCGAACGGATTTGGCACGGTGACGATTCCCGTGTTGATTGAGGCCAACCGGGTCACCACGATGCATCTGGAAGGCGGCGGATCATGGCCGGATGAAGCCGCCTTCAGGAAGACCAACGCCGTGCGCCTGCCGGATGGTCAAATCGTTGGCTGGCGCATGGACTCTTAAACGCTTCCGGGAAACCTGAACCGGTTGATCTAGAACCTCCACGTCGGGTCCAGCTGTACCAGGTGATAATTCTTTACCGCGTTGATGCCCGGAATTTCCAGGCTGTTGCCGCCGGGGCCGAGGTTGTCCTTGATCTGGTTGGCGTAGCCGAAGCGCACCGTGCCGATGCTGTCGTCGGTGATGCTATACGCAAACGCGCAGTAGAAGCCCTGCAGATTGGCCGGACCTTCGAAATAATCGGAATCCAGCCGATTGACACCCAGGGCATATTGTTCGACGTGCTGCCAGCAGGAGCGCAGTTTCCAGTTTTTTTTCTGCGAAGTTGAACCACAAACCAAGCCTTGCGTCGGTCTATGAACCGGCCCGGCGCCGCCCCGCGTCGTGTTTCAACTGCTGGCTTTGGACGGCGACATCGAGTCATCCCGGCTCGAACTGCGCCAGCCCACGATGCGCCCGTTGGGCAGCCGAACCACTTCAACGCTTTTCTTGAGGGCGCCCGCCGAACCGCCGTCCAAGCGGACCGTGGTCGTCAGCCCGGATTCGATGCGGACTGGAATCATGACCGGCAAAGTCACATCATCATATTCTTCGGCTGTGGCGGCCACCTGGTAAATACCCGGCGGCAACTTCAAGGTGGCCGGAACCGGATCGTTCATATCGGTCCAGTTGCGCACCCGTTGTATCAGGCGGCCGTCCGGCGCATAGAGGACATACCCGGTATGCGCCAGGCGGTGCAGAAACTCATTCCGGCCGTAATCATTGTTCCAAAAAAATTCCTCCGCGTTGATGTCGATCGGAACTCTTTCCCTGGCCGAGTAGACCTGCAAAGAACCCGGGCCGGATTGTTGCGCGGTGAGCGCCGGATCCGGACCGACCTGTTCCAGCCGGGTGGCTCGGGTATCTGTCACGCAACCAGCCGCGCAAATCAGGATCGGTGCCAGAAACTTAAGGTATTTGCTGTTCATAATTCACTGGGATTATTTCCTCCACAATCCAACCGGAGTAAAGTTTCTGAATAGAATTTAATCAGGGCTTAAGAGGTTTTTCATGGAAGAAACGCCCCCCGGTCAGCGATTCCGAAATGCGGCCGCAAGCCGCGTTGAGGCTTGTCCATCCGGCCGCGTGATTATCGCGCCAGGGTCACCGCCATCAGACCAATCACCACCTCGTTGGCCAGCGTGCGAACGGTCAGCGATTGCAGTTCCTTCCCGGGATCCAGCGGCAGGTCCAAAACCGTTGCGGCGCCGCCCGGCACCACCCCGCCCTTCCCCTTGAATTCGCTCACGCTGATCATGCGCACGTTCCCGGTCTTCAAATCCACCCGCGGCGGAACCGGCTCCGGCCGGCGAAACGCGTAGTCATCGATGAAATAATCCTGGTCGATCGGCCACCAGTTGACCGGATTGTTCAGCGCCAGCCGGTCCGTCGTGCCGTCGGTGTAGGTCACAATCACTTCGCCGTTGTCGAACCGGCTTTGCATCGGCCCGGTCGAGCCGGCCATGAGCAGATAAACCTGCGGGGATTTGCCCATCAGCGGCACGGTGATTTCGCGCGGATAATTGTCCCATTGCGACGTGAACGCGATGTTCTTCGCACCGGCACTGGTTGGCGTTTGAAACGGCACGCCGTTCGGCAAAATCAATTGGCCGCCGGATTTCGCCGCCGCCGCGCGCAGGCCGGAATCGTCCACGTCGAACACTTCCTTGTTGTCCGCCCAGCCGCCGAGGCCCGGTCTCGGCAGCGCCAGGGAACAGAAGGGCGAACGCGGCGAGAGATATTCATGGCGAAAAATCTGCGTAACGCGGTCGTTGAAGACGGAACCGAGATCCACAGTCTCCAGCTTCATGGCAGCGGGAAGTTTCTTATGCCAGTCTGGCACCATCGGAGCGCCGGTCTCCGGCCCGGCGGCCTGGCTGGCGGCCAGGAAACGCGCCGGATCGGAGACCGGCGTTCCGCCACGCCAGGTGACCACAACCTCGTACTCGTCCGCCGGTCCCGCCAACACCCGCACCCGCGGCCGGCCGATCGTGCCTTCCACCCAATTCCATTTCGCCGTCCGGCCATTGACCGCGACCCCCGCGACGCCATCACGCAACGCCGGAATTTGCAGGCAAAGTGCCATCGGCTTGGGAAATTTCGGTTCAACCGTAAAGGTTTCTTTCAGGCCATCACGTTGAAACGAAAAACTGAAATCCGGGTGCCGGAGGCTCGCGCGATCCCATTCTGGCGGAAAACCGGGCACAATTTTCAATTCATCGGCGAGCGCATCCGGCCGCACGCCGAAAAGTCCCTCCACCAGGGCGCGCGAGGTAATGCCGATGGCATCGCCGAAATCCCGTTGCGCCTCGCCCCGCGCCATGTCGAAGTGCGACATCGCCCCCAGGTTGCCGGGGCAGAGACCGAGATACATGCTGTCGAGCAGGCACCCTTTGAACAGCGAAAACGCCGCGTCCGGACGATTCGCCTGCCAATCGGCAAGCGAGGTGTGCGCCACCTCGGCCATGACCACATTGTTGATCGACCACATGTACGGCATCCAGCTGGTCTCCGGCAGGGTGAACAACTCGGAGTTCGGCGTTCGGCGTTCGGCGTTCGGCGTTGGAATGGGAATGTGCGCGATGTGGGTGTCCACCCAGCGCGACATCTGCCACGCCTCGGCCGGCGTCGGCACCTCGGAATCCACGGTGTGATAAAATGTCCACAGCCCGGCATTGGGATGCATGAGCTGCAGGCCAAGGTAATCCTTGAATTCGGCGAAACTGCCTTCATCCGCCAGCCAGAGATATTTTTGCATCGCCCTTTGAATCAACCCGGCTTCCTGCTCGTACGGCACCGGGTTCTGGCCGATCAACTTCGCGACCCGGGCGGCCATTTTGTTGTGCCAGTAATTGTATGCCGACGCATGGGCGCTGCCACCGCCACTGTACTGCAGGTTGTCGCTCGCCCAGATCGCGGCGTAAGCCTCGTACAATGGCAATTTGTCCGGCCCGAACTCGCGGCGGAACAACCGGCGCTCCCATGCCAGGTGCCGCTCAATCACCGGCCACATCTGCCGCGCATAATCCAGATCCCCCGTCCAGAGCAGATGCCGGAAGAACGCATCCACGCCCACCAGGTTCATGTCGTAGTGCGTCTTCGTCAGGTCGCCGTTGGAGTGCAACGCCGTTTCGTTGCGCGCCAGGTTTGATTCGGCGTCCGCCGCCGGAATTTGGCCCGGGATGGCATTCGTATTCTGCTGCTTTGCGTAGCCGGCGAAGTGCGCCGCCGTTCGTTCATGCCAGCCGAGTTCGTCGCCCGCGTAAGGCCCGCGCCAGCCGAGCAACCGCACCCGCCACGCGACCGCGCCGTGCATGAAAGATTGCTGCTGGTTGTCCCAGATGGCATCCGCCGCAATGTTCAATGCCGCCGCCGCGGCATTGATGAACGGGTCGGGCGTGTCCACGACCACCTGCCCGGCAATGGCCCGGCGATGTTGCTCGGCGGCCGCGAAAAGTTTGGGCAGGTCATCCGCGACAATGGCGGGCGCGCCCGCATCAGCCTGATACAAGGCGAAATAAAGCGGTTGCGCTTCGTCTGGAGTTCCGCCTTCAGACGGTTGGTGGTTCTGCCGCCTGAAGGCGGAACTCCAAGCCATTTGTCCGACGATGACCGGAAACTGATTCGTCTTGTCTACGGACGCAAGCATTCCCGCCGGGTCCCCCCACCGGTTTGCATCGCCCACGGCAAGCTTTGTCCCGCCGGACGCGATCCCGGCAATCATCGCCGGCTTGCTGCGCAGGACAAACGTATTGGATGCCATGGTGAATTCGTTGCCCTGGCACTGTTCCGGTTTGAGCTGGAAGAATTGGCTGACCGGCTCACGCTCGCAGCCGATGTCGCCGCCGCGCCGGCCGCGCATGCCGTTCGCGCCGCCAAATGCCCAGACCAGTTCCATCGGCTTCCCGACCCCCTCCATTTCCGCCCGAACGATGACGCCCTTCGTCGCGCTCAACGGAATCACAGCCAGATGCAACTTGCGATTGCCCAGCAGCGGGTCGCGAATGTCGTAAAGCATCGCGCCGGGCCGGTAACGCGCAACAATTTGTTCCGCATCATTCAGCCATTTCACCCCGTCGGCGGTCTTGATGCCGAAACGCAGGTTGCCACCGCGACCCGGCAGGTAGAGCGAAAACTCCGGCTTGTCACCACCATCCACGCGGAACGCGGAGTTCAGGCAATAAAGCGGCCGGTTGAAGAACTCCGGCCCGTTGGTGATGACAAAATCCGTTCCGTCCGGCCGGTAGCGCAACGGCCGGTCGGTCTGGCCCGCATAATTGCCCCTGGGCTGGTAAATCCATTCCGGCGGGTTCGTGTCCGCGGCGCGCAACGCGGGCCCGGCCAGAAGCACCAGCAGCAGGATGGAAGCGGCTTTCACGTTGGCGCGACTTTGCCGCAAACCCGCCGGCAAGGCAATTCTCTTGGGACAGATTGAACCGGAAACCCACGGCCACGAATGGCAGTGGACACAGTATCCGTGCCGGCCCAGGCAGCAGGATCCTGCGTTCATCCCGCATTGCGGACCAGGGCAGCTGCGTCCACCCTGCGGCGGCGCGCTTCCCAGCGTGCCAGTCAGGCGGCATCCTGCCGCCAGTAGAACGGCGTTGCTTTGCGCCCGCCACGAATCGGATGTTTGTATGAGTTTCCGCCCGGAAAACGCCCTTTCTGGCATAACCAAAAATGGTGATTGCCTTCGCCGGCGCGTTTTTGCGATAGTCCTCCAACCAAATAAAAATTCACTTTAACCCCCATCCATTATTATGAGCTCGCAGAATTCAATCGAAAAATCCTTCACCCTGGCGAAAGAACGTTACGCCGAACTGGGCGTGGACGTGGATCGCGTGTTGAAGAACCTGGAAAAAGTCCCCGTGTCCCTCCATTGCTGGCAGGGCGACGACGTGGGCGGGTTTGAAAATTACGGCGGCGCGCTGACCGGCGGCATCATGGCCACCGGCAATTATCCCGGCAAGGCCCGCACGCCCGAGGAATTGCGCGCCGATGCCGCGAAGGCGTTGTCGCTTATTCCCGGCACGCACCGGTTCAATCTCCACGCGTTCTACGGCGAGTTCGGCGGCAAGAAAGTGGACCGCAATCAAATCCGCCCCGAACATTTCAAGAACTGGATTGACTGGGCCAGGTCGCTCGGCATCGGCCTGGATTTCAACCCCACCTGCTTCTCGCACCCGAAGTCAGCCGACGGTTTCACCCTGTCGCATCCCGACAAGGCCATCCGCCAGTTCTGGATCGAGCATTGCCAGGCCAGCCGCGAAGTCGGCGCCGCCATGGGCAAGGCGCTGGGCACCCCCACCGTCACCAACGTCTGGATCCCCGACGGCATGAAGGACACGCCGGCCGACCGGCGCGGCCCGCGCGTGCGTCTCGCCGCGGCGCTGGATGAAGTGTTCAAGAAGCCGCTCGATCCGAAGCACCATCTCGACGCCATCGAGGGCAAGCTGTTCGGCATCGGCTGCGAAAGCTACACCGTGGGCATGCACGAATTCTATCTCGGCTACGCCGTGAAGAACCAGAAGCTCGTGTGCCTCGACGCCGGCCATTATCACCCGACGGAAAACATGTCGGACAAGATTTCGTCCGTGCTCTGTTTCGTCCCGGAAATCCTGCTGCACGTCAGCCGCGGCGTCCGCTGGGACAGCGACCACGTCGTCATCCTGGACGACCCGCTGATGGCTATCGCGCAGGAACTGGTGCGCGGCGATTATCTCGGCCGCACGCACATCGGGCTCGATTATTTTGACGCCAGCATCAACCGCGTTGCCGCGTGGACCATCGGCGCGCGCAACATGCTCCGCGCTCTGTGCATCGCCATGCTCGACCCGATCGACAAATTCAAGAAGCTCGAACTCGCGGGCGACTACACGTCGCGCCTGGCGCTGATGGAGGAGGCCAAGTCGCTGCCGTTCGCGGCGGTGTGGGATTATCATTGCCTCAAGCAGGGCGCGCCCGTCGGCGAGGCGTGGCTGGCGGAAGTGAAGCAGTACGAGAAGACCGTGCTGTCCAAACGCAAGTAAATCCGGGCGAAGAACTTTTGCAATGTCGGCGCGGGGCGCCGGTTTCGGGCCACCGGCTCGACGGTACAGCAAGCGTTGCGGCGCCCGGGAGGGGCGCCGCCCAGATTCACGTTTGAAGGAAAAAACCTATGAATGAAGCAACAACAAATCCGGCCTTGGGCGTGTTGATTTTCGCGCTGGGCGGGCTGGCGGGCGCAGTGTTTTACCTGCCGTTCAAGAAGGTCAAAAACTGGGCGTGGGAAAGCTACTGGTTTATCTACGCCGTGTTCGGGCTGGTGCTCGTGCCGTGGATCCTGGCCTTCGCCACCTCGCCGAACCTGCTGGCCGTGCTCAAGAACGCGCCCGGCAGTGAACTAAAATACTGTTTCCTGTGCGGCGCGATGTGGGGCGTGGGCGGGCTGACGTGGGGCTTGATGATCCGTTATCTCGGGGTCGGGCTCGGCCTGGCCCTGGGCTGCGGCATCTGCTCGGCCGCCGGAACGCTGGTCCCCAAAATCCTGCGGGGTGAATTCGGACAGCTCTTCGACACGAAGTCAGGTATCGTGTCCTTCGTTGGCGTCCTGATTTCGCTCGCCGGCATCGTCATGGTCGGCCTGGCGGGCATGTCCAAGGAAAAAGAGCTGCCGGAGGAGGAAAAGAAAAAATCCGTGGCGGAATACAACTTCGGCAAGGGCATCCTGGCGGCGGCTTTCTCGGGCCTGATGAGTTCGGGCATGGGCTGGGGGCTGGTGGGCGGCCCCAACATCCAGAAACTGGCCGAGACCACGGCCCCGGTCACGACTCCCACGTGGAGCGGCATGCCGGTGCTGGTGGTGGTGTTGCTCGGCGGATTTGCGGTTAACGCCGTCTGGTGCCTGTTCCTCAACGCGAAGAACAAGACCACGGGCGATTATGTCAAGTCCGCCACGCCGCTCATCGGCAACTTCATTTTTGCCGGCATCGCGGGCGCCATCTGGTGTTCACAATTCATCTGCTTCAAGACCGGCGAGCCGGCCATGGGCAAGACCGCCTACGTGGGCTGGGCCTTGCTGATGGCCTGCCAGATCCTGTTCAGCTCCCTGATCGGCGTGGTCTTCATCCATGAATGGAAAGGCACCAGCGGCCGGACCAAGTCGCTGCTGGCCATCGGCCTGACACTGCTGATTTTGACGACCGTGGTGAGCGGTTACGGCGGTTACCTCGGCCAGCAGACCGCCAAGGAAGCAGCCGCCCCGGCCCCGGTTCAAGCAGCGACGCCGCCCCCGGCTCAATAAACGCTTCTGGCCCCAACGAATCTGGCCGCCTCCACACCGGAGGCGGCCTTGTTTTTTTGGAAGACGGGCTTGAAAGAAATGGCGGGATAATGACCAAACCACGCCGCTGGGCGGCATGACCAATTCCTAAACCCTAATGACCAAAAAATCACCAATGCCGAATGAGCCGCCGGGTTGACATTAGCGTTGGTTCATTTGGCATTCTTTAGTCATTGGGTTTCAGAGCTTAGGAATTCCGGCCCTGCCGGTTATTTGCCGCTCACGTGCTGCATCCACTTCGCGCGGTAGGCCTGGAGGGCCGCGGCCAGATCGCCCGGAAGCGGTTCAATCTGACGGTACTTCACACCCAGGGAAGCGGTGTCCACCTTGTACGGATGGATGCCCAAGCACGCCGCCTTGCCGGCAATGGCAGCCCCGAGGGTGGTCGTCTCGGTGACAGCCTGGCCGCCCCGGTCGAACATGGCGTACACCGGATGGCCGGTCAACGTTGCCAGCAATGACCCAAACAACGGGTCCTTTGAGCCGCCAGCGGTCAGCACCATGGGCACGCTGGCATCGGCTGAAATGGCCGCGACCTGGTGGGCCGTGGTCATTGCCGTCAGCAGGTTGCTCACGAAACCGGCGGTGACGCCGTCGCCAAAGAACGTCGCTTCGTTGATGATCCGGCCTTTGACCTGCGGAAACGGGCCGGTGCCGTGGTTGGACGGACTGATGTTCGGCAGCACGAAGCAGTCGGCGGCTTTCAGCACCGCGCCCCATCGCCCGGCATCCCCCGAACTGTCGAACCCGCGCCCCTTGGATTGGGCGAGCTTCTTCAAATGCGAGAAATCCGCGCCCCCGCCATATCGGGCGGTGACGACCGGCTCGCCGTCCACGGTTCCCTGAATGATGATGTCCCGGGTGTAGCCATCGCCCGGCACTTGGGCCGTGCCGCCCATCAGGGCGATCATCGTCCAGGTGCCGGCTTCAACCTGCAACACCGGTTTGCCGACAGCGGCCGGATAGGCCTGATAAAACGTCGAGAGAATCGGGAGGTGCGAAAGGCAGGTGTCATGTCCGCCGGGAATCACCAGCGGCTGGGTGGAAAGCTTCAACTGTCCGGCCTGCGCGGCGGGCATGGTGCCGATGGAATGGTAGCAAACGGAACGTTGCGCGGGCACGAGCTGCTGGAATCCCTTGATCTGCCGGCTGGCCTTGCTGGGCGTGCCGGGTGTATCGCGGACATCGCGCGTGCCGGTGTGACACATCCAATAGCTGTGTTCGTTGCCGGCCTGCTTGATGGCGGCAAGGTAATTGTCGCCAATAAAATGTCCGCCCATCAGCGCCCCGTACTGGCCGAAGCCCGCCGCCCTGGCCAGCAGCTCCGGGCGGACTATCTCCTCGAACAACAGCCGCTTCAACAGCGTCAACGAACCCGGAAAATCCCGGATCGAACCGGTCTCCTGGAAAAATTCCTCCCGCGAGCCGGCCACTTTGGCAAAAGCTTCATTGACCATGTCCGGATACCCCTGCGTGTAGGCCAGTGTCAGCCGCTGGCCGGGCACTTCCATCAGTGTGTTGGCGGCGTCTATCAGGCCGCCGGATGCGCCGCGCGCGACCGGCGCCACCACCGCGGCGGCGCGGTGCGGCTCCGGCAATGACTGGATGATTGAATCAAACCAGTCGAACTCCTTGCCGGTGGCATTATAGGCCACGCCGCCGGATTGGGCGACCGGCGTTTCGGTGGTGGCTGAATGCACGGTGGCCAGGGTCTCGAAATCCAGGGTTTCCAGCTTGATGTTTGTGGCCCCATCCACGGGAACGAGAATTGTCTTGGCGCTCATGTTGTCTCCATATCTAATGTCCGCAATGATTCCCCTGCGTCCGGCAGGGTTGCGGGTCAGGATTGTTTCAAACTTAATGCCGATTTCTTCCGCTCTCAAACCCGAGCGTGAAGCGAGACTGTTATGGCAAGATTAGCCAAGGGAGCGGCAAGGGACAAGCGGCAAGTCTCGTCTTGCCTCAACCGGGGGTGGTGTCCGAATTTGGCTGTGGCGGCGGTCGGTGACCGCCGAAACGACGCTCCTGGCGCGCCGCTACAATTTATGTTTTTGAAATCAGGACACTGCCTCCTAGCCAATGATGAAACGTCATGCGTTTAAAATGAAACTCAAGCCCGGCGTGGCGGCGGAATACAAAAAACGCCACGACGAAATCTGGCCGGCCCTGGCGGCGGAACTGCGCGCCGCCGGCGTCTCGGATTACTCGATTTTTCTGGACGAGGAAACGCTGACGCTGTTCGCCGTCCAAAAATTAAGCGACGGCAACGCCGCCGCCGGCCTGCCGGATTCCCCGACCGTTCGCAAGTGGTGGGATTACATGGCACCGCTGATGGAAGCGCATCCGGACCACGCGCCCGTCAGCAGCCCGCTCAAGGAAGTCTTCCACCTCGACTGACACGGGTGCCGGCACCTTAACCGGGCAAAAACCGGCATTGAAAATCATCCGCACAATTTTACTTCTGATTCTAGCCGCCATGCCGCTCATGGAATTCGGCGCGACCAACAGCACTCCCGCCGATGCGCGCCCGCGCATCATCGTATCGACCGACATCGGCGGCACGGATTTTGACGATTTTCAATCCCTGGTCCACCTGTTCGTTTACGCGGACCGCTTCGACATCGAGGGCTTGATTTCATCGCCCTACGGGCCGGGCCCGGGCCGCAAGAAATACATCCTCAAAGTCATCGACTGCTACGAGCGCGATTATCCGAACCTGAAAACGTATTCCGACCAATATCCCGCGCCTGACGTCTTGCGCGCGATCTCCAAGCAGGGGGCGCTGGATTCCGCCGGCCGGCGCGGTTTTGGCCGACCCACCGAAGGCTCGGACTGGATCATCCGCTGCGCCAGACGCAATGACCCGCGCCCGCTGTGGATTCTCGTGTGGGGCGGCATTGACGACCTCGCGCAGGCGCTCCACGATGATCCGTCCATCGCGCCCAAATTGCGCGTCTATTTCATCGGCGGCCCGAACAAGAAATGGTCCGCCGCCGCCTACGATTACATCGCGCGCGAACATCCCGGCCTGTGGCTGATCGAGGCCAACTCCACCTATTACGGCTGGTTCGTCGGCGGAAATCAGAACGGCGAATGCGGCAACGACAGCTTCGTCGCCACCCACATTGCCGGCCAGGGCGCGCTCGGCGAATTCTTTGCCCGCGGAATCCGCTTCGATTCACAAACCCGGTCCACGATCAAGATGGGCGACACCCCCTCGCTCGTCTATCTGCTCGGCAAAACGCCGGAAGACCCAGCCAGCGATTCCTGGGGCGGGCGCTTCGTGCGCGCGTGGGATCGTCCGAGATATGTGTTCGACCACACGCCAACGGCGACAGACAAAGTCGAAACCTTTTCCATCGTCGAACTCATCTGCCGGCCGGCGGGAGCCGCATCGGCGGACATCCGGGCCGCCCTCGTGGTGGACAAACAGGAGTTTCCTGGCTTTGTGGACGACGCCGGCATGTGGCATTTTCTATTTTCGCCCAAGGTGGCGAAGACCTGGAACTACACCATCAAGAGCACACATCCGGGCCTCGACGGTCAGAACGGCGGCTTCACCTCCATCTGGCCGGCGCCCGCACAAGCGGGCCGGCCCTCGTCACGCTATCCGAACTGGTGGACCGACGATCCGGACCCCGCCGTGGCCGAGGGCGTGAACCAGGGCGCGAAAACCGTGAACCGCTGGCGGGAGGATTACCTGCGCGACTTTGCCGCGCGGATGCTCCGCTGTAAAGCACCGGCTCCCGAAAAAACCGCGGCGGAAGCAACAAACCCGGTCAAGCCCTGACGCAACAAAGGGTAAAGTGAATCCGTTGCTCCTTCTTCCTCTTGGCCTTTGCCCATCTCACGTTTTCAGCAGTAACAATTCTTGCCCTGCCGGCCGCGCTCATCTTCCGTTCTTTTTTTGGGGCCGTTCACCATTATTCATGGCCTGACCCTTTCACAAAAGCCGCAAAAAGAACCCAAGGCGTTCTTCTTACTGTTGGACAGAATGGCCGATGATCACGAATTTCTATAATTACAACCTCACCAATGTTAACCTCCCGAACAAACTGAGCGAGATTCTCAAAGAATCTTAGCTATCGGATTGCGACTGCGAGCTGGCCGGGATTCGGGCCAGCTCGCGATGAAGTGATTTTACGGGATCGGCGGCGTCCAACCGCCCAGAACCGTTGCCCGGGAATAGCTGCTGGCAACCTGGGCCGCGGTCAGCCGCACTACCCACGAGGGGCGGGTCGAGAGGTTAATGGTCGCTCCTGCGAGGGTTTTGCTGCCGTATTCAGCAGCACGGCAGGTGGTTGAGTGTCCATTGGCATCCCAAGCAGCAGCCGTGATATGGCTGTCCATGCTGCAATTGATATAAGCTGTCTCACCGTAGGGATACCAGGGCCGCATTAAGGTGGAGGTGTTATTCCCCACATTACTTGACCGCAGGATGCTGCAACCGTTGAACACAATCCCGAACGGCACGCCCTGCGGCGTGCTCGGCGCGGCATTACACCCGCCCGTGGTGTTCATCTGGCGAATGTTGCAGGTGGAGAAATAAGCCGGCCCGCCGCTATAGATGAAGTCCTCTTCGCCGCGGATTTCACAGTAACTGAAATAATATGGACCATACCAGACGCCCAAGGTGTCCTGCCAGCCGTTGATATAGCAGCGATAAAATTCGATTTTCCCGCCGTAAAGCAAAACCGCGTGGTCGCTCGTGGAACCGGTTGTCACGGTGTTTCGAATCGTCATGTATTCGACCAGAATGTTCGTGCCGTTGATCACCAAGGCGGTCTGGTTCGCGCCGGCTTGCAGTATGACGCCGGTCTGGCTGGCACCGATGAACGTCAAATTGTGTTGACTCCTCCCTACGACCACTTGTTCGTTGTAAGTGCCATTGGCGATGCTGATCGTGTCGCCATTTGCCGCGGCAGCAACCGCCGCCGAGATCGTCGAGTATTGCGATGGAACGCTCCGCGTTGCGCCAAAAGCGGTCGCGGCAGCCAGCAGAATGCCGGCACAGATTTGGATTTTGAGATGTTTCATTTGGTTTGGTTGTTTGATTTTTTAAGGGTTTGTTGGATTTGGAAATGAACCATGGCCCTTTTCATGGCTCAAATTGATCGTCCAAGGGGCCGCAGGTTTTCCGCACCCGGGTCTGGACATCGTCGTCATTACAACGGCGGCGCCCACCCGCCCAGGACGTTGCTCTTGCTATATTGAGCCGCTTGTGACGAAGTCAGGCGCACTACCCACGAAGAACGGGAGCTGAGATTGATGGTTGCCCCGGCCAACGTCTTGCTGCCGTACTCAGCTGCGCGACAAGTGGCTTCGTTTCCATTCCAAGGGCTCCAACCCGCAGCGGTAATATGACTGTCCATGCTGCAATTGATATAGGCGGTCTCACCATTGGGATACCATGGCCGCATCAACGTGGAGCTGTTGGCCGCCACGCCGCTTGCCCGGTTGATGGTGCAGGAACTGAACACCAAACCGTAAGTGATGGTGGCAGGCGTGCTGGGGGCACAATTCACACCGCCGGTCGAACGGATTTGCTTGATATTACAGCTTTGAAAGAAGGCCGTGCCGCCGCTGTAGATAAAATCGACGCAGCCCCGGATTTCGGACAGGGAGCAATAAACCACGGCATTGTTCCAGATGGCAAACGTGTCTTGCCAGCCGTTGACGTAACAGCGGTAGAACTCAACTCGTTTGCTATCCACGTAAACCGCGTGGCTCGTTGTCGAGCCGCTCAAAAGCGTGTTCGCAATGGTCAGGTAGGAGAACGTAATGTCCGTGCCGTGAATCGTTAGCGTGGTTTGCCCGCTGCCGGACTGAATGACGACTCCCGTCTGGCTGGCCCCGACGATATTCAGTTTGCTCTTGCTGCTGGGAATGGTGATCTGCTCGTTGTACGTGCCGTTGGCGATGCTGATGGTGTCGCCGGCGGCGGCGGCATTGATGGCCGCCTGGATGGTTGAGTATTGGGACGGCACGCTGCGGGTGGTGGCGAGGGCGGGGAGCGCCAGGGCCAGCAGGACGGCAAAGCTGCCGGGGATGGTCATATAGGATTTAGTTTTCATTTTTATGGTTTTTGTTGGTTGGTTAAGGGAAATTTTGATTTCTGGTTCACGGTGCAATTGGGGTGGTCAGCTTTGAGAGATACGCGGCGCGATCTTCCGGAGCCAGGGCTGGTGAATTCTCGACGTAATTTTCTGCGCTGGAAAAGTCAAAGGCCGCCCATTTTGCGAGCAACGCCTGGAGAGTTTCCGAACGCAATTCCGGGCAGGATATGCTCTCGGCCCAAGTTACCGCCACTTCCGGCTTGCGGGCCAATTGCGGTGAGAGAGCAATTTCCGCAGCGCCCGTGTCGGACGCGACGCCGGGATCATTTTGATTGATCCACATGGCTGCGGCAACCGGGTCATTGTCCGCCCAAAAACCAATCGCGCTCGACAGCGCGGCATTCTGCTGCTCCGGCGGAAGACTGGTTCGCGCGAAATCCACCACGCCCTTCGGGTCGGTCGGAGACCAGCCAGCGGTGATGGCATTGAAGGCCGCCTCTCTCAAACCCGGGTCGGCGATTTGCATCGCGCTGGCAACCGCAGCCTGCGGTTGAAATTCCGCCCAGCGGCTGTAGGCGGGCAGCATCCAGTCTTCGCGGCTGCTGGCCGGGCCGCTCGCGGCAAAATTCGCCGCGCGCACAAATTGTCCTGTTTCGGTCAGCGCCGAAATCAGATCACCGCCGAATTCCGACGCCCGGCTGGAATCGTTTTGCATCAACGTGGCCGCCACCCTCACGGCCTTGTCCGGGTCTTGGACCGCGCCCTGCAGGAGGGCATTAATGGCCTGGGCCTGGTCCATGACGGTCTCGGATTGCGCCCACTTGGCGGCGGCTTCCGGATCAGCCGTGCCCCATCCTTTTAGTGCCGAACGCAGCAGCGCCGCGCGCAGCCGCAGGTTGGTTTGCGCCGCAGCCAGCGCAATGGCGCGTTGCGGATCCTGTTCCGCCATCTTTTCAATCAGCGCGGCCATTTCACCTTCGCCGGCCGGCGTCCGGGACAGCCCGGAGAGTTCGTCCCAATGTTTTCCCAAGTCTTCCGTTTTAGCTGGCGCAGCGGCACTCACCGCTTCCGCCGGCTGGCGGGAAACCACCGGTGGATTTGGTTGCACCGGAACCAGTGGCGCATTTCCCGGCGGAGTGACACGGCTGGACAGGGAAAGGCGACCACCATAGAAAGCAGACAACGCGACCGCGGAAATCAGGCTTAGCAAAGTAAATGTGGACCAACGCGGTGAAAACATAATCAGGCGGTGCAAGGTTTGCGCGGTAATCTGACAAAGTCGGAGGTGAAAACAGGCGGGCGGTTTGGAAACCGCCCGCCTGCTTGGATTCAATCAATAGGTATGTGTGCTGATGCCAGACACGGTGGCATCCCAGATAGTCACGGGATATGTGCCCCCGGTGACGGTGGAACCATTGCTGAACACAATTCCGTCGGCAAAGTAGATTTCAAACGTTTTGGATCCGGATTCAGCTAGTTTGACATTGCTTAAGGTAACGTCGCTGATGTGTTGTTCTGGCAGACCATAGATTTCAGAGAAACTGGCGCCGGTGGCCGTTACGTTTGAAATGGTAATATGTTTGAAGTTGGGTGTCGTGCTGGTGACGGAAGCGGACGCCGCCGTGGTCGGGTTGCTCGGATCGCTGTTATACCAGCATGTAATGGAAATCGGGCTTGACACATTGTTCATGGTCAACCCCGTGTAGGTCAGATACTGGACAACGCCGCCACGGCCGCGGGACGATTTGATCCGGATGCCATTGGAGGTTCCGTTAAACGTGCAGTTTTGCACCGTGACGTGATTCACTTGATCGCTCGTGTAGCTGCCGATGGTCATACCGTGGCCGGTGCCAAACGTGCAGTTCTGGACGGTGATGTAACTGCTCACGTTATGGCCGCCAACGATGGCGATATTGTCGTCACCTTCAGAAAAGTTGTCGTTGTCGAACAGAAAATTGGAGCCCTCACAGTCACAGCCGTCGGTGTTCGGAGAGGTGGACGGGGAGGATAAAGTGACGTGGTCAACCGTGATATTATTGCAGAGATAGTGGAAGCTGATATGCACGTTCGGCGCGTTGATGATCTTGATGCCGGTAACTTGCACAACGGTGCAATTATTACCATCCAGCACGCTGGGCCGCGCCACCGCATTGTTGGCATTATAGGCGGCCCACCAGGCCGAGCCCTGGCCATCAATCGTTCCCGAGCCGCTGATTTTGACATTGTTTAGGCCGCCATATTCGATGAAAGCGGTGTTTCCCGGGTAGGTGCCGTAGGCCAGCATCTTCAGGGTGGAACCGCTGGCGAGATTAAGGCACACCTTGCTCTTCAGCGTGATCGGGCCGCTCAAAAACGTTCCGGAAGGAACATTCACCGTGCCGCCGCCCGCCGCCGAAGCCGCGTTGATCGCGTTTTGAATGGCCGTGGCATTGTTGGCCGAACCCGTCGAGGCCCCGTAGGAGGTGATGTTGTACGTCCCGCTCGGTATGGACGGCAAGGGCGGAGCGGAGAAGGCCGCGTGATTGGAAGCGGCAATTGCTCCGGTGATCAGGATTGTCTTGAGCCAGTGTGTTCTATGGATTTGTTGGTAGGTCGTTTTCATGTTGGTTAGTTATGCGTGGAGTTCCCTATTCTTTAATAAAGAACACAGATTGTGCCCTTGGCTTTGGAACGGGGATTAGCATTAAGGCTATTGTCTCAAATTAAACCTTATGCATTCCACCTGCTTTCTCTAAAACAGATTGAAATTTCTTCAGATCGGAACGGCCGGCTACCGCGGAGGAACGGCAGCAGGGTTAAAGCTACGGTTAACTATGGCTTTACATCGAGGGAACGTCGCGAAATACGAATGGCACGAGATCAACCGTCTGCCGGCTGGCCACGGCAGCGAGGGCGAAAAACCTTGAGGTCAAGCCCCTCCTCACAGCCATTCGAAACAAGTGTTCGCGGCTCGGGGCGACACCCAGTTGGATTACTCCGGCAGATCCAGCCTGGAATTCTTCACCCGGAACGTCTTCAATTTCTCCCCGGTTTTATTTTCCACGCTGACATCTTCGAACGTAATGTTCTCTGCGTCGGTTATTGAAACTCCCTGCTGCGACGTGATGGAAACGTTTTTTAACGTGAAGTCGCGGAGCGGCATTTCCGGGAGGCCCTGCAACACCATGGCATTCTTTGCGCCGCGACAAACAATGTTCTCGATGTGAATATCGCGGAACTGCGGGGTCTCCTCGGTCACCGGCGGGAAATTGGTTTCAGTCACGCCGGCGATTTCATCCAGCGGTGATTTGCCGCCGTAAAACAGGTTGAAATTGATTGCATCGCCGGAGATGCCAATCATGTTGATGTTGGAAATGCGAATGTTCTCGACCACGCCGCCGCGACCACGGGTGCTTTTGAAACGCAACCCGGTGTCTGTGCCCATGAAGAAGCAGTTGTTCACGCGCAGGTTTCGGGCACCTCCGGACATTTCGCTGCCGATGGTAAATCCGCCATGCGCGTGATAGACGACACAGTTTTCCACCAGCACATCCTCGGTCGGCACACCGATGCGGCGACCGGCGGCGTTCAATCCGGACTTGATACAGATGCCGTCGTCGCCGGTGTCAAACATGCAACCGCGAATAATCGCGCGGCGGCAGGATTCAAGGTCAAGCGCATCGCTGTTCTGGGCGACGGGTGAATTTCGCACCTGCACGTCCAGAATTGAAACATCTTCACATAATTCGGGGTTCATCGTCCAGTTCGGGGGATTTTGAAACGTCACGTCCTCGATAAGGACTTTCTTGCAGCCGATGAGCCGAAGCATCTTGGGACGCAGATATTGGTGGGCGGGTTCGTAGTCGGCTGGATTCAATGATTTTTTCCTTTGCAATTCTGAAACCACCCGGTTCCCTTCCATGGCGGCCTGGCTGGGCCACCAGGTATCGCCTTTTTCCGTGACGATCCCGCCGGACTTGACCAAGGCATTCCATTCGCCCTCGGTCAGTTTGCTTTTTTTCACCAACCGCCAGGCGTCTCCGCCACCGTCAATGATGCCTTTGCCAGTAATGGCAACATCTTCCAGGTTTTGGCCAAAGATGGGAGAGGTGGAATCCACCTCCTTCTCGCCCCTCACGTCAATGACCGTCAGCGGATAGAGTTTGTAATCTCCGGAGAATCGAATCAGCGCACCGCGTTCCACCTGCAGTTGCGTGTGGCTGCGCATTTGAATCGGCCCGGTCAGCCAGATGCCGGGTGGGACGACGACCTTGCCTCCACCCTTTTTGGCCAGAGTGGCAAAAGCCTTTTCAAATGCGGTCGTGTTCAACGTCTCGCCGTCACCGCTACCAAAATCGGCAAGGCTGACCTGATTTCCAGGGATGACGGGCGCCGCTACCGCCGGGACAGCCGGCGGCAATGCCCCGTTGGCACAGAGGAGACTCGCGGCCAACGCAATCAGCGCGCCGGCGACGCGAATGGTATCGGAATGATTCACCTGGACGGGTTTGAAACACATAATGAAGAGGCTTCATGCAAGTCTTGTTCCGCTCAGGGCGAAAGCAAGTGAAATGTATCTTTCAGATGAACTCGTTGATGATGTTTTCAAGATATTCCTGCGGGCCGCTGGCGCTGGCATGGTGTGGGTTGCAACTGTATCAACGGTTCAATCTATACTGAGCGTAAGCGCGGTTTAAATTCTGCCTGGGTAATGGCGGCAGAAGCTGTGATTTCGAAAGAATTGAATCTGCTTCAGCCTGCCGGTAAATGCGACAGGTGGTGAGCCAGGCCTGCCGCTGAAATCTTTTTGGCGCCGTTCCCGTGGCGTGCTGGAATGCGATGCAAAATGTATTTTCGCTTCGATAACCGCAAAGGTCAGCGATGATTTTCAGGGGTAAATCGTGCGCCAGCAACAATTGCTTGGCGGATTCAATTCGTATGCGCCGCAACACCGACCCGGGGCTGAAACCGACGTGCTGGTTGAATGCTTTGGCGAAGCCGCGTCGCGACATGCCGGAAGCCAGGACGAGATCGTCGATTTGGATCGGGCGCCAATAGTTTCTTGCCATGAACCTGAGGCCTCGATCGACACCATAATGATTGGTGACGCAAGGGAGGTTAGCCTTCCGGGGTAAAAGAATTTTGAATCGTGTCTGGAGCCGGAGGCGCCTCCTTTCGCGCGCAATCGTTTGGTTTGGCTTCGTAGTTTTGCTCATGAGCATCGATTTCATTTGGAGGCAACGGCCATTCTTCGTTCGGCCAGTTCCTGGGCCATTTGGATCGTTACGCGCTTATTCAGCCTGTAACTCATGAGCAACACCGTGCAGATGGCGAACAGGATGCCGACACCGATACCGGCGCAAATGCGATAGCCGGCGACGGCTTCAGGCGCGCCGGGGAGTTTTGTGTCATAATTGAAAAATCCGGCCATGATCCAGAGGAACGACGCTGAACCGATGGCCAATCCCGCCTTCAGCGCAAACCCGATCGTGGCAAACACCATACCCGTGAAGCGACGCCCGGTCTTCCATTCCGAGTAGTCCGCCACGTCGGCGAAAATGGACCAGATCAGCGGAATTGTCGGCGCATAGACGATCGCGCTGACAATGGACAGGATCACCATCCCCCACACGTTCGCGGGCTTGAGCAGATAAAACGCAAACCCGGCAGCCGTCGAAAGCGCGAACCCCGCCACCGCCACGGCTTTTTTCCCAAACCGATGTGCGAGCGAAGCGGACATGAGGATCACGGCGATGGTCGTGAGGCGCTGGGCGATGTTCAAAATGCTGTAAAACACCTTGGGAACGTTTGAACTGGCGAGTTGGTCCCGTGTGCCGTGGACGATGTAGCCGAGCGATTCCAGCACGCCGCCCGGCTTGGGGGCCCCCGGCTCCAATGCCGGCGCGGTGAGCCCGAGCTTGTGGAGAAAGTCGAACATCGCCGCCCTGTCGGCGTATTGATGGTAGTAGCTGTAAAGCGCGCCGCCCCGGAATGACATGATGGCAAAATGAACCAGCGTCATGATGAACATCACCACCCATGGACTGTTGTTCAGCAGGGCCAGGAAATCCAGCTTTGCCGAGGGGTTGGTCTCCACGACCGGCGTGATGCGTTCGCGTGTGGCAGCAAAGGTCACGACAAACAAAACCACACAGACCACCGCCCAGATCGTCATGGTCATGCGCCAGCCGTATGCGAGGTCGTGCCCCTCGGCATACTTCGCGACCAGCGGCAGCGTGAAACCGCCCACGACGAACTGCGCGACATTAACGGCAATAAAGCGATAGGAGTTGAGCCTTGCCCGCTCGTCCAAGTCGCCGGTCATGACTCCACCCAGCGCCGCGTAGGGCATGTTGTTCATGGAGTAAATCGTCATCAGCATCGTATTGGTGATGGCGGCATAGGCAATCATCCACGCCATGCTCCAGCCTTTTGGGGTGGTGTAAGCCAGCACCATGATCACGGCCCAGGGCACGGCGGTCCAAATGATCCACGGGCGGAACTTGCCCCAGCGCGTCCGGGTGCGATCGGCGAGGATTCCCATGATCGGATCAAAAATCGCGTCCCAGATTCGCGGCCAGAACAGGATGGCCGCGGCCGCACTGGCGGTCAGGCCGAAGGTGTCCGTGTAGAAGTTGAGCTGGAACAAAATCATCGTCATGAAGACGAAGTTCGCAGCGGCATCGGCGGCGCTGTAACCCAGCTTCTCAACCAAGGGAACCTTGTGGGCGGCGTTCATTTATCAATTAACGACGGTCAGGATCACCTTCTGCAAATCCAGATCACGAGAGGAATTGCCAACCATGATTTCAAACTCGCCCGGCTCAACGATGTATTTCATGTCAAGGTTACGGAACGCGAGCGAGCCGGGCGCAATTTCGAGCGCGACCGTCTTCGCTTCGCCCGGGTTCAACGAAACCTTCGTAAACCCTTTCAATTCCTTTACCGGGCGCGTGACGGAGCTGAACAAGTCGCGGATGTAAAGCTGAACCGTTTCCGTTCCGGCACGCTGGCCGCTGTTTTTTACGTCGACCAGAACGCGCGTGGACTGGTTTTGGCGAATCCGCTTCTTTACCAGCCGCAGATTGCTGAACTCAAAGGTAGTGTAGCTCAAACCGAACCCAAACGGAAACAACGGCGAAGCGTCGTCGAACAGATAGCCGCGCCGCGCGGATGGCTTGTGGTTGTAATACACCGGCAGATGACCGACGGAACGCGGAATCGAAATCGGCAGTTTGCCGCTCGGATTGAAGTCGCCGAACAAAACATCGGCAACCGCGTGGCCGCATTCCTGCCCGAGATACCAACATTCACAAATGGCCGGAACCTGCTGCGCAACGTAGTTGATGGAGAGCGGACGTCCGTTGAAAAGAACGACGACGACCGGCTTGCCCGTTGCCAGCATTGCCTGGACGAGTTCATCCTGACGGCCAAGCATGTCGAGACTGGTCCGGTCGCCCAAGTGCTTGGCATTCCAGGCTTCGCGTCCGCCCTGCTCGTTGCAGCCGATGCAGACCACAATCACATCCGCCGGTTTTGCCACCTGGCGCGCTGCGGCAATTTGCCGGCGATCCTGCCCGGGATCGCTCAGAATCACTTCGTCGCGCTGCCACGAACCGCCGTCCGCTGTGATCTTGCAGCCTTCGCTGTAAACCACGTTCACCTGGTCGCCGACTCTTGCCTGGATGCCGTCGAGGAGAGTGACAACCTGCTTCGGCAGGCCGCTGTAGCCGCCCAGCAAAACGCGGTTCGCGTTTGGTCCGATGACGGCAATGGTCTTGATCGTTTGCGGATTCAGCGGCAGGAGATTGCCGTCGTTTTTCAGGAGCGTGATGGATTCACGGGCGGCCTCCAAAGCCAGGGCGCGGTGCGACTTGCAGCCGACAATCCGCTCCGCTTCGTCCGGATCAACGTAGGGATCGTCGAACAATCCCATCCGAAATTTCCAATACAGCATCGGCGCGACGAGTTTGTCCAATTCCGATTCCTTGAGAACCTTTTTGCGGACGAGTTCGACCAAATATAGATAGCAGTCCGGCTCGGGAAATTCGATGTTTACGCCGGCTTTGACGGCCAATGCACAGGCTTCGAGTTTGTCTTTCGCGACGAAATGGCCGTGTGTCTGGGGCTTTTGGTTCAGCTCAAGGATGCCGTAATAGTCGGAAACAACGAAGCCTTTGAAGCCCCATTCCTTTCGCAACACGTCCCGCAGCAGCCAACGGTTGCCGTGACAGGGCACGCCCTCCACCTCGTTGTAGCTGGCCATGACGCTAATCGCCCCGCCCTTTTGCAGGGCCTCCTTGAACGGAAACATAAATACCTCACGCACGGTGCGCGCCGACATGCTTGGGGGTGCGCAATTCATGCCTGATTCCGGTTGGCCGTGGGCAACAAAGTGCTTGAGCGTGGCAATCAACCGCTTCTTGTCCTTGAAGGACGCATCCCCTTGAAAGCCGCGCACGGCGGAAATGCCCAGTTGCGCATTGAGAAACGGATCTTCGCCGAAAGTCTCCTCGACGCGTCCCCAACGCGGGTCGCGGGCGACGTCCACGACCGGAGTGAGCGCCTGGTGCGCCCCGCGCACGCGAGTCTCCTCGGCGCTCATGGCGTAGAGGCGTTCGATGAGCGCGGGATTGAACGTCGCACCGAGAGCAATGGGCTGCGGAAAACTGGTCGCGTCTTTCGCGGCATGGCCATGCAGACATTCCTCGTGAAAGATCACGGGTATTCCCAACCGCGAATGCTCGACGAAGAACTTTTGAATGGCGTTGGTCAACTCGGCCATCTGGCGGGCATTGCGCCCGTTCGATGAAGTCGGCGGATTCGCGCCGGCATCGCTGGGGCGGCCCACCTGACCGATGCCATGACCGTCTTTGAAAGCCGCCCTGGCTTTGTTCAGATCGAAATTGCCGTGTTCATCCACCAGCATCTTGGATTTCCGCTGCCAAATGCACATCATCTGCGCCGCCTTTTCCTCAAGCGTCATGCGCGATACCAAGTCTTTGACCCGGCGAGCAACGGATGCAGCAGGATTTCGATAGAGCGGAACCTTTGACGCTTTTGCCACCTGAGGTGGCACGAATTTGTGGCCGCTATCATCCGAATGCTTGCTGAATCCAACGGCGTGAACACTTTTTGGATCCGCCTTCGCTTTGTTGTCGGAGTGCCCATTGGCCCCGTTCGTGGCCCCACCTGCCGGCACATTCTTAACACGATTGATCGCGAGGACCACTGGATATTTGCCGGGCGGCATTCTCGAGATGTTTGTCGCTTTAGGAGCCATAAAATGGATTCCAGTCAACGGATGCGAGCCAAATGGAGATTAATTTCATCGATTTTTGTGGGGTACCTGGGCCATTGTTCAATTATCAGGGATATACTAATCGTAGAAACACCGAACCGTTCGCCGAATTGATCCCAACATTTGCAGAAGTCATGTTTGTGGAATTCGGCACGGTGGTCCAGTTCCCGCCGAGGCCATCGCCGGGGTTGTTGGTTTGAATTTGCAATCGCCAGCCCATGTGATCTGCCGGCCACGACATCTGCAATTGGTTGCCGGACGCCTGAAAGTTCAGATTCGTCGAAACGTTTGAAGGCAGTGGCGCGGCACTGGCTTGAATTGAATTCGCGCTTTCCTGGGGAAAGTTTGTCGCGGTGACAACATAATAATAAGTGACACCCGGGCTGACTGCCATGTCGGAAAAATTGGTGTCAGCCAGACTCGCGATGATGGAATAACTTCCCCCATTGCTCGTAGAGCGATACAAATCGTAACCGGCGGCGTTCGACGAAATGGACCAATTCAAATCAATGAGCAAGTTGGTTGCGAAGGCAGTGAGATTGGTCGGAGTGCCCGGCAGCGGAGGTAACACAACAAAATCCACCCCACCTGCTGTGGGGGCCCAAAAGCTGGTGTAGCCGGGCGGCCGCGTGCCATGCATCATGCCACTGAAGTTTCCTGTAAAAGCGATCAAGTGGTAAGTGCCATTGGTAAAACCGGAGCCGGCAGCGACATTCACAATCCCGCCAGGCATGGAAATCCCACCAACCGCCAGATTGCCCTTAACCACCAAGGCGGCCAGATTGGTTCCGGCGACAAAATTCAATGGGTTGGTCGCGGTCAGGGTCAGGTTGTTGCTCACGGTGAATGTGCTGCCGGCCAGCGTCAACGCTCCGCCGGCAATGGCATTGGTATTGGAAACCGTCGCCGGAGCATTGTAGAAGTGGAGTGTGTTGCCGATTCCATTCGTGGTGAGTCCGTCAAGGATCAAAAGGCTGGCGCCTGACGAGGCGTTCGTGAACGTCATATCCGCATTCCAGAACTGAAGGGTCTTTGCCCCGGTGGGCACCGGGAATGAGCAATCAACCAACTGGAGATTGGTGACATTGTAGATTCCGGAGATACTGGTGGAACTGGAACTGAGATTGACGGCCTTGAGCACGATGTTCGAAGCTGGAAAATCCGGCAATCCCCAGATCATCAATGGCGGGCGTCCGTTGAGTATATTAGCCGTTATATTGCTGATGGTAATGCTGCGAAAAATGGGCGGATGGTAAGGAACCGGGTTCGTGCCGGTGAAGGCCGTGGAGGCGGCAAATCCCGGCGTAACGGTCGTCAGGGTGCCCAGCCCGAATTCGTAATAGGGATAGATTTGGATGGGCCAATCCACGTTCGTCATCCGGAGGTTAAAGTAATTGAGGTTCTGAACCACCCCGCCGCGATCCCGGCCGGACTTGAGCTTGATGCCATTTCCCGTGTTGCTGAACGTGCAATCCACCACCATCAGATTGGAAACCCCGCCGGACGTATAACTGCCGATGCTCAGCCCATGGCCTTCCCCAAAAAAGCAATTTGTCACCAGCATATCCCGGGAGACCGATCCACTGCTGCCGATGGCGATATTGTCGTCGCCGGTGCTGATAAAGCAGTCCTTAAAAAAAGCATTGGTCTCGGCAAAGTCCACGCCGTCCGTGTTATGCGACGGATTGACCGGATCATCCGAGGAGGGAGCCAGCAATCTGACCCCGATAATGTTGATGTTTCCACCGGCGCCCTTGAGGGCGATGTGTGCCACCGGCGGGTTGCTGCTGGTGAAGTCCTGGAGCAACACCTTTGAACAAGGCTGCAGGCTGAGGATCAAAGGCCGGTTGATGGTCTTGTAGTCCGGCCACCAGGGATCTCCCTGGCCATCAAACATGCCCGGGCCAGTGACGGCGATGTTCGTGAGACTGGGGCAATTGAGGAGAGGCGCTACCGTGCCGGTGTAAGGCGAGCCGGGCCACACTCCACGAGGAAGCAGCCGGATCACAGCGTTTGAATCAAGCTGCAACCTGACGTTGCTCTTCATCGTCAGCGGCCCGCAAAGAAAAATTCCCGGAGGAACCTCCACCATACCGCCGAGCAGGCCGCCCACATTGCCGTTAGTCGCCGCCGCATTGATTGCGCTCTGGATAGCGACGGCATTGTCGGCGTTGGTGGGACTCGCACCATAGGTAGTGACAAGGATGACATTATTCGTGTTGATCAAAAGAGTCCATGGGGTCAGCGCCAAGCCTGCGCGCGGCATAAAAACCAGCAGGGCAACACAACAAGCTGCCAGCATCGAACGGGTCATTCTGGCCGCGCCGCAACCTTGATCCAGATTATTGGAGTGTTTCACATTTGATTCACCCCAAAAACGACTCGGGCTCATAGATTTTGAATTGGTTTTGCGGCCGTGAGGGCCGGCACCAGTTTACTGTTTTGCATAAATAGCCAAACGGGGATGCCGTTGCCAGCATCCCCGCCCGGCCCCATATTACTTACCCCATTCGCACCAGTAAACCAACCGGTGCGGAAACCAGGTTAAACTCACGGATTAGGGGTATTGCATTTTGAAGAACACATTGGTCTTCGTCGGATCCATCGGGATGCTCACATTGGTCAAGTTGGCCGAGTTGGGATACGGGAACCATTGGCTGGTTGCCGTCAAAGCCACGCTGTTGGTCAATAGCGTCCAACCCGCATTCGTCGGCCAACCCAGATTCAAGGTATTGCCGGTTACAGACACCTGCACGTGCGGCGCATTGGTGTTCACCCGATTGTCGACGATCGCCACCGTGATTTTTCCATTGGAAGCGATCGTGTTATTCCAAGTGTAATTCACGTTGTTTGGCGAGTCGTTTGTCTGCAAGCTCACGACGGTAAAACCGCTGACGCCGGAGCCGAACAATTTGAATGAATCACCAACGTGCAGTGCCGGACCGCGATTTGTGACGATCAAGGTGCCCCCGGCCGTAAGCGTGCCGGTGACAACAATCGAGTCGTTGGTGGCGGGAGCATTGCTGCGGTTCAACTCCATCACCATCGCGCCAGCGAGCGTGAGGTTGCCGGAAACGGTCAGCGCCCCGATGGTGTCGCCGGGATTGATGGTCGAACCGGCGCTCGCGCTGACGCTGCCGTTGACGGTGCCGCTGCCCGTCAGTGTCTGGCCACTGTTCAAGGTCAACGTGCCGCCAGCGGCAGAAACGTCGTATATCCCGCCGCTGGCCGGGGCGATGACCGCGGCTTTGGCAAACGAACCGGAGCCGGAAAGCGCCAGCCTGCCACCCTGCACGGTAATTGTGCCCGTGTTGGTGCTCGCCACAGTGAGCGTCAGCGTGCCGGCGCCGACTTTCGTCAGACCGAGCGAGCCTGTGCCACCGTTGAGGAACATCCCGTCATACTCCGAACTGTTATTGTCGGCTCCAACGGTGAGTGTGGCATTGTTGGTGCTGATGTTCTGAATGGTGGAAGCAGAAGTGTTCGTACTCCGGCCTAAAGTAACCGAGGACAAATTCGAGACAGTCAGGTTAAAGCCATTGAGCCGCAAGTCACTCCCCAAGTCCATCGCCAGCGGACCTGTGCTGATGGCGTTGGTATTGAGAGCGCGCACGGTTCCGGAAGTGATCAGTGTCGAAGCGTAGCTATGAACGCCATTCGTCGGTCCCATGCTCAACACATACGATCCCTGAGTGCCCCAGATTTCAAGTTGATAGGGCCCAGAGATCGGACACATAATTGTGCCGCCGGTGATGGTGCCGCTGATCCGGGCGTCCGCCATCAAGTTGATGGCGCCGGTGAATGTCGCGTTAAACACACTGATTGCTCCGGTGATGGGACTGGTTCCAGTCCAGCCAGCGCCGGCGATGTTGAAGGTGTTGTTATAGGTAGCGGTATCACACCACGCCTGGGAAAAGTTCGGAACATTGACGGTGCTGCCGTTGCCAAAGGGATACACACTGCCATTTTGTGCATGGACACGTACCCCGGCCACAAGATTCGCAACGCCGGCAAAATTGCTATTTACAATGGTGATCGGAAGGGTCAGCGTGCCCCCCAGGGAGCTTTCATAATTGACCGTACCGCTGCCGGCGAGCGCATTGGCGGTATTTGCATTTTGGTAGTAGTTATAATTCAGCACCCCGTTGGTGTTGACCGTGATGACCCCAATGACCGAACCGTCGTTCCCGGCGCTATCGTTGCCGAGATTCAGCGTCGCGTTACTGCTGATGACGGTGCCGCCGGTATAGGATTCATTCCCGGTGATGGTCACCACGCCCGAATCATTATCAATTAGCCCGCCAAACCCCGTAATGCTTCCCGGCCCGGCAAAGCTATAACTTTGCGTGCCATTTATTTTAACCACGGTCGCAACCAGTGTGTTGCTGATGACGACGCCGGTGTTGGCCGACGTGTCATCGAACGTGACAATGTCGGCGTTGCTGAACGCCTGAAAGGCCCCGGCAAGATTGGTGAAGTTCAAAGTCGTGCTCAAATCCCAGGTGCTATTTGGATTGCCACCCTGCCAGACCAGATTGTTTGGCGGAAACAGTGTCAATGATGCGTTGGGAGATGACGTGACGCTATTACCACAGGGATCCGAGGCCACCACACGGTAGCCATTGGCCGTCGTGGCGGCATCGGCTGCTTGAGCCGGAGAAACAATCAAGTTGGTTGTATTCACACCGGAAAAGTCACCGCCGTTGGCAAGAGCGATCCCATTTTTATACCATTGATAGGCCAATGTATTTCCCGTGGCAGCCACGCTGAACGAGGCCACAAAATTGGTCACACAAGAATAATTCACCGGCTGGCTGGTAATCGCAGGCACGGAAGTGGAAACGACCTTGCTTCCATACATGGGGCCCACAACGGCAGTCACGGTGTTGCTTGCGTAGATTGTGTAAAGAGCTTCCGAGGATTCAAACCCGAAGCTGAGCGCCGACCCGGTGCCAGCTAGAGCCTGCCCATTGTAGACCCCGTTGGTATATAGCAAATAAACGTTGGTTGTCACCGATCCGTCCAACCCAATCGGTGCGCCGCCACAGCCGGTGCCACTCGAAGTCAAAGTAAAGTAAGGTCCCGCCTGGTTCGCAAGGCCCGCGACAACGGTGATGGAATTGATGTCATTCGTCCAGGCGACCCCGCCTCCGGTCGCGCGAAATCCAAAGGCAAGACCGTCAAAACTCGTGGCCAGCACGTTTGTGGTCGTAACGCCGTTTGTTGTTACATCGCTAAAAATGAGCGCACCACCGGTGCCAACACCCGCATATAAGGCATTTGAAATAGTGAGCGTGCCAACCGCCGACAGGGTGATTCTCAATTGACCACTGTATTGCGAACCAATGGTAAGGTTCGGGAACGGAAGCGGCGCTAGAAAATTCGTTGCAGAGCTAAGTTGCTGGCCTTTTGGATTATTATCATTGAATAACAGTTCCTGGTTAATATTTTGTGCAATCGCTTGCACCGGCCTTGTAAAAAGTCCCCAGGCCGAAATGGCGGTTTGTGAAAAATTCATTAGCGCAACGTAACCAACCCAATTCGAAGTGCCGCCGATGTAGGCGGTTTGAGCTCCTCCTAACCCCCCGTTCTGAAGATTAGTCCCACCCAGGGGCGGAGTCCCCCCTGAATGGTATAGACCCATGTGAAAGCCGCTCCCATTCCCGCCGACGCTATTCATCTGGTTTGTCATATCCGTGAACGTGTAGGTCAGCTCAACATAGTCACCCACCGAAGAAAGCGTGACCGGATACTTGGTAAACAATGCCTGCACCTCGCTGTTCGCGGAACTCGTCGAGGGACAATAGATTTGAAGATGTCCAGGAGAAATGCCGAAACTAGGCGCAACTTTGGCCGAGGCGCAGGTGTAGCTGGTCGAGCTGGCTGTCGGCGTGCCGCCGGGGAAGGCGTTGGTCTGATTCAGGGTGCTGCTCCCAAAGGTGTCGGAGAACACCGTTTGCTGCGCCATCACAGCCGACGGGGCGGTCAGCGCCAGCAGGCCGCACATTGCAGCGGTTATTTTTCGAATCACCGGTATTTCGTGAAACAGGGGGTTGATTTTCATGTTTGTATGGTTGGGTTTAGGGAATTTTGGCAGAAAGATTTTCGTAATAATTGCCACAGGGCTATGGCCTGCTGGTCGTATGTCTTAAGGCCTAATGACTGCGGCCGGGAATCCCGCCCGTATACCGCATTGCATTTGATGTTGTTTCATCGGCGTTGGCGGACTGTTGTTTGACTCTTGTATTCTAGTTCGGTTGGAATATTGGATGTTGAATTGAACGAGCACTACAATGGTGCAGTGAAATGCTGCCACATCCAGTCAGCATCCATACTTCCGGACAAGTTGACACCGCTGGGGGCGACGTAATACTTGAGGCCCATGAACTTTCCATCACTCCATTTATGGAGCTCTGCGTGACCATCGGCGAAAGCGACGGAGCTGCTATTTCCATGATTGATCGCTGGCAAATCGTTCACGTTATATTGATACATCGGCGCCCAAAACCATCCGTCGTTAATGCAGGTCCACCGCTCATCCAGAAACACCACACCATCTGTCGGCCTGAGTTTTTTGAAATCGGTTGTTTTGAAATAACATTCAACTGCTGGTTTTATTGTTGTCATTGTCTTGGATTCAGTGCCCACCGTGCCCGGCGAAACATAGCCATTCATTGAGCACGAGCGAACGCGAGACCCGAGTTTGGGATCCTCACTCTTTTCCGCAGGGCAATGATAAACATCAGCACTCTTGCTGTAAGGCCCCAGCGAACCGAATGAAGCATATTGCTCCCCCACCAAAAATGCGGTGCTTACGTTGTCCGGTGTAGAGTTGGTGCTCAGATAACCGGCCACCCAGGCTGGGTCGTCGGCACTTTGTCCGGCGTTTTTACCGTCATTATTGGGAGGATAATATTCCGAGAAATCGCCAGAATACATCAAGCAGGCCAAATCCATTTGCTTCATGTTGCTCACGCAGGACATGCCCTGCGCACGAATTTTCGCCTTTGCCAATGCCGGCAGCAGCAGCGACGCCAAGATGGCGATGATGGCGATGACAACGAGCAATTCAATCAGGGTGAATCCTGAAGCCGTTAATGACAGTTTCTGGGTACGGCCGGATCGAGGCGTTGAGCTAATTATTTGCATTTGGATTTGAATTACACTAGCAGAGCCGTTAGCGTAAATCATTGTGCCTTTATCCAAAAAAGTGTGAAAAATCTCCAATCCACGAAGAACTCCAAAGAAGTGGGCCGCGTCAAAACAGAGGCTTGTTGATGCCGTTGAGAGGTGGCCCCGCAGATTGCAGAGAGGAAGATCAGAGATGCTTTTGCCCGACGAACAATGTATCATTCGCCTCGCAGCAATCGGAGGACTCGTTCAAATGACGCCCGCTTCCACGGCCAATACCAACCCCGAACGCAATGGCGCTGGCAATCTAATCGTTGAATCCGTAGGCGAGACAACAACTGCAACCCTTTTGCACCCGAAAAAACCTTCCCTGGTCCACGCCTGCACCAAGCCAGGGCATACTGCGATCACTGGCCAGCTCTAAAGGATGACACTCTTTTGGTCAGATCGGCGCACGCGGCCTCTGACGGGATCTCGCGGCAGGAGAGTTGCGGTTGTGCCTGGTTCTGTTCCAAGCGAAAGTAATCGAAATCTGCGTGGCCATGAATGCCACGTTTGGCCGGACTCATCGCGAAGATGCCCACTTTCGCGCCAATCCAAACCCCTTTGGTTGCCACAAACATGCCTTGAACCGAAATAAATTTCTCCCCAGTCGCGAAACTGAACTGGCATGTTCCGTTGCTGCCAACGGCAACCCGCAAACAGACATGCCGGCCCAAACCAGTATGTATCACCGTTTCGGCTTTGTCCTGGCGCAGCAACAATTCGTTCTGGTTGCCGGCACGGCGCAGTGACAACGCCGTGGAAGTCTGGCCGGCGATGACCAGTCCGGCTTCATCGCCCTGATGAACCGATGAGAATTCAAGCCGGGTTTCCACGGCAAAGCTTGGGGCGGGAAATTTTTGGAGCAAAAGGTTGGGCAGTTGGTTCAATGGGAGCACCGCTGGTTGCGCATACAGTCGCAAATGACTGCGCTGGGCTATGAGCGAAAACCATTCGTTTTGATGGTTCGCGTTCCATTGCCATTGCCGTCCCAATTGAATGGCGTCAAATTCATCGCTGGTTTGGGGAATGCAGATATTTTGCGGCGCAACACAATGCGGTTTGGGATGGCGTTGAACCGGCTCGCCATCTTTTCCCATGACCGGCCATCCATTTTCCCAACGGACCGGCTGCAGATGGAGGATGCGCCCATAAACACCCGCATCCTGAAAATGCAAAAACCACCAGTTGCCGTCCACTGAATCCACCAGCGCCCCCTGATGCGGGCCGTTGACCGCCGTATTGCCCTGAGCGAGGACAACTTTATCTTCGTACGGGCCGTAAATATGTTTGGAACGCAAGGCCACCTGCCATCCGGTTTCCACACCGCCAGCGGGAGCCAGTATGTAATACCTGCCGTCGCGTTTGAAAAACTTCGGCCCCTCAATGGTAGGATGCCTTTCCGGCTCGTGAAAAACAATTTTGCCCTCCCCCAACAAATGGCTGGCATCCGGAGCCATGGGGCAAACCCGCAAACGATGTTTAATGCCCGCGCGCGACCCGGCATAAGCATGAACCAAATAGGCCTGTCCATCGTCATCCCAGAGCGGACAGGGATCGATCAAACCTTTCCCGCCTTGAAGCAGATGGGGCTCGGACCACTTTTCGGACGGATGCCTTGCTGTCGTGACATAAATTCCCTCGTCCGGCATGGGAAAAAAAATCCAAAATTTTCCAGCGTGGAAACGGATGGCCGGGGCCCACACCCCACAGCCGGGCTGCACTTGTTCGTAGCGTGGGTGCGGCAGACAGCTGACCGCATGATTGATGAGCATCCAGTTGACCAGATCGCGCGAATGCAAGATCGGCAGCCCCGGTGTGCAGTTAAAACTCGACGCGATCATGAAAAAATTGTTTCCGTGCCGGATCACATCCGGGTCAGAATAATCAGCATGGAGAACGGGGTTTTTATACGTTCCATCACCGAGGTCAGACGCCCAAAGCGAACGCCACGGTTCAACCGGCGCTTCAGCAGTCGTGCTCAACGTCATTTCAGTTGCTGGTAAGGTACCAATTTGAAGGGAAGCGCGACGGCCGCGATGCTCTGGACGATATCATTACGGGCATGCTAGCAAAGTCATTGGGAAGGAAACATTGTGCCTTTATGCAAAAAAATGTGAAAAATCTCCATCGCCCTGGAGCCGTGAAAAACCCGGAAACCCTGTCAAACCAGGCGCGCTTCGGGTTAAGCGCAGAATTGTTTTTGATACTGCTTGGGAGACATGCCGGTGGATTGCCTGAAGGCGACCCAGAAACTGTTGGCGCTTTGATAACCGGACATCTCCGCGATTTCGTCCAGCTTCATTTTGGATTGTGATAACAGTTTTTTCGCACTTTCGATGCGGACGCGGTGCAATTCATTTCCCGGGGGCCGGCCGATTTGTTCAATAAACGCCTGGTGCAATCCGCTCCGCGACATCCCGGCTGCCCTGGCCAAATCGTCAACCCCAATCGGCTTTTGATAGTTCGACCAAAGATACCGTAAACTGCGAGCCAAACCGGGATGATTGATTGCCAGCAAGTCGCTGCTCTTACGTGCAATCAGACCGGTCGGCGGAATGTGAATGGGTTGTGGTGGCGGAGGCTTGCCGTGCATCAACCGATCCAACAGCTCCGCACCGCGATAGCCAAACGTGGTAAAGTTTTGATCCACGCTGGAAATGGGCGTGCTCATCGCATCCACGGCCAGCAGAGAATTATCCATGCCCACCACGCTTACCTCATCGGGGACAGAAAGGCCCACGCCCTCGCACACTTCGACCACTTCGAGCGCGTGGTCATCCGTCGCCGCAAACAGCGCCAGCGGTTTGGGCGCCTTTTTTAATTCAACGGCAAGCCAGCGCCGCTTGTCTTTCCATTGCATATTACCGGTCGAATAAACCGGCGATTTATGCCAGCGAATCCAGGTGCAATCGTGTCCGGCTCGCTTGAGAATTTCCGCAAACGCCTCGCCATGTTTCTCGAACGCCCAGTTGTCCTGCGCGCTGTAATACATGAAATGATTGAAACCACGCACCAGAAAATGGTCGGCAACCAACCGTACCGAGGCATCATCGTCGATCAGCACGCGAGGAAACGGCAGTTCGAGACGACGACGGCTGAAGTCCACCGTCGGCAGTTTGGAATCTACGACAAACTTCGCCAGGTCCTCGCCCGCGCCGAGCCAGGCCAGAATGCCATCGCCTTCCCAGCCCCAGGGAATGACTTTCTCCTTGGTCACATCCGCACACAAATGCCACCCGGCCTCCAATGCATACTTGGCAATACCCATATGCAGGCGTTGCTCATACCAGCCCAGGGCGAGCAGCACCCGGAATTGTTTTCTACGCATGAGAAACTTTGCTTCACGAAGATTCGTTCGGCAAGCCGGTTTCGGCGCGATTGGAGAATTTTCAATGTTAATTGGAGAATCACCAGATCGGCGAGGGAGCATAGTTTGTTATAGCTGATATTCATTCGACCGGCCCGGCTGGGCCGTCAACCAGGCAAAACAAAACTGGCCAGTCTAAAATCCTTTTCAAGCCCCTTTTTCCGCACGCACTTTTCTGTTCGTACCCGTTGCGCCGGAACCCGTCTTGGCTTTAATTAGCCGGCAAACCATCAAAATCTGTTGATTGACAGATGTTAATACATGAGCAAATGTAATTGTAATGAGTCTTTCAAGGGGAACCGGTCACCGTACCGAAGGAACCGCACGTCAAAAAGCAATTTCCTGCCCGAATATGCCTGTTCCACGTTTAAGAACCGCCGGCATTGGGAGATTGCTGCCGCTGTTGCTGCTCTTAATGTTGCCCGCTGTGGCACAAGCCAGATTTGATTATGCGATCCACGACGGCACAATTACTATCACCAGATACATCGGTCATGACGATGCAGTCACCATTCCGGACACCATTAACGGCTTGCCGGTCACCGGTATCGGAGACAATGTGTTCCGGAACTGTCTCCGCCTGACCAGCGTCACAATTCC